>Ga0066636_10002360_pt1 | contig 11985 bp, 16 predicted proteins | sample CryGeyCG2014_080_2_FD_62736 | JGI IMG/M metagenome (GOLD analysis project Ga0066636, IMG submission 62736) | Groundwater microbial communities from aquifer - Crystal Geyser CG07_land_8/20/14_0.80 | ecosystem: Environmental > Aquatic > Deep subsurface > Groundwater | place: USA: Utah: Grand...
AGCAATCATTCGTAAATATATCAAGATGCAAGAGAAGGAAGATAGCGGACAAGCGAAGCTTGCAATATAAAAAAACCATGATTATTCATGGTTTTTTTGGGCGTAAGCCCTGAGATACCACGGGCGTAAGGCCGTGGAGTTTCATTTTAAACTAAAGAATCTATTTACTCTTCTGCAAGTATTGGAATATTCCGGCCGCCGCTACCGCTCCTTCGGCGCAAGCCGTGACAATCTGACGTAAGCCGTTGGAAGCCGTAGTAATATCGCCGGCGGCCCAAACTCCAGCCTGACTAGTGGCTTGATCGGCTGAAACCTTTATATATCCGGCTGGATTAAGTTCTGGACTTAAATTACTGAACCAAGAAACGTCGGGTTGAGAGCCAACTTCTACAAATAAGCCAGAGACTGATAAAATATCGCTATTATTATGCGCCTGACTTAATTTTATTGTTTCTAATCTTTCAACCCCGGCTAAGCCAATGACGCTGGTATTAAAAATAACTTCAATCTTAGGATTATTTTGAATAGAATCAACCCAAACTATTTCACCTTTAAAATGATCGCCGCGAATAACCAAATAAACCTTCTCCGCCATTTCCGCCAAATACAGAGCGGCGGTCAAAGCGCTATTGCCGCTACCAATAACGGCCACCGTCTTATTCTTATAAAACATCGCATCGCAAGTAGCGCAATAGGAGATGCCATGACCGACAAAGCGATTTTCATCCGGCAAGTCCAAATGACGATGAACGGTCCCGGTAGCGATTAAAATGGTTTTAGCCGTCAAGGCTTTTCCGTTTATCATCTTAACCGTAAAAAGATCATTATTTTTTTTCACGGTCATAACTTTCTCCATAATTAACTCGGTACCAAAACTATCAACATGGGCCTTCATTTTCATGGCCAAATCGAAACCGCTGATTTCGGTTTCAGTTGGAAAATTACAAACCTGGTGGGCCTCAGACATCAGCCCGCCCGGAAGTTCTCCTAAAATAGCATGCTTTATTTTATAACGAGAAGCATAAATCGAAGCCGCCAGGCCGGCCGGACCGGCGCCGATGATCAGTAAATCGTAATTCATATTTTATGATTAAATTCGACCGCGATATTTTTCCGCTGCCAAAATCCTATTAATAGCGATAATATAAGCGGCTAAACGGAAATCAATCTTAGCTTCCTTCTCCTGATATTTATTATATATTTCCAGCCAAGCTGCTTTCATTTTGGTAATCAATAAATTACTTAAGTAATTATTATCCAAAATATTACCGGTCCGATTCTGGCTCCATTCAAAATAGCTGACGATGACGCCGCCGGAGTTTGCTAAAATATCCGGTACCACCATTATTCCTTTAGCAAATAAAATTTTATCGGCGGCGTAATCAATCGGACCGTTAGCCAGCTCCACAATACAGCGCGCCGCTACTCGATCGGCATTAGCCACGGTAATTTGATTTTCCAGAGCGGCTAAAATCATAATATCAGCCGGTAATTCCAATAATTCTTCATTGCTAATCTTTTTCCCGGATTCCAATTCTTGGACAGCCCCGCCTTTGGCTTTAATTTCCACCAAATGAGGAATATTTAAACCGGCCTCATCATAGACTCCACCTTTACTATCGGAAACGGCCGTAATCTTAAAGCCGTCAGCCGCCAACATGGAAGCGATATTCATCCCGGCGTTACCAAAACCTTGAACGGAAACCTTCAAACCTTGGTCGGCTCCCAAGATAGTTTTAGCCATTTCTTTGATGACAATATAGCCGCCCCGAGCCGTGGCATCGCCCCGCAAAGCCGAGCCGCCCAGTTCCAACGGTTTGCCGGTAATCATACCCGGTTCATGATGGCCGACTTTCTGCTCAAACTCATCCAGCATCCAAGCCATAATTTGAGAATTGGTATAAACATCGGGAGCCGGAACATCAATATCTTGCCCCAAAACCGGATAGAACTCATCAATATAGGCCCGGCTGATTTTTTCCATGGTAATTTTGTCGGTCGTCTTCGGATCAAATTTAACGCCGCCCTTAGCGCCGCCGTAAGGCAAACCGGCCAGAGAATTCTTAACCACCATCCAAAAAGATAACGACTTTACTTCATCCTCGCAAACATCGGGGTGATATCGAATACCGCCTTTTCCGGCGCCCAAAGCATCGTTAAAAAGGATTCTCCAAGCGGGATATTTTTGGCCATCGATTTCCAGCTCGGCATATTTTACTCTCTTCGGAACAGACAAAAGCTCAATCGCTTGATTGCTTAATTTTTCAATTTCTTTGACATCCCGTAAACGAGATAGGATATTATCAAAAGTTGCCATATATTTTTTATTATTTTATTAAAGCTTCATTAATTTCTTTTATTAAACTAATCTTATCGCGTAATCCGGTGATATCAGCGACAATCTGACCGTTCTGGAATAATTTCATATTGGGAATGCTCTGAATATTATATTGTATGGCTAAATCTTGGTTAGCGGCATCTTCCGTGTTAACCTTGGCGATTTTAACGCTACCGGCTAATTTAACCGCTACTTCATCCAAGATGGGGGACATCATTTGGCAAGGACCGCACCACGGGGCCCAAAAATCCACCAGAACTGGGATCTTTGACTCTAACACTTCAACGCCAAAATTATCTTTGGTTAACTCTAAAGCATTGGACATAAAATTTATTAACCGGAATAAAAACATCAGTATTTTTTATTCCAATTGTAACTTAATTATTTTTATTTTTTAGCAATCTCCGAAAAAATCTTTTTTAATTGTTCTTTCTCCGAGGGTTTATTTCGATTTAAACAATACTCAAACTCGCTCTCCATATACTTTTCCATCAGAGAGGAAACGGCCGACTTAATCGCCTTTAATTGCATGATAACCTGAAAACAATCCGGCTCCGGTTCGGCCATCATTTTACCGACTCCGGCTAACTGCCCGGAAATATTATTAATCCTTTGCATCAATGTCTTGTCCATATAAAACTATTATACTATACACCCCCCAGGGGTGTCAAATTTATAAACATCCATAAAACTATGCTATAATTACAATATAATTAATTAAAATAAACCTATGGACATCAAAGACCTAATGAAAAATATTAAGACTATGACTAGCGACCAAATTGAAAATAAACTGAACCAAATGGTTCACAGTAATTATCATTTTTCTAATTTAGATGAAAAAAATAAAGAGATTGCCTTAGATTTAATCGCTGATTATAAAAAAGATATTAAAAGTGGAATAGCCATCACTGCTCATAAAATTCAACGCGATATTTACCCCTTATATGAAAAAAGGCTAAGCCTGGGCTTAACCCAAAAAGATATTGACGATATCAAAAATATTCTTAACGCTTTTAAAGCCTAAGGTTTCTGTAAAACTAAATAATAATTAAATTTATCTTTAACAATTTTAATAATTTTTAAATTAGCCCTCCGGCTAATTTTTTTCAGCTCCCAAACAGAAAAAGCATGATAATAACGCAAACTGACCTGAGCGCCTTGAGAATTTTTCCAAAAAAATAGAATATCGCCCCAATCTAATTTATTTTCGGAAAACAGATATTTGAAATAACTCAAAATAATTAATTTCAAATATTTAGTTTGAGACCATAAATTCCAAACACTGATAATCATTCGGCCATCGACTGCCAATTTAGCGGCCATTTGCCGTAAAGCTTCAATTGGCAATTTTTTCCCCGGCAGGTGGTGCAAAACCGCGACACTGAAAACATAATCAAAATCAGACTCAGCCATCCGATCCAAACTTAAAACATCACTCACTAAAAATTTATAATTAGAATAATTTTTCTGCGCCAATTCAATTAACTCTCGGCTGCTATCAACTCCCAAATAATTAATCTTTTTATCTGCCAAAATCTCAAGCAAGCGGCCCTGGCCGCAACCCACATCCAACACACGAGAACCAGTTTTGAGGTCAGAGGTAAACTCATTCAGACCGGGCCAAATATATTTCTGCCTGGTAGCGTTAAACTCACCGGCGATATCAGAATAATTGGTTTTAACGATATGCAAAATTTTATCCCTAGTTGATTTATTCATAGAATTAATAATCACCCAAATAACTGACGGCCTTAACCGTCGATCCCTGCTTTAAACAAACATCACATTGACCACATTTCTTAGAATTATGATCGCCGAAATAATTTAAAATATATTGCTGGCGACAGAGATCGGAATAAACATAAGACTCCATCTCATCCAATTTTTCATAGGCTCGCTGCTCTTTAGCTTTTAGGGCCGAAAAATCCAGATTTAAATCGGCCGAATCGACTGATTTAAGAACTTTGATTTCCGTTCCTTTAAAAGGCGGGCGATATTCCAATAGTCCCTGTTCATCTAATTTTTTTATCATTCGAAGCAAAGTTTCTCGCTTTATTTTTAGAATCGAAGCGATTTCTTCCAAGCTAATTTCCCAACCCTTTTGCAGTTCACTGCTAAAACGCTCAATCAGTTTCGTCAAAATTTCAATCTGAGTCTTGGCTCTTTTTCCCAGAGCTTCTAACATTTTATCGGGACCAGCCTTGGCTTGCAACCAGGCATTGGCAGTTTTTTCATTCGGTCGAGAAATATAACCCTCCCGCTCTAAAATCTTCAAAGAAGTTCCAATCGCCATTTCCGGGACTGACTCTGATAATTTTTGGCCCAATTCCGAGTAAGTGATAAGAATAGATTCGCCCGGATCATCACTCGCTCGACGACGCAAAAAATCATAAATCTCTAAAATAATATGGGATCCCGGATTATCACCTTTAATAAAAAATTCTCGTAAATATCGATCTTTGGGGGAGTATAAGAGCAAACAAAAACTTGGCTTTCCATCCCGACCGGCCCGACCGGCTTCTTGATAATAGGCTTCAATGGTACCGGGCATATCGTGATGGATTACGAAACGAATATCTTTTTTATTAATCCCCAAGCCAAAAGCATTAGTAGCGACCACCACTTGAGCCTCCCCGCTCATAAAGCTATTTTGGACCCACTCTCGACTGGCCGAATCCATCCCGGCGTGGTAAGTGACGGCCTTAACGTCATAACTGGTTAAAATATCAACCAATTCATCGGCCTTGCTTCGCGTTCCCACATAAACAATTCCGGTTTGAGCCGGAGCACTCTTGATGAAATCAACAATCATTTCCATTTTGGCTCGGTCATTCAAAGCCGCTACGCCGAATTGAAGATTGGGACGAGCAAAACCGGTAATCACCATAGTCGGCGATATCAAATTAAGTTGCTTAATGATATCCCCTCTCACTTCCGGCGTGGCCGTGGCCGTCAAAGCCACCACCGGCGGATTGCCGACTGAATTAATAACTTGATGCAATCTTAAATAACTGGGACGAAAATCATGGCCCCATTGGCTGATGCAGTGAGCCTCATCAATTGCACACAAGGCCACCTTAATATTACGTAAGCTGGCGACAAAAGATTGATTATAAAAACGCTCCGGAGCGATATAAACTATTTTAAAATCACCAGCCTTGATTTGCGCCAATCTGGCATCTACCTCCGCCGGGGAAATGGAAGAATTAATAAAAGTGGCGGGGACTCCAATTTTAGTTAAAGAATCAACCTGATCTTTCATTAAGGAAATCAAAGGTGAAATAACAATCGTCACGCCGTTTAAAACTAAGGCGGCCAGTTGAAAAATCAAAGACTTGCCGCCACCGGTCGGCATCACCACGATAGTATTTTGGCCAGCCAAAATACTATCAATAGCTTCCTCCTGACCGGGGCGAAAACTAGTATAGGCAAAATGTATTTTGAGTAATTGGAGCAGGGCTTGTTTTTTATCCATATCTTTTTATTGACAAACAAAAGACTGAAGGAAACCAATCGGGTTTCCTTCTTCATTTAAACTTGGAGTTTTTTCTTTTTAAAAATTTCCCAGACATTCTTGAACAACAAGGCTATCGTCATCGGTCCCACCCCGCCCGGGACGGGAGTGATATAGGCGACAGTGTCTTTAACGTCCGCAAAATCAACATCACCCAAAACCTTGTCTCCCACTTGAGTAATGCCGACATCAATAACCACCACTCCGATCTTTAACATGTCTTTCTTAACAAAATGCGGCAAACCTAAGGCTGTAATTAGAATATCAGCCTCTCGGGTCAAAACCTTCACCTCTTCTCGTTTCACTCGGCTCTCAGCCTCGCTCAATTTATCAAAATTATTAAGCGAATAAAGACTGACAACGGCCCCGGCTTTAATTAATATTTTTTGGAGCGACTTACCAAAAATATCGGAATTAAACAGAATACAAACTTTCTTACCAGGCAAGGGGCATTTAATCTCCTCTAAGATTTTTAAAACGGAAGCAAAAACCGGTGAAATAATATAATCAGGATGATTCAGGTGAAAACCATCGACATCCTTAGTGGGATCAATGGCGGCGATAACTTTATCAGTATTAAAAATATTGGGCAATGGCAATTGGACCAAAATGCCGTCAATTATGGCATCAAAATTTAAAAAATCAATAACTCCCAAGAGTTCAGTTTCGGAAGTAGCATCCTCTAAGCGATATGAATGAGTATCAATTCCCACTTTTTTAGCCTCTCTTTCCTTCAAGGCCACGTAGAGCTTGGAGTCCGGACGATCGTTGGCCAAAATAATAGCCAAGTTAGGTCTTGGCCCGTTTAATTTTTGTATTTCAGCGACGACCTCATCCTTGATTTTTTCGGCAATTTTCTTACCATCAATTATTTCCATATTACTTGGGAGTCGGAAATTGTAGACACAAATTTCGAACGTCAGTTTTTAAATTATTTAAATAACCCAAATCATCTTTATGAGTAATAGCCGAATCAATAAAATTTACAATCATTTTTATTTCCGCTTCACCCATACCTCTGGTAGTCACGGCCGGAGTGCCGATTCTAACGCCCGATGGATTCATCGGCGGATTAGGATCATCGGGAATAGTGGAGCGAGAAACTGAAATGCCAACGGTCTCCAACACTTTCTCCGCCTCTTTGCCGCTTAATCCTTTATGGCTTAAATCCAAAACAAACAAATGATTATCGGTGCCGCCGGAAATAATCTTATAATCCAGCGCTAGAAAATTGGCGGCCATGGCCCGCGCATTAACAATTATTTTCTTGGCGTATTCTTTGAATTCCGGTTTTAAGGCTTCACCGAAAGCCACGGCCTTGGCGGCCGTAATATGATCATGCGGTCCGCCTTGCATCCCGGGAAATACCGCCCGATCAACTTGTTTGGCAAATTTTTCTTGGCACATGATGATAGCGCCTCGCGGCCCGCGCAAAGTTTTATGGGTAGTGGTGGAAACCACATCAAAAAAAGGCACCGGATTAGCTAAAACTCCAGCCGCAACTAAACCGGCAATATGGGCAATGTCGGCAAAAGTATAAGCTCCCACTTCATCCGCGATTTCTTTAAAGCGCTGCCAATCAATTTCCCGGCTATAAGCGCTAAAACCGGCTACAATCATTTTTGGTTTGGCCTCTTTAGCCAAGCGATAGACTTCATCCATATCAATCCGACCGGTAGCCGGATTTAATCCGTATTGAATAAAATTATATAAACGACCGGAAAAATTAACGCTATGACCGTGAGACAAATGTCCGCCATGATCCAACCGGAGCCCCAACACCTTATCTCCCGGTTCCAAAAAAGCCATATAGACAGCGGCATTAGCCGGCGAACCGGAAAGCGGTTGGACATTAACATGCGGCGCCGCAAATAATTCCTTGGCTCGGGCAATGGCCAAATCTTCCATCTTATCAATTACTTCATTGCCGCCATAATAACGCTTGCCGCTATAACCCTCACTGTATTTGTTGGCTAAAACTGTGGCCATAGCCTCCAGCACTGCCGGAGAAACATAGTTCTCGGAAGCGATTAACTCCAACTCTTCATCCTGGCGCCGAGATTCTTCTGCCACTATTTCCCAGGCGGCCGGATCTTGGTTTTTTAGAAAATTATATTGAGGCATATATAGATATAATAGGGCAGTTGAAGTCTTTTGTCAAAAAATGATAAAAATCAAGAAAAAGCTGTAATATATGGGTATTTTACCAAAGGCTATTGACAAAATTATACAAAGGTGGTATAATATACTTGTATAAAATTAAGTTGTTTGACAAGCTCATGGCCAATTTATTTCTCAGTTTAGGACTGAATCGTTCAATTCTGAACTGAGAAATAAATTAATCAATTAAAAACAAATCAGCCATGAAAAAAATAAAGATTTTATCAGCCATTATAGTTTTAGCTTGTAGCATTAATTTTGTTTCCGCTCAAGGAGCCGGTGGAACGTTTATCCCAACAACATCCGTGTATGCTGGAGACCTAACCACCGAAAAATTTCAGGAAAAATTAAGCGTCATCGACGCTGAAATTTCCAAATACGAAACAAAAAAAACAAACGAGCTGGAATTATTGCAGAAGAGCTACAAGGATAATATGCCTTCAGCTCCAAAGCACCAGAAAACAGTAAAAGCTTCCAAAAATAAAAAAAGTGGATACAGTCTCATAGAAGACATCAATCCCACCACCGAAGCTATTGATACTGTTAAACCGATCACTATTGAAAAAGTTTCTGAAGACAATGACAATTACGCCGAAGTTAAAGCCGCTTATGATGCCAAATATGAAGCATCTAAAAATGCTATTATCAGCAAATACGACGCTTTGATTTCCAGATATGAAGACCAAAGATTAAAACTGACTGATGCCCTGGTCAACTCTAAAGGCAATTTTGTCGCCTCAACCACCTCCGCCAGCAATGCCGCTCAGCTCTATACTTCCATTAAGTATGCTGACAATTTCGGCAATAGCTCAGTTACTACGGGCAATTCAGTTAATCAACAGGGGGTAGTAATGTTATTCATTCATAATACATCGAGATATTGTACCGTAACCATTACTAGCGCCCCCTTTGCCGGAATTACTCTAACTCCTGGACAAAAAAGCATTGCAGCGCTTCCCGTCTCGATTGGAGTTTACTCTCTAGCTTACAATGAGTATCGTAACGGCACTGCCCTTGTTAGACCTAGAACTATGAACATCGCTGTTGGTCCGAAGAAAGAAGAAATCACCATCTTTGATAAATAAACAAAAAAGCACCCAACCAAAACTGGGTGCTTCTTTTTTTATTCAAAAATATTAAATTATATAGCACCAGTCATTCCCCCACCGGAATTAAACGGTAAATTAGTAAAGACCCAAGCGGTAATGGCATAAGCCGCCAAAACAATCACTAAACCGATAATGGCCGTCTTAATCCTGTCCTGAGCCTTGGTCACCTGGTCTTCATTGCCACCGGCCGTCATCCACTGATAACCACCCAAAACTAGAAGGACCAAAAAGATTATACCCAATAAACCTAACACCACCCTGATAATCGTGGCGATTACATCGGCAATACTGGTATTGGGATCAAAACCGGCGCTACCTCGCAAAGCATCGGTTTGATCAGTCATCCCGCTGGAAGAGGCCAGAAGACCGGCGCTACATTGAGACATGGGGAGCAAAAAACTCAAAGTCAAAATTATCAAAATGAATAATGGGGCAAATTTTTTTAAAATTTTCATAAAATTATTTATTATAATAAATAACTGGAAATAAAAGCCCAAATAGCATAGGCCGACATAGTTAGGACCAAACCGATAATCGCTGTCTTGATGCGGTCTTTAGCCTTACTGACATCCTCTTCGTTGCCACCGGCCATCATCCACTTGAAACCGGCTAAAACTATCAAGATGACAAAGATAATACCCAATAAACTAAGAGCGGCGTTAATCACCATGCCAATGATAGAAGACATGGTGGTCGCATCCGCTTCGGCATATGGGCCGGAGGCGCCGGAACCAGTATTGTGCAAGCGATCCAGGGGAGAAGAACCGGCTGCGAAAACAAAATAAGGCAGAACTAACAAAAAAACTAAAGAGATTAAAATGGAAATTTGTTGAAAAATCTTTTTCATATTTTTATATTATTTTAGAAAATTTAAAATGCCCCCATTTGGCTGCCAGGCATTAAGAAACCAATCACAAAATAACTAACGGCATAAGCGCCTAAAACAATCACTAAACCGATTAAGGACTCTCTGATCATGTCCTTAGCTTTAGTTACTTTTTGCTCATCACCACCGGCAATCATCCACGAAAAACCGCTAAAAACTATCAGAGCCACAAAAATAACTCCCAGCAGAGACAACAAGGCGGTAATGGCCGTACTGATAATCTGTTCCGGGGTTAAAGCGCCGGCATTACCGGCAATGTTGAAACGAGCATTATAGGCCGCCGAATCCAAGCGATCCTGATTAGAATAAATATCACCGGAATCAACTCGAAAAGCATCATTCAAATTAGCCGCATTAATCGGCAATAAAGGAACAGCTAAAAAAAACATTAAAATAATTAATCCGGAAAATTTATAAAAAATATTTTTCATAATAACTATTGCATAGTTTGATTAACAAAAATGCTAGTCACAAAATAGGTAACAGCATAAGCGGCGATGACAATAACCAGGCCGATGATAGAATCAAAGATAATGCTTTTAGCTTTATCTACATTTTTCTCATTGCCCCGAGCCGTCATCCATAATATGCCGCCAAAAATCATCAATAATAAGAATATCACGCCCAAAAAAGACAGGGCGACTGTTATAATGGCGCTGATGCCGCCTTCCAAAGTCGTTCCTGCGCCAAACAATCGCTGGCTATAGTGTCCGGTTTTTTTAGCGGTAGTGTCCAGCCCGGTGCTAGCCGCAAAATCATAAGCTAAAACCGCTCGAGAGAATAAAAATAATCCTAAAGTCGATATTGCTCCAACTAAACGATTTGTTTGACGCTTAATCATAAAATAAATTACAAACCACTAATTATTTTTGCCGGACTATTCTAGTAGGCGCCAGTACTGGTGGACAAGTTCGGAGCCGACAAAGCGCCGGTTTCAGTCAATTGCCGACCGATAAAGGCGGTGATGGCATAAGCGGAGAGAACGATTATCAAACCGATAATGGCCGAAGTTAAAATATTTTTAGCTTGTTCGGTATGTTTCTCATTGCCGGCCGCAGTCATCCAGAGAAAACCGGCATAAATGATTAATATCAACAATAACACGCCAATAAAAGATAGAACCGATCCGACAATTTGACCGACCTTAGTAGACAAAAATTGTCCGGGCTGAGACCCGACGGCCTGAGTATTAAATGGCGCGGACAATCCGCCGGCCGCGATGGTAGAATCCAATCCATAGCTGGAATCAACCGCGAAAACCTTATTCATTACAAAAAACAAGGACAAAAATATAAGTAAGGAAACTAAGGGAAAAACAATTTTATTAATCTTCTTCTTCATAATTGTATATAAAATTATTAAACGATAAATTACATTATAAGAAAAAACTCCCAGTTCCAATTAAGGAACCCCGGGCTAAAAACGAGAAAAACGATAACAAACAAAAAATTTGGAAAAAATTTCCACTACTCTAAACATAAATTAAATTTCTGTCTAAGGGAGTGGCCCCATTCTTGAGAAATAGGGATCCACTTTTCTGAAATCGATTTCGGAAAAATAAAAACGATGTTAGTTGCCAGTGGCATTGATAAGTTGGTTCAAAACGAAGGAAGCGATGCCCCAAGAAGCTAAAATGATGACTAAACCGATAACACCGGCTCCCATCAATTTTTGAGCCTCAGAAACCTTTTCTTCGTTACCGGCAGCTGTCATCCATTTAAAACCACCTAATAAGATGATAACTACAGCGATGATACCCAAAAACATCATAGCGGTATTGATAATCTGAGCTACAATCTCTCTAGGATCTTTAGAGCCTAATTGAATTTGGGAAGTAATTTCATTAATGCCGACATCAAGAGCGTGAGCTTGCAAGCCGAATAATAGAACGCCACCCATAGATATTAGAGCAAAAGATAACAAATTCTTCATAATTTTTTTATTCATAGTTCACCACCTTTCTAGTTTTAGTTTT
>Ga0066636_10002374_pt1 | contig 11949 bp, 20 predicted proteins | sample CryGeyCG2014_080_2_FD_62736 | JGI IMG/M metagenome (GOLD analysis project Ga0066636, IMG submission 62736) | Groundwater microbial communities from aquifer - Crystal Geyser CG07_land_8/20/14_0.80 | ecosystem: Environmental > Aquatic > Deep subsurface > Groundwater | place: USA: Utah: Grand...
AAAAACAAAAATATGTCTTGTCTTAAAACGTATTAAAAGGTATTAATATGTGGAGTTAATAAATGAAATACGTAATGGTCCTTGTGGAGTTAATAGAGGAACAGTAATATGCAACTTTTTATTGACAATACATTAGCACTCAACTATAATGCGCAGATACTTAACTTATAACACATAAAGGAGAGAGAATGACAGTACAATTGATGATGCTCGTTGCACTAACCGTTGAGGCGATACTCATTTTGTATCTGTTTCAGAGAATGGAGAAATTGCAAGAGCGATTAACGAAATTAGAAGAGTTAGTAAAGGTTATGGTACCACCAATATTAATACACTCGAAATTTTTTAATAACATTATCACTGAGTCTACTCAACATAAAGAAGATGCAACCATTAATTGATTGTATAGCCATTAGGTTGCCATTCAATACAAACGTAGTGCACTCAATTGATAATGATATTGTCATGACCTATGCCGTAGTATGGAAGTACACTCAATGATATTATATCATGTTACTACACCAAGAACAGGGAAGTATAAATAAACCAGTTAGGGGATTTACCACTCCCATGGCGGCAATGGCTTGGGCAATGAGAGTCAAAAGAACGGTTATATATGAAGTCAGAGCACCAAAAGAAGTGGCTTATAAACTTCCGGATCATCATAATGAATTCGGAGAAGCATGGTGGTTTGATAAAAATGTTGTAGATTTCAAGTGCTTTTACAGTGCAGGAAAGGACGACTATGAAAGGTAAATATGTAACTATTAAAGCGGATGTAAGCTCCATTCAGAAGTGGGTAGATACGGCGAGAGTTAGTGGTGCGACAATGATTAATGAAAAATTGGATAATATCTCCAAAACGGTGGATGAGCTGCTCAATATGTACGAAGACTTGCAAATAAAAGGGACTTCTCCACCAGAGCAAACGACTACAAAAAGTACGTCAACCGACGGAGAGCTGCTCAATTTAGAGTTGGATGTTCAATTCATCATAGCTGAATCAAATGGAAAATGGAAATTCTACACATCTTTAGATGGAGGTGAAGCAGTCTTGAGGAAAACTTGGGATGTTCAACCCACGGCTGAGATGCTGTATAAAGAGGTTGTAAATATTTTCTCTTCATTTGATTATATGAACCAGATAGTGCTATTAAAATATCATGTCCAACTTTGGAGGAACTGCCAATGAAACATTATACGACCGTTACCATTCCAGAATACGAAAAGAAGAAATTGATAAATACGACTTGCGATATATGTGGAAAAGCAATAAAGACACTTCCTGTAAATAATAACGATATAGAGGAAGTCATTATTTCTTATGAAAAAGGAGTTGCCCTCCCTGAATATGATGAATCTGTTAAACTCACCGTGGATATGTGCGCTGATTGCTTTAAAGTAGAATTTCTCCGTTGGCTAAAAACGAAAGCGAAGACATTCCCTCAATACCAGCAATGTGAATATTAATTCAGACATATACGGCTTGCAAAAACAAGCGGATTCTGCTACAATTAGACAATCGAACAACAACGATAACGATAACGATAACAAGAGGGGAGCTATGGAAAAACGGAGTGACATTATTCGGTCGGAATTTATTGCATCACGAGCTACTGACTTGGCACTTGATGATAGTATAAAGAATCTCGCTATCCCACCTGGGGCGTTGAAAGTCGATTTAGCCATGAAACAAGAGGAGACTGGACTACTGGCAAATGCTAATCTTATCCCAGCGGCAGTCAGACTTTGGAATTTCCTGTTCATTACGGATGTGGGAACTGCTAACTATCAAGGCGGAAGGGAGTTGGAAAAGACAGTCATTCCAAGCAAAGACGTAGAAGTCTTTTTTGTTAATGGAGACTCTCCGATCAATTACGTTAACCAATTCTACTATACACATATTCACATTGGGGATATTACGTTTGACATTATCAATGATGACTCATATGAGCTTATCAAATTCGTACCTTATTGATAATGCAAGCGCTTGCACAAATACATAAATAATTAGCAAACGCATACATGGGCTATATACTTGATTTTATTAGTAAAATAAGTAAGAGCTTACAAACGGACGAGATTAAAGCAAAATGAAATTTCTCACAACATTATTAGCTGTGGCTTTAGGAGTAATAATTGGAGTTACAATAGCTAAGGTACTTCCCTGTCATGTGGAAATTTGCATATTGCCATCAGAACTCAGAGAAGAGAGTTCAACAAAAAGTGACCAAAAATTATATAAACTAACTACCATGGCATATGTGAAAACTGGTAAAAAACAGCGCTTATGGCAACCCCCGTAATTGGAAGGACAGTTGCAGTTTCGCATGACTTGTTGCATAAATTAGGGAGCAAAGTTTATATTAAAGGTCTTGGAGTGCTTGTGGTTGAAGACTTAATGGCTGCTCATAAGAAACAGTCGTTAGACATACTTGTAGCCAATGAAAAACAGGCAAAAGAGTTTGGAAAAAAGATAATAACAGTCGTCTTTTTTGATTAAAACAAAGGAGATATCATGCAAAATGTGGATATAGATGTGGATTTCACAATAGAAAGAAACAAAGGTGGTGCATGTTATCTCTATGCTAGCAGTGAGGGGGGACAAAAGTGGATTTTAAAATCATGGCCAACCAATCCTAGCGACGAGACTGTACAAGAAGCTATTGCTTTGATAAGGGCTGGAATTACTTTCTGCAGCATGCTGTGTACATTTAAAGTTAGTGTGGGCTTCACAGACCCACCAAGAATATACAATTTTAATTGACAGAGGATAAATTATGATAGTTGAACGGAAATTTGAATTCATTTTAGTACGAAGGAGAAACGCATACTCTCCAGGAGGAGAAGAGTGGGCGTTGAATATCATGGACGATGACAATATGGTCTGAAAAGCCATTGAAAAAAGAATTAGCTAAGACTATAGACCTTACTGAACGAGTGATAGACTACTATACAAAACTTCCACGTATCGAATTTAACTCATTTTTCGACGAAAAAGTGAGAGAGGTAGACATTAAATGACTTCACGCCTTGATATGCTAGAAAACGTCCTTAAAACGGGCAAAAAGGTCAAAAGAGTTCAATCCGCACATTTCAGAGACCTTAAAACGTGTGGGATAACACCAGAACAAATCGAAAAAATACAAGACATTATGGTCAAAGACGTTAAATTACGTGATAGAATCTCATGGATAATAGAGAGAATCGGCGGCAATTTGAGCTTTCTTTATCCAGGAGAAGCGAGTGAAATTCTTAGAGAACACGTTAAAAACACACCGAAAGAGCAATTAAACGTAACAGAAGAAGACTTTTTTGAATTTGAAAGATTGCTGCAACAAATTGAATATTTGAGAAGTCGTTTATTAGCCAGGAATAAAGGCAGAGTCGAATTCATCGAAAATATTGTAAAGGAGGCAAGACGTGGAAAAAAGGTTTCGACCGATATTCATTGAATCATCGACATTGGACGATTGCTGGCACAGGCTGCTGTGGGAAGCGCGAGATAAAGGGAGAAGGTATCATATAGACAGTGGAAGCTATGAGGGGCAAGACAGAGTAGCACTTGACTTTGCAGCGGGATTCATTCACTACCCACATGAACGACCTTTAGCACCTAGAATGCCTGAATCAGGGACGTTACCACCGCCTACAACCGACGAAGAAATAGGAAATTACTTTGCGAACTATCTGATGGATATCAAACTCCAACAAAATGAGCATTATCGTTACTCAAGTTGGATTGTTGGAGGGAATAAGCTTTGCCCAGTCGTTCAATTGGACTGGATTATTGCACATTTAAAAGACAGCCCTGGTAACGAACATTGTTATCTAACAATTGCTGATCCGTTGTGGCTGATCAGATATGATGAGCCATACAAGATATGCGATAAATGTGGAAGAACTTTCGGAAGGAACTATAAACAATGTACGCATTGCCGGATTGATCTAACGGCGCACGAAGAATTGCGCCAGACAACGCCGTGCCTAAGAGGACTTGACTTTAGAATTATTGATGGTGCACTACTGACGCATGTCATTTATCGCTCTTGGAGCCTTGTCGCTGGCTGGCCTACTAACATGGGAGGATTTACACTGCTTAATGAGTATGTGGCTGGAGAAATAGGAATAGAGCCTGGTCCATTATCATTCTCTTGCAAAAGCTTGCATCTATATTCGTATGAATTGGAGTATGTGAACCAACGATTTTGCAAGTAATTTAACATATTTATAAGTTTAATACAAAACTTTAGTACTCCTCATTTAGTTGACCGTTAGTATGGTATGTATATACTGTACTATTAATCAACTAAATGAGGTTTTTTTATGCCCATGAGATATCATTATGTATATGGTGTTGTTTATTCTCCACTAGAAGTGGATACGGACTGGGAGACAATTACCAGAGACGATCTAGTTAAGATGGCTCATGACTTTATCGCCTCGGGGAAAGTCGATAAAATAGATATGGGACACGATTACACTCCAACGGGGGCGGAAGTAGTTGAGAGCTTCATCGCACGAAAGGATGACCCTGACTACCCGGAGGGGGCTTGGGTGCTTGGGGTAAGAGTCGAAGAGGGACCACTTTGGGATGCTATTAAATCGGGGAAGATAAATGGATTCTCCGTTGCAATGACTACAATGAAAGTTCCTAAAAAGGTGGCTGTGGATATCGCTAAAATTGCTCTTGGTGATACCGAAGCTAATACGGACATAGACAGCATAGCAGCTCATATGCACGAGTACTATGTGGAATTTGGAGAAGACGGGAGAGTTATCTTAGGTATGACATCCAATGATTTAGATCACTCTCACGTTATTCTCAGTACGGTGAGAACGGAAGAAGCCAAAGGGCATACGCATAGATATTTTGTTGACTGAATATGGAGATCATAGTGACTGAAAGAGAGATAGAGGAAAGGGAAGTTGGTTTTCTCATTCAACCAGAGGCGCATTTTGTATCACTTGTTGACAGGGGAGCTAACCAGATTCCTTTTCGTGTTGTAAAAGTGCAGGAAGGAAAGGAGGAGCAGGTGAATAGAGTTCTCTATAAAGTGTTGGCTCCGAAGGACTTTGACCATGAAAAGATCAAAGATGCCCTTGGAAGTGAAATTGCAACGACCATTAAATTCGACAAGTCCGCTGAATTTGGGAAGATGACTTCCTATGAACAACTCGATAAATCTGCATTTGATGACAGTGGATTTGAACTTGTCGAACTGGACAAAGAAAGTGGTATTCGTGGGATAACTGGTGTTATGAAAGCACAAGACGAACAGAGTTTCATAGCTAAAATCTTTAAAAAGCGTGAAAAGAAAGAGGTTATAGAGATTGATAATGCAGTATCAGCAATTCCTAGGGAAGTCATTTTGAAGGAGATGTCTTATAAGACGTATGAACAATTGGACTCTACATTCCAGGCTATCCGATCTACGCTTACTATAGAGAATATTGATACCGAACAGAGACGCTCTTTTGTTCTCTCGGTTGTTGACGGTCTGAAGAGTTATCTGTCGGAACTGCTGACGGTGATTGATGTTAATAAACTAGATTTTACTACTGCAAAACAACCTAAAGATGCTGGAGAGATCATGAAAGAAACCAAGGAAGACATTGTTAAAGAAGAAGCTACGCAACATGCAGAGCCTGTAGTAGAAGATAAAACCAAGACTGATGAAGATGCTACTCCAAATATCGCGGAAGAGATAAACAAGGTTAAGAGTGAATTGCTTTTCGCTATCACTGCAATGAAAGAAGAACTTGATGCTGTTAAGAAAGAGATCAACACCTCCGCTAGTCCTGCGGTGTATCGGAGTGGTGATACCGAACAAGTGAAAGATAAGAAAGATAGCAATAATATTTTTAAAGGCGTTTTTGGCATCCTCTAATTATTTAAAACAGGAGATATTTTAAGATGAAACCTAGTGTGAAAGAGATTCTGGAAAAGACTGATATCGCTGTTACTAACCTTTCTAGCAATGGTGGGTATCTCAACCCGGAACAATCGGACCGCTTCATCGATCTGGTTCTTAATCAACCGACCATTCTTCGAGAAGTGAGGACGGTGCGGATGAGTTCCCCGGTGCGTTTGATTGAAAAGGTTGGTTTTGACAGCCGTATTCTGCGTGCCGCTCCTGCTAGTGGGACTACGCTTACCGCTGGTGAGAGGGCAGCGCCTACGACCTCCAAAGTTACCCTGACCACCAAAGAACTCATGGCTGAAGTTCATCTTCCCTATGATGTTCTTGAGGACAACATTGAGCATTCCAATTTCGAAGAAACCATACTTCGCAATATGGCATCGCGCACCGCGACTGACTTGGAAGAACTACTTATCACTGGTGATACGGCTTCCGGAGATACTTACCTCGCTACCATGGATGGCTTGATCAAACAAGCAACCTCGCATGTTGTGGATGTTGGTGGGGGAAGCTCTGCGATGGGGAAGGCTATTCTCAAAGCGGGACTTCTGCTAATGCCTGATAAGTATCTGCGCAACCGGTCTGCATTCCGTTTCTGGGTTTCTCCTGCCAATGAGCTGCATTACCGTGATGAAGTTGCCGATCGTGAAACCACTCTTGGTGATAACACCCTGGAGGGATTCCGTCCGACTTACGCTTATGGGATTCCTGTCGTTTCTGCTGCATTGATGCCTGCTGATAAGTGCATTCTTACCCATCCGCAGAATATTATCTGGGGTGTACAACGGCAGATCTCTGTTGAGACCGACAGAGACATCCGTGCGCGTACTTACATTATCGTTCTCACTCTCCGTGTGGATATGAAATTTGAGACCGAAGACGCTGTTGTCGAGATCAATGGAATTAATGAAACTGTTTAGCATTTAATTAGATAATACCACATCTACGTAGATGTGGTATTTGAAAGAACACAACATATTGGATGATATAGAATGGGTTACGCTAAGAATTCTGCTGAAATGATCAATGCAACTGTAGCCGCTGGTGCTGCTAGTGATACTGCCATAACTATTACCGGCATGGCGGCTGCTGATACTGTATTTTCTGTTGTTAACCTGACTGATAACACCCAAATCTCGCTTGCAGGACTTGTGGAAGCGACCAACAGTTTCACTATCACTGCTAGCACCGCAGTGAAGACGCTGCTTGTCTTTTGGATTGACCGTAGTGTTGGGTAAGTAACATAGACCACTGTTGAATGTAGGTTGTGCAAGAACTTATACAACCTACATTCTCCATTATAACAGCTTACAATATAGGTGAGTAATGGCTTTAGTGGTAACTATAGCAGATCCAGATGCTGACAGCTATGTCACTGTGACAGAAGCGAATGATTACATTTCTACTAGAACAGCTCTTCCACTTGAAGAATGGTCTGCTTTGAATAATGGAGAGAAGGAGAGCCGCTTACGCCTAGCCACGTTAATGCTGGATTCGCTAACTCTGAGAGGCATTAAAGCTACTAAAGCGCAAGCATTAGCCTTTCCTAGGCTGCTTCCAGGCTCTAAATTATGGCCTTCTGATGAATTAGGATGCACTTCAGATGCGATGGATTATCACTACGACGATTGGGCAGCCCTCGAAGATGCAGCAGCGAACCTCTCTGTTGATGCGCCTATTATCCCTGAGAATGTTAAGAATGCCCAGAGTGAACTTGCATTGCTCTATGCGCACTATATTTACGGGCTATCTTCAACTGCGGTGAGCAGTGGTACGGAAGAAGTGTTAAAAGTAGCAACTGGTGATCTCACTGTTGAAATGAAATCCTCACCTGACTTGAGAAAGACTGAAGAAATTTTTCATCGAGAAGCCTTTTCACCTGGATCTGTAGTATACTTTCTGTTAAGAAGATACCTTGCTAAGATGCGGGGGTTCAGTATTTAATATGATTAAGAAGTCTACCATACAGAAAGTACTTTCAACAGGGTTTGCAGCTATTGCTTCTCTTGTTGAAGATGCTACGTTGATCAGGGAAGCTCCTGCTAGCTATGACCCTACTACAGGGACAGTAGTAAATAGTGAGACGAGGAGAACCATAACAGGTATATTAAGAAGTTTTAAACAAACAGATAGACTGCCAGATAACATACTCGCAGATGATAAGGTATTTGTTACTGAAAGCACTCAATTTGATGATGATATTCCTGATTCAAAGACCGACAGGCTAGATTATGGTGGAGTAGTATATGAAATAGTTCCTCCAGTACTCGAAGATCCAACAAGAACGATACTCTCTATACAGTTACGAAAGATCAAATAGATGGCAACCTTTACAGATCAGTTAACAAGTGAATTTAAATCTGTGGAAACCGGAGTATGGGCTTCCGTTTATGCAGCATTGCATCAAACATTTGCAGATATGGTTAAGAGGTGTCCTGTAAAGACAGGTTTCCTAATGAACCATATATACGTTCAATCTGAACCAAGGAATAAAATAGTATCTAAGAGGGAGAGGAATAGTAATGCAACGTATCCTCCTCCTCCGCGCCCTAAATTTCATAGAGCAAAACAATACACCTTTGGGTGCAATGTGGAATACGCTGATTTTATAGAGTATTTTGGTCATTCATCGATTGCTCCAAACGGATTCATGCGAATATCATTGGTTGAATTTAAAGTGCATCTTAAGGAACTCTTAAATATGCGTAAAATTAGGAAGAAGCAACCTATTAATATGGAAGCATTTGGTGAGTTTGATTAATGAACTATTGTACACTTAGAAGTACAGCAGAAGAGACAATAGCGACCAACTGGTCCACTACATTGATACAATATGAAAATGTGCCATTCACTCCGCCTGATGATGGGTGGGTATCAGTCAGAATATTACCGTCTACTAGTGAGATAGACACATTAGGTCAGACAGGTTATGATAGATACAATGGACTAGTATCCTTGTTGATATTCACACCATCTGGAGCAGGTTCAGATAGAGCTATTAACTATGGAATAACACTAGGGAGTTTATTCAAGAGAAAGTCAATAAATGGCATTTCGTTTGGTGCATATACTCTTCGAAAAATGGGGTGCCCTTACGAAGGTTTTTACTGTGTTGCTGTAGATATTCCATTCTGGTTTCTTGGATAAGAAAAGGGGAATAAAATGACGACCGCAAAAGGTTCATATGGCAGAATAATTTATGTTCCAGAGGTTACTTGGGGAATTACCCCGAATACACCTACATGTCACAAGATTCAGTTTGCATCTGAGGGACTCGCAGGAGAAAGGAGTACTATTACTTCCAATCTATTGCGCGATGACAGAAATATTGAGTACATGATTTACGGGAACAAGAATGCTGGTGGAAGTATTAATACTGAACTACTCTACGGAATGTATGATCCATTCATCGAAGCGGCACTGTTTGGGACGTGGACTAACAATGTTCTTAAGAATGGAATCACTGAGCGATTTTTTACCTTGGAGAAGGGACTTACTGATATTGCACAGTATATTCCTTATACTGGTATGATGGTATCCACCATGAAGATTGATATTGCTCCAAATAAAATCACTACTTTAGAGCTAACTTTCTCTGGAAAGAATGAGAGTACTCCAGCTAGTACATCAATTGATCCTGATGCTGAGTATGCAACAGGTACGGGTTCTGAACCGTTCGACACCTATTCAGGATCTTTAAAGGAGGGTGGAGTAGTATCTAGTTTGATAACAGCTATTAAATTCACTGTGGATAATGGATTCTCTGAGGGTTACGCAATAGGTTCAGCATCCAAAGCTGGTATCTTTGCTGGACGCTGTAATGTTTCTGGTACATTTTCAATGTATGTTCAAGACTTCTCTGTTTATTCGAAATTCGTTAACGGGACTGAATCCAGCATTCAACTTACAATTACTGACATAGATGGTAAAGATTACATCTTTCTCTTCCCCCGAATAAAGTTCGGTGGTGAAACGCCGAAGATAACTGGAGAAGGTCCAATAATTCAAAACGTACCGTTTTTAGCCCTATATGATAATACGGAAGCCTGCACTCTGAAGATCACCAGAAGCTTGGTCTAATATGATCAAGATGCAGGTAGCAAAATAGGTACTCTATACGATGAACTACAGACATAATAGATAGGAGACTTTATGGATCTTACCGCATTTCAACTTTCAAATGAAGCAGAAGAAGGTCGCTGGTTTTCCATGGATGAGAAGACCAGCGTTAAAGTACGTTCTGATGACAGTGAGAACTATCAAAAGATACTTAGAAATACGATAGATGCCTACCCGAATTTCAGGAAACTTCCACGGAATACTCAAGGAAGAGTAATGTCCAAGGCTGTCGCCACCGGGCTCTTGATTGAATGGGAGCATCTTGAAGAGAATGGTAATGAAATTGAATGTACTACGGAAGAGAAGATCAGAATATGTGAAAACTATCCATCTTTCAGGAGATATGTACAAGAACTTGCATCATCTGCTGGCAACTTTAGGGACAATGTAGAAAGGGACTGACCGCCTATGCAGAGTACACCTTTAGGATAAGAGATGAGTATGCACACTGGGAACAAGTAGCAAAGATAAAAGGTGTCTCTGTAGAATCTCTGTTAGAAGAGAGTGGCATAGAACAGTTGGAGATTCCTTGGGGTGGTTATGATGCTTGGGTTGGATGGGAGCATCTAAGTCAATTCAGAGGATATACGGATGCTGGACCTCAACCACTTAAGATGACAGACATAGTATCCTATATGTGGATGAGGGATATTCCTAAAGAGTATGGTGTACAGTTTCTTAGAATGCTACGCGCTATAGAAGCTGAATATATAAAGTATATCTTAAAAAAGCAATCGAGACGCTAATGGCAGACGTTACACTTACTGTAGATACCTCAGCAGCAGATACCTCTCTGAAGAATCTATCTAAGACTGCAACGTCTACTGGCAGATCTATAGATAATCTTAATACTAAAGTAAAGGTGTTCTCTAGTGTATTTACAGGAAGAGGTGGAGCAAATGCAGCTATTGCTAGCTTCGCTACTAAGCTGAAAGGGATTGACTTTACAGGAGTAGCAAACGGGCTAGAAAAGGTAGAAAAGAAACTAATTAAACTAGCTGCCGAGAATGAGAGACTTGCAAAGAAGACTGAGAAATCATTCTCTTTAATGAGTAGTCTAGGAAAATTAGTATCATTTAGCCTAGCTATAGAAGGCGTACGAATGTTCTCTTCTGCTGTAGGTGATACTGTTCTTGAACTGCAAAGGATGAAGAATGTATTAACTACAGCAGTAGACTATACAGAAGTTGGCTCATCCATGCAATTCGTAACTGACAGAGCAATGTCACTAGGGACCAGTCTATCAGAGTCTGTTAGAGGTTTTTCTCAATTAGCTGCTGCAGCACAAGGCACCACAGTTAATATGGCAAGTGTTAAACAAATGTACGATGCAATTCAAGTAACTGCTACTGCACTATCAATGAGCCAGAATGACTTAGAATCTACATTTAAAGTATTCGTGCAGGTATTGTCTAAAGGTAAAGTATCCGCCGAAGAACTCCGACAGCAACTTGGAGAGCGCCTTCCTGGTGCGTTTGCTATTGCTGCTAGATCTATAGGTGTTACACAGGAGAGACTGTCTGAAATGTTAAAGAAGGGAGAACTCTATAGTGAGGAGTTTCTTCCAAAATTCTCTCAAGAACTGATAAAGACGTTTTCAGGTGGTGCTCAGGCGGCAAGCGAAGAGATTCCTGCGCTACTCCAAAAAGTTAAAAACTCGTGGATGCTAGCAATTGCAGATGTAGATAAGTCTGGTGGGCTTGATCCGTTAAAGAAGATGCTTAAAGATATGTCCACTGTACTTACTGATCCAGGTATGAAGGAGTCTTTTAGGGAGTTTATTACTGTTGCTGTTAAGTCTTTCGTTGAATTGGCGAAAACCGCTCAAGCTACTTTACCAGCAGTGATTGAGTTGTTGAAGGGGACGCTCTATACATTTAAAGGTATAGAGGCTATCTTGGGTCCA
>Ga0066636_10002376_pt1 | contig 11942 bp, 9 predicted proteins | sample CryGeyCG2014_080_2_FD_62736 | JGI IMG/M metagenome (GOLD analysis project Ga0066636, IMG submission 62736) | Groundwater microbial communities from aquifer - Crystal Geyser CG07_land_8/20/14_0.80 | ecosystem: Environmental > Aquatic > Deep subsurface > Groundwater | place: USA: Utah: Grand...
AAAAACGCACCTTGATTATAAGAAACAACAACGACTGTGACACCAGATATGGACATTATTTTAGTATAACAAAAAATAGACTCTAGACTCTGGACTCTCTACCCTAAACTCTAAACGAAACCCCATAGTATAATAGGAAATGGTTTTTGAAGCAGCAGCAAGATTGTTGGGATATGAAGGTCCTAAACTCACCCCAAATGAATATGGTATTCAGTTTATGGATTCAATGTTATCCCACTTAACAGCTGTAAATCAAAATCGTCCCGACTTACAAGAACTTCATCTTGACTCAAAAAATCAGAGACCTCTTCTATGTGCGTTTCCAAATCAAAACATACGTGAATATAGTTGGCAACCACATAGAATATGGATAAATGGTGATTATAATAATCTTGAAAACGAAATACACTTTGCAGTGGCCGCTAGATACACTAATTCTGGTGAGCGGGTAGTATGTAATTTTCAATCTGGGACAATGAGACAAAGAGACGATACATATTTCCTTATTCTTGATAGGAATGGTAATTCTGATGTCACTACAACTTATATAAGATTAAGTATGGGCATAGGTGACCCCGGTCAAAACATTCACAAATTAACTTCAGTAGAGACACGTGAATGTATAAAACTTATGCAAAAAATGGAGAACGCACATGACAAAGATATCGATTCGTCATACTATTCTGGAAAGGGCAGCATATGGCCTAATTTGTTGGAGCTTTCCAATACTGTTGAGCTTGCGCTTAAGGGCCATAGAGGTGTGTTAGGCCTGTGTCAAGAAGATAGGAAATTTGTGGAATATGTGTCAAATAAATCCTAAGAATCTGGGAGCTCTCCAAACTAATTTTTTCGCCGCAGCAATACGGAGGAATTTTTTCTTACTTCGCTTTTTTTCCTTCAACGCCTCCGTTATCGCAAGCATCCAATCTGCATGCGTTTTGGCTTTATAGAGAAGCCCGTTGGCAACCTGCGAGGTTGCCAAAGGCGTGGCTACTATTGGTTTTCCTGAGGTAAGATAGAGGGGGAGTTCGGGATGGTCAATTAAACCCCTCTTATCATATTTGAATGGCGCGATGAGGATATCAAAGGATTGAAGGAAAAGCGGGAGTTTCTTGTACGGCTGTTTTCCTACAGGAAATATGTTGGGATATTTTTCTGCCACTTTGATGACGGGCCTATAATCTGTGTTTCCTACGAGAACGATAGATGCGGTGGGAAATGCCGTAGCGATGCTTCCCAAAAGAACTTCATCTATTCGTTCATCAAGCGTTCCGATATAACCCATTACCGGTTTTTTTATCCAACACAAACCAACGTCGCATGTCTGGATCATTTTTGAGGTATCCTTGAACATTCCAAAATCAACGCCATTTTTGATTACAACATCTTTTTTATTCCGAGTAAGTTTTGCATTGGGTGCGGTTACCATAAATGCGTTCTTTAGGAGTTTTCCTTCGGCATCAATAATGTATTGAACTGCATTATGGTGATGGGTATAGCTAGACGCCCTATCGAAAATGAATGACTTTTTCTTCAAGGATAACAGAGAATCCCAAAACGGATGATGGATATAGGATAGTGGGTTAACGAGTGAATGAGTTAAAGGGCTAACGAGTTTAAGGGATTGTTTGAGGTGGAGGATTTCTTTCGGAGCTGGTTTTTGATAGTTGAGATGAAAGGATTTGTAACTGGTGAGGCGGACTGCAATGAGATGTTCAGTTTCCTCAACAATGCGATATCCTGGTCGTCTCGCCTCATCAAATATCCCCTCAATATAGATAATGATATGTTTTTCCGCAAGTTTTCGCGCAATCTGAACTGACCGTGACTGGAACTCATCGCTACCCGTTGAACCAAAAATGATATAGGATTTTGCGTGAGAATCCTTCTTATTTTTTATGGCAGTGCATGTTTTTTTATTGAACCGAAATCGCAAAGCTTTAACAATCCATGCATAGGGGGTTTTTTGCAGAAAAAGAAAATAATCTTTTTTTTGCTGGAGTCTCTGTATTGACAGAATTTTTTCCTCTAGAACTGAATTTACTGTTTTTTTTCGAAAGAGAGATGTACCATCTTTATAGGCAAAATAAAAGGCGGATAAAAATTGAAACAATAAAGAGTTATCATGAAGATAGAGTGAATATCTCAGCTGTTCCACTTCAAGATAGAGAAGTTTTTCTTGTTCTATAAGGCGGGCTAACTTTGTTATTTTACTCATGATTAGTGAATACTATAGCAGAGATATTCGTATACGTATACTCCGCACTCTGTTATTTTTACTGCCTGAGCGAATTCGTTAATGTCGCTATGTCAGTAAAAATAATAGAGTGCTGCGTATTATTGTTATTTCTTGTTTAGTTTTTAGAGTTTTCTATTTCTGTTTCCTGTATAATATGAGCCTATGGAAAAACTTACGAAGATTGTCGCGACAATCGGACCTTCATGCGATTCTGAAAAGCAAATTGAAGCGTTGATTAATGCTGGTGTAAACGTATTTCGATTCAATTTCAAACACAATATTCTTGAGTGGCACAATGACCGGATACAAAGAGTAAATATTGTTTCTGAGAAAATGGGTATGACGATCGGTACCCTTATTGACCTACAGGGTCCGGAAATACGAATCAATATGTCCTCTGACCAGATTATTTTGAGAGATGATGATTTACTCTCTTTTGGTGAAGGGAAAGATTTATCAATATCCCATCCTCAAATCATCCGATATTTGACCATCGGACAAAAGATTTCGGCCGACTCCGGCTCATTTTCCTTTACGGTTGAGAAAAAAGGTAATAAAACGTATTTGCAATCCCACTCAAAAGGCATCTTGAAGAATAGAAAAGCCTTAAACATACCGGGGGCAGACTTCCCCTTCCCCGTGTTGGTTGACAGGGATTTTGAGGGGCTCAAAGTGGCAGCGCGTAATGAAATAGATTTTGTTGCTCTTTCATTTGTACGAACGGCCGATGATATTCGCATAATTAGGAGCAAAATGAAAAAATATAACGTGTCCGCAAAACTTATTGCGAAAATTGAGACTGAAAAATCACTAAAAAATCTGGATGAAATCATTGATATCAGTGATGGCATTATGGTGGCGCGTGGGGATTTAGGGGTTGAGCTTCCCCGAGAGGAAGTTCCTTATTATCAGAAAATCATCATTAAAAAAAGTATTAAAAAAGGAATTCCCGTAATCACTGCCACTCAAATGCTGGAGAGTATGATTGAAAAACCTTTTCCTACACGGGCAGAAGTGTCGGATATTGCTAATGCAACGTATGATTTAACCGATGCGGTTATGTTGTCGGGAGAAACTGCAACGGGAGCGTATCCAATTGAAGCGGTGAAAGTTATGAATAAGACCCTCGCCTTCAACGAGTTAAAAAACATGGTAGATAGCCGTAAGCGTTTTGATTTTCAGGTGGATGACCAAGATGCATTGTTATGTGACAGCGCTTATGGTCTTTACTTGGCATACCGCGGTCTAACAGAGCATGTCGCAGGATTTCTTATTTTTACTCACACGGGAAAAACAGTTCATCTTCTTTCGCGCTATCATCCTCTCATTCCTATCTTCGCATTTAGTCCTACCGATATCATAAGTGACAGTCTCACTTTACAATATGGAGTTGTTCCTTTTTCATTCAAACCTTCCCTAAAAAATACAGAAGTCGAAAAAAAAGATGTGCAAAGAGCTGTCGCATACTTGAAAAAAAAGTCACTTATCAAAAAAGGTGATATTTTGATCATCTTGCACGGTGAATATTGGGCAGCGGAGGGACAGACTTCTACAGTCAAAATTTTGAAAGTTGAGTAACATATATGCAAGGGATATCTAAGATTCGCAACTTCGCTATTATCGCCCATGTAGATCACGGCAAGAGCACACTTGCAGATCGTTTATTGGAAATAACGGGAGTGGTAAGTGCGGGCAAGCATGAAGAACAGATGCTTGACAGAAATCCCGTCTCAAGGGAGAGGGGGATTACCATTAAATTGGCTCCGGTAAAAATGCTTTACTCACCCACTGTCATCCCCGCGGAGGCGGGGATCCAGTCGAAAATGCACAGCAATGGTGATTATATAGATTCCCGCCTTCGCGGGAATGACAAGCAGGAATATATCTTGAATCTCATCGATACTCCAGGGCATGTGGATTTCTCATACGAAGTAGATAGAACCCTTGCCTGTGTGGAAGGAGTTGTCCTTCTCGTTGATGCAACTCAAGGAATTCAGGCGCAGACAATCGCAAATGCGTATAAGGCACTGGAAAAAAACCTTGTAATAATTCCGGTCATCAATAAGATAGATATGGATGGAGCAGAGATTGAAAAAACACAAAAGCAGATAATTGATTTTCTTGGCGTAAAGCCCGAGGAAATATTCAAGATTTCAGCAAAGACAGGGATGGGAGTTCAGAAAGTCCTTGATGCAGTAATTGAAAAGATTCCAGCTCCTGCCCTATTGACACACAACACGCAACATGTAACATCTCACATTAAAGGACAAAAAGAAATGCTGCATGTTACAAGTTACATGTTACAAGCATTAATTTTTGACTCTTATTACGATACCCATAAAGGAGTCATTGCATTCGTGCGCGTATTTGGCGGTTCGTTAAAACGAGGGATGGAAGTCAAGATGGCACATGAAGGCGGCATTTTTATCGTTTCGGAAGTGGGAATGTTCAAACCGGATTTGACCCCTACCGATGAATTGAAGGATGGAGAGATAGGATACGTGGCGACGAATTTGAAAGATATCCATGCAATCCAAATCGGGGACACCATGCAGCTTCCGCGGGATGAGACCCCTCCCCTTCCGGGCTATAAGAAAGTAAAACCCATGGTGTATGCAAGTATTTTTCCTACCGATACCAATGACTATTTGAATTTTAAAAAAGCACTGGAAAAATTATATCTCACGGATAGTGCCCTGGACTTTAGCGGTATTTACAGCACTGCGCTTGGAGCGGGTTTTCGCGTAGGATTTCTGGGTCTACTCCATGCGGACGTTGTTCGAGAGCGGCTGGAGCGGGAGTATGAATTGAGTCTTGTCCTTACTCCTCCCCAGGTAGAATTCAAGATTGAAGATGGAAAATTCTATGAACCTATCGTAAAGATATTTATCTACACACCAGAGTCATATACGGGTGCGGTGATGAAAGTCTGCGAAGAACATCGCGCCAAATTCATCACGATGGACAACACAAATCAGATAGCGCTCACCTATGAAATGCCACTTGCAGAACTTATCACCAATTTCTTCGATCGGTTAAAAAGTATGACAAGTGGCTATGCATCTCTTGATTGGGAAATCCTTCGCTACGAATATGCTGATGCAAATAAGATGGAATTGCTGATAAATAATGATCCCGTTGAGGAATTTTCAGAAATTGTTGTGACTGAACGTGCTCAAGAAAAGTCGCAGTTTCTTACCAAAAGACTGAAAGACCTGATTCCCCGCCAGCAGTTCGATATCAAAATCCAGGCAAAATACAAAGGAAAAATAATTGCATCAGAGCGTATATCCCCTTTCCGCAAGAATGTACTCATGCATAAAGGTAAGCTGGTAGGAGGGGGCGACGTAGGACGGAAAAATAAACTGCTTGAAAAACAAAAGGAAGGAAAAAAACTCATGAAGTCCGTGGGACGGGTGGAAATACCCAAAGATGCGTTCATGAAATTATTCAATAGGCAGTAAATCTGCATTGCATTTACTTTTCGAATATATGATAATTATGCAATTAATATATTATTTAGAATAAAATCCATGAAGAAAAAAAAACAAAAAACATTATTGAATAGAATCGGTCCAAAAGGCATATTTGTTGTGGGGATCATTATTGTGATAGTTGTTTTGGGTATTATTGTTTCCAACTTACAGACAAAGGGTTATAATAGTAAAGCAGTTGAGGCCCTCTTAGACTGTTCAAAAATTTGCACAACCTATTTCCCTCATAGTGCACAATTTACTACTGATGTCGGAAAGGCGAGCTGTGAGAAATCATGTGGGAAAGTAGCTGCCGAAATAGCAACGGGAACCCCTTGTGAGGCGGCATGTACAAAAACCTTAATGGGAAGAGCTGGGGTTTGTAAACGGCTATGTATAAAGGCAAAAATAAAGTAACATTGGTGTAGCTGTAGCCACCCCCACATTATATGAATACGAAAGATATAACATACATTTTCGACTTTGATAAAACTATAGTTTCGGTCGAAAGTCTCGACTTGCTTGCCGAAGTAAGTTTGGATCATGACCCGGAAAAGGAAAAGGTAGTGCATAGGATCAATACCCTCACCGAACAAGGCATGAACGGAATTCTCTCCTTCGATGAAAGTTTAAAAAAAAGATTTGCACTGCTTAGTCTCACAGACGAACATATTATAAAAACAATTAAGCAATTGAAACACGCTATTACACGCTCTATTTTACGCAACAAATCTTTTTTCAAAAATAACGCGGAACATATATACGTAGTTTCGGGGGGGTTTAAGGAATATATTGTTCCTGTGATACAGATGCTTGGACTACGGGAAGATCATGTGTATGCCAACACATTAAAAAGAAATTCGAAAGGAAAAATCATTGGATTTGATTCCAACAACCCTCTTTCCAAGGAAAATGGAAAAGTGGAAGTAGTAAAGTCGTTGGAGAAGTCAAATATTGTGGTTATTGGGGATGGATTTACCGATGCACAAATCAAGAAGATGGGTGCCGCTAAACGGTTTGTTGTATTCACTGAGCACGTGGTAAGAGAAAAGGTTGTGGAAGCGGCTGATGAAATAGTGAAAAGTTTTGATGAATTTTTGTTTAACAATAAACTTCCTATGACTCTTTCCTATCCCAGGAGCAAGATAAAAGTGGTCCTTTTGGAGAATATTCACCCCGATGCGGTTTCCCTATTTAAGCAAGAGGGTTTTCAGGTTGAGATGCATGAGAAGTCATATTCAGGTGCAGAGCTTGACTCGGTAGTAGCGGACACCATGATTCTTGGTATTCGTTCCCGTACAAAACTGACACAAGAGTTTTTATCGAAACATCCAAAACTGCGAACGATAGGCACTTATTGTATTGGCACTAACCAAATAGACTTACAAGTGGCAACTGATCTGGGAATAGCGGTGTTTAATGCTCCTTTTAGCAATACACGGAGTGTGGTTGAACTAGCAATCGGGGAAATGATTATGCTTATGCGAAGGACTTTTGAAAAAAGCATGGAAATGCATCAGGGGGTTTGGAATAAGTCTGCAAAGAGATCCTATGAAATGCGGGGAAAAAAACTGGGCATAATTGGGTATGGCAATATTGGGATGCAATTATCCGTTGTCGCGGAGAGTCTTGGGGTACAGGTACTGTTCTATGACACACGCGATGTACTTCCTATTGGGAATGCCCGTCGATGCATTTCATTAAAGGAAATGTTACGGCAGGTAGATATGGTGTCGGTCCATGTAGATGGGCGGGAGGAGAATAAAAATCTCATAGGCAAAAAGGAGTTTGACCAAATGAAACAAGGTTCCGTTTTCCTGAATCTGAGTCGTGGGTTTGTTGTTGATATAGATGTATTATCTAACGCATTACAATCAGGACACATACAAGGAGCTGCAATTGATGTCTTTCCCATTGAACCAAAATCAAAGAGTGAGGAATTCGTGTCGAAACTGAGGGGACTCAATAACGTTATTCTCACCCCTCACATTGCAGGGAGTACGGAGGAAGCTCAGTATGACATTGGTATATCCACTACACGAAAGCTCATGAATTATATCAATAGTGGATCAACGGAATTATCCGTTAACATGCCTCAGTTGCTAGTTCCCTTAATCAAGGGGACGCACCGATTGGTACATATTCATACGAACGTTCCTGGAATGTTGGCACAGATAAACAGTGTCTTAGCAAAGCACTCGATGAACATAGAACAACAAATACTCAAGACCAATGATCGGATTGGGTATGTTATTACAGACGTAAATAAGAAATATGACCAAGCAGTACTTCATTCATTACAAACGATTCCGAACACTATTCGTTTTAGGACAATATTTGCTTGATTTCTATGAAAAAAATATATTTTACTCCTGGTCCCTCTCAAATATATCCGAAATTAAACTTATACATAAAAGAAGCCCTTTCAAGAGACATTATGTCTCTATCCCATAGAAGTAAGGACTATGTGGATATAGCACAGAATACCCAACATACATTAAGAAAACTATTGCAAATACCCTCAACTCACCATATTTTTTTTATGTCTTCCTCCCTGGAATCAATGGAGAGGATTATTGCAAATTGTGTAAAGATGCAATCATTCCACCTCATAAATGGGTCATTTGCAGAAGCATTTTTCAATGCAGCGGAAGCTCAAGGTAAGAAGGCAAATATCCTTAGATTCAAACCTGGAGAGCGAATTGATATGGATAGTGTGGCGATTCCCAAAAAAACAGAGTTAATTTGTATTACACAGAATGAAACTTCAAATGGGTCTTGCATTCCCATGAAAGATATATATGCTTTGAAAAAAAGATATCCAACGATACCGATTGCACTTGATATAGTCTCTTCTGCTCCCTATCCACTCGTTAATTTTAAGAAAATTGATATCGCATTTTTCTCCGTGCAGAAGGGCTTTGGGTTGCCCTCGGGTCTTGGGATATTGGTTGTTGATGATGCATTGGTGCAAAAATCAAAACATAGGGGATATCACGACTTCCCTTCCCTAGCACAAAAGGAACTGATATTTCAAACTCCAGAAACGCCCAACGTCCTCGCAATATTTTTATTGGGTAAAGTGATTTTAGATATGATCAATCAAGGCGTTGGTCGTATGAGAAAGGCAACTGAAATGAAGGCAAAGCTTATTGTCGAATTTATTAATGTGCATCCTGATTTCGGTTTGCTTTTCATCACTGATACGAATGTGCGTTCTAAAACAGTTCTTGCAATTGAAGTTGGGAACAAAGTTGACGTAATTATTGAAAAACTCAAACTAAAAGGTTTTGTCGTAGGAAAGGGATATGGAATTTACAAAAAAACACAGATACGTATCGCAAATTTTCCGCAACATAGCATGCGAGATTTTCAGAGATTAATTAAAGAAATGGGCTTGATTTTAAAATAGTTGAGGAAATAGTTTTTTGAAGTATGTTTTTTGACGTTTTGCATAGTGTATTTCTCTCGTTAACCAAAGCTCAATCATCTGTTCTCTCGTCATTTCATTATTGATGTAAGAAATTATTTGTTGGTAGCCAATGGCATTTAAGCCAGGATCAGATTTTTTATATCCTTCATTGAGCAGACTTTGTGTCTCCTCAATTGCCCCACTTTCAATACGAGCCATAACACGAGCACGAATTATTGCACGTGTTTTCTCGGAATCGGTATGAAAGAATGGGATAAATGTAACGTCTGTTCCTTGCACACCTCCGAGGTGTGCAAGGAGGGTAATCATGGTTGGTTTATCGGCGAGAGTCCCATTGGCCAATGCGATTTCGATACGACGGATAAGGCGTCGTGGGTTTAAGCGGTCGCTTTCATTTAAACTTTCAAGAAATTCAGGTTTTTTTTCTCTCAGTATTTTCGTCAGTTCCATAACGGTTTTTGTACCCAGGTGGTGACGGAGTGGCCAATTTTCTGGTACCGTTATTTTAGGAACTCCATAGAGCAAATGATAGAGGTAATAACCGGTTCCCCCCACCAAAATAGGCGTTTTTCCCCGTGTAATAATATCTTTTAGAATTGGGAGTGCATGGGCAACATAATCTCCTGAAGAAAATGTTTCCTTGGGATCAACTAAATCATAAAGCCATATTTTATATCGGGGATTGGTGGGTCTGTCTTTTCCGGTCACGATATCTAATTTCTTATAAATCTGGCGCGAGTCGAAGTTTACTATTTCCCCATTTTCTGTATCGCAGAGTTCCAATGCTTTCGCAGTTTTACCTGTTGCCGTTTGCCCGAAGAGAATGAAAATTTTCATAAATATCTTAAACTCTAGACTCTGGACACTGTACTCTAGATAGAAATAAGAATTATTGTTTAGAGTATAGAGTTTAGTGTCTAGGGTAATACAATTATCGTTTTACTTCCACTTCTGCATTTTGGCAGCATCGAGAAGATTTTTGAAGAGATAAAGAACGTCGAGTGGCCCGATTCCACCAGGTGTAGGAGTGTAATATCCTGCAATAGGGTCAACTTCCTTTTCATCATAATCCCCTTTTAGTTTTCCATTTTCTTTTCGAATACCAACATTAATGAGAGTTGCCCCTGGCTTTATCATCTCGGCGGTAAGAATTTTTTTTCCGACAGCGGGGATAATAATATCTGCCTCCCTATAATATTCATGAGGATTGGGTGTTTGTGAGTTGATACCCATAAAGTTTATCTTCACTTCGCTAAATGTTTTAACCAAAGGTCTTCCACCGGTGATACCTTTTCCTACAACAATAACCTGCTTATGTTTGAGGACTCTTCGCAAAGCTTCAAAATCCTTTTTTTTGTTGATAAATAACCCAGCATCTATCTTTGGATGAATATAGACGTATTTTAAGAGCGTTAGCACGGCAAGTCCTAATGGGGAAAAAAATTCAGTTTTTCTTCTATGACCCTCGATTTCCTTATTGAGAGCAACGAAGTCGAACATACTTTCGGTAACGAGCTGAGGTGGAAGAGGTTGTTGTACAATAATACCGGTGACTTCCGGATGTTGGGACATTTCCTTTATTTTTCGTAGGAATGGCTCAAAGGAAGGAGCCGTTTTGTATTGAATAAGTTCAAAGAGTATGCCGAGGCGCTTTGCAGTTTGATGCTTGATGCGAACGAAGGAACGCTGTTCATCTGAATCTCCAACCAAAAAAACGACTACTTTAAGTTTATTTTTCTTACTTAGTTTCGCCACTTCTTTTTTTAACTTGAGTTCAAGTCTTTCTACCACCTTTTTTACCGGAATTATCATTTGTGTATGCAATTATACCACGTTGGAGGCTAAAAGTCTATATCAGCGTGGCGCTCACGACCTTGTCTGTCTTGTCTGAAAATCGCATCAGAATGACACCTTTTGCCGTGCGTGAACGAGGTGGAATTGAGGCTAACGGAATTTTGACTATTTGACCTGAATTACTGGTCATGATGATAGTCGTATCTTCTGGATTGACGATTTGGACAAATCCGATATTACCCATTTTTTTATCAACCGAGGCTACTTTTACTCCTTTTCCTCCTCGATGTTGGCCTTTAAACAAAGCTAAATTTGTCTTTTTACCGACTCCCCGTTCACCGATTACTATAATATTCTTCTTGAATTCAGCCTGAGTGAACACTTCTGCTGCAGCCACCAAATCTCCCTCAGCAAGTTCAATGCCCCTTACTCCAATGGATGATCTGCCGGTGTGCCTTACTTCTTTTTCCTTGAATACGATAGCTTTTCCGTGCTTAGTGGTAATGATAACATTCATCTCACCATCAGTCATCTTTACCCACAACAGCTCATCATGTTCTTCCAATTTGATAGCTATGATACCATTGGAACGGATATTCTCAAATTCCTCAAATGTCGTCTTTTTCACGGTCCCTTTCTTGGTACACATAAGGACAAACTTCTTTTGGAAAGCTGCCAACTGTTCCTGTTTTGTCGTAACAACTCCACTTGGTCCATAGGTAAGAACAGAGGTGACAATTTCATCAGGCCGTAAAGCAAGCAGATTGACGATAGCCTTACCTTTTGAAGTGCGTGATCCAACAGGAATATCCCATACTCTATTCTGGAACATGCGACCTTGATTGGTAAAGAAAAGCGTATAATCATGTGTCATCGCTGTCGTAATATAGTAGACGTTGTCTGTTTCTTTTGTTTCAATCCCTGAAACGCCTTTTCCTCCTCTATTTTGGACTCTGAATGTCTCTCTTGGGACTTGTTTTATGTACCCTTCTTTCGTAAGGAC
>Ga0066636_10002381_pt1 | contig 11933 bp, 15 predicted proteins | sample CryGeyCG2014_080_2_FD_62736 | JGI IMG/M metagenome (GOLD analysis project Ga0066636, IMG submission 62736) | Groundwater microbial communities from aquifer - Crystal Geyser CG07_land_8/20/14_0.80 | ecosystem: Environmental > Aquatic > Deep subsurface > Groundwater | place: USA: Utah: Grand...
AGATTTTAACTAGACTCCTTGAATCCTCGAACCCTGGGACCCCCTTATATGTTTTTCCACAATGCTTGAAAGTGCTTCTATAAACCGCCCAGAAAAATTTAGAGAATTAGTCCGTTTCAATACCATCCCCATGGATTCAGCTTTCCCTCGATAAAGGATATCAATATCGTAAAGTACTTCGATGTGATCTGACACAAATCCAATGGGGATCATGAGGATTTCTCGGACCTTTTGCCGTAAGAGTTCGATCAGGATAGATTCTACCTCCGGACCTAACCACTCCTCTGATCCCATCCCTCTGCTTTGAAAGGCAATATGCCAAGGAAGGGGCTCAATCTTTTTAAGAACCCCTCTTACACTCTCTTCCATATCCCTGATGTAAGGTTCATTTTCAACAAGGGATTTTAGAAGACTGTGCGCAGAGAAAATGAGATGAATCTCTTTTCTTCCTTCTCGAGTGAATTGCATCAACCCTTCCTCAATCTTCTCCTGAATTGCCCCAAGAAAGAGAGGATGTAAATGCCATCCCTCAACAAAAGAAATTTCTATCTTCTCTCCCATATTTTTTCTTATTTGATTTACTTCTTCGATATAAGCTCCTGTGCTTGCTCGGGATCTAAAAGGCGCCATGGGAAGGGCGACCACTTCTTGGATTCCATCTTGAAGAATCTCTTTCAACGTCTCTTCAATCAATGGGTTTCCATAACGCATTCCCACATAGGATTTGAATTGGTAGCCCTTCGAATTCAGACGGTTTTCCAGAGCTTTAGCTTGCTTAAATGTAATCTCTGGCAGAGGCGAACCACCCCCAATCAACCGATAACGCTCCTTGATCCTTTCCAATTGCTCTGGAGAAGATTTTCTGCCCCTGAAGAGACGGGTTAAAAATGGCTCCACTTCATCGAGAGAACGCGGCCCCCCAAAGGCTAAGAGGAGAATGGCTTTCATAAAGACCTCTACCTTTAACCTCCAACTATCTCTATTTTGAGCTAAATTCGTGGACCATATTGACTAAAGCGGCCACATGATCAACGGGTGTGTTTGGAAGAATTCCATGGCCAAGGTTGAAGATGTGACCAGGCCGACCTTCAACGCGATCAAGGATCCGTTTGACTTCCTTTTCAATCAAATCCACTGGGCCAAATAGGATAACAGGATCCAGGTTTCCCTGGATGGCAATATCATGCCCAAGACGCGCCCAAGCCTCGCGAATATCCACTCGCCAATCTACCCCGATAACATCCCCACCTGCCCGTTTCATCAGTTCCAGAAGGGTTGAGGAGGAGGTAGCAAAGTGAATCAGGGGTACGCTCTTACCAACGCCGTCAATGACCTTTTTGGAATAAGGAAGGACATACTCTTCATAATCGCTCGGTGTCAGGCAACCCACCCAGGAGTCAAAGAGCTGAAGAGCCTGAACACCCGATCGGATCTGAGCATTGAGATATCGAATCAACATTACCGAAATCTTCTCCATTAAAGCATCCCAAGTATTAGGGTCCTGATATATCAGGTTTTTGGTAAGAATGTAATTCCTTGAATGACCCCCTTCAATGATGTAACTCGCAAGGGTGAAGGGAGCACCGGAGAATCCGATCAAAGGGATCTTTCGTTCTAATTCCTTTCGGACGATTTGAATCGCCTTCATGAGAAAAGAGGTTTCCTCTTCTGGTTCAATGACCCTCAGCTTCTCCACATCCTTCATCCCTCGGAGAGGATGATGGAAGACAGGGCCTTCCCCTTTTGCAAACTCAAACTCCACCCCCATCGGCTCTAGGGGAATCAGGATATCTGAAAAGATGATGGCTGCGTCGAGTTTAAATCTCTCAATGGGTTGAAGCGTCACCTTTGCAGCCAGTTCAGGGTTTTTGCACATCTCCAAGAAAGAATATTTCTTGCGGAGCGCCCGATACTCTTTCATATAACGACCCGCCTGGCGCATCAGCCAGATGGGCGTATAGTCGGTGGTTTGTCTTCGACAAGCCCTGAGGAACGGATACTCTTTTTCACTCTCTTCCATTTAACAGCCCCAAACTCCGGCGCCAAATTAAAAGTTCAAATGTCAAAATTCAAATGCCAGATGAATGTCAAATCTCAAATCGAGATTCTGAAACGAGTTCAGAATGACATTCTGGTCATGCCGAACTTGTTTCGGCATCTCATTCTGGCTTTAGATTTGATTTTAGCTTTGAGCTCTGACATTCAATTTTACTTCCAATCCCTCAGAAACTGAACCAGCAACCTCACTCCAACACCCGTACCGCCTCGGGGGATATACGGCCTCTCTTTCTCAATCGATGCGGGTCCAGCAATATCGAGATGAACCCATGGAACTTTTTCCGCAAATTTGCTCAAGAAGATCGCTCCGATGGTGGCGCCTGCGGCTCGTGTTCCCACATTCCTGAAATCAGCCGCATCACTTTTGAGATATTCAAAATACTCATCCCAGAGAGGCAATCTCCAGACTTTTTCTCCTGTCTTGGAAGAGGCCTCTTCGATCCGTTTTAAAAGGGACTCTTCATTACCGAAAAGGCCGATGACATAATCTCCCAATGCAATGACGCAAGCTCCCGTCAACGTAGCTAAATCTATGATCGCCTTTGGCTGATATCGTAAACTATAGGTCAGGGCATCTGAAAGAATAAGTCTTCCTTCTGCATCGGTACTGATCACTTCTACCGTCTGCCCGGAGAGGGTTTTCAAAATATCACCGGGTTTATAAGCCTTTCCGCTTGGGAGATTTTCTGTCGCTGGCATGATACCAACCAGATGTAATGGAAGTTGGAGCTTGGAGGCAACTTGCAGGGTGGCCAACACCGCTGCAGCCCCTGACATATCATCTTTCATCCGATCCATATTCTCTGAAGGTTTGATCGAGATCCCACCACTATCGAAAGTAATCCCCTTTCCTACTAAGGCAATCGTATCCCATCCTTTTCCTTTATTATATTCCAAGACGATAAACTTCCCGGGCTCCTGGCTTCCCTTGGCCACAGCAACAAAGGCGCCCATGCCCATGGCCTCTGCCTGACCTACCTCCAATACCTGAATCTCCATCCCAAGCTCTTTCGCTATCTGTTGAGCTTTTTCAGCCAATACAGTGGGAGTCACCTGATTACTGGGTCCATTGACCAAATCCCTTGCCAGGTAAACCGCTTCGGAAATAATTTGCCCTGTCTTCAGACCATCACCGATCAATTTAATTTCTTCATCTTTCTCTCCGAGGAGAATCACTTCTCCAATCTCCTTGATCTTATCCCTCTCGAGCGTCTTAAATTCATTAAACTGGTAAACACCGAGGAGAAGCCCTGTGACAAAGGATTCAGCCAGCTCCATCTCTGAAAGGCTGTCGAATTTCTTTATCGGAAAAACAAATTGTTTTACTCCTGAATCCTGGATGAACTGGCCGGCCTTTGAAGCAGCCCCTCGCCATTTTTCTAAATCGAACTCCCCCTTTTTGCCCAGGCCGGTCAGGAGCGCCCTTTTGGCGGGAAAAGCACCCTGGGTGTAAAAGAGGCGGGACTCGAATAACTCTCCTTTAAAATCTCCCTCTTTCATCAGAGTGGATATAAAACCTTTCCACTCCATATCCACGCTCTGGATGGGGCCTTCCAATCTTTCAGGGGATTCAAAAGAAAAGAGAAGAAGAAGTTCACAGGGATACTTTTCGGCTCTGCCTTTTTCAATTTTAATGTCCATCGTAATTTCCTCTATATATTATGTTATCTTTTGAGGTACTTAAAAATCAGAAATCCGAATATCGAATCTCGAAACAAATCCTAAATCCAAATGACCAAATTTCCAAGACCTTCTTAATTTTTTTTCGGTTATTCGAAATTTTGAAAATTAGTGCTTGTCTCGAATTTCGAATTTCGTGCTTCGAATTTATTTCTTTATTATTCTCTCTCCTTCAGTTTCGAAATCGTAATGGAACGGCTCTCCTCCACAGTTGAAAATTCTTTCACCTTATTCACTAAAGAAGGGGGCCAGCCTCCTCGACCGATTATCCTCGCCAGCATCCACGGATTTAGGTCAGAAACCTCCATCCACTTCCCTGCCTTCTTGACCATTTCATCCAGTATCTTTCGATGGGGGTTCCCCTTTAAAGGGTATTTCTCTTTCATTTCAATTTTAATCTTCGCGACATGATCGCTTCCGAAAATTGCTTCGAGTTCCTCCCTCTGAGCATAGGCATAAAGGGCCTCCTCTATCTTGGCCAATTCAGCGTCACTCTCTTCATTTAAAAGCCTTTTCCTTTCCTTCAGTTCCACATATTGGTTGACTAAGACCACGCCTTCCTCATTAAGATATTCATTGGGCGGAAGGCTTCCCACAGTAATGAGATGTTTTCTTTTGGGGCAGAACCCCTGATAATCGCACCAATCACAAAGAGGCCCTTCTTTAGGAAATAACTGTCTGTCCGTTTCAATCCTCCGGATGAGTTCTAAAGTTGCCTGGCGAAGTTGATAAAGCTGTTCAGGTGTTCTTGAAGAATGTATTTCGGTATCGAAGGTGAGGTAGTGCCAAATTAGTCTGACCTCCTGAATCCCCTGCCACTTTTCTGCCACCCCCATATGATAGAAAGCCAATTGCCGGTCTGAATGGACATCTTCCTTAGTGGGAAGCCGGTTAGAGGTCTTGTAATCGTGGATTTCGAGAACAGAACTATCCACCAAGGTCAAACGGTCAATAAACCCTCGAATCCAATAACTCTTTTCTTCTTCCAGAGGAAAATAAATATATTCTTCGAGGCCTAAGGTTTTTCCAAGATCAAAGGGATAATAACGCTTGTAATAATCCGTGATACATTTCTCTCCGAGACGGCGGTAGTCTTCGGCATTGTAATCCTTTCGGATAATTTGAATCAAATCATTCCAATTCTTTTTCCAACTCTGATGGTAGAAGTTGAGGAGTTCTTCCAAGGTATTGAGTTTGGTCACTTTCAGATCCCGGTAGAGCTTCTCCAATGCTTCGTGAACCCTTGAACCCATGAAAGCTTCAACGCCTTCCGTTTCCACCTCGATCTTGTCAATATAGGCAAGTTTGTATTTATGGGGGCAGGTTTCATAGGTGGAAAGTTGGGAATGGGAGTAAGTTGGCATCTTTCACCTCCTTTATATTCAACTCCTGCTCTATGAGAGCAAATAGCTTATCTTTCCTGCCTACAGCAGGTAAGTAATCAGCGCTTATTAATTATTTTTAACAAGAAAAAACACTTCTGTCAAAATTTCAATTTTCCCTTGAAAAATGTATGGGGTGTATGGTTAAATCAATTTTAGATTTCAGATTGCACCTGCCTACCGCAGGCAGGGATTTCGGATTTTAAAAAACAATTTAAAAGATGAAAGCAGAAATATCATTAAAAGAATTGCAGTACATGGTGGTTCGATGCCGTAAATGCCCCAGACTGGTTGCCTATCTTCGGGAAGTATCACCTCATAAACCCAAAAGATATCGGGATTGGGATTATTGGTCAAAACCCCTTCCCAGTTTCGGAGATCCAAATGCTCGGGTTCTCATTGTTGGACTGGCTCCTGCTGCCCAAGGTGGGAATCGAACAGGCCGGATGTTTACAGGAGATCGAAGTGGAGAGTGGCTCTTCAACGCACTCTATGAATTCGGCTTCGCCAATCAACCCAATTCCCTTCGAAGGGATGACGGCTTCAAATTGGACGGTTGTTATATTACTGCGACAATTCGGTGTGCCCCACCCAAAAACAAACCCCTACCAGAAGAAATAGAAAACTGCCGACCCTATTTTTTAAAGGAACTCGATCTTTTAAAAAATGTTGACGTTCTCGTTCCGTTAGGCCAGATCGCTTTTACTCAAACCCTTAGGGCACTAAGACAAAAGGGGCTTGGGATTCCTCCTCTGGCTTTTGGACACTCAAAAGTCTATCCTTTACCGAACGGGCAGACGATCATTACCACCTACCATCCCAGCCAGCAAAACACCCAAACGGGTAAACTAACGAAACCCATGTTCCATCGAATCTTTAGAATGGTCAAAAAGAAGATTGAGGATAAAGGTTAGAGGTCGGAGGCAAAAATCCTTCCCAACCTCTCTTTGTAAAGGGAGGAGAAAAAGAATTCTCATTTTTAGGGTGTGAATGTGGTATTAAGGCCCTGAGCTTCCAGCTATTGATTTGGGGTTAATCTTTTCGCTATGCGCTATGCTCTATGCGCTATGCTATTTTCTGCATAATGGCTGTTCGAATTCCCATCGAAGATTGGATTGACCTTCATACTTTTTCCCCGAAGGAGATCCCTTCTCTTTTAGAGGAATATCTCCTGGAATGTCAGAAGAAAGGTTTCAAAGAGGTCCGAATTATCCATGGAAAAGGGAAAGGGATCCAGCGCAACATTGTCCACTCCTTTCTCAAAAAGAGTCCTCTCATTGAATCTTTCAAAATGGCTCCACCCGAGGCAGGTTCATGGGGCGCCACCACCGCCTATCTGAAGAAAATCGAAGGAGAAGCTGCTTAAAGGACGCCCAACCTTGTCCCAAGTGACGATAGGATTATTCTCCCTTCGCCAGTTTTTCTTTCTCTTTTGTGTATGCCTCCTTGCCAGCTTCCACGGCCGTTGCTATTATAGATTTCTTTTCCTCCAGAATCTCTTTCCCTTTTCCCACAGCAGTCGTCACCTTGCCCTTTATTTGCTCCGCATAGCTTTCTGCCTTCTTTTTGACATCTTCTGCAAGCTCTTTAATCTTCTCCCTCGTCTCCTTTCCTGGCTTAGGGGCTAACAACAGCGCAATACCTGCACCCACTAAACCCCCGATAAAGAATGAAAGGATGATAGGGCCCGTACTGTAACCCCTTTCTTCCTGTTCCATTTTTGCCTCCTTTCTTTTGCCCAATGGCAAAAATTGGGTAAATCGCTTAAAATCACTTGCCTGAAAACAGATTCTTAAAAAAAACCCCAAGACCCGTCCTGATGCCTGCCTCAAGACCAGAGACCTCACCCACTGTCGATGAAGTGATATTTTCAACAAACCCACTGATTTGCTTCACATTTTCACTCACATGCTTCACACTCTCTCCAACCTCCCTCACAGAATCAGAAAATATCTTAATGTCTTCGGTTACATTAGTTACATTGTCGGTCAAAGTTCTAATGCTCTGAAGGGTATGTTGAAGTTCCATGATGGTTGGTTTTATAGACCTTTCAGTTGTCCCCACTAATTCCTTTAATCCCTTTATGGCGCCTCTTAATCCAATCATAACTATAATAAAAATAATGACCCCAACAACAAACGCAAGTGTAATAAGACCCAAAAAGAGATTACTCATTTTTCCTCCTTCATCCGCATTGTTCTTCGAATTGCCTCTAACATATTATACCAAATTTTCTCTCTTACTTGCAAAATTTCTTTTCATGTCTGATACCATCCAAAGGGACTCCTCAATTTAAAAAATTCCTTTACAACGATTAATTTAATGCCATAATTAACAAAATAAAGGGTCCGGAGTTAAATTCTGGCTTGTACTCTCAATCATCAAAGCACGCTTATCATCTTAAATCCTAATAGGGGGGAGGTATAAAGTATGAAACAAATCTTATTTTATTTAACCATCATGATCCTTTTGCTCTCCACACTTGCCTTTCCTGCCTTGGCTGCCAACAAACCGCCGCAAAAGGGGGAGGCGCTGCCGGTCATAAGCCTTCCTATCCCAAAAAATTCGGATGAAAGGAACTATTTGGGGCTTTCCGGAAGTGGTCTTTTCAAAATTCCACAGGTCAAAACAAAAGTGGTCATCGTTGAAATCTTTAGCATGTATTGCCCTTACTGTCAGAAAGATGCACCCGGAGTTAATGAGCTGTATCGCCTCATTGAAAATAATCCGGACATCAAAAACAAAATTAAATTAATCGGTATTGGTGCCGGAAATTCCTTTTACGAAGTAGAGGTATACAAAAAAACATATGCTGTCCCCTTTCCACTTTTCCCGGATAAGGATTTCACGATTCATAAGGCTTGCGGAGAGGTGAGGACACCCTACTTTATGGTTATCAAAATCAATGAGGATGGAACTCACCAAATCGTCCATAATCAGTTAGGAAATTATCCGGGGGCTGAACCATTTCTGGAACTCGTACTCAAAGCTTCCGGATTAAAGTAGAGAGCAGGAGGAAAAGCCATGCAAAAGAAAAGATTAGCCAATCTCATCTTAATCACTGTAGTTCTTTCTTTATTTGTTTCGATTCCAACGTCCTTTGCCATTTCCGATGCCTATAAGGGAAACATTTATCAGGTGGGAACGCTCAAGCCGATTGACAGCAAACTGAAAGTGAAGATCGGGGACCCCGCCCCCAATTTTATTCTTCCTCCTATTTCCGGGGAAAAGGTTTCTTTAAGCCAGTTTCGGGGGAAAAAGAATGTTGTCCTCTCCTTCGTTCCCGCGGCCTGGACACCTGTTTGTTCAGACCAATGGCCTGGTTACAATATTGCAAAAGATATTTTCAACCAATATGACGCCATCCTCCTTGGAATCACGGTAGATAACATCCCCACCCTTTTTGCATGGACCAACCAAATGGGTCAGTTATGGTTTCCAGTCCTTTCTGACTTCTGGCCCCATGGAGCCGTAGCCAAACGATATGGCGTGTTGCGTTCCAACGGGGTTTCGGAAAGGGCTTTATTTGTCATGGATAAGAAGGGGATCATTCGTTATATCGACGTTCATGATATCAACAAGAGACCTCCCCTTGAGGATCTTATGGGTGCCCTGGAGAAGTTAGGAAAATAATTAGGAGGTGAAGATGAGCACTCCAATACATTGCCCTGGTTTTGAGCGGTTTAAAGATCTAAAATCTTTTATCTGTCAATGCCCAAACTGTGGGAAGGAAGTTGAGATCTTTTCTGATGAATTTGATAAAAAACATATCTGCAAGGAGTGCCGTCAGGAGATTGATTTTACAAAATGTACCCTGACCGTTGGGGCATCAGACACTTCACCCCGATAAAATTCTGGGTTAATGGAATGTTGGAATGATGGAATAATGATTAGAAGTGAAAATAATTTTTTCTGAACCCAATATTCCAATGCTCCATCATTCCATTATTCCATGAACTATTCCCGTTTGACTTTTGGATCGCTTCAGATCTTGATGATCTCTCCCTCTATTTTCTCTCCGAGGTATAGGATGCCGAGGGTGGCTCGGTGAACAAAAGAGCGGGTGGGGGAGCCGGGGTTGAAGAAGTAAATATTTTTTACCTGATGATTCGCCGGCGTATGGGAATGACCATAAACAATTGCATTCACTTCATCGAATTCCCCTTGGATGCGTGACTCGATCCCAAATGGAGAACCTCCTCCATGGATCAGGCCAATCTTAAATCCCTTTAGTTCAATGACCCTCTTCTCTGGAAAGGCTTTTCGAATATCATAAGAATCCATATTGCCATAAACCGCGATCAATTCTTTTTGGCTTGAGAGATACTCTGCGATGCTCCAGTCCACAAAATCCCCTGCATGAAAAATCTTTTCCACATCCTTGAAATGGAATTCAATCACCTTCTTAAATTCAGGGTGAGGCTCCCTCAAGTGTGTATCTGAAATGACACCGATCTTCATTTAGCCAACTCCACAACCGAATAAAAGACCCCAATCGCCACTTTTTGCATAAAGTCGAAATTGAGCGTCTCCATTCTATCTGAAGGAAGGTGGTAATTCGGGTTTCTTAAAAAAGCGGTGTCTGTCATCATCAGCGCTGGCACCCCCTGATCCCAGAAAGTACTGTGATCACTCAGTCTCGCCTCTTCCATTCTCCTCCCATTTCCGGGCACGATAAGAAATTCCAAAGAAAGATGGGGAATATGGTTTTTGAAGGCCTGGCAAACTTTTTCCAATAATTCCTTCGACCTTTCGTTTCCAATGATGGCGATAAAATCCCCCACATTGGGATAATATTTTGGGTTGAGGTAAGGAGGATAATCTTGCCTCGGACCGGTAAACCCCACCATCTCTAATGAAATCATACCAAGAATTTTCTCTTCTCCTTTTCCCAGACTCTCGACATAATGGGTACTGCCGATATAATTGTATTCTTCGAGGGAGAAAGCGATCAATCTTACAGTCCCATCTAAAGGGATAGATTGAATATTTCTCGCCACCTCGAGAAGCACAGCGATTCCACTGGCATTGTCGTCCGCCCCCGGGGAGTCTGGAACGGTGTCGTAATGAGCCCCCAGGATGAACACTCTATCGGGAAAGGTTACCCCTTTCTTTTCTGCCACAATATTTTTATAAGATTTCCCTTCCCATTCAAAATAGTCCTCTTTGACGGCCCATCCAATCTTCAGAAATTCTCTCTCAATATATTGTGCTGCCTGCTCCAACTTAGGATAGCCATCATAGGGATTCCGATCAAAATGGATGTTTTCCACATGCCTTTTGAGATTTTCTATAGAAATCATGATTTTTTTACCAGAGGTTCTTTCATCTCCGATCAATAGAAGAGGAAAGGTTAAGAAAAATATAAAAAGGATAATTCGAAATCCCATCATCGAGTTAAATATAGTATCTTACGAGTTAAACGATTTTTGCAAGAAATTTTTATGATTTCTTTACGCCCTACACTCTTTGCCCAATACTTGACGGATTTCCTTTTTTCATCCCTTTTAGTTATAATGTAATAAATGCCAATTGGTAGGAAGAAGAAGGCTATTGTCCATATTGCAAAAAAAGACCTCCATCTTGATAAGGAATCCTATCGTCAGATTCTGAAAGGAGTGGCAGGGGTGGAAAGTTCAACGCAGTTGACCGAAGAAGGCTTTGAGAAGGTGATGAAACGATTCCAAGAAATGGGATTTAAGGGCCTTCTTCCTCACCCCTATCAGCCTGTACCAAAAGGTCGACTCATCCCTATGGATAGCCCCCAAGGACTGGAATCCATCACATCGAGCCAAAAGGATTTCATGGCTTACCTTTTGGAAAAATTAAATTGGGTGGAAGGACATTACCATGCCTTTTGTCAACGGATCATTAAGAGACCCGAGGCCTTGACGAAGCGGGATGGACAAAAAATCATTATCGGTTTGATGGCCATCATGAGAAAAAAGACATCCCCCATCCCATGCACCACGTAGGGTGCATGACTGTCCTGAACCTTACATGGTTCAGGGCTCCCCTCCCCCGCTGGTGGGGAGGGAAAAAGGGAGGGGGGAAGGAGAAGCTCATGAGACGATATTGGAAGATCGGTCTGGCGGCGGCCCTACTCATCTCATTGGTGCTGGTCGCCATTAGCAAAGAGACACCTCCCCCCTTCATTGAAATGGAGGTGAAAGGGGTGAGATTGGATGCCGTCGGACAGAGCCCGGTAGTCATCCTTGCCGACAAAGAGGGCAAGAAGGCACTTCCCATCTGGATCGGTCTCCTGGAGGCGAATGCAATCGATAGGGAATTAAAAAACATCGGCACCACGAGACCCATGACCCATGACCTCCTCCATTCGATTCTGACTCAGGTTCAAGTCAAGGTGAAGGAAGTAAAAATTATAGACCTGAAAAATCAAACCTATTATGCAACTCTTTCTCTAAAATTGAACAAGGGGGTGATCGAGGTTGACGCTCGACCCAGCGATGCGATTATCCTCGCACTCAAATCTAAAATTCCGATTCTTGTCGCAGCCAAGATTCTCGATGAACAGGGAATCGCCCTCACCCAGAAGAGCGCCTTTGGAGAACGATATGGAATTCGAATTCAGGAACTCACCCCTTCCCTGGCCTCCCACTTTAACTTCAAGAGCAAAAAGGGCGTATTGGTGGCGGAGGTCCTTCCAGACAGTGTCTCAGAAACCTCTGGAATCAAAGCCGGTGACATCATTACCAAAGTCAATTCAAAAGAAGTAGGAAGTGTCCAAGAGTTTGAAGAAATGTTTGATACGGCCAAGGTGGGCGATTCGCTTCGGATCTTACTTTTTAGAGA
>Ga0066636_10002382_pt1 | contig 11933 bp, 10 predicted proteins | sample CryGeyCG2014_080_2_FD_62736 | JGI IMG/M metagenome (GOLD analysis project Ga0066636, IMG submission 62736) | Groundwater microbial communities from aquifer - Crystal Geyser CG07_land_8/20/14_0.80 | ecosystem: Environmental > Aquatic > Deep subsurface > Groundwater | place: USA: Utah: Grand...
GTGCTCAGGACAACTCATGGCATTCGTGTCTCTTCACCCCAGTAGATGATCCTCCCGCTCATCGCAAAAGCAACATCGTTCTTGTCTGCACGAATGATCCACCCTCCATCCCACGGTAGTAGACGCCGGTCGGCTTGCCGCTCGCATCAAGCACAACCTCATGATACCCGACCTCCGTCGTATTCACCGAGTTGGCAGGGGCTACCACTGCTACAGTTAGAACGAATCCGCCTTTCAGGTCACATCCTCTGCGGTGACAACACTCAACTACATTCCCAAGAGTCTCTTTGCAGCGGTGACCAGAGAACTCCCTTGATATTCGCTTATCAACCGTTGAAGATACGTATTGCCCTCCTGGGTTCGTCCAAGCTCATGCAAGCATTTCCCTGTAAAGTACAAGAGCCAGTCCTTCTGCGAGAAGTCCTTGTACGACTCCTCCGTTTTCTCGAATTGCTTGATGGCACTCTCGTATTCTTTCAACCCCATCAGGCAGTACCCCACTCGGAATGCTGCGTACGACGCCACCTGCTCATTGGGGTAGAGGTCAATGATCTTCTGGAACTCTGCCGCTGCTCTTCTCTTGTCACCCTTGATAAACCATATCGATGCAATCTCGTACTGCGCCTTCGATTTCCCCTTCAGGCTCGGATACAGATCGATGACCTTCTGGAGCTCAACCATCGCCGTGTCATACTGAGCGACCTTCATCCGGATGACGCCAATCTCAAGCTGCGCTTCGTTCTGATGGTTGGATGGCGGGAAATCGGTGATAGGCTTGCTGAAGGCATTGATGGCATCATCGTATCTGCCGAGTCGCTTGTACGATTTGCCGATCATCATCCATGCATCGTCCCGGTACTTGCATGCAGGATAGTGATCCATGATGTTTCTGAACTCCGCGATCGCATCCGCGTAACGCTCCTGTATGTATCTACTCCATCCGATCAGATTCAATGACTCATCCACCCACTCGCTGTTCGGATAGAGCGTCACGACCTTTCTGGCTTCCTCAATCGCCAGCGAATCCTGATGGAGCTTCGAGTGGCTGCGCGCAATGTAGTACTCGGCGTCGTCGGTCACCGGAAACACAGGGTAATCGCCGAGAACCTTCTTGAACTCGCGCATCGAACCGCTGTAGGCCCTCCCATCGTAGTAGACCATCCCGATGGCCAATTGCGCCTCGGCTGCTTGGAGAGTACCTGGATACTGATTGATGACCTCGCGATAGGGATCCAGTCTAGAGGTGTCAATCTGAGGCTCGATAAACACACCGACATTTCCCCTGATGCTGGATGTGGGAAGTTGGACCTGGGCGTACAGAGTAACAGCGGTGAACATGACCACGAGAGCGGGGAAGATGATTCGTCGCATTTCGGTTTCTCCCATGCTGACCAGAACGTCGCCCCCAAGTTTCAACTGTCAGTGGAGGATCAACATCTTGCGCGTGCTTGCATGGTTCCCTGTGGTAAGCCGGTAGAAGTAGACACCCGTGCCGGCGGTCTTGCCCGCATTCGTTTTCCCATCCCAGACGATGCGATGGTACCCAGCAGGCCTCTCTCCGTCGAGGAGGGTCCTGATTTCCTCTCCAAGGAGATCGAATATCCTGATCGTTACCCTGCCAGCCAGCGGGAGATCATAGTCGATGATAGTGGTAGGGTTGAACGGGTTGGGATAGTTCTGGCGAAGTGCGAACTCCGCTGGGATCGCCTCAGGCACTTCCTCCTCCACGCTCGCTGATGTCTGCTCAGTGGACAGAGGCTTCCTCAGTGAACCACTTGTCGTGGAAGCCGGGGTGAAATGCATTGCTACCGGGAAGGTCCCGATCACTCTGTCCCCGGAAAGCAATTCCAGCACCACGACTGCCGGAGCCGTCAGCGTGGAATCGCTGACACTGAGCAGGAGACTGAGACTAGGGTGGTTTCTCAGAGGAACCTTCTCTCCTACGTAGGCAGGTGCATCCGACGTCGGGCCCTGTTTACCCACAAGCCAGGCGGGGGAACCCGCGGCAAGACGAAGTCGAAGGCCAGAATATGGCTGGTCGCATCTGTTGAGGACTTCGACTCTGAGGACAGTCTCACCTGTCTTCGAAACCAGGCAAGTCTGTGAGAGAAGCAGGGCTGGGACGGCAAGAAGAAGGACAAGGAAGACAATCGGGCGAGCGTTCATGCATCACCTCCCTGGAATCGTCGTATCTATGCCCAACGGAAGCGGAGAAAGCAGGTCTCTGGTACGTCTTCAGGGCCTTGGAGCAGGTAAGATCTGCCCACAGAGCGTAGGCAGAAGATTGCACACGGATTATACGAAGAACCAAGCCCAATGTCAAGTGTCAGAGTGCTCGCTCTGCCGTTGTGTAGTGAAACGGTAGGGATGTCAGTACATGCTATGTCGGGGTCCAGCCTGAGCAGCGCTCTTCGCCAATACGGCCTCAGAACGCCATCTCCCACACCCGCAGGAGTTTCGCAAAGTCGAAAGTTCGGGCCAGGGCGCCTTACTCTATCTTCCCCATCGGGTCGCTCATCTTGCGTTCCATGAGGACATAATGACTGTCCTCCAGAAGAACGTGATAGTACCGCAGTAGCAACTCCCTGTGGGAGAGCCAGTAATCGACAAACTGGTCGGACTCTGGCGCCGGGTCCTCCCCTATGACCACATATTGGTAGGACGCCCAGAGCGGTGCCCGGAACCGCTTCTCGTCGCAATTGTAGTTCATGTGAAATCTCTCGAGTGGTAGCAGGCAGCTGGACACCATGATCCGTTGTCCCTGACCTTCTCCCGTTAGCAATGCAATGGAGCCTCCCTTGTACGTGGACTGTAGTCGCTCTCCCAGCGTGTTTGCGTCCCGGTCGAAACACTTGGCTGCGTCCTCGAATGTTGCCACGCCCACCGACGGTACGATGATCTGGACAAGAGGCATGCCAAGAAAGCATGCAACCGCCACGCTGCGCGCAGACGCAGACCGCACTCTGCCGAAGAACTCGGAGAGGCCAATTGCGGACGCAACCGACAGCACAAGGCCCAGTGTCAGCACGTACCTCCAATTCCACCACCATTGGTCGACTTGGACGAACCCCGCCAAAACGGCGATGAGCGTGGAGAGCGGAGGAAGACCAAGAAACAGGAGGAGCAATAGCAACGGACGCCGTTGCTCAGCAGCCATGCGCCGGAGGCGGAGGACCGCAATTGCGCAGGCGAAGAGCGGCACCGGACCGAAGATGTTTAGGACAGCAGTACCGAGCACTGAAAGCTGATTCTGGTACTGCAGATACTCACGGGAAGCGGTCGGAACGGCGGAGTATGTGCCATGAGCGAAATCAAGAGCGTCGGCATACTGCGCTTGGTTCCACCAGAGCCAGAACACTATGCCCGCCCAGCAGAGTGCGGCGACGAGGAGCTTCCGAACCACCGCAGCACTTCTTCCGGTTTCCCTCTCAATGGAGATTCCCTTAAATGCTGCCACGAACGAGACGAACGGCGCGAGGAGCCAGGCTTCATAACGGCAGAGCGTCGCCAACATGACGGCGACGGCGCACAGCAGAAGCCACCGGTCAGCGCCTGTGTGTGACCACCGGAGAAGTGCATACCCTCCGAGCGTGACAAAGAACAAGAGGCTTGGCTCACTCATTGGGGTCAGTGCCATGTAAATAACATTTGGGTTCAGCCCAAATAGGCAGGCACTGAGAAACGCAATTGGGCGTGATCCAGTGAGTGTACAGACCATCGAGAATAGCAAGAGTCCTGTGCCCACGAAGCAGGGAATGCCCACGACTGGTCCAGCAATGCCCGAGGAGAAGAGGCCATCCCTCGCTGCGAACGGGAGGAGCAAAATATGCGGAAGGGGTAGCCAGACAGGCCCGATGTTATGGATACCTGGACGTTGTGAATCCACGAATTGACGGGCCTTGACGATGTGCGACGCCGCGTCACCGAAATACAGGAAAACATGCCTGTCGATGTGGTACAACACAACGCCTGCTGCGCATGCAGCAACAGAAAGGAGAAGGGCGAGTATGTACCCCTCCCTGCCTTCAACGAAGCTTCGCCCACCCGGCATCGGTCGCCGCCACTGAGAATGGAATCCCTTAGTCATCAACGATGCTGCCAACAATACTGCGAGCCCGACATTGCTTGTCTCTCACAACGAGTTCCCTTCTTGGTCATGGCAATGCACTGCGTCCTCACGTTGGTCTGAACATTTTGTTGGTTGTTATTCTGCTAACTTTGGTATAAAAGCGTACACCCCTCATTCATTGATTTTGAAGGGGATGCGCAATAGTGAGGTTACTGTTCCTTGAAATTCAGACACAACGGCAAGCTGCTGGGCTTGTAGGTCCCAGGTAGCAAACACGAACTGATGCGTATAGGCCTCTGGCAGATAGACTCGTTGATTCATCACGGTAATGTGGGCTCTCGGTTCGTCAGTACTGGGTCCGACAAATCGGATGAAGCTGATCTTCTTGTTACGGCGACTACGCAGCTGCTCGGTCTCTATCTTTCGCGACGGCAGAAGACACCGCGTTTGATATTGCTGAGCCAGGGCTTTGTAGCGAAACTGGAAGAACTCTCGGCCCTCTGCGTTGAAGCGTTTGTTTTCACGATCCACTTCTTCGACAGGTAAGTAGACCAATCCGCCACGACGCTTGCTCTTGGGCTTCCTGGCTTGAAGTCCAGCCTGGCGAACGACGTGGTCGATGTACCAGATGGAAGGCTTCTCGTCTTCTGGATACAGCCTGCAGCAATCCATTTGGACATACTCACTGCCGGAAAGATACTTGTGCTCGAGGCGATCCTCTTGATCCGGCAGACGCGCTTGGAGACGCTAGGATCGAAATGTTTGCGAGGTCACCCTGATTTCCAACCCCCTGGTCGCCATAGCTCGTTGCTTTCAGCCAAGTGACAACGGTGGCTCGGCGAACACCCAGTACCTCGGCAATCACGCTGTTGTTCCTGCCGAGTCGGTGCAAACGATGCACTTCGGCAAAGAGTCGTGCAGCTTCTTGTCGTGTCAAAGAACAGGCCGTCCTTTCTCCATTAGTCAGTGGGTAGCTCACTACAATCTACCACACTAAAGGACAGCTTCTTAACAACCCTAACGGGTGTACGCTTTTATTGCAAACCTAGCCGTTAGCCAGGAAGTCTTCGGATCGCCAAGGTCAAACATGATGTACCTCCTTCGCTTGAGAGCGCTTGGCTCCTCTGGTGGAGGAGCCTCTAAAGCTGCCGGATTTGCAAAGCTCGTGCCGGGATTCGTTGGGGAACGCGCGTATCATAACATTAGGGGAAATCATGAGTTACATCGGCGCGCGGCGTCGGCTCCGGATTCGCTCTTCGAATCATGCGGGGAATTCCTACACCTCAATCGGGATTCCCAACACGAACGGCATCTGCCCTCTCATTTGTTGCACCGGCATATTGCTTGTAGGGGCGAGGCATGCCTCGCCCGTGTCCGAGTCTGTCGCATGTTCCGGTGTATGGGCGATTCGTGAATCGCCCCCGATGTCGGGCGAAAAGCGTCACGTACTCGACATCGAGATAGTCCGGCGCCACGTCCCTTCCCCCCTTGTGGGGGAAGGACAGGTTGGAGGGGGGACATATTATGAAAAGGCATTCGGAATTAGTAAATTCGGATTGCGGTCAGGATGAGGTTCCGGCCCGCATTCCACACTTGAGCAGGTTGCCGTGAAAGCGGATGTCGTCGTTTGCGAGAGCTGCGGCTTCCCGATGCGTTCGCCGAAAGACCACGGAGCGTCGGATCCGACCGTACCGCGTTGTGTCTACTGCACCAACGCCGACGGCTCGTTCAAGTTGTACCACGAGGTGTTTGAACTGACCGTTGAGGCCTTCATGGAGAGGAAGGGACTGAAGCGCCGGGATGCCGAGCGTTCTGCACACAGCTTCATCGACAATCTGCCGGCTTGGAAGGGAAGACCTCAGTGAAGCGAGCTGTGCTGATCCTTGTCGTCTCGGCGGCTCTGGCGGCCGGCATCCGCGCTGGGCAGGACCCCGCCGAGCGGACCGACACGCTCGAAGAGTCGATTGCCGCGCTCGCCGGCACTTTCGGCGGCCGCATCGGCGTCGCCGCGAGGGACCTCAAGACCGGACGAACGATCCTCGTCGACGCGGATTCCCTCTTCCCGACCGCCAGTGTCATCAAGCTCCCGGTCCTTGTCGCACTCTTCGACAAGTTCCGCACCGGGGCACTCCATCCGGATGACACCGTCAGTCTCACCGACAGTCTGAAGTACGGCGGCTCTGGCGTTCTACAGTTCTTCTCCGGTGATGCAAAGTTGAAGCTCATTGACGCAGCCATGCTCATGATTGTGCTGAGCGATAACACTGCGACGAATCTTGTTATCGACACGTTCGCACCTGAACACGACGCAAGGCTTGCTGCCGTCAATTCACTCATGGAGCGCTTCGGGCTGAAGCACACGCATCTTCTTAACAAAGTGATGTCATGGAAGACGAAAAAGAAGACCCCCGAGTCAATCCGCTACGGGATCGGCGTCTCCACACCCGCGGATATGCTCCTTCTCCTCGAACGAATCACAGCTGGAACGGCGGTCGACTCTGCGAGCAGCCGGCAGATGTTTGATATTATGAAGAACCAGCAGGACGTCACCATGGCAGCGCGGATGCTTCCGTATGAACGGATGAAGGAGGGAGAACAGATCGTTGTTGCGAACAAGACAGGGTGGGTGAGCGAGACGAAGGTCGACGTCGGTATTGTCTCTTCCCCCGCGACGCGGTACGCGTACGCGATCTTTGCCGACAACTCCACCGACACAAGCGAGACCGTCGACAACCGGGCGGTCCTGGCCGTCGCGCGCGCTTCGCGAATTATCTACGACGCATTCACCCAGAGGGACTCCCGATGAAGAGAAGCCGGCTTATCCCGATTGTCCTCTTCCTGCTCGGCGCAGTGCCGGCCGTTTCGCAGGTGACGATCCAGCTGAAGAACGGCCGCGTCATCCACGGGAGGGCGATAGTCCGGCCCGACACGCTTGTGTACATCCAGCGGCCGGTTGAATACCCAGACGCCAAGGTACTCGCTGTGCCGACAACGGCCATCGAGAGCGTCGTCGTTGATTCCCTGGGACGGGAAGCGGATCAGACCCACAGGTACGTAACGGAAGGCGAGCTTGAGGTGCCGAACAGCGGCTTCATTCCTGCCTTCAAGGTGGTACAGAAGAGGCCCGCGTCCGCCTCGGCGTCATCCGCCCGCGCCCGGCTTGTTCTTACGAGCGGCGATGTCGTTGAAGGGAGGATCATCGAAGGCGGGTCGAAGTTGATTGTCATCGGGACAAGCGGGGGAGATATCCCGATTGCGATGAGGGACATCGATTCGCTCAATGGAGTGCACGTCGGCTCGCCTCCGGTCGCTCTGAAACCACGCACCGAACCGCCAAGAGGGGAGATCGCGGCGGTGGTAACGAGGGAAGGCGGACGGCTTGTACCTGTCCGTACCCGCGGCAGCGCCGCGGACGCGGGCTTCTTTTCGCTCCTTCTTCCCGGGGCCGGACAAATCTACAACGGGAATTACTTTCGGGGCGTGGTCACCCTTGGAGTATGGGCGGGAAGCCTGACGTACTACTTCTCACAGTCCACACCGCGCGAGCCTGCGTTCCTCGTGCTCGCGGCTGTGACCCACGTCTTCGCGGTCGGTGAGGCACTTTACACGGCGAGCAGGCCTTTGGAGCCCGAGGCATCGGTCTCGCTCATCCCCGGCGGGGCGATGCTTTCGCTCAATCTCCGCTTCTGAGTCTGTCGGTTGACCTGACAGCAGTCTGAATCGACGAGGGAGACAGAGCGAGGGTGGATGACGGACAGATGTCGTTGAGGACACACTCGCCGCACTTCGGTCTCCTCGCATGACAGATCCTCCTCCCGTGGCAGATCATCTGCTTCCCGAAGTCTATCCACGATCGCTTTGGCACGAGCTTCATCAAGCCGGTTTCGATCTTGTCCGGGTCGCTCTCCTCCGAGAGGCGAAGCCGCTCCGCCACGCGCTTCACATGAGTGTCAACGACGATGCCGGAAGCGGTGCCGTACCCGTTCTCGAGGACCACGTTCGCGGTTTTTCGCCCGACGCCCGGGAGGGTCAAGAGGTCGTCCATCGAGTCCGGCACCTTCCCCCCGAAATTCTCCACAATCACCTTGCAGGCGCCGAGGACGGATTTCGTCTTGTTCCGGAAGAACCCGGTGGATTTGATCTCCTGCTCAAACTCGATGGGGTTCGCGCCCGCATAGTCTCGCGCCGACCTGTATTTCCTGAAGAGAGTCTCCGTCACCATGTTGACACGCTCGTCGGTGCACTGTGCGGAGAGAATCGTCGCAACGAGGAGCTCGAGCGGATTGTTGAAGCGGAGCGCAATTTGCGGATGAGGGTACGCTTTCTTCAATCGTCTGACAATCTCCGCCGCCCGAGAGCGAAGCTGCTCCGGAGTTTCGTGATCCCACGCCTTCTTCGCAGATGTCTCTTTTTTCATAGCTCTCCTCAGTATGCGGTTCCAATACTGACGTCGCCGCGGAGCCGCACGCAGCATGCCGCTCGTTCGTCGGGTTCGAACTCAGGGCGCTCTTTGACCGGCATCTTCTCTTGCACGAGCATGCAGCGGGCTATTGGTGAATGCTCTCGAACCGCTTCTCGACCTGTGCGGCGGTGAAAGTGTTGAGGACATCCTTTTTCTCAAGCCATCCCTTTCGCGCAGTCCCGACCCCATACCACGTATCACGCAGCCCGTCCGTGTTGTGTGCGTCGGGGTTGATGGGAAGAAGGATCCCTTTCTCCTTCGCGTACCTGCACCAACGCCAGTCGAGGTCGAGCCGCAGGGGATGTGCGTTGATCTCGATCATCTTCCCGTAATCCGCGGCGGCGTCGATCACTGCCTGGACGTCGACGGGGTACGGCTCGCGGGACAGGAGAAGCCGCCCCGTGAGGTGGCCGACCATCGTCGCGTACTTGTTCTTCAATGCCTTGATGATCCGCTTCGTCATGTCCGCTTCGGATATCTTGAACTTGCTGTGGACTGAGATCACGACGTAGTCGAACCCGGAGAGGACTTTGTCGGGAAAGTCGAGGGTTCCGTCCGGGAGGATGTCGGTCTCGGTCCCCTTGAAGACCCGGAATCCCTTTGACGTTCCATTGAACGCATCGATCTCCTTCCACTGGGTCTTCACGCGCGCGGCGTCGAGCCCGTTTGCGTATGCGGCGGACTGGCTGTGATCGGCGATCCCGAGGTACTCCCAGCTGAGCACCCTCGCTGCGGCCGCCATCTGTCCGACGGTGTTCACGCCGTCGCTGTATTTCGTGTGGCAGTGGAACGTGCCACGGAGGTCGTTGTTTTCGACGAGCTCCGGCAGCCGTCCGGCGATGGCCGCGTCGATCTCCCCCATGTCCTCACGGAGCTCCGGGGGGATGTAGGACATCCCGAGCAGGCGGAATATCCCCTCCTCGTCGGCGCACGGGATGAGTTTGTCGGAGGGTTCGCGAAAGAGTCCGTACTCGTTCATCTTGATCCCGCGCTTCTTCGCGAGGGAGCGCATCGCGATGTTGTGCTCTTTGCTCCCCGTGAAGTAGTGGAGCGCAAACGGGTACTCTTTGTCGTTGATGACGCGAAGGTCCGCGTTGATTCCGCTCTTCAGATGAACGCTCGACTTTGTTTCCCCTTTTGCGGTGACGTGCTCCACGTCGGGGTGCGAGGCGAACGCCTCGATGATGGCGGGCGCTTCCGCGGGCCTTGCGCTGACGAGGATGTCGATATCGCCGATCACTTCCTTCCTCCGCCGGAGACTGCCGCCTATGCCTGAGCGGATGACTCCTTTCAGGCGGGAAATCTCGCTAAGGAGCGACTCCGCCGCCTCGAGCGCGGTAGGGAAGAGGTGCTTCTCGCTGTGCCGTCGTACCTGCTCGATCCCTTTGAGGATGTTCTCCTGCATCTTGATCCCGAATCCTTCAAGGTCGAGGAGGCGGTTCTCGTGACACGCGTATTCCAGCTCTCCGATCATGCTGATGTCGAGCGTGTCGTAGAGAGCCTTGATTCGCTTCGGCCCGAGTCCGGGGATAGCGAGCATCTCCTCGAGTCCCGGGGGAAGGGACTTCTTCAGCTCTTCGTAGTAGGGGAGCCGTCCGGTCCGGACGAACTCGGTGATCTTCTCGGCGAGCCCCTCGCCAATTCCCTTGATGGACCGGAGCTGGCCGTTTGCGACGAGCTCTTCGAGGTTCTCGATCAGCCCGTTGATGATGCGCGCGGCGTTGTGGTAGGCGCGGACTTTGAAGGGATTCTCGTTCTTCAGTTCGAGGAGTGTCCCGATCTCTTCGAGGAGGTGAGCGACGTCTTTCTTGTTCATTGCCATCTCCCTGTTCGGCTTCCGGACGAAATTACCCAACGGGTGAAAGAGAAACAAGGAAGCGTTTGCAGGCTGAACGCGCGGCGGGACCCGTATGCAGGGAGGAGGCGGTTCAGAGAAGAGAGAGGCGGGACATTACGAAAGCGGCGTCCCAACGGGCTCGGTGCGGTCCCGGAATTCGAGGAGCCTCTCCGTGAGCTGCTGCCGGTCGACGATGGTCATGAGCTCGGAACGGAACCGTGCCACGTTCGGGATTCCGTGGAGATATCCGCTGAAGTGCTTCCTGAGCTCGATCACGCCCTTCCGCTCCCCCTTGAGCGATACTGAAAGCCCCACATGCTCGAGGAAGAGGCGGACCCGCTCATTGAGTGTCGGGGGAGGGAGCTTATTCCCCGTCGTCAGGAAATACTTCGTCTGTTGAAAGAGCCAGGGATTCTCTATTGCGCCCCGCCCGATCATGACACCGTCGCAGCCTGTTTCCTTGAAGACCCGTTTCGCGTCCTCCGGCGTTCTCACATCGCCGTTCACAAAGACGGGGATGCTTACCGCCCGTTTGACCTCCGGTATGTGGGAGTAATTGACGACACCCCTCAAGCCCTGCGTCCTCGTCCGACAGTGAATGGTCAGCGCCGCAGCACCCGCTGCCTCGACGCGTTTCGCAATGTCGACGATGTTGATAGACGACTCGTCCCAGCCGAGGCGGGTCTTCACGGTCACGGGGAGTGACACGGCCTGGACGACGGCGCGGACCATCGCTTCCATCTTGTCGGGGTCTTGCAGGAGCCCTGCTCCGGCGCCGCGAAGCGCCACATCCTTCACCCAGCAGCCCGCATTGATATCGATGAGTTCGGGCGAAGCGCCCTCGGCAATGCTCGCTGCGCGCACCATCGACGGGATTTCGGCGCCGTAGATCTGGATGCCGATGGGCCGCTCCTCGTCGAGAATGGTGAGCTTCCTCAGCGTGCTCATCGAGTCACGTACGAGCCCTTCGGCGTTCACGAACTCCGTGTAGACAACGTCGGCTCCGTTCCGCTTGCAGATGAGGCGGAACGCAACGTCAGTCACGTCCTCCATCGGTGCAAGCAGGAGCGGTTGTTCGAGCGTGATCGACCCGATTCTCATATCCGGCCTATTCGCCTGCCTCTTCTCCGATCGACGCCTCGCCCGGCACGGTGTCGTACCGCTCGTGGAGCACGCGGAAGCTCAGGAGGAACGTCATTCCAAGCACCACGGCCCCGGTGAAGAAGGGGGAATGCATGCCCCAATAGCTGTAGGCGGCACCTCCCCACACGGGGCCGAGGACGCGTGCGAGGCTGGAGAGCGACGCGTTGACGCCGAGAATCCCGCCGTGCTCTGTCGCGGTGGTGAACTTCGTTACGAGGCTGAGGATGTTCGGCGCCGCAATCCCCTGTCCCACACCCATGAGCGCGAGTGAGAGCAGGACTGACGTCCATCCCGTGAACAGGGTGAGGAGGATGAACCCTCCGGTGGTGATGGCAATCCCGATGACAACGGGGATCCGTTCGCCGAGGAGCTGTACGACGTATCCGATGAGGTCCCCCTGCACGATGACTCCGATGAAGCCG
>Ga0066636_10002388_pt1 | contig 11917 bp, 5 predicted proteins | sample CryGeyCG2014_080_2_FD_62736 | JGI IMG/M metagenome (GOLD analysis project Ga0066636, IMG submission 62736) | Groundwater microbial communities from aquifer - Crystal Geyser CG07_land_8/20/14_0.80 | ecosystem: Environmental > Aquatic > Deep subsurface > Groundwater | place: USA: Utah: Grand...
TCGCCGCGCACGTCGTCCACGTGTTCGGCGTGCCGACCAGCCGCAGGCAGTGCTTGCCCTCGTGCGCGCCGTCGGTCTCGACGAAGGCCGTCTTGCCCACCTTCCCGAACTCGCCGCGTCCCCAATCGGCGAGGAAGCCTTGGGCGCCGAGTTGCTCGAAGTCGGGGTTGGCGACCAGGTTGTCTTGAGCGCAGGCGCAGACGGTGAGCAGCGCCAGCCACACCACGCAGCAGCAACAACGCCTCTGCACCGAACGGTCGTCAGTCACGGCATTCCCTCCGGATCGCCAATTCGCCAGACGGCAGGCGCAGGCCGAGTCCGGAGCACATATTGCCCCGCGCCGCGCAGAATCCTCCCGCCGCACGACGCGCGCCTCCGGCGAACGGCGCTCCGAGAAGCGCGCCGCCCGGCGTCAGATCCACGCACGGTTTGGGGAATCTGGCGTGGTCATGGGACGGCGAATCCAGTTTCGGCGAGCGCCGGTTCGATCTCGCGGTGTCTCAGCGCCAGCCGGAAGAGCCACGTCACGTGGGCACACAAGTGCGCCGAGCCGTTGCTGCGGAGGTAGTATCACCCCTGCCCACTCCAACCAGAGATGGTGCAGTCGCGGACGGCGGAACTGTCACCTCGGGTCACCTGTCCGCACCTCGTCGCACTGCCGCCCGTCTTCTCTGACCATCTCCTCGCCGACATGCTCAACCACGAACCCGCGGGAAGCCACGACGTTGTGCTCTGACCCTATGGCTGAGTCGGGTGCCACGGGAGCCTGACTGCCACCCCGACGCTTCCTACGAACGAATCCGAGAGCGACACATCCGAACTGGCAACGGAGACCGTCAGGTACCTGTTCCAGTACGTCAGCCCGAGTGTGTCCCTGTTGAGCCACCATGTACCCATGAGGTACTGATCCCGCCCGATTCGCTGGACGCGGCTCAGGCGATACGTCGTGGGTGTGCCTTGGCTGCTGACGATGCCGGTCCAGTAACCGTTGCCTTCTTCCCAGGACGCGCCAAGCTGCCACAACGTGGTCAGTGAATCGGCGTGCATGAACCGCTGTTCCGTGCCCGTGGCGAGCGGCAGGTTGTGGATGAATCCCTGCGGATCCTGGAACACGTTGGCGCTGTTGATGTCGGCTTCCAGTAGCCGCACCTGGCCCCACTTGAGGCGTCCGAGAAGGCCCTCGGTCCGGAGACCCACGGTGCACCGGGGAGAGGCGACGGCGCACAGGTCCAAGTCGAGCGAGTAGCCATGCCCCGTCGTGCTGAAGCCCGCGCCCCGGGTGGACAGCAGGCTGAGCTTGCCCTGGAACTGGTTGTTTTCGTACCAACCGGAGACGGCGGCTTCGCGGTGCCGGAACGCCTCCAGCAATCGCAGGCCCACCCGCCCGTGGAGTGCCACGTCTCCCAGCTTCGGGCTTGACACTGAGAACCGCCGCGAAAGGCCCCACCAGGCGAGCTTGGTCTCGCGTCCCTCCAGGTACGGAGTGGATCGCACACCCGGACGTTGAGTATCGGACGCCAAGTCTAGCCACAGTTGCCCGGCGTCACCGTTGCCGTGGAGGTAGCTGACATTGGCCCAACCTCGGGTCAGGCGCCAGTCGCGATAGTGCAGTTGCCTTACGATGGCGCTGTGGCTGAGAAACCGAGACGTGCTTCGCGGGTGAAGCTTGGGCGACAAGGGCTCATTGTCGGCTTCGAGCAGGGGAAGCACGTTGGTGTCCCCAGCACCCCACATCCGGTAGGACAGCGACGACGGGTCATCGCGACGCCCGAAAGCGGTTGCAGATCGCAACCAGTCCGAGTGGTCGTCTGCAGCCGACTGGGGTGGGATGAGCACGTCTGTGTGCGTCAAGGAGGCGGTTGACATCAGTGCGGCCCAAGTGAGGCGGACCAGAGCTATCGATGCTGGGGACAGTCCATCACGCGGGCCTCGCGAGGCCTGCTTCATGTCGGCCATTGCGTTCCTCCTACGGGGAAGCGCGTCGCGTGTTGGGACGAGTGAAACGCGACGCGTGACTGATGCTCCGCTGGCGATGAGCGGCCAGAGACTGGCTCCCGACTCAGACGGACTAGCTGCCGCTTGGGGGGACGAGTCACAGTCGGACCGATCGTGCCAACCGCCACGACCCCAGGAAGCACATTGGTTCGCCATGCGTGTTCCTCTTGATGATCGTGGCAGGCAAGACCGCGGGCGATCCACCGAGGTAAGAGCGCTGGACAATGTGACTGTTCTCAGGTAACCAGTCAAGCGCCGTCACCCAAGGCCGCGCGCGGAGAGAGCGCCTCAGGGCAGTCCGACCTCGATCCCCGCGTCGGTCACCAAAGCGTCGGAGAGCCACAGATGCGAGCTGCGTACCGATACGGACAGATGACGACTGCGGTAGGCCAGGCCAAATGCACTTCGGTTGACCACCCGGGTGCTCACGAGGAACCGGAGCCGCCGAGCCGTTGGGCACGGCTCAGGTGGCAGGTCGCAGGCGTTCCCGGCTTGCGGGCCTTGGCTCCAAGTGCCCACTACTCTCTCTCGCGCGCCGGCCTCGGACACACAACACCGTCGGCAATCCCGCACAGACAGGCCGGGATGCTCCTGCGCTCCTGCAGGCGCCTGCGGCAACCGGCAATCACCCATGGCGCCCCTATTTCGTCTGCGCCTGGATGAACTCGTCCCATCTCGCGTTCAGGGCGAAGTGCAGCGAGTCGTAGGAGCTGAGGTAGTCGCTCGGCTGGGGCACATAGATGGAAAGGCCATGCGAGTTACGCACGCTGAAGCCGGAATGACCCTCGGCAACCAGAGCGTTCGTCAGGGCTTGGATGACTGCGCCTGCCGCCGACTGAACTGCTGAGGAGGGGACTTCCGCCTTGATCTTCTCAGCGAAGTCCTGGATGTCTTTGTAGTCCCGGAAGGTGTAGGCGCCGTGCCCATAGCGCTGCGCGTCCCCGCGCGCTGCGGCAATATTGAGTGCATACTGCGGTATGGCGTCGATGAGCGTATCGGCGAAGGCGCTGAGTCTCTCGCGCAACGTGGGCAGTTGCGACAGCCTCAGGGCGGACTGGGTCACGTCGAATGCGCCGCCAAGCTCTCGAATGGTGTCGTCCACAATCAGGATCGCGAACGCTTCCGGGGTCAGGGCGGGGTTCGCGATCAGGTCCGACAGGAAGCTCTGGTAGGGGTAGCCGTCTCCCGGCGGGCTCTCCTCCGAACCCACCATGAAGGTTGCTGCGTCGCCGACCTGGTCGGCAATCTCCATCATCTGCATCAGCGACGAGTCCCATGCCAGGATGTCGATGTGATCGGGCCCCTGGATGGCTCCGGGAAGGGCGGTCGTTCTGATGTGCGTGTTCTGGGTGTCGTCGAACGAGAAGCCGCGAGTGATCGGCGCTCGCCCGGCCGCGCGCGACCGGAAGCCGGCGCCGTGATTCCACATGTCGAGCACGTAGTTGTCCGCGGGGTATTCCGTCATCGCCCAGCGCACGAACGCTTTCAGTTGCTCGGGGTCGCCCATGTCAATCTCCCCAAGCTCCGCCAGAATCTGCGAGTGGATGACCTGGCTGTCGCTGTCCCGGGTGATGTAGTATTCGCGGGCGTCGGTCCAGTTGCCGTTCGAGGAGTCGTACCCCCCGCTACGGTCTACCAAGGCGACGATGTTTACGTCCGCCGAGGACCCGACACGCTCCATCTCGTTGAAGTCCTGAATGGCGAACTCCTCCAAGTCGTTGTCCGCATTCATGTAGACCATGAAGGTCCATCTGGCGCGCGGCACCACAAGAGAGACATCCCCCAGGTCAGTGACTGCGTTCGGTGCGACGACGACTGGAACACTCAGCACAGGAAAGTCACCATACGCAACATGGAGGGTCACGGAGCCGGCCAACGTGCGCATCTGGAAAAGGCCCTTCTCGTCGGTGACGGTGGAATCATACCCGCCTGTCACCGAAGCGCCGGCGATGGGCTCCTTGGTATTGGCATTCACTATCCGTCCCGTGACGGTACCATACAGGGGATGCGCTTGGTGATCCCACCCCGCCGGCTCCAGCGACTCGACGGTACCATCGACATACCTGACCATCAAGAGCCCGAGATCGGGGTCCTTGCGGATATCCGCCAGCTTCTCGCCGCTGCCGCCGGTCACCGTCCCGCCGTCCCCCGTTTGGCTGAACGCCACCGTGAGGTTGCTTTCGTTCTTCAGGTTCAGCGACCAGTCGGTCACCTCTAGGTCACGGTCTGCAACTTGGGCCTTTGCGGTGTACGTTCCGCGCAGATAGTGCTGCCCCCGGGTGAGATCGATGTTCGCGGCGTAATCGCCCGAGGCCGCTTTCGTTGTGTCCAGCGTCAGCGCCAGCGAGAACACCGGCTTGTTCGCTGCCGCCACGCGGCCCTTGAACTCCGCCGTCCCTTTCGGCAGCTCGGTCAGTTCACGCTGGGGATTCTGCCAGTCAAAGCTGACCGACCCTTCAAAGGTGCTGGTGGGCGACTGGTACGTCCCTGTCCATTGACCTGTCTTCGGCAGGAAGCCGTGGGCGCTCACTTGCTCGGCGCCGTCGAACGTGGTTTCCGACAGCGTCAGCGTACCGCTCACCGTCATCGGTTCCGCCACGTTCTTCGTCTGGAAACGGAAGTTCTTCAGTTCCGCCTGCTTCAGAAAGTTCTCCCACTTCTCGGCATCCGCTGACGGCGGCGCCCACGTGGCCGTCGCTTGTTCGACGCTCAGGCTCAGCTTGTTCGATTCGAGGCTCCCGGTGAACGAGGCCGTCTGGTAGCTCTCCTTGCCCAACGGCTCTCCTGTCAGCGTCCCGTCCACGCTGATGCCGTCGGGCTCCTGCAGGTACTTGTCCTTGAATCTGCCGGTGACCGTCATCTTGGTCACTCGGTTCTGCGCATCCACGTCCAGAACCAGTTTCCCCTCATACTTCAGCACCGGGTCGGCACTGGAAGTAACCGTAAACTCCCCTTCATCCACCTTCAGATTGTTCGTCTTCGGGGTCCGCTTGAACGTCACCGTCAGGCCTTGCGTGACCGCTTCCCCGTCCTGTGCATTCACGATCCACGTATTCTCGTCCGGTGAGGACCCGGTCTTCAGGAGCCAAATGTCCCACCACCCCGAGCCCGGCCAGGGCTGCTGCAGCAGCGTCCGGTACGTGCCGGCCGGCAACTCGGTGATGCTGCCGAAGTACTGCGGCTCCTCCGTGCTGGCTGTATGATCCGTCAAGGCCAGGTGCCCATCCATCAACACATTGCCCACGAAGTCCAAGCGCTGCATGGTGAGACCGTAGGTGGGCACCAGGTCCGCTCCCCACACCAAGGCCTGATTGACCACTTCCTTGCCGAATGTCGCCCCCAAAGCGACGGTGGCATCGCGGACCTCCTGCACCAGGGCCCGCGCCTGCGCAATCTCCGCCGCCTGGGCGCGACCGAGGCGGATCACCACATTCTTGACTGCCCCCGACTCTACCACCACGCTCTCAAAGCCGCGGGCAACCACCTGACCCGACCCATCTCGCGCCGTGGCATACACGCCCTTCTGACCGACTGGCAACTCCATCTGAGTCTGCCCCTGCAGACCTGCCAACTGCGACCGATGGGCTTCCGCCAGCCCTTCGCCGGTCACCTCCAGATCCACGGCGGCAATCGCTGGCGTCGCCGCGGGCGAACTCTGATTCACCGGCAGCACCACCCGGAATACCACCGAGCCCACGGCGTTGCCTTGATAGTTGCCAAGGGCTCCAGCGCCCGGCGGCGCTGCCACATTCACGATCCCGCTCCCGCCGCCGCCGCAGCCGGGGAGACAAACGGCGATTGCACAGAACGCCATAGTCGTAATCGCCTTCGCGAGCTTCACGGTCATCGTTATCAGTTCCTTTCTCCCACGTGACTATCCGAGCAGATTGGTTCTCCCCAGCGGAGGAGACGATGATGCCCTACGGACTGTTGTTCGGCGCCGGCACCACGGGAGGCACCACGGGAGGGTCCACAGCCGGCGCAGCCACCGTGAAGCTTGCACCCGATGACGAGACTGTGTTCTCACCATCAGAGACGCGCGCCACTGCCGTGTAGGTCGCGGTCTGTCCAGTAGCGCTGATGTTGGCAGGCGAGTTGTAGAACACCGTGAACGTTCCAGGCGGTCTGGTCTGGGATCCCAGGGCCTCCACGCTGCCGTCAGGCCGCGTGACAAATACTGTCACTGTGAGCCAATCGTCCTCCGGGTCCGACGCTACAACGGTGTACGCGACTTGGCCGCCCCCAAAAAAGTCCAGGGCCGTCGGCGAGACGGTGAAGCGGGAGATGGCAGGGGCTTCGTTCCGCGCAATCTCCAACTGGATGTCGCCCACGTTTGCCACCCCTCCTGCTACGACCTCCACGGTGACCTGCTTCGGACCATCAACAGCCCATTGGTACCACACCATGAGCACCTGGGAGCCCTTGAGGGCTTTCAGTTCGAACTTGCCCTCAGAGTCGGTACTCACGCCGTCATATCCGCTGGACACGGATGCCCAGGCGATCGGTTTTCCCGTCTTCGCGTCAACCACCCTCCCAGTCACCGTCCCAATGATGGGCACCGGGTCGTAGGCGAACCCGGACGGTGCCAACGACTCGATGGTCCCGTCAATGTACCGCAGTACCCACAGCTTCAGGTCCGGGTCCTTCTGGATGTCGGCCAGCTTCACGCCCGTCCGATCTGTCACTGTGCCACCGTCAGTGGACTTCGCGAAGGCAACGCTGAGATCATTCTCATTCTTCAGACTCAGCGACCAGTCCGTGATCTTCACATGACCGTCAATATCCAGTTCCGTGCTCCCCGTCAGATTCCCGCGCAGGTACTTGTCGCCGCGGGTGAGGTCGATGGCCAGCGTGTAGCCCGGGGCTCTGGTCGTGGTGAGCGTGAGCGACGTCGAGAAGACGGGCTTGTTCCGCGCCGCCAGTCGGCCCATCAGGCTCACTGTGCCATTGGGCAACTCCGTCAGGTGGCGCTGCGGGTTCTGCCAGTCGAAGCTCAGCGTGCCTTCGTAGCTCAGCGCCGACGAGTCGTAGGTGCCCTTCCATTCGCCCTTCTTCGGGTACGGCCCTTGGTCAAGGACCTTGTCGTCGATGACCATCTCCGGCAGGCTGAGCGTGCCGGCCCAGCGTATCGGCTCTTCCACGTTGGCGGTTTGGAGCACCAAGTTCCTTAGCTCGGCACTCTTCACGAACGAGGACCAGCCGTCGAGGTCCGGCGTCGCCGTCGGCGGCTCAAACGCCACCGAGGCTTGCTCGACGCTCAGGCTGAGCTTGTCCGACTTGATGCTCCCCGTGAACGCGGCCGTCTTGTAGCTGTCGTTCCCCAGGGGCTCGCCGGTGAAGGCGCCGTCCACCGTGAGACCACTCGGCAGGTACTTGTCCTTGAACGAGCCGGCGATCGTCATCTTGGTGACGCGGCTCTGACCGTCCGCCTCCAGCGTCAGACTTGCCTGGTAAGCCAGGCTGGCGTCCTCGGTTGACGTGACGCTCAGTTGCCCTTCGTCGACCCCGAGATTGTTGGTTTTCGGGACGCGCGTCAGAGTGATCTCCATCCCCTTCAGAAGCGCATCCCCTTGGGGACCGAGGACGATCCAGGTGTTCTCTGCCGTGTCACCCACCTTCTGCAGTTCGAACGTGTGAAACCCCGACCACGGATCGGTGTGCAGGATGGCCTGGTACTTGCCAGTTGGGAGGTCCATCAAGTCCCCAAAGTACTGCCCTTCCGGGCCGAGGATGTCTCGCGAGCGAGCGCCGGCCGTCGGAGACACACCACCAACAGTCGCAGGCACTGCGCCTCCACCCCATCCGGGATGGAGAAGCTCCGCAATGAAATCCAGCCGCTGCATGGTGAGCGCGAACGTCGGCACCAGATCCGCCGACCACACCGCCGCTTGGTTGATGATCTCACCGGAGAACGCTTCGCCGAGGGCGACGCTGGAGTCGCGCACCTCCTGCACCATCGCTCGAGCCTGCGCCACACCGGCTTCCTCGATGGGTTGGAGGGTGAGGGTGGCCTCCTTTTCCTTCCCGGCCTCCACCACCACACTCGCCGCGCCATAGGCCAAGGCCTTTCCCGACGCGTCCCGGGCTGTGGCGGCGACGCCCTTCTGGCCCGACGGCAAGTTGTCCACCGTTGCCTTGTCAGCCGGACGCTGGATGGTTGTCGTCACGGCCTGCGCCAGTCCTTCTCCCGTGACCTCGATGCCCACCGTTGTTGCGGCCTCGGGGATCGTGCGCGTGCCGGTCGAAGGCCACGCCATTCGGAACACCAGTGAGCCCGTCGGTCCGGTCGCATAGTCGCCGAACGTTCCTCCGGGCGTCGTCGCGGGAATGCTGACGAGGCCGCTTCCGCCGCCGCCGCACCCCCCGAGCACCAGAGCTGCCACCAACACCAGAACAACCCCGTCCAGCAGATAGAGTCTCGCTTTCTCGGTCATCCTTGCTCCCGTCCTTTCATTGGATCAATGCACTGATCGAGCCCAAAGCGCGCACGTCCACCGTCGTCGTTCCCGTCACGGCCGTCTGCTCGATGTTCACCATCGCGGTCACGGACACGGAAACGCCGCCGGTTGCGCCCGCTGTCAATGTCACCGAAGCCACGCCCTGCGCGTTCGTCGTCGCAGAGGCGGCTGACAGCGTCGCCCCTTGCCCCGCAGTGAAGCTTACGGTCGAGTTGGGGATCGGAGCGTCCTTCTCGTCGATCACCTGCGCCTTGAGGACGCTGGCTTGGTTCGGGTTCACGATGGGTGGATTGGCCGATACCAGCACGCGCTTCGGCACTGGACCCTGGACCTGGAACCCAGCTCCAGCGCCCCCGCCGTCCAGAATGTCTCCCGCGTCGTACACATCGTTCTGGTTGACGTCGATCACCACATCATACTTTCCGGGGATCAAAGGAGCCGACCATACGGGGGCAATGTACTGGTTCGAGCAGGCGTACCGCACCAGATCCCACTCCGGACGACCAGTCACGTCCACCAGCGCCTCGCCGAGGCGCCAGGAATCCCGGTGCACCAGAATGTATTTCTTCACCAACTGGGAAGGCGCCAGCGGCCGGCTCGGCGGGTTCACCCAGACGTGGACCGTCTCGTTCGCGGCGAATGAGTCCTTGTACGTGCCGCTCCCGTCGCACGCCAACTGCACGCCTTCCGTGGTGCTGCCGCGCGGCGCCTCCTGCACCGTGAACCCCGTCAGCCGCCCGGCGTCGATAGCGTCTCCCGCCGAGTACTTTCCGTCCTTGTCCACATCGGCCACGAGGTCGAAGTCCCGGTTGCCATTCACGGCAGACGCTGACGCCCACACCTGAACCGGCGGGGAGATCTCGCCTTCTGCATTTGTGGTGACCTCTTCGACCGTGGTGGTCACGTCACTCAGCGGATCCGCTGCCGCCCATTCCCGCTTGTCAGCCACCACGAACAGGTGGACGGTCGCGTTCGGCTGGAACCCGACTCCCTTCACCTGAACGGGCTCGCCCCTCAATACCGACCCCACTGCGAACCGGCTGCCGCCGCCGCCAGACCGCATCACCCAGATGGTCGGCACAGAGCCCTGCCGCCCACGCGCGGAGCGGGACACCGTCAGTTCCTTCAGGAGGTCGATCCCCTGACCGGTGATGTGCACCGTGTAGGTACCCACGGCATCGACTTCAAAGCCCGTCCTCGGATCGATGCCCAGATCGTAGAACAACACTGCGTTGCGAATCTCCCCCGTAGCGTCTGCCGTCAGCGTCTGTGGTCGCGGACTCCCTTCGGCGTCCACATACACCGGTTGCCCGTTCTTGTACAGCATCACCTCGACGGCCTTCCCTGCCGGGAGACCCGCCAACCTCGTCGCCACCGACGCACGGGTCGCTTCATTGACGGTAGACACGGCTTGTCCGGAAGCATCCGTGATAGTCGCCTGGGGTTGCGCTGTTCCTCCTCCCCCGCCACCGTTGCCGCCACCTCCGCCATCACTTGGTGGGGGTGCTCCCCCGCCACCGCAACTCACCAAAGCACCAACTGCGACACTGGCCGCAACCGCACAAGCCAACCACTTCCTGACTCCACGGCAGGTATTCTCTCGCATTCCCATCAGTCCTTTCATCGGGCCGCAACGTCCTGCGCCTACCCGTGCCGGCTCGCGTAGGGGACCACAATAAGGAGTGCTGCCGATGCCGCGATGGAAACCTGTGACGATCCTTGCCGCGATGAGTGTGGTCCGTGGTCAGTTGACTCCCAAAACGCGATTGCAGTATACCTGGACATTCCGGCCGTGTCAATAACTCGCGGAAGAAAAGTTGGGAAAGGGAATAGGCATCGAATCCCCCTGCGGGAACTGAAGGTGTTCGGTAGGGCGGGGAAGCAAGAGCTGCAGAAGTGGAGGAAGGAATGGCTGCGGTATCGTTGCGTGGGGCACACCGGTCAACTTCGTCCGATCCACGCGGGCAAACAATCCACTGGCGCACGGAGGAGCCGATGTGCCTGATTCGGTATGACCGCATGAGACGCGAGAGCAGAGCCCCCCGCCAACCGAATCAGCCCAGCGCGGCATCAAGCCCACGGCGCGGGGGTTACGCATCACGGCAGAGATGGTGCGCAAGGGGGTGCGCCGCTGGGAAGCAGACGGTTGGACCGGCTGGCGGACCAGAGCCGAGCCCACACCTGGCAGGTACGGCGTTGGCCGAGCCTACCCCTGCCGCCCTGTCACGCCGCCTTCTGCTCGACGACGTGGTCGTAGCGGTGCGTCGGCTTCGGGGGCGACGGGCTGAAGCACTGCACGTTCCTGAGACCGGCCTCGACTTCACCCGACGCGGCGATCCGGGCCGTGCACTCCTCGACAAGCGCCAGGAGTTTACCCGGCGCGAGGTGCACTCGCGCATTGAGAGTCAGCACTGCGTGCTCCTCCGGCTCGAGCTGGTCGCCGCTGAAGGTGGGTACCGCGTCGAGCGCGACTACATTGGCGACCAGCGTGCCCGATCCCGTGGCAACCAGGAGCTTGACGTGGGCGATCTCCGCGTCGCGGCTCTTCAGTTCTTCCTGCAGCTCGCCCAGCAGATGCATCGCCACCTCGCGCGCGTCGAACGGGGTCTCCGCTCGAAGCACGATCGTGGCGTTCAGCCACCCGAGCACAGCCTCGGCGTCGGCGTAGCGCTCGTAGTCGATGTCGAGCAGTCGCTCCCCGGCGCGGTCCTCGGTGAGCACGGCTTCCAGCCACTCCCCCACCCCTGTTCCGTCCTTGAAGGAGACCGGGCACACGGGCGTATCCGGGAAGTGCGCAGTCAGCTCCCCGACGAGCCCCTCCAGCTCCTCGGCCGACAGCAGATCGATCTTGTTGAGCAGGATCCGGTCGGCTTCTTCGAGCTGCTTCCGGAACAGGTAGGCGACGTTCTCCGGGAGAGTCGTGTCCTCGGTCCGGAGCAGCAGCTTGCGCGCTCGCGCGGGGTCGACCAGCACCGAGAACGGCGCCATGCGGAACCAGTCTCCATAGAGGTCCTTCAGCGGCTGGAAGACCGTGGCGGAGATGTCGGTACAGCTCCCCACGGGCTCGCCGAGGAGCACATCGGGCTGCTGTGCCAGAATCCGGTCAGCGGCGCTGACCAAGTCGTTGAACCGGCAGCAGAAACACCCGCCCGGGATCTCTTCGACGTTCAACTGGTGCCCGCGCGCAAGCCCGGTGTCCACCAAGTCCTCCGCTTGGTCGTTGGTGATCAGACCCACCCGTTTGCCTCGCTCGGCGAGTCTCTTCGCAGTCTCGATCAGCGCAGTCGTCTTCCCCGCGCCGAGAAACCCGCCGATCATGATGAAGCGCACATCCTGTGCCATTGCCTACCTCCTTGCAGTGCCGCCCCTTTGCGGTCTATGGTGACGCGTGCCGCACCGGAAGTCAGGAAGGCTTGCTGCAGAATGCGATTCCCGTCACTGCACGCGCACGCTGACGTTGCTCT
>Ga0066636_10002390_pt1 | contig 11916 bp, 9 predicted proteins | sample CryGeyCG2014_080_2_FD_62736 | JGI IMG/M metagenome (GOLD analysis project Ga0066636, IMG submission 62736) | Groundwater microbial communities from aquifer - Crystal Geyser CG07_land_8/20/14_0.80 | ecosystem: Environmental > Aquatic > Deep subsurface > Groundwater | place: USA: Utah: Grand...
AAGGCTGAGGAGCTTAGACTTTCAGGCAGCACAATAGGGTTTGTCCCAACAATGGGATTCCTCCACGAGGGGCACCTGGAACTGATGAGGGTGGCTGGAAGGCTTTCAGAAAAGGTTATTGTGAGTATCTTTGTCAATCCTACCCAATTTGGACCGCAGGAGGACTTTGAACGGTACCCAAGGGACACGCAGGGAGATCTTGCCAAGGTTGAGGCGGTGCCTGTTGATATTGTCTTTATGCCCTCGGCGGCTGAGATGTATCCTGAGGGATTCCAGAGCAAGGTAAGCGTAGGTGACCCCAGCAGACATCTATGCGGTCTTTCGAGGCCCGGCCACTTTGACGGTGTTGCAACCGTGGTATGCAAGCTCTTCAATATAACCAAACCCCACATAGCCGTTTTCGGTCAAAAGGACTACCAGCAGCTTGCGGTAATAAGCCGGATGGTTGAGGACATGGCCATGGATGTTGATATTGTGGGCGTGCCAACGGTCCGTGAGGAGGACGGGCTTGCCATGAGTTCCAGGAATGCCTATCTGAGCGCGGAAGAAAGGCGCTCAGCCCTTTGTCTGAAGAAGGCTATGGATAGGGCAGGAGAACTCTACGCTAGAGGAGAGCGCGATTCATCGGTGCTCAAGAGTTTCATGGAGAGGCTGATCCTTGAGCACCCATTCACGAGTATTGATTACGTCTCCGTGTGCGATCCGGTAAAACTCGATGATCTCGAGAAGGTTGGAGATCGGTTTCTTATCGCACTTGCGGTGAAGGTGGGAAAAACGCGCCTTATTGATAACCGTCTGGTGAAGAAAGCAAATAATTTTGAAAGGAGTGGATCATGAAACCCTCAAATTTTCTATTTACCTCTGAGTCAGTGACCGAAGGTCATCCCGATAAGGTGGCGGATCAGATATCCGATCATGTCCTTGATAAGATCATCGAGCAGGATCCCGAATCCAGGGTTGCCTGCGAGACCCTCGTCACTACAGGTCTTGCTCTCATCGCCGGCGAGATTACCACCAAGGCCTATGTGGATTTTCCGGAAACGGTCAGGGAGACCGTGAGGGATATAGGTTACAACAGCTCCAACATGGGATTCGACTGGGCTACCTGCGCCGTAATCTCCACCATTGACAAACAGTCCCCCGACATTGCCATGGGTGTTAACGGTGCCGGTCTTCTAAAAGAGCAGGGGGCAGGGGATCAGGGGCTGATGTTCGGTTACGCCTGCAAGGATACGACGGCATTGATGCCTATGCCGATATATCTGGCCCACAGGTTGACCAGCCGGCTTGCCTATGTGAGAAAATCCGGGCAGCTTCCATGGCTGAGGCCGGACGGGAAGTCCCAGGTTACGGTGCAGTATATTGACGGAAAGCCCGCGAGCGTCCACACTGTGGTCATAGCGGCCCAGCATTCTCCTGAGGTGGACTATGACACATTGCGGGAGGCCATTATAGAGCATGTGATCAGAGAGGTAATACCGTCTGAAATGATGCACGAAAAGACCCAGTTTTTCATCAATACCACGGGAAGATTTGTGGTGGGCGGCCCTATGGGCGACTGTGGCCTCACCGGCAGGAAGATCATAATGGATACCTATGGCGGCTTCGGCTACCACGGGGGCGGAGCCTTTTCCGGAAAAGACCCAACAAAGGTTGACAGGAGTGCGTCCTATATGTGCCGCTATATCGCAAAAAACATCGTTGCGGCAGGACTCGCGGAGAGATGTGAGATACAGGTTGCCTATACGATAGGCAGGGCCAAGCCTGTTTCAGTTATGGTAGGTGCTTACAGCACGGGAGTTGTCTCCAGCGCGGAACTGACCGAGGTAGTGAATAAGCTCTTTGATCTCAGGCCGAGGGCCATCATCGAGCGGCTTGATCTTCTCCGGCCTATATACAAAAAAACGTGTAATTATGGACACTTCGGGCGAGACCTTCCGGAATTTTCCTGGGAGAAGACCGATATGATTGACGACCTCAAGAGGGCGATTAAATAATTAAGGAGTTATTATAATGAATTACGATATAAGAGATATCAACATGGCGTCAAAGGGACGCCTGCGCATAGAGTGGGCCGAGATGAGCATGCCTGTCCTGCGCAAGATCAGGGAGAGATTTGAAAAGGAAAAGCCTTTGAAGGGGCTAAAAATTTCGGCCTGCCTGCATGTAACAACCGAGACGGCGGGCCTGGTGAAGACCCTCAAGGCAGGCGGAGCGGATGTGGTTGTGTGCGCGTCAAACCCCCTTTCCACCCAGGATGATGTAGCGGCGGCCCTGGTTGCCGATCATGAGATACCGGTTTTCGCCATAAAGGGAGAGGATCATGGCACCTATTACAGTCATATCCTGTCCGCCTTGAAGCATAAGCCCAATCTTACAATGGATGATGGTGCCGATCTTGTGGGGTCCCTGCATTTTATCGCCCTTGAGAGGTGGGCGGATCTCGAAGCCTCGGTCTCAGAATGGGGAAAAGGCCTTCCCGGAGCTGAGAGAAACGCGCTCCTGACCGGGGTCATGGGGGGAACGGAAGAGACGACTACCGGTGTAATAAGGCTCCGGAGCATGGAGAGAGACGGGGTCTTGAAGTTTCCCATAATATCCGTCAATGACGCCGATACAAAGCATCTCTTCGATAACCGTTACGGCACCGGACAAAGCACGTTGGACGGCATAATAAGAGCTACTAACAGACTTCTTGCGGGATCAACATTTGTGGTGAGCGGCTACGGCTGGTGCGGAAGGGGAATGGCCATGCGTGCGAAGGGTCACGGGGCCAGGGTGATCGTTTGCGAGGTCAACCCCTTGAGGGCACTTGAGGCTGTCATGGACGGCTATGATGTCATGCCCATAGAGCAGGCTGCTCCGCTAGGAGATTTCTTCTGCACGCTGACCGGTGATATACGTGTGATCAGGCAGGAGCACTTCCTTGCCATGAAGGACGGTGCCATTATTGCCAATTCAGGTCACTTTGATGTGGAAATTGATCTTCCGGGCTTGGCTGACGCCTCAACTGAGCGCAGGTTTATAAGGGAATTTGTTGAGGAATTCGCCCTGAGAAACGGCCGAAGGATATATCTTCTTGGAGAGGGAAGGCTTGTCAATCTGGCGGCCGCTGAAGGACACCCCTCAAGCGTTATGGATATGAGCTTTGCCAATCAGGCCCTGTCGGCGGAGTTTATGGCATCAAATCACAAGGGACTTTCGACCAAGGTCTATCCTGTTCCTATTGAGATAGACCGTGAGATAGCGCGCCTCAAGCTGGAGTCAATGGGGATTCGAATAGATTCCCTTACACAGGAACAGGAGAAGTATCTTGCCTCCTGGGACATGGGAACCTGATTTTGGTGGGAAGGCGGATACCTGCCTTTTTTAAACTCACAGGGGTAGAGCCTCAAGCCGGGTTGCCCCGAGCCTTGCCGGATAAATACGCTTACACTGAATCCTTCGGAAGGCTCCAATAATGCAGTTTCAGGCCTCTTTTATATGAAAATGGCCGTTGCCTTTCCTCCTCCCCCTCGACGGGGGAGGGAGAGGTGGGGGTGATTTTCATGCTTCGTTGTGCCCCAACGGGGCATGGCGGTTAGTGTATAATAATTACAGTAGGGTGGTTTCCGGCAGGTCTTTAAGATAAGGGGATAATCGGTAAATATCCATGATTGTGAAGCGTATCCTTCTGGTTGCGCCGCTTGTTTTGACTGCGTTTCTTATGCAGTCTTACTTCTGGGTTCCTACCTATGAGGAGCAGACAAAGGGAAACCCTGCCCGTCTTACGGACTATATCACGGCCTCCATCGGTGACGCCGGGGTCATCAACCCAATTCTTTCCGCAGACTCTGCAAGCAGCCAGATAGAGTCCATGATATTTGAGGGGCTGATTGACAGAGACGAACAACTGCGTTTCAGGGGCCGCATCGCAAAATCATGGGAAATCCATGAAGAGGCATATTTCTGCGTAAATGAAGAGGCCGATGTCCCCGGGATAGGACGGACGGGGCCTGGAGATATTGTTAGGTTCCTCGAAAGGGCTGTGAGGGGGGAAACCTCAGTAGGAGCAAGGCTCAGGGCAACCCTTGATGCTGTTGAGAGCATTGTATTGATTGACCCGTCAGAGTCTGAGCTCAATATTGATATTGACGGGCCGACAAGAGTCAAGGTGAGCCTCCCTCACAGAGTAAAGCTTGTTCTTTCAAGGGTGGATCAGGACCTCTTCAAGAACCTTGAAGAGATTATGGGTGCTGAGTATTTTAACGAAGCCCGCTCTGAAAGATTTATTGCAACAGAGCCTTCCCTTCTTCCTCAAAGTCGCGGGGCCGTTGCCGCGATCCATGCACCCGTCTATGAACACAATCCCGTCATCACATTTCACTTAAGAGAGGGTGTAAGGTTCCATGACGGCCATCCGCTTACCGCCGAAGATGTACGTTTTACCTATGAGGCCATCATAAATCCTAAGAGCCTTTCCCCCAGGGTTCCCGACTATGAGCCGGTTAAGGCCGTGGAGGCGGTTGATCCGCTGACGGTTCGGGTGGTCTATAAGAGACTCTATTCTCCGGCGCTAGGAACATGGGCCATGGGCATACTTCCCGAGCATCTCTTAAACGATAAGGCCTTGGAGCAGGAGGCGTTGCGGCGCGGGCGTGATCCGGCCAAGTTCGGGATTCGCCAGAGTGAGTTTAACAGAAGGCCTGTGGGATCGGGCCCTTTTGTCTTTGAGGAGTGGAGGTCCGATCAGTTCATTTCTCTTGCGGCCTTTGAGAATTACTGGGAAGGGGCTCCCAATTACAAGAGATATCTCTTTAGAATTATTCCGGATATCCTTACGCAGGAAATGGAGTTTTACGCGGGAACGGTTGACAGCTACGGGGTTCAGCCGCATCAGGTCGAACGCCTGGGAGCCGACAAGCGCTATCAGTCCTTTTCTGGCACTGCCTTCGGTTATACATACATCGGATACAACATGCGGCGAAGCCCCTTCGAAGATGCAAGGGTTAGAAGGGCGCTTGGCATGGCTATTGATGTTGACAAGATCATAGAATTCGTACTTTACGGCCAGGGTGAGAGGATAACCGGCCCTTTTGTCAAGCAGACGGATTACTATAACACTTCCATCAAGCCGTTATCCTATGATCCTGAAGGAGCCCTCAAACTCCTTTCAGATGCAGGCTGGCAAAGAGGGAAGGACGGCCGGCTTGAAAAGGACGGGAAAAAGCTCCAGTTCACTCTTATCACCAACAGCGGAAATGATTTGAGAAAGGCAGCCCTTGCCGTGGCTCAGGATGCCTGGAAGAGGATAGGGGTGGATGTGCGAACCGACGTTGTCGAGTGGTCTGTTTTTATCCAGGAGCGCATCAACAAACTGGACTTTGATGCGGTGATTCTGGGATGGCAGATGGGCATAGAGCCTGATCTCTATCAGATATGGCATTCAAGTCAGGTGGATGCGAACAGACTCAATTTCGTGGGATTTAAGAATTCCGAGGCCGATGATCTGATTGTAAGGATACGGCAGGAATATGACCACTCAAAACAGGTTGAATACTGCCGCAGACTCCACGAGATAATTGCCGAAGAGCAGCCTTATACTTTTCTTTATGTCGGCAGGTGGACGGCGGTTTTGGACAGGCGCATTGTGATAAAGGGAAAGGACTCCAGGGGAAATGCCGTTTACAGGAAGATCAGGCCCACCAAGACTGGTAACTACACCTTCCATTTCAACAAGTGGATAAAGTTGAATGAAGCCCCTGTCCTGCTGGATGAAGGCTAGCGAGGTGCTGAGACCATGATTTCTTTCCTGTCAAGAAGCTTCATGCAGAAGATTATCACGCTCTTTTTCGTCTCGGTGGTATCCTTTCTGATCATTCATCTTGCACCAGGGAAACCCAGCCAGATTGATCCCATGAACCCCAAGTTTACCCCTGAGCTTGTAGAGAGGTTCAAGAAGGAGTTCCATCTCGATAAACCCCTCCACGTTCAGTATGCCCTATTTTACAAGGATCTTCTGGTAGGAAGAACCGTTTCCTGGAAAGATAATCAGCCGGTTCTTACAAAGATATGGGAGAGGTTTACAAACAGTCTTCCGCTTTTCATAGTGGGTACCATCATCACATGGACCCTTTCCTTTCCCCTTGGTATAAGCTCTGCCCTAAAAAGAGGGGGAGCCTATGACAGGGGAGTTACCTTCTTTTCCTACCTTCTCATATCCATCCCGGGGTTCTTCTTTGCATACATGCTCATAATACTTGTAGTCTCATGGCTTCAGGTGCCGGTAATAGGGATGGAGACATTCGGTCTGTCTACCGATTCCCCTGCGCTGAGCGCCTTTATGGATCGTCTGTGGCATCTTCTCCTGCCTTCGGTTCTCGGAGCAAGCGGAGGGATTGCCGTGCTTTCAAGATACGTGCGAAGCCAGATGCTGGAGGTCCAGGATCAGGACTACGTGCGGACAGCCAGGGCAAAAGGGCTTTCCTCCGACCAGGTTTACTATAAACATGCATTAAGAAACGCCCTTCTTCCCTTTGTTACCATGTTCGGATTGATCCTCCCTGGCCTCATCGGAGGATCTGTTATAATCGAGTCAATATTCTCATGGCCCGGCATGGGCCGTATGGCCTATGAGGCTATTCTGGCAAGGGATTACCCTGTGATCCTTACGGTCAATTTCATCTCAGCCGTGCTTGTTCTTCTAGGCACATTTATCTCCGATGTACTCTATATGGTGGTTGACCCGAGGATACGGCTTTGAAAACCCCTAAAAGCCATCAGAGGCAGATCTCTGCCGAGGAGCCTAACGCTATCGCAGCCAAAAGGAGGAGATCATCCTGGATACTGTTCAAACAGAATAAGATAGCCCTTACAGGCTTCATTATATTTCTGGTCTTTTTTGCGGTTGCCGTCCTCGGACTTTTTTTGACCTCAGGCGATGATCCCGTGCTTGACCCGTCGCTTGTGAGGTTGCAGGAAAAACTGAAGCCCCCCCTTTCATCTCCGAATCCGGATGCCCTTGCCCCCAGGGAGATTCCTTCCATGAAAATATATCTTTTCGGCACTGATGATCTGGGTCGCGATGTACTAGCGCGGATGCTGCAGGGGGCATGGGTGTCCCTTACCGTCGGGTTTGTTGCTGTAGGGATAGCGGTGATTGTCGGTATCATCCTGGGAGGATTGGCAGGCTACTTCGGCTCCTATCGCGTTTCGGCGGCGCACCTGGCGATCTTCTGCCTTATTGCCGGGGGGGCGGGGATTTCATACTGGCATCCTTTCTGGGGCCTTGCCATGGGAAGCTGCGCAGCGGTCCTGATTCTTATAACGGTATCCGCCGGCAGGAAAAGAGGCCAGGAAGGCAAACCATTCTGGGTCAACTTGATAGGTATAAAGACCTTCTCAATTGATACCCTCATAATGAGGCTTGTGGATATCATGCTTTGCTTTCCAAGCTTTTTCCTGATCCTGACGGTGGTGGCCCTCCTTCCCGCAAGCATATATAACATCATGGCCGTCATAGGGCTTACAAGCTGGATGGGAACGACACGGTTCGTGCGGGCTGAGTTTCTATCCTTGAGGGAACAGGATTTTGTGATTGCTGCAAGGGCACTGGGATTGGGCTTTGCCAGGATCATCTTCAGGCACATGATGCCCAACGCCCTAGCACCGGTGCTGGTTTCAACAACAATCGGCATAGCCTCGGCCATATTGACAGAGGCGGGATTGAGCTTTCTGGGCTTCGGCGTTCCACCGCCCTACGCCACATGGGGTAACATACTGTCGGACGGCAAGAGATTTATATTCGATGCGCCATGGCTCACCTTCATCCCGGGGCTTGCCATACTCATTGTGGTTCTGTCCTTTAACCTCTTCGGCGAAGGCATTAAGGACGCGCTCAATCCGCGCCTGAAGGAAAGAGGCTGAAACTGTAATGGGGGATTCTAATACATTGTTGAATGTGGCAGGACTTACCGTATGGTTCCAGGCAGATGGAGAGAGGTCCTGGGCGGTAAACGGGGCGTCTTTTTCCGTGGGCCGCGGTGAAACTGTCTGCATTGTGGGCGAATCAGGGTGTGGAAAGACCGTGTCGGCCCTCTCCATAATGGGGCTTGTGAAGACCCCTCCAGGTAGAATCGCTGCGGGAAAAATCATGTTCGAGGGAAAAAACCTTCTCTCCCTGAACGACGCTGAGATGCAGCAGATAAGAGGAAGGCGTATAGCCATGGTCTTTCAGGAGCCGCTTGCGTCGCTCAACCCGGTCTTCACTATCGGAGACCAAATCTCGGAAGCAATAACGGTGCATGAAAAACTTGCTCCGGAAGCCCTGCGCGCAAGGGTTCTGGAACTCCTCCGGGCGGTCGGGATTCCATCTCCTGATGAACGCCTCGGGAGTTATCCTCACCAACTGAGCGGAGGCCAGAGGCAGAGGGTCATGATCGCAATGGCCCTTGCGTGTGAACCGGATCTCATAATCGCCGATGAGCCGACTACGGCTTTGGATGTGACCATACAGGCCCAGATACTGAACCTTCTTAAATCAATCAAGGAAGATAGAGGATTATCCCTTCTCTATATCACCCACGATCTCGGTGTCGTGGCGTCTATCGCAGACAGGGTCTATGTGATGTATGCGGGGTGCGTGGTAGAACAGGGAGAGGTGGGGGACGTATTTCTGGAGCCTCGCCATCCCTATACAAAGGGCCTCCTTGCGTCCCTTCCGGACAGGGCTCGGAGGGGCATGCCTCTTACGGGGATTCCCGGGTATGTGCCGGGGCGTTTCGGAAGGCCCGTTGGCTGCCCATTTGAACCGAGATGCTCGGAGGCCGAAAAAGAATGTCATATTGAATTTCCTCAGTTTCTGGACTGGGGTAAAGGGCACATGGCGCGCTGCCCGGTTCTCTATTCCAGGGAGAAGAGAAGATGACGCTTCCCGGAGCAGATGAAAATGTGCTTCTCAAAGTCGAGGCCATAAAGAAATACTTTCCGGTAAGGGGAGGTTTTTTTCAGAGGGTCAGGGGCCACATCAAGGCGGTTGACGGAGTTGATCTGGAGATTCAAAAAGGAAAAACCCTCGGGCTTGTAGGCGAGAGCGGCTGCGGAAAATCCACCGTCGCAAGGCTGATCTTAAAGCTCCTTGAACCCGATTCGGGAAGAATCCTTTATAATCAAAAAGAAATTACAAGACTTACGGAACGGCAGATGAGGCCCATAAGGAGAGAGATGCAGATTATCTTTCAAGATCCCATGGGCGCGCTCAATCCGAGGATGACGGTAGGCTCGGTCCTCCAGGAAGGGCTTATGGTGCTCGGCCTTGAGAATAAAAAGAGAAGAGAAAGGGTAGCGCAGCTCCTTTATCTGGTGGGGCTTCCTGATGAAGCAGCCCGGATGTACCCCCATGAGTTCAGCGGAGGCCAGAGACAAAGGATAGGGATTGCCAGGGCATTAAGTGTTGAGCCTTCGCTTCTTGTGTGCGACGAGCCGATATCGGCCCTGGATGTCTCGATCCAGGCCCAGATAATAAATCTCCTCAAAGAGCTTCAGGAAAGGCTATCTCTCTCATATCTTTTTATCTCTCATGATCTAAATGTCGTTGGCTATCTGTGTGACTGGTGCGCGGTTATGTATCTGGGGCAGGTCATGGAGTACGGATCAACAGACATGATCTTTGAAAGACACATGCATCCCTACACAAAAGCCCTGCTTGCTTCCGTGCCGGCCAGGGAACCTGGAAAAGGGCTTCCCATTCCGCTTGAGGGAGATGTCCCCAGCCCCCTGAATCCTCCCCCGGGCTGCAGATTCCAGGGCAGATGCCCCATGGTGGAGGAGCGCTGCAGAAAACATGAAATAGACCTTCATGAAGCCGGGGAATGTCATCTGGTGCGCTGCTGGAAGGTGTGATGGAACTTTTTTTCTTGACTTTTCAGCGAGGATAAGGCGTAATTAGCAACTCACTGGGGGATCGTTCAGCGGTAGGACGACGGGTTCTGGCCCCGTTAACGAGGGTTCGAGTCCTTCTCCCCCAGCCACATTTTGGTCCCATCGTCTAGCGGTCTAGGATATCGGCCTCTCACGCCGGAGACACGGGTTCGATTCCCGTTGGGACTACCAAAAAGAAAAACAAGGAGTTACATTTAAGAGAATAGCTTTTTTGTCATTATTTAGTTTTCTTCCCCTACCTCAACTCCCACCACCAAGACATAAATCAACAGTTTTTGTTTGTCGGAAATCCTGAGAGACTGCTCCTGCCCTAGAAAGATAAGAATAGACGCTCTTCACTATCTACTAGACCTAATCGGTGAAGATGGGATATCTTTATAAATAGATAAGGGGAAAATGGATGGGATCGCCAGGACGCCAGTTTGGCACATCTGGGACGGCCGCTCCGATGGCTTCCATACTTTGATTAACTATCACAAGCTCGACCACGCTGCCTTGCAAAAGTTGACCTGCAGCTACCTGGGCAACTGGATACAGCATCAGTCGGATGATGCGAAAGCCGACAAACCTGGCGCCGCCGAACGTCTCGGCGCCGCTCGTGCCCTTCAGACCAAGCTCGCCGCCATCCTCGAAGGAGAAGCCCCACTCGGCATCTTCGTCCGCTGGAAGCCCCTCAAAGACCAGGTCCAGGGCTGGCATCCCGACCTCAACGATGGCGTCCGCCAAAACATCCGACCCTTCCTGTTGGCAGGTGACGTCGGCAAGCGAGGTGCGGGCCTATTCAGTGCTATCCCCCTTGCTCTCAAAGACAAAGACAGAAGCGCCGAACCAACCGGCCCAAAATCCGATTATCCCTGGTTCTGGTGCGAAGATGAACCCGGGACTAACCCTGCCGGTGGCAAGGAATTTATCGGCAATCGCTGGAACAATGTTCATCTCACACTGGCCCGGAAGAAAGAGGCAAAATGAAAAAAAACGCGACGATATGATACTTCCTCACTTATTGAAGACCAATATGAACCTGGGTCGCGTGGTTACATTCTGAAGAATTTGTTGGGGATCAAAACGAAGCGCATGATGGACGACGTGGAATCGGAGGAACTCAAACGGGCCACGAGATGGGCAATGCGGAACTTTGACCGGGATCATGTTTTCACGGCAGACGATATTTGCACGTTGCATCGGATCTGGCTGGAAAGCAACTACGTCTGGGCAGGACAATATCGTCAAGTGATCATGAGCAAAGGCGATTTCACTTTCGCGTTCCCGGCGCAAATCCCAAGATTTATGGCGGAGTTGGAAAATAAGCTCTTGAGTCGCCACACTCCCTGTCGCGCAGGCGCACTTGCGGCCTTGGCGGAGGTATTGGCAGTTGTGCATGTGGAATTGCTGCTGATCCACCCTTTTCGGGAGGGCAATGGAAGGATTGCACGGCTACTGGCCGTGTTGATGGCCCTTCAGGCCGGAATGCCGTATCTTGACTTCAGCAAGATCAAAGGAAATAAAAAAAATGAATACTTCGCCGCAATACGGGCATGCATTTACCGAAATTATGATCCAATGAGCGAGATTTTTAATGGTTTGCTTTCTTTTGCTTTGAAGGTCGCCGAACAGAGGAAGGATTCTTGACAACGAACTTCCCTGTAGCCGTAGTGGAACCTTCCATGCCTTTGCAGCGGACACCCTCGATAGCCGAAGAGGAAACCACAAATCTGATAAGAGCGGCTTCACATTTGACTGGGTCTTTCAAGTAGGGGTTGGTTTCGATCAAGGATTTCTTTTTCATATTACTATGATACAAAATGGGGAGAACTCTGTCAACGGATATGAACCAAAATTCCACGGTAAATTTGTTCTAGCTCCTTAGGGGAAACTTGGGGCTATAGCGCTCAGCAGAATTGACACACTGATGCTCAGGTAAATTAATACACTTTTCATCCCATCGATTAAAGTCTCATCCAATCCCACTATTCTCTGGATTTCTGTCAGATAACTATT
>Ga0066636_10002393_pt1 | contig 11907 bp, 10 predicted proteins | sample CryGeyCG2014_080_2_FD_62736 | JGI IMG/M metagenome (GOLD analysis project Ga0066636, IMG submission 62736) | Groundwater microbial communities from aquifer - Crystal Geyser CG07_land_8/20/14_0.80 | ecosystem: Environmental > Aquatic > Deep subsurface > Groundwater | place: USA: Utah: Grand...
TTTTTGTAATGAGGTATTTAACAACTTCTTCAACTAAAACCGGTCTATGCGTATATTCAGTCATGTGTAACTCAGGGCTTTAGCCCTGATTCGTAACTCAGGGCTTTAGCCCTGATTCGTAACTCAGGGCTTTAGCCCTGATTCGTAACTCATATATCTAAATTTGAAATTCACCTAACTCCTGTGCAATTTCCTCAAAAGATTCCTCAGCTTTTTTACTGTAGGTATGCCAGTTTTCTTTGCTCCAAATTTCAATTTTCTCTACCGCGCCTATAAGGACCACATCCCGTTCAATATGTGCGTGCTGGCGCAGATTAAAAGGAATCATTATCCTTCCCTGTTTATCGAGAACGCACTCCACAGCACCAGAAATCAAGAACCTCTTGAAAGCGCGGGCTTCTCTCTTAAGCATTGATAATGTTTTAACTTTTCTCTCAATTTCCCTCCATTCATCCGATGGATAGAGAAAAAGACAATTGTCCAATCCGCGGGTAATAACAAATTTATCCTCATATTTTTCTGTCAATATTTCTCTGAATTTAGAAGGTACTATTAACCTGCCCTTTTTGTCCAGAGAATGTTGGTACTCTCCCATAAACACGTGATTTCCCTCCCTTTTCCTCCACTTTACTCCACTTCACACCATAATTATACACAAAAATCCACATTTGTCAAGAAAAAAATTCAAAAAAAATAAAAAATAGATAAAAAATAAAAATTTGGATTAAGGGTTGAAAGATGAATGGTTTAAAAGATTGGATACTAAATGGAGGGCTTCTTTGCGGGTTTTGACTGGACCTTCTCTCTGGGCAAGTTCTATTTCTTCCAGAATTCTGCCAATCCGGGGTCCTTCTTTCATATGGAATTTTTTAATCAAATCATCCCCTGTCACTAAACGGACAAATTTCCTGGATTCTTTAAATTTAAAATATTGTCTTATAATTTTTTTTGTAACTTCCTGATTTTTCTTTAGGGTTGGCTTTTTCAATTCCCTGGGCGTTGCCAGAAAATCAGCTAATGTAAAAAGAAGTAATTCAATTGTTTCTTCATCTGCATCTCTTATAAGGCGAACAACTGCTCTTTTTGTAATTGAGCTCAAATTAGCCAAATAATGCACCCGCATATGATATCTGGCTATCTTCAAAATAACTTTTATCTCCTTATTGCTCAATCTGAGATATTCTGATATTTTCCTTAAAATTTCTTCACCAACTCTATCATGTCCTATAAAACTCATTTTCCCATTTAGCATCTTCTTCGTAGATGGTTTACCAATATCGTGGAACAATGAAACAAATTTGAGCAGAGTGCCCCTCGTGTTCTGGGTTGAAACTTCATTCCTGAGATGGATTTTTGTCTTGCTGGCTATAGCTGTGGACCAGATTCGTTCAAGACGATTCTTTCTAAGGAGATTCTCCAGGAATCTGAGGGTTAATAGCGAGTGCATCCATAAACCCCGCTCCTGTTTCATTTTTTTTATCTGAGGAATAATTCTTTCGAGCAGGCAGGATTTATCAATTTGCGAAATATACTCATAACTATTATCAACTGGCAAAATTTTGAAAAGTTCATCCCTTATTCTTTCTCTGCTCACTTTTTTAATGAGTGAGGAACGGACAGAAATTGCTTTCAGGGTCCTGCTTTCAATCTTAAACCCTAACGTTGCAGCCAAGCGAAACGCCCTTAATAAACGCAGAGGGTCGTCATTTAACACTCCTGGAGAAGTAACCCTGATTATGCGTTTTTTCAAATCCTTTAATCCAGAAAATGGATCTATCAAAACAACGAGATTGCTTCGCCTACTTTCGGCTCTTCCAGAGAGCCTACTTTCGGCTCTTCCAGAGAGCCTACTTTCGGCGAAAGTAAAATTGGGGGGCTTCGACTCGCAATGACCATTATTGAGGTCAATTGCCATCGCATCGATGCTGAAATCCCGTCGTTTGAGGTCAGCAATTATATCTTTTCCCTGCATTTTACTGATGTCTATATTCCAACGCGCAGAGCAAGCTCTGCCACTACAAGTTATCCTGAAGGTCTGGGTTTTTTCGTCCAGAACAAAAAACTTTGCACCGATTTTTTTAGCAAGCTCGCTCGAAAATTTTTTTGCGTTGCCATCGAGTGCAAAATCCATGTCGTATGTCATTCTTCCCAACAACAGATCGCGAATATATCCGCCGACAAGGTAAATTTTCTCATTCCTCGCCGCGGCAAGTTTGCTGGCTATCCCCAAAATCGAAACCGCCTTTTTCTTCAGCATATTCTTGGAAGTTGCTCGCCTGTTAACATCTGAACCACCCGGGTTCCACCTATTGTTGTTTTAAGTTCGACCGTTCCTGATGAATCCTTAATCACAGTACCAATTATAGCCGCATCTCTTCCCCATTTAGATTTCTTCATAACACTTAAAACTGCCTTCGCATCATCCTTGGCAACAATTGCAACAAGTTTTCCTTCATTTGCCACATAAATCGGGTCAAGACCGAGCATCTCGCAGGCTGCTCTGACTTCTCTGCGAATTGGAATTGCACTTTCATTTATTTCTATTCCCACCTTCGAAGCAATAGCAATTTCATTCAGCGAGGTAGCCAATCCCCCTCTGGTCGGGTCCCTGAGACAATGAATTTTCCTGCTCACCTTGAGCATTTTTAATACGAGATAATTCAGGGGCTGACAATCGCTTTTCAGATTAGCTTTAAATCCCAGATTTCCTCTTTCGTTTAATATGGTAATGCCGTGGTCTCCGATGGACCCGCTTAAGATTACTTTATCTCCTGTTTTTGCATTGTTGCCGGAAATACTCAAGTTTTTATGGACAACACCTATCCCGCTGGTATTTATAAAAATTTTGTCGGTTTTTCCCTTTTCCACCACCTTAGTATCCCCTGTTATAACAGATATGCCAGCAATACTACCTGCTCTTTTTATGGAACAAATTATTTTTTTCAAATCAGAAATAGAAAATCCTTCTTCTATAATCAAAGAAAGGGAAAGGTAAAGTGGAGTGGCTGCACACATTGCCAGGTCGTTAACTGTGCCGTATACAGCAAGTGAACCAATGTCTCCTCCTTTAAAAAAAATCGGGCTGACGACATAGGAATCAGTTGTAAATGCCAGTCTACTATTTCTACCCAGATTCAAAACAGCGCCATCATTCAGACGATTCAAAATTGGATTATTAAACTCTTTGACAAAAATATCTTTAATCAAATTATGCATTAACTCACCGCCTGACCCATGCCCTAAAAGTATCCTTTCGTTATTTTTCATACTAATCTCCACTTCTCACCTTCGTCTCCGATGGAATCCAAAAACTCATACGGAGTCCTTCGAACCTCTCCCACACTAGGGAGAAAAAAGATAGATTGCTTCGCTACGCTCGCAATGACTTGCCTGATGCAACATATTTCTGGAATCTACTTTTGGGTTTAGCTGGTATTGTCCTTTTTAAATATCCCTTTTCTATTAACGGGTCCAAAGTCTGGCTCAGGAAATGAGTCCTGTGTTTCACCCCTAAAAATTGCATTATTTCCTTTAAGGAGCGAACTTGTTCACAAAATTTCAAAATCTTGGCATTCCTATCCATCTCCTTGACTTGGTCACTGACTTGGTCACTGACTTGGTCACTGACTTGTGGGGTGATCTGCTCGGCAGGATAGGGAAAAACTATTGTGAAAGTGTCATTCCTTTCGTCGTTTGTCCAGATTGCTTTTGGGTATCCCTCTTTCTCTAGTGTCAATATTGTAGTCCTGAATCCTGTACCTTTTGTCTCTGCCCAGCCAATATCATAGAAAACCGTGGCAATTAAAGCATTGCGTAGTTCTGAACCAGGAATGTCATAGGAATCAGGATTTTTTAGGGAATAGCCAGGATTGTAAAATTCAATCCTGTCATTGTAAATTCTTATTTGGCAAGGAGAAGGATGAAAATAATTCTGGTGCATCAAGAGATTGCTTAACGCCTCTCTCAATGCCTCTTTGAATGGGTCAATATCAATTCGTGCAAGGTCTTTCCCCAGCTTAAAGGGAGTCAGAAAAAATCTATCTATGATATCCAGAACCTGAATCCTCAGGTTTATTAAATTCCCTTGAAGGTCTGTTGACAAGAACGGGTCTTTGTCTTTTCCCCATTCGGTGCCTTTTATACGGATAATGTCAATCCTGAAATGTGGGAAGTGTCTTTTTATTGTTTGGATCTTTCCGAAAAGTAATAAACCTGCAATTGCAAGATGTCTGCTATTTTTTGACAATAGGTTGTAGGATTTGAGCAATTCCTTACCAGAAAGACGAGATTCCCCTTTCTTTCCTATTTCAAACTCCCTCATATTCTTGAAAGCAGAGATTGCTTTTTTATCTGTGTCAGACAAAGAAGTATCTTTTAATACCTGCGCATCCGGGGAATCCATTCTCTCCTGATAGAATATCTGGAGGTCTTTGTCTGTCAGATTTATGTCAACCGAACCAACTCTCTTAAACCCACCTTTTAATGGACCTGCATCTTTTATGTAAATAGGCTTTTCGTATCTCAAAGCCTCGTCTACATAAATTTCTACGAGGTATTTCTTTCCTTCCTTTTTAATCTCAGGTTTTACCATCGGGCAGATATTGAATTTCTGACTGACAGTAGAAATGAGGTCGTCTATAAGTTTTTGAGGATTTTCCACGCCCTGTTTTATCAATTTGTTTCCTTCCTGTTTTATTCCCAGCACAATTTTTCCGCCCTTTGTATTGGCGAATGCAGAAATTGTCTGATAGATATTCTGGGACAGACTTTGCCTTGACTCCTTATATTCAATTTTTATTGTTTCATATTTACTATAGGGTTCCATAATTACTGTCATTTTATTTCCTTCAGGTACCCTTCAATTTTATTTTCTGTTGCCTGAATTTCGCTCTCCAAATTTTTTAATTCTAATCAAGCAAAATCGTACTTTTGACCGTATTTATAATGTGCAGCGCAGGTACCTTCACTTGAAACCATACAGGGTCCACAAGGATTCTGTGGAGTGCAAACCTTTGCAAATAAACGGCATTCTTCCGGATTAATTATACCGCGCAGCACTTCGCCACAGCGACATTTCTTTGCAGAGTAAACTGCAGAGTAAACTCTGCCACTACAAGTGCGATGAATCGTGCCACTACAAGTGCGATGAATCGTGCCACTACAAGTGCGATGAATCGTGCCACTACAAGTGCGATGAATCGGACAGCTACTTCTTATATCAAACATTGCATATTCTCTACGCAATGCCAGACCGCTATTCGGTATTATTCCCAGTCCTCTCCATTTAGCGTCCACGACTTTAAATACCTTTGAAAGAATGTTCTTTGCAACCGTGTTGCCATTTCCTGTCACACATCTTTTGTATTGAACTTCAACCTTAGCACCGCATCCAGAATTTCTGATACGGACAATCTGCCTCAGAAGGATATAAATTCCCTGGAGAATATCAAGTGGTTCAAAACCAGTTATAACACAGGGAATGCTGTACCTGCGGGCTATATGTTCATAGGCTCGGGAGCCAATTATTGTGCTCACATGTCCCGGACAGATAAAACCATCAATGTTGGCATAACCACCATCCAGAATTGCTCTCATCGCTGGTGGAATCAATTTATGAGATGGATAGATGAAAAAGTTTTTTACGCATTCGTGCTTTGCCTGGATTAAGGTAGCAGCAATGGTAGGAGATGTGGTCTCAAATCCAATTGCAAAAAATACTACTCTCCTGGATAAATTTTTTTTGCATATCTCCAGCGCTTTGAGAGGAGAATAAAGAATTCTCACATCTCTTCCTTTTGACTTTTCCTTTTCAAGACTCGAGTAACTGCCTGGTACTCTCAACATATCGCCGAAGGTCAGAAGAATTGTATCTGGTAGATTGCAAATTTCTATGGCAGAATTTATATCTTCTTCGCAAGTAACACAAACCGGACATCCAGGACCAGAAATCAAATTTATTGTCGGAGGCAAGAGATTTTTTATTCCAAATTTAAAGATATTTACAGTGTGCGTTCCACATATATCCATAAAGGTTAGTGAACTTCGGGGTGCAATCCTGGCTATTGCCTGGACCAAACCACCTGCTAATTTATAATTGTGAAACTCTGTGCTGAATTTCATTTCTCCTCAAGTAAAATCAGACCTGAAGGTCTGAGTTACGTAACTCAGGACTTTAGTCCTGAAGGTTGTGGATAACTTTTGGTATAATTTCCTTAGCTATCAAGTAAACCAGCTTCGTATATGATTTTCAGGGTTTCATTTGCTTCTTTCTCGTCTATCTTCTGAATGGCAAAACCGGCATGAAGAAGGACGTAGTCGCCAGCTTTTACTCCTTGAAGCAGGAGAATACTTATATCTTTCAAAACTCCTCCTGCATTAATAGTTGCTGTATCGCCTGTAATCTTTACCACTTTAACAGGAACTGCCAGACACATATTTTTTCCCCTTGCTACGCTCGGCTTTCCATCATTGAAATCCCGATTGCTGCCTGCCCTAAAGAAATTCCTCCATCATTTGGGGGAATCTCATGATGCGTATAGACCGAAAAATAATTTTCTCTCAATAATTTCAGGGTCATTTCGGTAAGCAATTTATTCTGGAATACACCCCCGCTGAGCACAATATCATTTATTCCAGATTTATTTTTCACTCTACTGCAAGTATCCAGAACAATACAGGAAATCGTCCTGTGGAATTTATCAGCAATCACATTTGCAGGAATTTTCTTTTGTAAATCTTTAACAATATTCTGAATAACCCAATCTGTTTCTATAATCCATACCACATTTTTTTCTGTTATTTTGTATTTATAACCTTGAGCTCTGAACCCATTATAACTACAGCCCCGATAAAATCGGGGCGCTACTTCTGCCTTTTCTGCTTTCATCTGCAATTCCACTGCTGCCTGTCCTTCATAAGTTGAAATATCGCAGATGCCAAGAATAGATGACACCGCATCAAAAAACCTTCCCATGCTTGAACAAAGTGGACAATTTATATTTTCATTTATCATATTTAAAATTAAATTTAGATTCTCAGGTTTTATCCTTCTTATAAAATCTATTTTCAATTTTCTAATAGCCTGCCCAAAAGCGTGATAAAGATAACTGATTGCCATACGGTAAGGTTCTTGTGTTGCCTTATCTCCCCCGGGCATTGGTATATAATTTAATTGCCCGACTCTCTTGAAATCATTATAGTCTGCAATGAAAAATTCCCCGCCCCATATGTTGCCATCAAGCCCATAACCAATGCCGTCAAATGCAACACCGATAACTTTTTTATTTAATCCATTTTCTGCCATAGCGCTTGCGATATGCGAATGATGATGCTGTGCACCAAACATTCTGCAATTCTTCTGTTCAAAGGCATATTTGGTGGAAAGATAATCAGGATGGATGTCATAAACGACAATCCGTGGTTTAATCCCGAACAAATCTTTAAAAGATTCAATCTGCTCCCTGTAAAATTCAAAAGTTTCTAAATTCTTTAAGTCACCTATATGCTGGCTCATAAAAGCATGCTCAGACTTTACCAGACAAAATGTATTTTTCAGTTCTGCTCCACATCCAAGCATCTGAATTTTATCATTCTTCCACCGGAGGTGGAACCTGAGGCGAATTGGCAGTGGCACATAACCCCTTGCTCTGCGCAGGAGCACAGGGTTTCCATCCATAACCTGAATTATTGAATCGTCACAGCGATTATATATATCTCTGTTATGAATCAAAAAATAGTCTGCTATTTCCGATAGTTTTTGAATTGCCTCTTTATCATTTATAATCAAAGGTTGGTCTACTAAATTTGCACTCGTCGCTACAATTGCCAGCGTGGAACATGAAGATAACAAAAGATAATGAATTGGTGCGTATGGTAACATTGTACCTAAGTAATTATTGTTCGGGGCAACAAATTTGCTGATTGAATTATTGTCCCTTTTGCGTAAAAGCACAATTGGACGTCTGGGGTTCTCCAACAATCTCTTCTCGTCTTTGCTTACATAACAGTATTGGGAAATCCTGTCTGCATCCAGAGACATAATAGCAAATGGCTTGAATGGACGTTTTTTTCTTTCCCTCAATTTCTTTACGGATTCTGAATTCTGTGCATCGCAGATTAAATGATACCCCCCAATCCCTTTAGCAGCAAGAATATAACCTCTTTTAAGCAGTGTTACTGCCCTGGATACAGCCCTTTCTCCTCTATACTTAAACTCTGATGGATTGGCAGACGAAATCAATGTAATAGCAGGCCCGCATTTTGGACAGGCATTGGGCTGGGCATGGTATCTACGTGTCATCGGGTCTTCATACTCCCTTTGACAGTCCACGCACATTTTAAATTTTCGCATTGTAGTCCTGGGACGGTCATAAGGAAGGTCATGAATAATTGTAAACCTTGGCCCGCAATCCGTACAATTGATAAAAGGATAATGAAACCTTCTATCCTGGGCATTGAAAAGTTCCTGAAGACATTTATTGCAGGTAGCAATATCGGGAGAAATTAGTATGTTTTTTTCTCTCTCTTTACGGCTCTCTCTGATTTCAAACTTACGGAATTTTTTCTCTGGCAGGGTCTCAATTTTTTCTCCTGTTACGAGTGAAATTGGAGGAGCATCTCTCTTCAATGAATGCAAAAACCTCTTAATTAACGATGTTTCCCCCTGAATTTCAATAACAACGCCCTGCGTTGAATTAAAAATATATCCCTTTAAACCTAACAAGTTCGCCAGACGATACACAAATGGACGAAACCCTACGCCCTGAACCACTCCATCCAAAATTATCCTGATTCTTTTATTTTTCATTTTAAACCAATCATCTTTTTTACAGAGCCAGGGTCGTGTCACTACTGTAGTGGTCGAGTTTACTCGACTCCAATGTAGTGGTCGAGTTTACTCGACCTCCAATGTTTCAATCGTTATACCTGAACCAGGAAACTCCTCGAGCTCAATAAGTGCATCCTCTGCAATGGAACCTTTTGACAATAAAGAAAAGTGATATTGGAGATGCTCAGAAGTAAGCATTTCAAAACTACCAGCCTTCAATTTTATTTTTAAAACCTTCTTAGCTTGATTGGATTGTGCCTCAGCAATTACTTTCTTCAATATTCCTTTTACTATCCCACTCTCATGCATTTCTACCTCTAAAAGAAAAGGGGACGCTTCTATTTTTTACTACACCCCGACGGATAAGAAAAAGTAGAAGCGTCCCCTTTTCACTTTTCATTCTTGTGCAAAAAGTTCCCAGACCCTCCTTGCACCGCGAAACCTATTTTTGTAGTATGAACTGATTGGAGAAATTACAACTTTACCTTCTGCAGAAGAAGCATGTATAAATTTGCCGTCCCCGATATATATTCCAACATGGTTGACGCGACTGGAACCACGGGTAGCAAAAAACAGCAGGTCCCCAACTGTAATAGTCTTTACCTTTTCACCTATTTCAAATTGATTGCGGCTTGTCCTTGGCAGCAATATGTCAAAACACTTGAATAGCATCCTCACAAAACCCGAGCAATCAACTCTATATGGAGATTCCCCTCCACGCTTGTAAGGAATACCCTGATATTCTTTGGCAATCTGCACCAGCTGAAATGGTCTGGTATCGAAGGCTTCAGCTTCGGCGCAAACATTTGTATCTATGGCAATATCCACTCTGGGTAACCTTACTTCTTCCATTTTATAAGACGGCGCTTTCAAAACATGACCTATCACAATAGTATCAGTCTTGAGTGAATTGATTCTCTTCAATTCTCTGACCGAAGTGTGGAAACGACGCGCCAGCCCGAGCAAAGTATCGCCACTTTTAACTTTATATCCGACCAGAATTCTGCGAGGCACTTTAAATACAACTTCAGTATTAGTTGTAGTAGAATCTTTCCTGCTCGCCGATGAAGTGGAGAATTCACTATTTTGAATGTCAGGAACCTTGATTTTCTGACCAACCTTGATTAATTCGCCTCTTAATCCGTTAAGGCTCATTAATTCTCTAACTGTAATATTATATCTTGAAGCAATTTTTGTGAGGTTATCACCAGGTTTAACCCTGTATATCCCGGCATGAGAAATGTATGGAATAAATATTGTCAAAGTAAAAAATATCAATACAATTCTTTTTCTCATAAGTTTTTTGTAATTATTTATCTCTCAGTAGATAAATATTATTTTACTCATTTTTTTAAAAATGTCAAATTTCAACAAAATTTTTATACTGACAACCACTTCCAGAGAGGAATGAATTTAATTCCATTTTCTTCTTTTTGTATATCTTTAGTAATCAAAATCAGTTCCTTTATATTTTTCAATCTCTCTTTAACCTCTAAAAGGCCATCTATTTCTCTTTGTGGTAGTGTTTGAGAAAAACACACATTAACTGCACTAAGATTATTTTTTTCTTTTAGTATAAAATCTACTTCTCTTTTGTTTTTCCAGAAAAAAATTTCTTTTTCTTTCATCTTCAGGTTCATACCTACAATATTTTCTATAAGTTTTCCTCTGTCCTGAGAAAATTGAAACGCTACGGCGTTCCTTAACCCATTATCCAGACAAATTATCTTTTTAGAATTTATCTTTTGAACTTTTAAAGAATAAGAAAATAAAGGTAAAAAAGAAAAATAATCAGTTTCTTTGATATAGGATAAATACAGTGAAATTGTTTCTCGAGAAACTGATAGTTTTTGTTTAATTAGATTAAAATAAGAATTTGTAGAAAAATAAGAGGTAAAATTGGTAAAAAGAAATTTTAAAAGATCTTTTAATAAATCGGTATTTTCTAAAGAGAATCTCTCAGAAAGGTCACGGTAAACCAGGGAATTAAAATATTCAGAGAGAATTTTTCTTTTTAAAATTAAATCTTCTTCAAGAACAATTTCAGGAAAACTACCCCATTCAATATATTTTTCCAGTAATTTCTTAATTTTAAATCTCAGGGAAGTATATTCAAAATCCTTTTCTATTCTTTCGTTTTTAAAAGATAAAAATTCCTTAAAACTTAGAGGGTATAAAGAATAACTTATTGTTCTACCGCGAAGAGAAGTGGCGATTTCTTTTGATAATAATTTTGAAGAAGAGCCAGTGATAAATATTCTTACATTTTCTCGGTCATAAATTCTCCTTACAAAAATTTCCCAATTTTTAATATTTTGAATTTCATCAAAAAACAAAAATATTTCCTTACTTTTATTTTCTGGATAAAGTTCAAAATATGCTTCTAAAAGGAGATTTAATTCTTTAAAATCAAGAGGTAAAATTCGATCATCTTCAAAATTAAGGTATAAAATTCTTTCCCTTGGAATAGATTGTCGCAGAAGTTCTTTAATCAAAGTTAAAAAATAAAAACTTTTCCCACTCCGACGTGGACCATAAACAGTAATTATTTTCTTAGAAAAAAAAGGGATTTTTAATTCTCTCTGAAAGGTTTCAGGTAAAAGGTCTGTATGAAATTCCTTGATTAGAAGTTTAAAATCTTCTTTTTTTATCTGATTATTCATAATTATATCTGCCTTCTTAAAAAGTCAAGTTTCTTTATAAAATTGTCTTCCATGGAAGACAAAATCATCGCCACTTTTATATTTTACTCATTTTTCTAAAAAAGTCAAATTTTGGGCAATTTTCACCCTCTTACCACACATTCCTTAACAAGCGGAAACGCCAGATTCTTCATTTCCTCCAATTCTTCTCTCTTGTAAGGAATTATCTTTTTAAAATCCGGGTTCATCGGCTCTTTGTTGGAAAAATTTTGCAGACTGTATTTCTTCGCACCATTTATCCATCTTGCGATTGCCAGTATATCCTCAGGAGTGTGCAGGGTTGGCACAACTGTTGTTCTAAATTCATAATCAATCTTAGATTTCATAATTATATTTATGCTCTCTTTAATTTTTTCTATGTCAACTTTTATTCCCGTC
>Ga0066636_10002401_pt1 | contig 11889 bp, 10 predicted proteins | sample CryGeyCG2014_080_2_FD_62736 | JGI IMG/M metagenome (GOLD analysis project Ga0066636, IMG submission 62736) | Groundwater microbial communities from aquifer - Crystal Geyser CG07_land_8/20/14_0.80 | ecosystem: Environmental > Aquatic > Deep subsurface > Groundwater | place: USA: Utah: Grand...
GCAAATCCCAATTTCCAATAAAATCCCAAATTCTGATGATCAAATAAAAATCATTATTGCGGAAAATATTGAAACGGGAATTGATTATTCCAATTACCAACTGCAAACTACCAACTACAAACTAAATTTGCCTGGTAAATTTAATATCGAGAACGCTCTGGCGGCTACTTGCGTAGGATTGTCGCAAGGCATTAGTTTAGAAACGATTAAAAAAGCTTTGGAAAAAATTAAGGGCATCCCCGGCCGGATGGAATATGTGCCCAATAATAAAGGCTTTAAAATTATTATTGATTACGCGGTGACGCCGGATTCACTGGAAAAATTGTATGAACTAATAAATCAAATAAAAAATATTCTCCCTTTAGAAAAGGGAGTCCTGCCAACAGGCGGGGAGGGATTTGAAAAACAATCGGAAAATTTTAAATCCTCCCCCAACCCCTCCTTTTCCAAAGGAGGAGAACATAAAATCATCGCGGTTTTGGGCGCTTGCGGGGAACGGGATCGCGGGAAAAGGCCGATAATGGGGAAAATCGTGGCTCAATACGCCGACTACGTAATTGTAACCAATGAAGACCCGTATGGAGAGGATCCAAACCAAATTATAAACGAAGTTTTTAGTGGAGTAATTAGTAAAATAAACGATAACCAGGAAATAAAAAACAAACAAATTCCAAATTCTCTGGCTACGCCAGATCTAGCAAAGCCAGACAAATTCCCAATTCCAAATAAAATTCAAAATTCTTTTATTGAGGGTGAAAACTGTTGGCGGATATTGGACAGAAGAAAGGCTCTAAAAAAAGCTTTGAAACTGGCCCGACCGGGCGATTTTGTCGTCATAACCGGCAAAGGAGCGGAAGAAACCATGGCCATTGGCAAAGACAGAATTTCCTGGAAAGAAAAAGAGGTGGTGAAGGAAGAATTGAATAAAATATAAAAAGCCGTTTAAGTTGATTGTTGTCATTCCCGTGCCACGCCCCGCCAGCGGCGAGGCTCCGCAAATACGGGGCCGGGGGAAAACGGGAATCCAGAAAATTGAATCAGTTTATTTATTGGATTCCTGGTCAAGCCGGAAATAACAAATAAAAAAAGCTCTTTTCGAGAGCTTTTTAGGTATATTCAAAAAAGTTTTTTTATTCCAGCAGTTTAGCCAACGCCAATGTCAGGATAAATCCCAATATTCCGCCGATAATAATTTCATTGATTCGGTGGCCGACTCTTTCTTTGAGGCGGGGAAATTGCTTTTCGCTGATATTCAATTGGCGGACGAGCATATTCAGATAACGGCCCTGATCGCCCAAATACATGCGCAATCGAGCCGCGTCATCGATAACTATAATGGCTAAAGCCACGGCGACAGCAAAAGCGCCTGAAGTTATTTTATCGTAATAACCGACGGAGGTGACTAAAGAAACAACAAAAGCGGTGTGAGCCGAAGGCATGTGACCGTGGGTAAAAGCGTATTGGAAATTCCAGCCGTTTTTCAGGGAATAAATAACGAATTTTATCAACTGGACAAAAATACCGATAAAAGCCGGAAGAAGGAAAATGTAATAAGGTTTGAGAAGTTCCATAAAAATAAGCGATTTATTTCACGCCTTCCGGAAAATATCAGGATAAAGAGCTTGAATAAATTTTTTCTACGGAATTTGATACTGGCGGGAAGACGCGAAATTTACAAGCGAATTATAACATAATTTTCAGAAGAAATACAATCGAACCGGATTGTTTGGCGATGCTGGAAAAAACGAGTTGTCTTTTTTGCCAAAAAAGTGCTAAAATTAAAACAAGCGAAAGTTAATTAATTAAAATCAATAAATAATATGGGTAGTGGATTAATTTTAGTGATTTTGTTGCTGGCCCTTTTGCTGTGGGCCGTCACAATTTATAACGGGCTGATCCGGCTGAAAAACCGTGTCGATGAAGCCTGGAGCGATATCGACGTGCAGCTTAAAAGACGCTATAACCTGATTCCCAACCTGGTAAACACGGTTAAGGGCTATGCGGCTCACGAAAAAGAAGTTTTTGAAAAAGTGACCGAAGCGCGCTCGCGCGCCATGAGCGCCAATTCGACTGAAGATAAGGCGCAGGCGGAAAATATGCTTTCCAACACCTTAAAAAGCCTTTTCGCGGTGGCGGAAAGCTACCCGGATTTAAAAGCTAATCAAAATTTTTTGGAATTGCAAAGAGAGCTGACGGATACGGAAGACAAAATTCAAGCCGCGCGGCGCTTTTACAACGGCAATGTGCGGGATTTCAACATCAAAATTGAAATTTTCCCCAACAATCTTTTCGCCGGCATTTTGAATTTTACCAAACGCCAATTCTTTGAAGCCGCCGGAGCGGAAAAAGAAGCGGTAATTGTTAAGTTCTAACTGTTGTAGATGTTCTAATGTTCTAGTTGTAGATACTTTTATTTTTTGTAAGAAATAACTTATGAAAGAAGTTGAGTATGGATTTTATCGTTTGAAAGTTTGGCAGATCGGAATGAAACTGGTGAATGAAATTTATTTAATTACCAAAAATTTTCCCAGTGAAGAAAAATTTTCTTTAGTTTCGCAAATTAGAAGAGCGGCGATATCTGTTCCCTTAAATATTGCTGAAGGAAGCGCTAAAAGAACAAAAAAAGAGTTTGCCTTATTTGTAAGAATTGCCTTAGGATCATTAATGGAAACGATGACTTGTTTAGAAATCTCTTTGGCGCAAAAATATATCATTAAAAGTGAATATGAAAGTTTTCAAAATTTAATTCAAGAATTATATTTTAAGCTTATTTCTTTAGATAAATTTTTAACAAACAAATAAAACAAAATCTAAAAGATCAATTAGAACATTAGAACCTTAGAACATTTATGACATTGTATACCCAAGCCGATAAAAATACCCGCCTCACCTGGCTTTACATCACCGGGTTTTTAGTTTTTGTGATAGGCGCGGGTTATGTTTTTGCCGGAGCGATGAACAGTAGCGGCATTCTTTATGGAGCGGTGATTTTTTCTATCTTGATGAGTTTTGGATCCTATTGGTGGAGCGATAAAATCGTTTTGGCGATGAGCGGCGCCAAAGAATTGAACCATGAAAATAATCGGGAAGTCTATCATTTGGTGGAAAATCTTTGCATTACGGCCGGCTTGCCGTTGCCGAAGATTTATTTAATCGAAGACAGCGCTCCCAACGCTTTTGCTACCGGTCGCGATCCCCAACACGGCGTGATTTGCCTGACTTCCGGCATTATTCAAAAATTGGAAAAGACAGAGCTGGAAGGCGTAATCGCCCACGAGCTTTCGCATATCGGCAATCGGGATATTTTGCTTTCCACCGTAGTGGTGGTTTTAGTGGGATTTGTCACCCTTTTAGCTGATTGGTTTCGCCATTTTACTTTTTGGGGCGGACGCTCGCGCGATAATGAAGGCGGCGGACAATTGCGCCTGATTTTAATGGTGGTGGCGATTATTTTATCCATTTTAGCGCCCATCGCGGCAATTTTGATGCAATTGGCTATTTCCCGCAAACGGGAATTTTTAGCCGATGCTTCCGGCGCGCTTTTAACCCGTTATCCGGACGGTTTAGCCAGGGCGCTTGAAAAAATTTCGGCCGATCCGGAAAAATTGGAAGCCGCCAACCGGGCCACGGCCCATTTGTATATCGCCAATCCTTTTAAGGGAAAAAAACTAACCAAGCTATTTATGACTCACCCGCCGATAGAGGAGAGGATAAAAGCTTTGAGAGGGATGGAGCTAGAATAAATCCAAAGTACCAATTTCCAATTTCAAATAAAGCCCCAAATCTCAAATCCAAAATTTTGACATTTAATCAAAAAAAGGGGATTTTATTTGTCATTGGGATTTTGTTATTTGGATTTTTATTTTTATGCAATTTAAACTTCCTAAAAATACCAAAGAATTTTTTTGGACTAATCATGTGATATTTAAGATGAAGTGTTATGGTTTGAGTACGCAAAAAATTTTAAATGTCATTAAAAAACCGGAAAGAAAAGAGGAAGGCATTGTTAAAAACACGATAGCGGTCATGCAGCCGGTCAATCCGAAAATTCAAAATGGCAAAAAAATCTGGAAACAGGAAATCTGGGCGATGTACCAAATCCGCAGAGCGAGAAATTCCTTGGCTACGCCAAGTCTGGCGAAGCCAGACAAATCCCAACTTTCAAACCCTAAAAACTATAACCTAAAAGCTAAAAGCTTAAGGATAATCAGCGCCTGGCGGTATCCGGGAGTGAGTCCCAGGAAAGACCCGATTCCCGGCGCTATTCTGGCGGAAATAAAGGGCGTAATTTGAAGAGTGGCGTTTATTTCCAGTTATGCTAAAATTAAAGCAGTGAATTATTAATTATTTGTTGGATCTTCAGAAAACAACATTTTTGTTGCGAAATCAAGATTTCGACAAAATTGGAAAAGGAGGTGAAATATGGATGAACAACAAACACCACAACCTCCGGTGCAACCCAGCGTTCCGCAGGGAAGCAATCCGGATGCAGAAAAAAACAAAACGATGGCCATCGTTGGCTATATTATACCTATTTTGTTTTTTATCCCTTTGATTAGTGACGGGAAAAACAGCCCTTTTGCTAAATTTCACGCTAACCAGCAATTAGTGTTGCTTATTGCCGCCATCGTAGTGAATATTGTAGGCGGGGTCATTCCATTTCTTGGCTGGTTTATAATTTTGCCGATTGGAACCATCATCGTGATTGTTTTGGCAATTATGGGAATTATCAACGCTTCCAAGGGAGCTATGAAACCTTTACCGCTGATCGGAGGAATTAGCATTCTCAAGTAAGCGCTTAAATTAAATAATTGCAGGCGAACCGTTTTGGGTTTGCCTGTTTTATTTTTTTATGACAATATTAGTTTAGAATAAATAGTATTAATTTCAGAGCAATTTCAGACTATATTTAAATTATTAAAACGATAAATATTGACCGATAAGCTCGCCCCGCTTAGCGGGGGATAAGCCTTTTAAATTTCATGAAAATGATCCCCAAAACCAAAATCGTGGCCACTATCGGCCCGTCTTCCGATTCCCGGGAAAAACTGCGAGAAATGATGAAAGCCGGAATGAATGTGGCGCGGATTAATTTTTCCCACGGAACCCATGCTTCCAACGGCCAGTCAATAGCTAATATTAAAGAGCTTAGAAAAGAAATGGGAATTCCCATTGGAATTATGGCCGATTTGCAAGGACCGCGCATACGCACTTTGGTTGAAAATGATATAAAAATTGAGAAAGGAAAATTTGTTTTGGTCAGTGATGTGTTTTATGCACCCAATTTCCAATTTCCAATTTCCAATTTCCAAACAATTTTCAATGACAAAATTTCCAATGATAAAAAAATCACTCTCGATGTGGAAAAAATAATCGAAAGCATTGAAGCAGAAAATGAAATTTTGATTGAAGATGGTTTGATAAAAATTGTGATTAGAGAAAAAGGCGATGGCGTGGCAATCGGTGAAGTTATTAACGGCGGCACGATAAAAAACCACAAAGGCGTTAATTTGCCGGATACGCGGCTAAATCTGCCTATTTTGACAGCTAAAGATGAGGCGGATTTGCGCTTTGTTTTGGAGCAAGAAGTGGATTTTGTGGCGCTTTCTTTTGTCGGCAACGGTTCAGAGTTGGAAATGGTCGGGAAAAAAGTGAAGGAGATATTAAAAAGGGAAAATGACCTGCCGCAAATTGTTTCCAAGATTGAAAGAAGAGAGGCGCTGAAAAACATGGATGAAATTATCCGGGCGTCGGACGCGGTAATGGTGGCGCGCGGGGATTTGGGAATTGAAACGCCGGAAAGCGAAGTGGCGATTCATCAAAAAGAAATTATTGCCAAGTGTCTGCGGTTTTCCCGGCCGGTGATCGTGGCGACGCAGATGCTGAATTCCATGATTGAAAATCCGGTGCCCACCCGGGCTGAAGTGGCGGATGTTTCCAACGCCGTGATTGATCACGCGGACGCGGTGATGCTTTCCGGCGAGTCGGCCAACGGCCGATATCCGGTGGAGGCCGTGCTGATGATGAAGGAAATAATTCTCAAAACGGAAAAATCTCCTTTTGACGATGCAAAGAGAAATTATCCCCGAGAGTATGAAAAATATGTCCCGACTTTGAAATTGATTCAAAAATCTTCTCAAAAAAACGCGGTTCTTTTTTCCGCCGATGGCGTTCTGGCGCGCCTGGTTTCCAACTGCCGCAAAGAACAAAACTTGATGATTGGCACCAATAATTTTAAGGTCTATAATCAGCTGGCTCTGGTTTGGGGGGTCAACGCTTATTTTTTCGCAAAACCAGATCCGTCCAAAGTTGTTGATTTAACCGTAAATCAAGCCCAAAAAGAAGGAAAAATAACCAAAAATGAAGAGGTTTTGAAGGTAGCCTAATACATAATTTCATTTAGTATCTTTCAGATTTGTCATCCTGGGCTTGACCCGGGATCCAGTAAATAAATTAATTAAGTTTTCTGGATTCCCGCTTTCCCTCGGCCCCGCATTTGCGAAGCCTCGCCGCTGGCGGGGTGTGGCGCGGGAATGACATTAAATTATAGATTTTATTAGATTCAGAAAAAGTAAATAGAAAAAACATGGAGGCGTCGCATAGTGGCCTAGTGCGCATGCTTGTCTCGCGTTCGTCTCGCTATGCGGGACTGCGGGATCCCGCTATGCGGGAGAAAGCGTATAAAACGATGTTTACAGCTTATATTTTGCAAAGCATAAAGAATGGTCGTTATTATATAGGTCATACATCTGATATGATTGCTAGATTTGCAAAACATAATGCTGGCATGGTTAAATCAACGAAGAGTTTTATTCCATGGAAAATAATATATACCGAAAATTGTAATACTAAGTCAGAGGCCTACAGAAGAGAATTAGAAATAAAAAGTTATAAAGGAGGAATAAAATTTAAGAGATTATTAGGATTATGGAAGGATTAGGTAGTGGAGGCGTCGCATAGTGGCCTAGTGCGCATGCTTGGAAAGCATGTATATCGCAAGGTATCGTGAGTTCGACTCTCACCGCCTCCGCCAATTTACAAAATTATGAATTCCGATGTTGAAGAAATAAAATCGAGGTTGAATATTGTCGATGTGTTGTCGGAATATATCCGTTTGGAAAAAGCGGGAGCCAATTTCAAGGCGCGCTGCCCTTTTCATAACGAGAAAAGCCCGTCTTTCATGGTGAGCGAAGACAAGCAGATCTGGCATTGTTTCGGATGTTTTACCAAGGGAACGCCAATTAAAACACCAGCAGGCCTGACTCCAATTGAAAAGATTAAAAGAAATGAGACGGTCGTATCATATAAAGGCAATAACAGAAAAGTGCTTTTAACTATGAGGCGCGATTACGCTGGGGAATTAATTGGCGTTAGAACGAGAAAAATTAGTCAAGAAGTCAAAATGACAGCCGATCATGAGGTTTTTGTCATCAGAACAAAAAATTGTAAACAGAAAAATAGAGAAACAAGGATATGCCAAAAAAGATGCGCTCAAAAATGTCCGACTAAATATTTTGAAGCTTATGCTATCGAAAAGACAGCTGCCAAAAATTTAAAAATAAATGATTATCTCTTATATCCAATTAGTCAAAAAGTGGCAGATATTAAAACAATAAATTTAAACGGATATTTAAACAGAAAGTTGACAAATTTAGGACCAAAAATAAAAAAAATTAGAAATAAAATAAAGGTAAACCATGAGTTTTTAAAGTTAGTCGGATATTATGTGGCTGAAGGCAGTAATCACCGGGCATATATACGTTTTAGTTTGGGAAATCACGAAATGAAATTTGCGGAAGAAATTCAATATCTGATAAAGAAAATATTTGGGCTAGACGCAGCCTTGCATATCAGAAAAAATGGAAAAACCGGAATTGAAATAACTTGTTGCAATTCGAATCTTGCCAATATTTTTGAAAATTTGTGCGGGAAAGGAGCGGAAAATAAACATATCCCGTTAGGATGGGAGCATATTTCTTTTAAAAAACAAAGAATAATTTTAGAAGCAATATTTAAAGGTGACGGTCACACTTCCAAAGGAAGCAGAACTACTCGTTTTGGAGAAAGGCAAATTACAACAATTTCCAATTTGCTCGCTTATCAATTGAAAGATATTATTTTACGATTAGGTTTTCAGCCGGGAGTAGATTACACAAAAGAAAGAAAAGATAAAAAAAATGTTAAACACAGGAAAGCTTTTACTGTGAGGTGGAGAGAGGATATTTTGGCCAATTATTCTGATTTTGCTAATTTTGGCGGAGTGAAATACTGGCTGATGCCTATAAAAGATATAAAGATAAATAATTTCAAAGGAACAGTTTATAATTTAACGATTGCCAAGGATCATTCATATATCGCTAATCATTTTGCCGTAGGAAATTGCGGAAAGGGCGGCGATATTTTCGGTTTCGTGATGGAGATGGAAGGCTTGGAATTTCGGGAAGCGCTGGTATTGTTGGCGGAAAAGGCCGGAGTGCCGATCCGCCAATTCAACGCGCAAGCCGAAAGCCAGAAAAATCGCGTTTTGGAAATCCTGGAATTAGCCACGAAATTTTACGAAATACAACTGTGGAAAAGCTCCGCCGCTCCCAAAATTCTGGCATATTTAAAAAACCGGGGAATTCAAGAAGAAACGTTGAAAGAATTCCGCGTAGGCTTCGCGCCTGCCGGCTGGCGCAATCTAATTCATTTCTTGATGAGTCGTGGTTATAGCATAGAAGAAATAAAAAGAACAGGGTTATTGGTGGAAAAGAAAGATGCTCAAATTTCCAAATCCCAATTTCCAATTTCCAATAAAGTCCCAAATTCCAATAACCAAAATATAAATTTAAAAACTGCCAACCACCAACTACCAACTGCCAACTATTACGATCGTTTTCGCGACCGGATTATATTCCCGATCGCGGATACAAGCGGGAAAATCGTCGGTTTCAGCGCCCGGGTGGCTCCCGGCGGCGATGAGTCGCAAGCTAAATATGTCAATACTCCGGAAACAGAAGTCTATCACAAAAGCCGCGTGCTTTTCGGGCTGGACAAAGCCAAGGGCGAAATAAAAAAATCAGGCTATACTTTTTTAGTGGAGGGCAATCTGGATGTAATTGCCGCAACGCAAGCCGGAATAAAAAATGTGATTGCCGTTTCCGGAACAGCGCTGACGCCGGATCATTTGACGATTATCAAAAGATACGCGGACGATTTGCGAATGTGCTTCGATATGGATCCGGCAGGAGAAATGGCGACCAGAAAAAGTTTGAAGCTGTGTTTTGAAAAAGGCCTGAATGTCAAAGTGGTCGAACTGCCTTCAGGCAAAGACGCGGCGGATTTGGCCAAGAGCGATCCTGGGGCGCTTAAAAATTCAGTGGCCAAAGCCAAAAACGCCATGGAATATCTTTTAGAAAAAAGTCTGTCGCGCTGGGACAAAAAGCAAATAGAAGACAAGAAAAAAATCGCCCGGGATTTTTTGGAAATGATGGCTTTTTTGAGTTCGGAATTGGAAAAAAGCCACTGGATCAAGAAATTGGCCGGGGAGCTGGAAACGGAAGAAACCGTGTTGACGGATATGCTGAAAAAGGCTAAAATTAGGGATAGAATAAAACCCTCTTCCAATAACAGTTTTGCGGCGGAAAGTTTTTCCGTCGCAAACAAACTCGAAATTTTGACTCAAGATTTGCTGGGCTTGATGTTGGTTTACGGCTCGGTCTGGAGAAATGTGGTTTTCCGCCAGAAAGGAAAATTTTTTTCTTTGGAAAATAAATTATGGGAACTGTTGCTGCAAAAAGGCGAAGAGCTGGATTTTAGTTTTGAAAAACTTATTCAATCTCTGGAAGATCGGGAGTTAACCGCGGAAGCCGAAAAACTTTTTTTGGAAAAGAAATATCGTTTTGATTTGAATAATAATGTTGAAGAAATCCAACTTAACGATCCCCTGGCTGAAATGGAAAAACACCTCAAGGAAATTAAGAAGGAGATCGGGAAAAAAGAACTGGAAAAAATAGAAAAAGATTTGAAATCAGCCGAAGCTAGCCGGGATGAGGAAGCTATTAAATTTTTGAGAGGGGAAGTGAACCGCATTTCTCAAGAAATTTCCTAAGGCCGTTAGAAAATTGATTTTGAAGGTTTATTTTTTTTAAAACAAATTATGTCAAAAAAGAAAAAAAAGTCCCAAAAGTTTCTCCGTAAAAAGAAGGTTGTTTCCAACAGGAAATCCCGGAAAAAGAAAGCGGGTAAAAAAATTAAAAAAAGAAAACTTTCTTCTTTCGACAGGCGTTCCATGAAAAAGCTGTTGAAAAGAGGGCGATTGAACGCCAAAAAAAGAAGCCCGGCCAAAAAAGTCGCGAAAATGGGCGCGAAGCTGCCGCAAGATTTAGTGGCGGAATTGATAGCGCGCGGCCGGCAGAGGGGCTTTATCACGGAAGACGAGATTATGCACGCTATTCCCAACGTGGAGCAAAACATCAAAGAATTGGAAAACTTGTATGAAAAACTGGAAGCGATTGGAGTGAATGTGATGAGCTCCGGCGACATTATCAAACTGGAAACGGATAAAATTTCCCATGATCTGGAAGAGATGAAAGCCGGCAAGAAAAAATCCCGAAAAAAAGAAATGCTGGACGTGCCGGAAGAAGCCTCTTCGGATTTGGTGCAGATGTATTTGCGGGAAATCGGCCGGGTGGATCTGCTTAAATCGGAAGAAGAAGTGTCGCTGGCCAAGAGAATAGAAAAGGGCGATTTGTTGGCCAAGAAAAAAATAACGGAAGCCAACTTGCGGTTGGTGGTGAGCATCGCCAAAAAATATGTCGGCCGGTCGCACAATCTTTCCCTGCTCGATTTGATTCAAGAAGGCAATATCGGCTTGTTCCGGGCGGTGGAAAAATTCGATTACCGCAAAGGCTATAAGTTTTCCACTTACGCCACCTGGTGGATTCGCCAGGCGATTACGCGGGCTCTGGCTGATCAGTCGCGCACGATTCGCATCCCGGTGCATATGGTGGAAACCATCAATAAATACACTCAAGTGGCCAGAAGACTGGTGCAGGATTTGGGCCGGGAACCGTTGCCGGAAGAAATCGCGGTGGAAATGGGGCTGGAAGTGGATAAAATCCGCCACATTATGAAAATATCGCAAGAAACAGTTTCACTGGAAACTTCGGTGGGCGATAGCGATGAAGACAGCGTCTTGGGGGATTTTATCGAAGACACGGAAACGATTATGCCCAATCAATCGGCGGCCAGAAAATTGCTCAAAGACCATATCGTGGAAGTGCTGGACACATTGACGCCGCGCGAACAGAAAATTCTCAAAATCAGGTTTGGCCTGGAAGACGGCGTCATCCATACTTTGGAAGAAGTAGGACAGGAATTCGGAGTGACCCGGGAACGCATCCGCCAGATTGAAGCCAAAGCTCTGGAAAAAATCCGCGAACACATATCCATAAAAAAACTCAAAGACTATTAAATTTGCCTAGTTGCCAGTTTTTGTTATAATCAGGTTTGTTTTTGAAAATTAAATATTCCGCGATAGCTCAATGGTAGAGCAGTTGGCTGTGAATAAGCGCAGCTCTTTTAGGAAACTAAAAGATGAACTTTTCGGGATAACGGTGAAAGCTAAATCATTTTTTTGATATGCCAACACCGTGGGAACCCATTATTTTAATGGGGCGCCGTAGAGACTAGATACCGAAACTTCTAAATCAATTTGATATGGAGAAGATATAGTCCGCCCCTTTAGGAAACTTTAGGATAAGTGTAACCAATTGGTTCTAGGTTCGAATCCTAGTCGCGGAGCCAAATTGTATGTTGCGAGTTTATTGCCTCGGCGCGGAGTTTATCCCGACAAAGGAGGGGCGCCTCGGCAGGCAGATTGTATAGTATTTGCCAAGATTTTTTGGG
>Ga0066636_10002416_pt1 | contig 11871 bp, 10 predicted proteins | sample CryGeyCG2014_080_2_FD_62736 | JGI IMG/M metagenome (GOLD analysis project Ga0066636, IMG submission 62736) | Groundwater microbial communities from aquifer - Crystal Geyser CG07_land_8/20/14_0.80 | ecosystem: Environmental > Aquatic > Deep subsurface > Groundwater | place: USA: Utah: Grand...
ATTCCTGATAATAAGGATTATCAGGAATGCGGGTTGCAGAGTCATCTGTTCACTATCATTCATCTTTTCTGATATTCTGCGTAGTGGCTGGATTGAAGCCTGCTGCCCACCTTGGCATACCCGGACGGGACAATCATCGCAAAATTTGCATTCGAGATTCCTTTCATGCGGGTCTCAGCAGTGGGCACTGAATTTCCGCGCAATTGATAGGAGTTTAACAATGCGCACACAAATCATCATTACTTCGGCATCCGTCGAAAAGCTCAAGCAAAAGGCACGAAAGCTCAAAAGGGAAAGTAGCATTTCTCACCATGAAGCCTTGGACCGAGTAGCCAAAGAAGCTCACTTCAATCACTGGCATCATGTTGCTGAATCAGCAAAGGCATTCGAACCAACCGAACGTGCGTACTACTTCGGCGTAATCATTGCGTTGGATATTAAAGATGCAATGGACTTCCGAGATCCAAACGACAGATTCGTCGAAGATTCATCTGCGTTCGCGCTTTGTGCTGATGACATATACAGATATATCCGCGAAGCAGATGAAGACTCCGACATGCTTGCTACTGATTATCACTACGAAGAGGACAGGCTGGAATGGATGGAAGAAGGACTGATGAATTTTGTATTCTTCCGATATACAGGCTTAACCGTTCCAGGATGCGTTGATGAAGTTGTGAAGATTGTTGACGAGTGTTCCTTCTGGCCTCCTGAATTCATCTGGCACAAGGGATCATTCCAAGAGGGCATGCGACAGTAATTATCTGAATTTCCCCTCACCGGAAGCCTCAGATTATTACGGACTGCTATCGCGACGCGCTGGGCTTGGGATTGCCAAACACTTTTGTCGGACCCAAGCATTATTTTCGCCGTGCTGACTTGGCAAGCTTCGTGAGTTCGCTGGGGATCTTTCGACGTGCTGGAACCTTGACCATTAGAACAAGTCGCGACTGTAACTCTCCAACGCGGTGGACTTGTCGCATCTCAAACAAGCTTGTTATATGGGGAGTGCCTTCACGGTTAGGTGTTGCCAGATCGAGCACCAGGAGTACGCCCAAACGAATGCTGACGTTCTGGTAGTCAGTCGTTTGGGCTGCATACGACTTGGATAGGGCGTCGAAGGAACAGTCTGTCTCTTCGCGTTTCACTTCAACAACCAAGCGTTCAGAGCCAGATCTTAGGCGAATGTCGGCCCTACCGCTCGCAATGTTGGTTGCCTCAAGATCAGTCCCCGCCGCATACGTCGCCACCCATCGAAAAAAGTCCTGCTGCAGTTCGTCCTCGTGAGGCAACGAACCGTCATCACGCTCAAAAAGATAGGCACCGCTGGGATCATCTCTTCGAGTCAATTCCAGGCGATTAAAGACGAAGCGGACCAGCCAGAGGAGTACAGTATCTAAGAGACGTGCCCCATTCGCATTCGTGCAGTAGTCCGGATGTTTCCTCGCCTCATTACAGCATCGCTCGATGATATCTGCTTCAGCACCAGTCAGATTAGCAATTTGCAGAGACATGGCATTCTCTATGACGGAGAGAAGGAGAGCCCTCTTCTCTTCCGGAATTGTGGACTTTGCGATAATAGCGGCGAGTGAGGTCCTTTCACTCGCCGCCTCAGGAGGGTTTTCCGGACCACCGGGCTGTTCAAAGAAGCCATCAATTTGCGCAATCAGCTCTTGTGCCTCCGCAGCCCATTCGTGGGCCGCGTTTTGTTGAAGCCACATGCGAACTTGATGGGCCTGTCCGGCTTGCAAGGCAAGGCTTGCGCGTATGCGGGGTCTGACCATAGCTTCGATTCCGCCATCCTGAGTTCGACGTAGGATTGATCGTCCCGAGCTATACACAGACAAAAGACCTTCTTCGATGACAATTGCCGGTTGCCACCAACTAGGTTCCTCAAGTCGCTCTGCTAGCCCCGCAACGGTACTGGCCAAGGCGCTCCAACACGCTGCCTCGGTTTGTCTGGCCCCCAGCCATGGAGGACCGGAGCCTCCCGACCAAGCGTGCAGTTCGAAAGCATGCTGCTTAACACGGGCGCTCACGGTACCAAACGATGCGCTGGCAGCGCCGCTGTGAAAGCTCAAAAGCAGGTCAATGCCATCAATGTACAAGCTGGCCTCAGGATGATGTTCGGATACGCCGTCAGCCTCGCCAAACCATTCTCTGGCTTTACGGAAGGCGGTGATTGCCGCGTTGCTCTCCGCCCTATCCATAGCATCAGCAAGAGAAGCCATTCCCAACTCGAAAGCCGCCTCGGACCGAACTGCTTCGAATTGAACGAGTTTGCACAAAACCTCGACCAGTTCCTTATCTCGCCAGTGCGAAAAGGCGACGCCGGCAATCTTGGCTGCGCGGCGTAGGAACTCGTCATCATCACCTGGTGTGAGGCCAAGAAGAATATCCAGTAAGCGAAGCTGCCAGCGCCTGTTATCGCCGGCCCAGCGAAATGCACCATCAAGCGCTGCTCCACGCGAGAGCCCGGATAGCGAGTGGCCGCTGGATGCTGCTTTCTCCAAGAAGATCATGAAGCAACACTCATCACCGTCGTCAGGCAGTGGCCGATGACGTTCGAGGGTGTCGACCGCCTCAAGCAGTACAAAGTCAGTTGTCGCGACCTCAAGTAGATCGTGGAGGACATCCTTATACTCGTCTCGATTAGCTGCAGGGGCATTGCTCCACTCCAGCACAAGCGGGTGAAGCAGCTCAGGCATCATGGGCGTACTACCGAGCGCTCTTGCCTCTGGTGCGAGCTTCGCAATTCCGCCAAGCTCCTCCAACTTCCAGTCTCGTCCGCTCTTGACGAGCTCAATGAGCTCGGATTCGATCGGATGCATGTCGGTCACCATAGGAATGCATTGCCAGCAACTTCTCGGCGATGCGTCTCAGGTATGTGATCCGTGATCGCCTTGGAGGAAAGACCGGCAACAAACACCTGCAAATGAGCCAGCTTCGAGGAAACTATCTGGAGCCCGGCAACAAGGTGATCCACGTCCACGGGGGACACCTCTTGAGCTGCGGGGGAATCAATCATGAGCAACCCTGGGTGCCGTCCGATGCCACGCTCCTCCGCAATCTCGATCATCGCGAGAACGGTTGCCACCTTCAGACGCAGTTTTTCGCCTTCCGTCACCTTGCTGTAGCTTGTAGGGGCACCTCCTTTGACCAAAGAGAGCGCCGCATTCCCCTTCAGTGAGGCTTCTGACAGATTTTCCATTCCGAAGGCCTTGGCATACTCAACTAACCGTGCAGAGACGTCTAAGAGCAACCCATCCCGAATGGCCTTAACCCGAGTTTCTGTTTCTGATACAACGGCAGAAAGAATCTTCAGTTCAACGGTTCGATCGTCGGTCTGCGCAACCGGACTAATGGATACTTCTTCCAACCGACCTTCCAGAACTGCCACGGCCGTCGAAACCTCCTGCCGCCGCACTGTCGAATTTAGCTCCCTAGAAGCCGCCTCAATGCGATTCTGTAATAGATCAGCCTTTCCTTGAAGTGCGGCGCATTGACTCTCGGCATCCTCCTTGTTGGCTTTGGCGTGCGCTACAGCAGACTCTGACGCCGCAACTCGTTCCTGCAACTTAGTCTTTATGGATTCTCCATCTTCGGAGTTAGTGATCGATTCACCGCAAACAGAGCATGAGTGCGTGGCGGCTTCAAGGTCTTTCTTAACTTTAGAAATCGCGTGATCACAGCGAGGGCAACACTTAGGTTCCAGGCGCCTGAATACTGCAGTGGCAGACATCGCATCCATGTGCGCCTGCAAATCTCGGCGATCCTCCTGGTAGGCCATGTTCGTCTGTCTGAGCGCAGTCACCGCCCGTTCTACACGCTCCAACATTGCTCGCTCAAGAAGGCGAACTTCGGATAGCTCCGCCACATCAGCATCGATTGCTTCGCGCACCGCCTGATCGCTTGGGATTTTCGCCAGTTCGGCGCGTTTCTCTTCCAGTTGGGCGCTAATGCTTGCAATGCGCGCCTGCGCAGCCTCGCGTCCTTGTTCATTTCGTCGCGCAGAAACCTGAACCGCTTGCTCCACGACCTGGTGCGCGGTCTTCGCGGCGGCAAGCGTTGAAACCCATGGAATGCCAAGGTACATTTGCATCAGTCGCGAGGTAAGCCCAGTTGTGACGGGCATGTCGCCAAGGAGTACCTCATAGTTTGTGCCTATGAACATGGCTCCAGAGAAGGCTACCCAACTATGGGTTACCGACTGCCCCTCATCTTCTCCCCCCTGTCGCCACGTCGATATAGGGTCCATCGCGAACGTGCGCATGAAGAAATCTGCCATGACTGCCTCGAACTCGCCATCGGTGGCAAAGTCTGCAAGAACGGTTCTTCCTCTTTCCCCTCCTGCAGAGTCGGACGAACGAACACGGCACAGGCTGCCGATAGTCTCGCCTTGTGTCTTGGCAACGACCTCGTACTCGTCGGAGTCAAGAAGGAACCTTAGCCGAACGGCATGAACCCATCGCCGCACATCATCCTGCAGGTTGTTCGATGCCCTTCCTCTGACCATCCATCGCACGATCTCGATGATGGTCGATTTGCCTCGCAAGTTGTGCTCAGAAAGCATGGCCCAAAGCCCGCTATCAAGATTTCCCCATGAAAACGCGAAAGCACCTGCGTTCGAGACACCGTCCTTCACACCGGAGAACTCTATCTCTCGCAGAACAAGTCTGCGAGGCTGAGCGAGCACAGGTGATGGTTGAATGCGATGGGTTGAAAGGACCCCCTCAACTGCTGAAATTTCCGTTTCAGCCTTCGTGGCTATTGCCTGCAACCATTCTTCTTTGGGTTGTGCCATCTTGTCTCCACATCGCTAGTTAGGTTGCAGCTGCGTTAGACGCTGGCGCACATCATCGGTAATGGCAGGGATAATCCCTCCCAACTTTGTCTCAGCATAGGTCGCACGCTGATACTGCTTCTGCTTCAGGGCCGCCCCGCCCATAGTGCCTGCAACTTTTGCCACGAGCCCAGCTCTGTCTGCATACCACTGAAGGATCGGTTCCTGCGACACTGCAGCTGAGCAAGTGTCATAGCCCGCCTTCGTAAGAACAAAATCCGTCTCCAATACCTTGTTGTTGGCCCCTTTGAGGCCGGTGATGCGAACAAGGTCGCGGGATCTCAGAAGCGACAATGCATCGTCTAAACGTTCGTAGGCACCAAAGAAGTATCGGATCATCGGAACACGACGAAGGTCCGGTTCCTCGTCCTCCAGGATAGTTTGCGCTGCTATGTAGTACGCTTTGTCGTTAGTCTCTGCAAACAAGTCGAGCAACTCAGCGGCAAGATAGTCAGGATTCCTCATCCAGAAGTCGAATGCCTGCAGACGAGCCTCCCCCTTGAAGATGATAGCCTCATCGACTGTTGGCGATTCAATAGGGCTGCCCCCTGCCTTCAAAACGAATAAAATTCTCAGGGCATCGCTATGCGGTGATCGAACTGTCATGAGGCCCAACTCCTTCTAGTATTCGGTGTTAAAGAAGACACACGGCCTGCTCGATAGGCCCGCAAATCAAGCAGCGTAAACGCTCCGCCCTTCCCCCTGATAACTCTGGTACACATGCTCGAACACTGCTGAGCATTTGGCTTCGTACAGCTCCTTGGAATACGCGCGGGGTAAGGCTTCATCCAGGGCGTTTTCTATCTCGATCTTCACGCGGGCGCGGGTGGAAATCTTCTGCCGCCAGCCAAGCACCAGCAGCTTGTTCAATTTCTCCAGCAAATGATGGGCGATCTTCTTCACCTCATCCCGTTCTTCGGTGGTGAGCTCCGGCGCTGGGCGAGTCAGGATGTCGAAGATGGTCAGCTCTTCTTCGGACAGATGCTCGCGCACATGGCGTGTCTGTTCGTCCGTCAGCACCTGCGACAGCGCCAACAGTTCCTTGAGTATCTCCTCGATATTGCGGCTCCCCGAGTTATAGCCCTCGATGAGCTCCTGGAACTTCGCCAGATAGTCTGCTCGGGTCGGATTGAGCCGCACCATGCGCTCAAGCTGTGCGCGCACGGCAGCCTTCAACCGCTCGATGTCTGTATTGCTGGGCTTCTTTTTCTCGAAACGCTTGCGTAGCGCTTCAAAGTTGATTTTGGAAAGATCGATCTGGCCATAGGCCGATGTCTTTTGCCGAATTTTGAATGGCTCTGCCGCAATGGAGTCATCAAGCAAATCCTGAATCCCCTGCAGGATATGGGAAATATCCGGCGGATCGGTCACGGTACGGATGCATTCGGATATCGCGGAAAGACAACCGCAACGCTGTGAAAACTCTATCGCAACCGGATCGGGCTTCACCGCACGATACAAACTATTCACCAATGCTTCCAGAGCCAGGAAATCGCGTTTGATCGACTCCGGGGCCATCAGTCGGTCAGCGGCGGTCTGGATCGCCCCCGCCTGAGCAAAGTTGGCCGTTTGCATGTTCTCAATCTCGGCAAGAGAGATGCCGAGCTCCAAGCAGAACATATTCGCGTCATTGATGGCATAGCGCAGCTCGTCCGCAAGCGCCTTCTTATCACGCACCGGCATTTCACCACCGCCCCCTTGTCCATAGATTGCCAGTGCCTTCTCCAGCGAAGCGAACACATTGGCGTAGTCCACGATCAGGCCGCTCTGCTTGCCGGCATACACGCGATTGGCGCGAGCGATGGTCTGCATCAGAGTATGGTTGCGCATCGGCTTGTCCAGATACACCGTAGAGCAGCTTGGTGCATCAAAGCCGGTCAGCCACATCGCGCAAACGAATACGAGGCGCAATGGATCGTTGGGGTCTTTGAACTTCTCATCCAGCTTTTCATCGTTGATGCGTTTGCGGTGCGGCACGATATCGATGCCCAGCTTCGCCATCTGTTCAATCTCGTTCTGCCCTGCTGACACCACCACGGCCATATCGGTTTCCGTGAGGTAGTCCAGACGCTCTTCCAACTCCAGTTCGTGCATCATTTCCGGACTATCTTTAGGATCTGGCGTACCCACGTATCCCGGAAGATCATTCCATCTCTCAATTTTCTTTTGCTGCTTTTGCAGTTCTAACTTCCAATACTTGCGTACCTTGTCGTACATACGCAGCGCGGTCGCCTTGTCGATGGATACCACCATCGCCTTGCCTTGGAATCCCCGCCCGAGGAAATGCTTCACGATGTCCTGCGCCACTGTATCCAGCCGGTCGTCACGAGTGATGAGGTGATACTGCCGCCCTAGCTCGCGCTCCAACTTCCTCTCAGCGTCTTCGGAAAGGTCGGCGTTCTCGATCAAGTCGTAGATGTCGTCGTTCAGGTCGGGATTGTCGAGATGCAGCTCTGGCGTGCGGTTCTCATAGAACAGCGGCACGGTCGCGCCATCCTCAACGGACTGCTGGAAGTCATAGATAGATACATAATCGCCGAACACCTCGCGCGTGCGCTCCTCGCCCGCGATCAGCGGCGTGCCAGTAAAGGCCACGAACATTGCATTCGGCAATGCGGCGCGCATGTTCAGCGCCAAGGTGTCGTACTGGCTGCGGTGCGCCTCATCGGTCAGCACGATCACATCGCGCCTGTCGCACAGCACCTCGGCAACTTGGAATTTATGGATCAGCGTGAACACATAGCGGTTATTGCCAGCAAGCAGTTCGCGCAACTGCGCCCCGCTCTGCGCATGGCTGATCTGCGCATCGCTCACCGCGCCACAGGCCGCAAACGTCTTGGATATCTGGTCGTCCAGTTCCACACGGTCGGTGACGATCACAAACGTCCAGTTGCCCGGAATCTTGCGCAGCACCTTCTGCGCAAAGAACACCATCGAAAAGCTCTTGCCGGAACCTTGCGTCTGCCAGAACACACCACCGCGCCCATGGCCCTCCTCGCGCGCCTTGAGCATGGCTTGGATGGCATTGTTCACGCCGATGAACTGATGGTTCTGCCCGATGATCTTGGTCAGCCCGCTCTTGTGCTCGGAAAACAACGTGTAATTTTCGGTCAGATCGAGTAGGCGCGATGGTTCGCACAGACCGCGCAGCATCACCTCCAGCGACACTCGCCGTGGCTCGTCTTCACGCTCGATACGCTTCCACTCAAAGAAGCGCTCCCAATCAGCGGTAAGCGATCCCACGCGGCTATCCGTACCGTTGGATGCAATGAGCAAGGCATTCGACCAGAACAGCGCAGGAACACCATTCTGCGCATGCTTGTAACTAGTGAGGTTGCCGTCGAAAGCTTGCTTGGCCGGCACGCCAGGCTTCTTCAGCTCGATCACCACCCACGGCAAACCATTCACGAAACCGATCAAATCTGGGCGGCAGGTGTAGAGCTGGCCGACGATTGTCATCTGGCTCACCAGCAAGAAATCGTTGGCAGTAGCATCGTCCCAATCCACCACCCGCACCCGCTCGGTCTTCACCCCACCCTTCGCCAGATCAGGCACAGACACCTTCACCCCGTCGCGCATCAACGCCCAGAGCTCACGGTTCGCAGCGGCTGGTGTCATCGCCGAACGATCACGCGACAACTCATCCACGGCGGCGTTGATTGCTTCAAGAGGTAAGGATGGATTCAATCGCGCCAACACATTGCGCAAGCGTACAGCCAACACAACCTCGGATTTCGTCTCGCGACCAAGCGTGCCACTCGCCCCCATCACCTCTTCCGAGGCGACCAGGGTCTCCCAACCCAGCTCGGCAAAGAGCTGGATGGCAGGTTGCTCGACGAGGCTATCCTCGGTGTAGCCCATTGATCTCTGCCTCCAGCTTGCGCAACGATTCCATGATCTCGCCAAAGTCTGGGTAGCGACCAAAGATCATGTTGCGCATCTGCGCATAGTCCTTCTCCACTGTCGCCAATACATGTCCTGCAGGCATCAGCCTAAAGGTACCCGGTTTTGCCTGATCGTACTGCGCCCAAGGTCGCCGATAAAAGCGCTCCTTGAACGCCACCACATCCTCAAGTAGCGCGAGGTCTGCCAGTGCCACATCTTTCACTGGAGCAGCCGCCATCATTGCCAGATCGTAATAGTGACGCGAATAACGTAGCGGCTGCGGGCTGCTTTCAGGACGGTTCGCTTCGTGGTGCAGAATCGTCGCCTTCTCCCAGAAGGTGCGTTCAGCGCGTATGGCTTGCACCGCGCAATCCGCTTGTTTGAATAGCTGGGGGAATACCTCGGAGGCATAAGGCTTGATTTGGTAATGGTCGTAGGGCATCCAAGCCGCAAGCGGCCCGATCTCAAGGCGCACTTCCGGTCGCAGATAGGTATCGGAGAAAGCCGCCGGATAGATCACATTCAAGGCATGCAGGTCATCTTCAGCCACCGCACAGCGACAGATCGGATCAACCGCACCTGAAATCATCGCCAGCATTTCACCGCCGATGTAGTCCACAGCCTTGGCATCAATCGTTTTGTTCAGCGCTTCTTGTTTATTGTTGGAACGCTCAGCCAGCGGATCATCCTCGCCAACCACCACGCGCCAATCTAGGATCAGGTCAATATCTTCAGAAAAGCGCTCAATCAGATTGAACACCTTGGACAAGCTCGTGCCGCCCTTGAACATCAGCAAACGCGACAACTCGGGATGCGCGAACAACCTGCCCAGCGTCCAGCACACCCAGAAATCTTTCTCCACGATGGCAGGTGTCATGCCCTTGCGCGCTGCTGTTTCGGCAAACAGCTCACGGCGTTCGGCGGCGGAAAGTCGCGCGACTGACTCCATCAGCCACGCTCCCCGCAAATCCGCTTGATCGCCTCATACACCCAGCCGGTTGCTGTCACCGTATCTTTCAGTATCTGCTTGCAGACTTTCTCATCGAATTGCTTGCGTAGCGTGGTAATCACCGCCTCGTCCACCCGCTCCTGCCCCAGCGCCTTCAGCGCCTGCACGATCAGCCCGCTCTCACGGTATTTGAAGCCGACATCTTTCAATGCTGACTTCTTGAACTCCAGCGTGTAATTACCAATGTCGTATTGACGGTTAGGCCCATCGGAGAGGTACACCAGCCGACCTGGTATCTGAGTGGAAAGCCCCAACAGATTGAGCGCCGCATCGCCCGCAGGCTGGATGCGCCAATTGAATTTGCGCGCGAACGCCTGTGCCACCTGATCGAAATCTGGGCTCAAATCCTGTTGCAACAACTCGCTGAATTTTGGATAGTCGTAAATACCACGGCAGACACGACGTATCTTGCCTTCAAGGCATAACTCAGACAGGGCATTATCAATCTGACTGCGGCTGAAATCCTCGACAAAATCATTCGATGAGAACGCCCACCCCCTACCGCGCCCATATATCCTAGAAATTGCTTTTCTATTAAGTGATTGCACAATCTTATTGCAGTCTGTTTTCCTAGAAAATGATACTACTTTTTCTAGATTTAAAAGGGAAGCAAAAGGTGGGGTGGACTGGTATTCAGGGGGGCGCCAAGCACTTGGGAAGTACCGCTTAGTCGGTATCTAAACTTAACCCACGCTGCCCGTCTTCGCGTAACGCACACGAATCAAAGCCATCAACAAGTTTGATTGCCTTAACACGCAACACACCTGCATTACTCAAACGATCACAGTATTTGTGAAGAGTTGATGCATCTTCCGTCAGGATGAATGGGATGGACTCATGTGCCGCTTGTGCCATCAACTTCACGTCATCGCGCACCACGGCACGGTTGTCGCCGCTGTCGCGGTCGAGTGCATTCCACAAACGCGCAGCTTCCACAGAGTGCGGAACATTGAAAGGAATTGCGCGAAAATTATTCAGCGGGAGATCGGTAATCGGCTGCCCAATGGCAAACTCGGCAGCAACGATGGCGGAAAAATACATCGGGCACTGTTGTTCGATCATTAAACGGTAATACTGCGCAGCGACGGAATGATTGGGCCGGTTTGCATCAACCAGTGAAATCAGGAAACTGGTATCCAACAACACGGCAGCCGTCATACCTTGCCGCCCCTCAAATTCTCCACCCAAGCTGCGGAATCGGGCACATTAGCCCACGCCTGCGTACCTTTCGCCACCATGCGTTTGAACTCGTCCTCGTCATAGCTCGGTTGGTGCGCATCGAAGGCCAACAAGCGCACATTGCGCAAAGCGCCCGTGAGCAGATTTTCTTCAGCCGTAACATGCAGCAACGCCATGTGGTACACCAAGTTGCGCTCTTCCTGCGCAATCAGATTTTGGCTTGATTCAACCATCAAGGTTTTGCCGTTCTCCAGTTCAAGGTGCACATTCGCTTTGGTCTTACCACCCCAGTCAACAATCCTGCCGTGCAAAAACTTTTCGACATGCACCCAAACCTGTTCAACCTTGCGATAGTTGGAGGCGGAATTTACCGAAAATCCCACCTGAGATGCCCGATCCGCAACCAGATAACTTCGCTTTGGATTCTGCCTAGCGCTCGCCTGCCAACGCTCGACAACCGCAGCCCGCTTGGCATCAATCAAGCTTAGTGAATCGGGTGATTTCAAGTGCTCCAGATCAACCCACAAGGAAGTTGCCGCAAGCAAGCCGGAAGCAACGAAAGCCAGCGACCCCTCTTCCACCGAGACCTGAACTTGCATAGGGTCAACGTCGCGCCCCGCTCCCTTGAGAAACTCGCTTATATCTTTCTGAAACTCGCCCAACAGCGCCAAGGGAACGTGCTTAGGCCCGACCTCCACATCATTGATGCGGTCGCTCACGGCAAAGCGTAGTTCATTGATCGGGTTCATTTTGGTCAGAAAACGTTAGTAGCTGCGCGCATTTTATGCCGTTATGGGCGGGGTGTCAGTAGAAGTGCCTGATGATTGCCAACACAATTAAGCGATATTGACAAAGAAACGACCGCTACGCCCAAGGCAAATTCCCTTCTTTGTATCGACCGCATAACATTCCACCCAATGACTCCCTTGGTATTTCGTGTGCTCCCATATATCTT
>Ga0066636_10002420_pt1 | contig 11861 bp, 11 predicted proteins | sample CryGeyCG2014_080_2_FD_62736 | JGI IMG/M metagenome (GOLD analysis project Ga0066636, IMG submission 62736) | Groundwater microbial communities from aquifer - Crystal Geyser CG07_land_8/20/14_0.80 | ecosystem: Environmental > Aquatic > Deep subsurface > Groundwater | place: USA: Utah: Grand...
TGGCCTGGTATGAAACCGACCTGGGTGAAGACCTGACGGCGGCGCTCGCCCCCATCGCCGAACTCTGCCAGCATTACCGGGCGCCCCTCTTGCTGCACACCAATGACCCGGTGGGGCCGGTGTATCCGGGCAAAGCCGCCCTGTCGCTGCCGGCCCTCTATAACACCATCAAGGCTTTTCCCGAGGTCGACTGGATTTTGGCCCACTGGGGCGGCGGTCTCCCTTTCTACGGCCTGATGAAAAAGGAAGGCCCCGAGGTCCTGCGCCGGGTCTACTTCGACACCGCCGCCTCCCCCTACCTCTACCGCCCCCAGATCTACCGCCTGGCCGCGGAAATGGTCGGCCCGGAGAAAATCATCTTTGGGAGCGACTACCCCCTGCTCCCCGTCAGCCGTTACCTGAAAGAAATGGAGGACGCGGGGCTGCCGGAAGACTGGCGGGAAATGATTATGGGGGAAAATTTGGCGAGGTTGTTGGGATTTTAGCTAGGTAGGGCGGGCATTGCCCGCCAGGGGTGGGCAGTGCGCACCTTACGCAAGCACAGGCGGGACGCCTGTGCCACCGATTTACTCGTTCCCAAGTTGCACTTGGGAACGAAAATGGTTGCCAAGCTAAGCTTGGCGGGAAAATGCGTTGCCAAGTGCAACTTGGGAACGAAGTGTATCGGAATGTTGGGCGGCATTGAGGAGTTTTAACCCCATTGGAACGTAAGCTCCCGGATGATCCATTAGAATTCATACGAAGGTGCGTAAGACAGGGGAAAGTATTCTGGACCTATCACGTCAACATGCGTCTAAGAGGACGTTTTATTAATAGGCAGGCTATCCTCCGGTCTAGCGAAAGTTACGAAATTATAGACGAATATCCAAAGGACAAATATCTTCCCAGCTATCTGGTCTATGCTGAGTTTCAGGGGGATATCTTCCATATTCTCTTTGCCGTGGACCTGGAAGGAGTTAATGTTCGGATTGTCACTGCCTATCGTCCTAACCCGGAAGAGTGGGAAGAGGGGTTCAGAACCAGGAGGGACATCTCATGAGATGCAGTCTATGTGGTTCGAAATTGACGCCTTTGATTACCGATTTGCCTTTCAAGGTGAGCGATACGAGCATTGTGATCTTGAAAGGCTTACCGGTGCTGCAATGCGATAACTGCCGGGAATACTTGCTGGACGATTTGGTGATGAATCGCGTGGAAGAGATCCTGCAAAGAGCCGATGCCGCCGTGGAATTGGAGATCATTCGCTACGCGGCATAAGGAAAAGGGGGAGACATTTTTTTCTACTCCTTCCCAAGTTGTACTTACGAACGAGGGTTAATAATTGTTAATTAAATAAGGATACCTAGTTGATGTCACTTGGATATCTAAACTTTGATGATATTGCAGAGGACAACCTTAAAGAGCTCATCGAAGTAGGGGTTCCTGAAGGGTTAGCCATTGAATACAAAAGGGATATTTATGGAAAATTAGATGAGAATAAGAAAGAAGCCTTAAAAGATATTTCATCGTTTGCCAATTCTTTTGGCGGACACCTTATTATAGGTATTGAGGAACGAAAAGGTATCCCGACCAAGATATCAGCTATAAAAGATATCGACCAAGATATTGAAATTCAACGATTAGTTAATTTAATACGCGACGCAATAGAGCCACGAATCACTGGAGTTAAAATTAGAGCTATCTCAATAGAAGCTGGTGGATTAGTAATTATAATTCGAATTCCCAAAAGTTTGAATCCTCCTCATCGTGTCAACTATAAAAACGTAAATAAATTTTATGTACGCAATTCCAGTGGGGTTCATGAAACTAGCGTTGATGAATTGAGAATAATCTTTAATCGTTCATCAACTATACATGATCGTATAAGAGCGTTTCGGAGAGAACGCTTAGCAGTATTATCAGCCGATGAAGGTCCGATTAGAATAGAACATGAAGGAAGATTAATTCTGCACATAGTTCCTTTCTCGGCTTTCGGTTATGGACAAACACTTGATGTAAACCTTATATTCACCAATCATCAATCCTTTCGACCCATAGCTTCCATGGCGATGACTCCGCGGTTTAATTTTGATGGGTTTATAAATTTCAGAGGTGGGGAGAAGTGTTACGGCTATACTCAAATTTTTAGAACAGGAATTATAGAAGCTACAAAAGCTTCGCTTGTTAGTGACAGAAGAGGGTATAAATCTATTTCTGGCTTAAAATTAGGAAATAATATTTTTGAAGTTTTACCTGGATATTTAGATGGGCTTAAAAAATTTGATGTTCCCCCTCCAATTGTAGTTATGCTTTCTTTGCAAGAAGTTTATGGTACATATTTACATGTTGGAAGGCAATCCTACGATGAAGACTCTTATATTCTTAATGGTTCTGAATTATTATTACCTGAGATTACTTTAGAAGATTATGGCTCAGATCAGGACTATCAAAAAGCAATGAGACCAGCATTTGATGCTCTTTGGAATGCAGCAGGTTATGCTTTTTCAGGTTATTTTAATGAAAATGATATATGGGTTGGCTAATCAAGATAGTTCATAAATATAGCTAAGATTAACGTGTAGGGTGCGCACCCTACATTAACTAACAAAAGTGAGGCGGCCATGCAATTTATCGAAGCCCAGGTTCTTGATGATCAACATTTAAAGTTATCCCAACGTCTGGCCATACCACCCGGCTCCAAGGTTTTTATAACCATTACGCCTCCGGAAGAGCTGGCCGCGGAGCACGAAGCACAGGCCGCGCTGTCTGCCCAGGGACTTGCCGGGGCTTATGGGGGTCAGGAACCGGAATATTCTCCGGCTTCAATACAAAAGCCGAACCCGGAATTTCAACAGTGACCGAAGGCGATATCATCTTTTTCTCGTTCCCAAGCTGGGCTTGGGAACGCCTTTACTGGCCAAGCTCAGCTTGGCAACCATTTTCGTTCCCAAGTACAACTTGGGAACGAGCGGAGAGTGGGACTTGGGAACGAGTGGAATTAACTGAAAGCTGACCGCTGACCGCTATAAATCAATAAGCTGGCTGTTAGTATAAAGGAACCTACTAACTTGGAACACACCTCAGATATTCTGGTAATCGGCTCAGGGCTGGCGGGATTGGGTTATGCCCTGAAGGTGGCGGAGTTTGGCCGGGTTAATCTGGTGACCAAAAAGGGGCTGACGGAAACCTCCACCAGTAAGGCCCAGGGGGGCATCGCCGCGGTCCTGGGGCCGGATGACCGCTTTGAATATCACATTAAGGACACCCTCACCACGGGAGAAGGCCTGTCCCACCCGGACATCGTCGAACTGGTGGTCCGCCAGGGTCCGGCGCGCATCCGGGAGTTGATCGACATGGGGGCCCATTTCGATCTCGGCAAGGACAACGGCTATGACCTGGGCCGGGAAGGCGGCCATTCCCACCGCCGGGTGATTCACGCCCAGGACATGACCGGCACCGAAGTGGAGCGCATCCTGGCGGAGAAGGTTCTGGCCCACCCCAACATCCGGGTGTTCGAAAACCACATGGGGGTGGACCTCATCACCCGCCAGCGCCTGGTGCGCCGGGGGGCGGTGGTGGCCGATGCCGAGGAGTCTTGTCTGGGGGCCTATGTCCTGAACACCCTGACCGGGGAAGTGGACACCTTTGCGGCCGCCATCACCCTCCTGGCCACCGGGGGAGTGGGCAAGGTCTATCTCTACACCAGCAACCCGGACATCGCCACGGGGGACGGCATCGCCATGGCCTACCGGGTGGGGGCCGGGATCGGCAACATGGAATTTGTCCAGTTCCACCCCACCTGCCTCTATCACGTGGCGGCCAAGAATTTTCTCATCTCCGAGGCGCTCCGGGGGGAGGGGGCCATCCTCATCGATGGCGCCGGCCGGGCGTTCATGGAGAAATACCACCCCTTGAAAGACCTGGCCCCCCGGGACACGGTGGCCCGGGCCATCGACCTGGAGATGAAAAAAAGCGGCGCCGACTGCGTCTACCTGGACATCAGCCACAAGCCGGCGGATTTCGTCAAGGGCCGCTTCCCCAACATCTATCAGGAGTGCCTGAAGTACGGCATTGATATGGCCCAAGAGCCTATCCCGGTGGTACCCGCGGCTCACTACATGTGCGGCGGGGTGGTGACGGACGTTTGGGGCCGGACCAACATCTCCAACCTCTTCGCGGTGGGGGAAGTGTCCATGACCGGCCTGCACGGCGCCAACCGCCTGGCCAGCAACTCCCTGTTGGAGGCCCTGGTCTTTTCGCACCAGGCGGCGCAGGCGGCCAAAGAGACGCTGGCCGATCTTCTGGCCAGGCCCGGTTCGCCGGTGCCGGAGTGGAACCCCTTCGGCGCCACCGACAGCGAAGAGGCCGTGGTGGTGTCCCACAACTGGGACGAAATCCGCCGCTTTATGTGGAACTACGTAGGCATCGTCCGCACCGACCGGCGGCTGCTCCGGGCCCAGCACCGGATCGACTTGATCCAGCAGGAAATTCAGGAGTATTACTGGAACTTCATCATCACCAGCGATCTCCTGGAGTTGCGCAATATCGCCACGGTGGCCGACCTCATCATCCGCATGGCCCTGAGGCGCAAGGAAAGCCGGGGGCTGCACTATAACCTGGACTACCCCCGGGTGGACGATGAAAACTTTCACCAGGATACCGTGATTTCTTCGGAGGGCTGGCACTGATGGCCGGAGAAAAGATCCTCCTGGCGGATGATGATCCCCAGTTGCGGGAAACCCTCCGGGAGTTTCTGGCCGAGCAGGGGTACGCGGTGATGGCGGCGGCGGACGGCTATGAGGCCATGGCCGCGCTGCAAGCACAGGAATTCGCCCTGGCCCTCCTGGACCTGATGCTCCCCGGTTACTCCGGTCTGGATCTCCTCTCCCACCTCAAGGCTCACACCCCGGATACGGAAGTTATCCTGTTCACCGGTCATGCCGGCCTGGAGAGCGCGGTTCAGGCCTTGCGCCTGGGGGCCTACGACTACCTGGTGAAAGCGGACCTGCGCCTGGCCGACCTCCAGACCCTGGTGGCCCGGGCCTTGGAACGCCGTCACTTAGCCCTGGAAAACCGGGAACTGGTGGAAAATATCTCGAAAGCCCAGCAAGAGCTGGTCAACCGAAGGTCCCGGGAGCTGACCCAGGTGAGGCAAATTGCCGAAACCCTGGCCGGACCCCTTACCTGGGACCAGCTCGTCCGGGGGCTGGTCAATCTCATCTGGGACAGCCTCCCCCTGGAACTGTTGGGCCTGCACCTCCAGGGTTCAGAAGAGGAGTTGCCCCTGGCGGCCCATCGGCGCCGGCCGGACGTCCCGGATGCCACGTATCAAACCTTTCAGGATTTGCTGCTCGGGCAAGTGGCGCCTCAGCCCGAAACCCCTGCCGCCGGGACGCCGCTCCCCGCCATGCTGTGGGAGAGACTCAAGGTAGGTAAGGTTATTCTGGCGGCGGGGGCCGGGCGCCACGAGCCTCTCACCCCGGAGGAAGCCGAACTCTTCCGGATCTTCATTCTCCAGGGGGAGGCCGGCATCAAGAATCTGGTGCTCTTCGACCAGGTGAAGAGCATGGCTATCCGGGATGCGTTGACCGGCCTGTATAATTATGGGTATTTTAAGGAAGCGCTCCACTATGAGGTGGAGAAGAGCCGCCGCTATAAGACCCCGCTATCGCTGCTTTTTCTGGACATCGATGATTTCAAGCGGGTCAATGACACCCTGGGCCACTTGAAGGGTGATAAAATCATGCGGCAAGTGGCGGCTATCCTGAAGAAGGGGATCCGGCAGGCCGACTTGCTCTGCCGCTACGGCGGTGACGAATTTGTCATGCTCCTGAGCCAGACGCCCCCGGAGCAGGCCGCGATATTGGCCGAGAGGCTGCGCCGACGCATCGCCCAGTCTTCCATGAACCTGCTGGAACAAGCCTTCAAGGTTACAGTCAGTATCGGCGTGGCGGGGCTAAGGCCGGAGATGAGTACGGAGGACCTGGTAAAAGAAGCGGATGACGCCCATTACCGGGCCAAGCAAGCCGGAAAAAATCGGGTTGCTGGTCAGGAACCTTTCCCTCTGCCGGAGAAGACCGCCAACTCCGCCCGGGGACCCCAACCCCGCCTCCGGTAAAAGCCGCATTTTCCCCGGCCGGTATCGGGCCGGTCTCAGGCAATGGTATCCAGAACCACATAACCCTGCTGCTTCAGGGTGTTGACGATGGGTTCCAGGTTGACTTTTTCCAGGCGGAAATAGTAAGGCCGCTTGTCGTCCTGGGTGGGCCCCAGGGCCACGTTGATGACCTTGCCGCCCGCCTCTTTGATGAGACGGGCGGCCGCGTCCAGGGCCTCTGACCGGTTCTCCAAGAGGAGGTCCAGGCGAGAGGAGCTCTTGAGCAGGCCCAGCATGGCGATGAAGGCGGAGATCAGGTCCAGCATGGTGATGACCCCCACCAGCTGGTCGCCTGCCATCACGGGCATGCCGCCGATTTTATGTTCATGTATCAGGCGGGCCGCCTCCTCCACCTCGGTGTCGGCGGTGACACTGATGGGAGCCTGGACCATCACGTCTCCCACCTTGATCTCTTCCAGCATGGAGGCCAGGAGGATCTCCCGCAGGTCCCGGGAGGTGATCCACCCCACCATGCGGTTGCGCGTAATCACCGGCAGGTGCCGGATCTGGTGCTTTTGCATCAATTTCAGGGCCTGGCCGACGCCTTTGTCGGGAGAGATGGTGACAATCTTCTGGCTCATGATCTGGCCGACCAGCATGGGGAACCTCCTTGCGCCTTAGTCAGCCCACCATAAAACAAGGCGGCGGGAATTTCAACGAAATTCCCGCCGCCGCGAGGTCCGGCCCCCTCGCCCGACCTAATTGGTGGCCAGTTGGGACATCATGGTGGAGATGACGTGCTCGGCTTCGCCGATATAGGTGGACATATTGGCCCGGTGATTGGCCAGGATGCCGTCTTTGGCGCCGTTGGTCACCACCCAGGGTTCCAGGTGGGAGGCGGCGTGCAAGGCGTGGATGGCGTCCTCCAGCAGCTTGTGGGAGTTCTTCTTCTGGAGCTCCTGGTGGAATTCCTTGGTGACCGCCTCCAGCATCTCGGCCATGGCCAGGGAGATTCCCTGGGAGTAATAGAAGTAGTCGTCCACCAGAAACCAGGAGACGGTCTGGCCGTCGGCTTCCGTGTCCTTGATGAGGTTGTGGTAGCTGCTGCCCAACAGGTCTTTATAGTTACTCAACAGGGCGATGAGGTAATCCACCCGGGAATAGAACCGGGCCCGGCCCGCCTTTAATCCCCCGATATATTGCTCCAGGTCTTGCATGGCCTCCCGGTACTTGCCGGAAGCGGACGGAAACCAGTATTTATCCGGGCTGACCATGAAGAAATTCATGGCTTCGTTGACCCGGGGATCATAGGCCTCGGTGGTGGCGAACCGGGTCATGTGCTCGTTGAGCACCACCACGGTGCGCCGGGCCACTTCCAGGACCCCCAGCTGGAGGTTGTTGACGTTGTCCGTCAGGCCCGTCTTGCCGAACACGATGGTATTGGGCCGCCATCCGAACCAGGTCTTATTCACCTGATCGTCAACGATCTTGATCAAGGCCTGGGTGAAGACCTCCCCCTTGACCGGTTCCCGGGGCGGCGTCACCACGGCCGGGGAAGCCGGCGGGACGTGGCTCGGCGCCGCCTTGGGGGGAGCCGGGGCCAGCGTGGGTTCATGGGTCACCTGAGGAGAGGGTGTGGCCGGGGAATCGCCCGCCTGGGCGTCCTTCGGGGGGGCCGGTATGAGGGGTTTCAGTTCTGGTTCTTTGGGGACCATCGAGGCCGGTTCGCCATGGGGGGCCGCCACCACGGAAGATTCCGCCGGCTTCGGCGGGGTCGAGCCGCCGCGCCGGCCTCCCAGGGCAAACAGCGACCCTAAAAACAGCACCACCACCAGGGAGACGATGAGGAAGCGGTGGCGCATGATCAGGTGCAGCAGCCCCCCAGGGGGCGGCGGCAACGGCGCCGGGAACTGTCCCGGTTCAGGTGTGTCATTGGGCGTCATGGAGATTCAGGCTCCTAACGTAAACCTGCAGCTGGTTATTTGGCGGGGTGATCGGCAAAAATCTCCGCCCTGAAAATAAAGATCCGGGTGTTGGGATCCTGCCAGGCCTCCGGGGGTAAGCCCGCCTTGTTGCAGGTATGTTCCAGGAAAGTCCGGCGGTCCCAATGGTATTCGGTGGCCACCTGGGGCAGGAGCAGGCCCCGGTTCAGGCCCCTGACGATATAGAGGCCGTGTTGGCCCACTTCAATCTCATCGGTGCTCTTGATGAGCCGCATGGGGGTCAGCACGGAGATCTCAATCGAAAGGTCCGCCAGTTCGTCGGCCTGCAAAGGGCCGAAGCGGGGGTCTTGAAAAGCCGCCGCCGGCGCCATTTCCCTCACCGTTTGCAGGAGAGGTTTGACTGCTTCAATATAGCCGATGCAACCCCGCAGTTGCCCCCGGCGATGCAATGAGACAAAGGCCCCCCGGGGTTCCTCCAATACGGGGGATGAGGCCTTCACCGGGGTGGCGGCCTTCCCCTTCAGCCGGGCGGCAATGCTGTCCCGGGCCACTTGCAGCAAGAGCTGTTTATCAGCAGTGCTCAGGTTCATGGCGGGTTGTTCCCCCCAACAGGGCGGCGCCCCAAGACCCGAGAAGACCGCGGCCCCCAGGGTTAGCCAGATAGCCAATAGACGAAGCATATTCATGGTCAGGGCGCAAGTCCTAAATCCACGGTGGGCTTGCCATTCTCTGCCTTAGTATCTAACCAAGATTTCGGCTTCCTGTCAATGCCAAAGGTCCGGAGGGGCGATTTGGCCCGCGCCCCCCTGGCATTCCCCTTGCATACCACCGGCAGGCTTGGTACATTTTAGCCATGCAGATAAATATCCGGAATGGCGCCGATCTCTCCTCCCCGGAGCCGCGCCGGCATCTTGCCCCATGAAAACCTACCCGATCTTTGCCGTCATTGACAACCAGCCCTGCCTGGTGGTGGGGGGCGGCGCCGTGGGGGAACGCAAGGTGGCCGACCTCATGGCCGCCGGGGCCCGGGTGACCGTGGTCAGCCGGACCCTGACCCCTGAGTTGGCGGCCCTGGCCAGCCGGGGGGAGATCAGCTATCTCCCGGAAGACTTCCGCGAGGCCCAGGTGGAGGGCATGGCCCTGGTCATGGCCGCCACGGACGACCCCGAGGTCAACGCGGCCGTGAGCGCCGCGGCCCAGGCCCGGGCCATCTGGGTCAATGTGGCGGACGCCCCGGAATACTGCACCTTCATTGTCCCGGCCCAGGTGCGCCGGGGCGAGTTGACCCTGGCCATCAGCACCGGCGGCGCCAGCCCGGCCCTGGCCCGCCAGGTGCGCGAGGAGCTGCAGCAGCATTTCGGTCCGGAATACGGGCCCTACCTGGACCTGCTCCAACGGGTGCGCACCCGGCTGCTGGCGGAGCGCCGGGGCCTTCCCGACAATGGCCCCCTCTTCCACCGCCTGGTGCACAGCCCCCTGAAGGAGGCGGTGGCCCAGGGGGACCGGACCCGGGTGCTTAAGCTGCTCCAGGAGGTGCTGGGTTCGGTCTTAAGCGCTCCGGTCCTGGGGGAACTGGTGTCCCAGGCCTTGAAGGGGACGGAGGGGTAAGGCGAAGCGGACCGGACCCCGGCAGCAAGTCCCGGCTTTAGACCCGAAAAGTGCTTGCAATCGGTGGCACAGGCTTTCCAGCCTGGGCCGAGGAAGCAGATTAGCCGGGCACAGCCTGGAAAGGCTGTGCCCCCAGCCAATACCAAATTTTCAAAATTTACGGGTGCGCCGAAGGCTCATGAACAACTGCTCAGGAAACGCATGACCAACGTTTTTCTCTATCTGACCCTTTTTGCCTACTTCGGCGCCACCGGGCTCTGGCTGGCCTATTTCCTGGCCCAGCGGGAGCATTACTACCGCGCCGGCGTCTGGGTCATGGCCGGGGGCCTGGCGGGCCACACCCTGGCCCTCATCCAGCGGGCCTGGGTCTCCGGCTCCCTGCCCGCGGCCACCTTCGGAGAGGCCCTGCTGTTGTTCGCCTGGGCCCTGGTGGCGGCCTTTTTGGTCCTGATCTGGCGCTACCCCATCAAGATCCTGGGGGCTTTGGTAGCGCCGCTGGCGGCCCTGATGGTGTCGGGGACGCTGATCCTGCCGGCGCGGCCGGGGGCCGTCTCTCCCCTGCTCAAGGGTTTCTGGCTCACCGTGCACATCTGCCTGACCCTGACGGGCTATGCCGCCCTGGCCCTGGCCGGCCTGGGGGGCATCCTCTATCTGATCCAGGAACGCCAGATCAAGAGCAAGCGCTTCGGCTTTTTCCACCGCCGGCTGCCGTCGCTCTCCCAACTGGACAACCTCAATTACTGGTGCCTGACCACCGGCTTTCCCCTGCTCACCGGGGGGATCATCTCCGGCTCCCTCTTCGCCCAGCACACCCAGGGCCGTTTCTTCAGTTGGGACCCCAAGGAGATTCTGACCCTCATCGCCTGGCTCATCTACGCCGTGCTGCTGCACGAGCGCCTGGCAATGGGCTGGCGGGGCCGGCGGGCGGCGCTCCTGGCCATCTGCGGTTTGCTGGTGCTGGTATGCACCTTTGTGGGCGCCAACCTGTGGCTCACGGGCTACCACATTTTCGGCAAGTTCATTCAACAGCCATGAATCTCCTGCTCTGCGGCGTCAACCATAAGACCGCGCCGGTGGCCCTCAGGGAAAAGCTGGCCTGCCTCATCCCGGACGCGGGGCACGCCTATGACCACCTGAAAAGCTGGCCCGAAGTCTCCGAGAGCCTGCTGTACACCACCTGCAACCGGGTGGAGGTGATGTGCGTCTCTGAGGCGCCGGATGAGGCGGCGGCCCGGGTCCGGGAGTTTTTTGCCAGCCACCCGGAGATTGCCCCGGGCGATCTGGACGAGTCCTTTTATGTCCACCGGGACCGGGAGGCGGTGCAGCACTTCTTCCGGGTGGCGTCCAGCCTGGATTCCATGGTGGTGGGGGAACCCCAGATCCTGGGGCAGGTGAAGCAGGCTTACCGGGAGGCCACGGCGCACCACGCCACCGGGCCCATCCTCAACCGCCTGGTCCACAAGGCTTTTTCCGTGGCCAAACGGGTGCGCGGCGAGACCGGCATCGGCGACCATGCCGTGAGCGTCAGCTATGCCGCCATCGCCATGGCCAAGAAAATCTTCGGGGACCTGGCCGGCAAAAACGTCCTGTTATTGGGGGCCGGGGAGATGGCGGAACTGGCCCTGGAGCACCTCAAGGGCCAGGGCGCCGGCCAGATCACCGTGGCCAACCGCACCCTGGCGCGGGGGGTGGCGCTGGCCCGGCGGTTCAATGGTGAGGCGGTTTCCCTGGAAGAATTGCCGGAGCAGCTCCTTTTCGCCGATATCCTCATCAGCTCCACCGGCGCCGGGGACCTCCTCATCACCCGGGACCAGGTCAGGGGCGTGATGCGGCGGCGCAAGCAGCGGCCTCTGTTCCTCATCGACATCGCCGTGCCCCGGGACCTGGACCCCGGCATCAACGACCTGGACAACGTCTACCTCTACAACATCGACGACCTGAATGAAGTGGTGCAGCAGGGCTGGCAGCGCCGCCGGTACGAAGCCACCAAGGCCGAGCGCCTGGTGGCCGCCGAGACCCTGAAATTCCTCCTATGGCTGGAAACCTTAGAGGTCTTCCCCACCATCATCGCCTTGAAGAACAAGGCCGAGGCCATCTGCCGGGCGGAGCTGAAAAAGACCCTGAACCAGTTAGGCCCCCTCACGGAAGAACAGCGCCAGGCCCTGGAGGTCTTGACCGCCTCCGTCACCCAGAAACTCCTGCACGATCCCATCATCTTCCTGAAGCGCAACCGC
>Ga0066636_10002423_pt1 | contig 11859 bp, 13 predicted proteins | sample CryGeyCG2014_080_2_FD_62736 | JGI IMG/M metagenome (GOLD analysis project Ga0066636, IMG submission 62736) | Groundwater microbial communities from aquifer - Crystal Geyser CG07_land_8/20/14_0.80 | ecosystem: Environmental > Aquatic > Deep subsurface > Groundwater | place: USA: Utah: Grand...
TTTCTTTTGCCTGTTTTCTCAGGGGAAAACTATGACCCCTAAATTTCTATAATTGCCTTAATAACAAGGGATTTCGGCCTCCTAGACTGTCCAGCTGGTTATCTACTGTCTGAATCACAGAAAGAGGTTGGGGTTAAACCTGAATTGAAAAACTCCTAGGACATTGATTCTACAGACAGATCACTCACCGAGCTTCACCTTAATCTCAAAGTAGTTGATATGTTGCCAGGATGTACTCTCACTAGGCCAAGAGGCAGGAAAAATTTTCATCCCGCCATCACTCTTGATATCATCTTAGCCAGCAGTGATTCCTGCAATTCAATTGCTCCAGCCTGACATCCTTCCCGACAGCAGAAACATTGAATGCACTTATCATAATCAAACTCAGGATACCCCTCATCATCCGCCTTTATTGCTCCTACTGGACAATGCTCTATACATATTTCGCATTTTATACACTTCTTGCGATTAAGAACAGGCTTATAATCATTAGTAAAAAACGGGTTAAGGGCCGGAAAAGAACCAAGGAGGCGAATAAGGCGCGAAGGTTTTCTAAACCTTGGTTCAGCTACCTCCGATATTTCTTCCCCCAAGACCTCTATCTCCTTCAAAGATACCCCTTTTAATCCCCTCTTCTTAGCCATCCTATTTACCGGTAAATCCTCAGGCTTATATCCAATAATAGCACCAGCCACGGTATCTAAGGCCAGAAGATTATCACTAGCAAGGATTACTCCTACTTTCCTTGTTCCTCCTACTCCAGCTGAGCCTTCTACCGAGATAACTCCATCCATAACTGCAAATGAGGGCTTAACTACTGAATAAATATCAAGTAGAGCTTCACTAAAGCTTTCTGGGTCAGGAGCAGTTTTGTGAACCTCGGTCTTAAGCCTTCCAGGGATAAGTCCCAATAAATTTTTTACTGCCCCAGTTAAGGAGGTGAGCTCATGGGCTTTAAGTTTGGGAACAGAGACCAAGACATCTACATCAAGAGCAAGAGAAGGAATGTATACTTCCTTTAAAACTTTCCCTCCCTTTATCTTAACCTTTCTTGGCCTGAAGGTATCTAAATTTACTGCCTTTACTCCTAATTCTCTAGCTACCTCCTCCACACCGCAGAGCTTTAATGCTTTATTGGTCATCCACATTGAAGAATCACCAATCATTACCTCTGCCCCTCGCTCCTTTATCATCCTAGCTAAAGCCTTCATAACTGCCGGGTGAGTAGTTATCCCGGCCTCAGGCTTTCGGGGCATAAGGAGATTAACTTTAAGCAAGACTTTATCCCCTCTTTGGACAAACTTTTTTATCCCCGAAATTAAACTTAGGCTTTCTCTAAGAGCATCCTCTACATTCTCTTCAGAATAATCTTCACATCGGACTAAAGAGACCTTTTCTTTCATCTTAAATCCTCCCTTCCAGACAGACGATTCCCTAAATGCCGATTAAGTATTTAGATTTCCTAAATTAAGTCAAGAGTTTTTTTAGAGATTTTTGTTCTTTGAAAACTACCAGAAGTAACTTTGTGTCAGATTGCCACGCTCCTTTCAGTCCCCTTCGCTTTGAGGTTGCTTCGCCTTCGGCTCGCAATGACATTCTTCGGCTCACTGCAATGACAAGCTTCACATTTACTAAACTCTTTTCAACGAGCAGGGACAGTCCTTTCTTTTGCCCATTCCCTTAATTGTTGAATTCTTTCTTTCATAGTTACTGAAAGTGGTTTTGTTTCTCTTATCTCTTGTTCAATCACCTCAGTAGTAAGTTTACCTGATGTAGATAAGACACTATATAATGCAGAAATTATTGCTTGTTCAATCTCTGCTCCACTAAATCCATCTGTTGCTTGAGCTAATCTTTTTAAATTTAGGTCATCTGGTATTTGCTCTCTTTTCTTCAGTTGAATTTTAAATATTTCTTCTCTTTCTACCTCGGTCGGTAAGTCTACAAAGAATATCTCGTCAAATCTACCTTTGCGTAAGAGTTCAGATGGTAAGGCCGAAATATCATTAGCAGTTGCTACAACAAATACTGGTTTTTCTTTCTCTTGAAGCCAGGATAGAAAAGCACCAAATATTCTTTGTGAAACACCGGAGTCTTCGCTACCTGAAGATGAATAAGAAAACCCTTTCTCAATTTCATCAATCCACATAATTACTGGTGAAAGACTTTCGGCTAAATGTGTTACCCGATAGAAACTCTTTTCTGACTCACCAAGGTATTTATCATAAATCTTACCGGGGTCAAGTTTAAGCAGTGGTAATCCCCATTCTTTTGCTATACTCTTTGCAATTAAACTTTTACCACAACCTTGAATACCTATAAGTAAGATACCTTTTGGTGGTCTTAATCCAAGTGCTTTTGCATCTTTAGTAAATGCTCCTTTCCTTTTTGCAAGCCACCTCTTTAAATTATCCATTCCTCCAATTGTGCCCAGGGTATCTTCGGGATTAAAGTATTCAATAATACCTTCTCGTTCTATAATTTCCCTTTTTGCATTTAAGATATTCCTTACATCTTCTTTATTTAGTTTTCTGTCTTCTAATATTACTCGTGAGACTGCTCTTTCTGCTTCCATTAATGTTAATCCTTTTAGGTTGCGGACAAGTTCAGATAGATTTTCTTCATCTAAATTGATTAAGAAATCTTTCTCTTTACGCAATGTCCGTACAGTTTTTGTTACTATCTTAAGTAACTCCTCCTCTAAAGGAAGCTTAAGTTCTATTTTAACTATTTGCTCTTCTAATTCAGGAGGTATATCCAGAGTTGGTGAAGAAAAGATTACTGCACCTTTTGTCTGACTAAAGATATAGGAGAGGTCTACAAGTTTCCTGGCTATAAGCGGTTCTTTTATATAATGATGAAAATCTTTCAACAAGTATAATGCTTCTAACTTATAGATATTAGCAAGTGCTGATAATGGAGCATTAGTGTTATAAATTGGGTTGCCAATATCAGTTTGAAAAAGACCAGTAGTAGCACTCCAAATAAATAACGGACTATTTCTTATCCTGGCTACCTCTATTATAATCTCTTCTGCTCTTTTCTCTTCATAATTCTGAAAAAATATTAACGGATACTTAGATTCAATTAATAAAGAGAGCTCTTCTATTATCTCCATTTTTACTCCACTTTAACTGCAGTTCCACTTACAGTAACCATTAACATAGCACCTATAGTTTCATAATCAAGGTCTACTCCTATTATTGCATTAGCCCCTCTTATCAATGCTCTTTTTTTCATCTCTTCTACTGCTATACGCTGGGCATCAAGTAATTCTCGTTCATAAGAGGCGGACCTACCACCAACAATGTCTCTAATTGAGGCAGATATATCTTTGAAGATATTAACGCCGACGATTGCTTCTCCAGTTACAATTCCTATATATTCAACAACTCTTTTGCCTTCAATGGTAGGAGTAGTAACAGCAACCATCTTTTTCATGGTTGTAAATTCCTCAGGCTCTTCCTCCTTTAAAACTTTATAACACATCAAACAATATGTTGCCCCCTCTTTGTTCTCATAACCACACATTGGGCACTTCATTTCTTCTTTCCACCTCCTCTTATTCGGGGTCAGACCCAATTAGCTAAAAATTCTTTAGCCTTTTCAAGAGCTTTAGCCCGGTGGCTAATCTTGTTTTTTATCTCTGGCTTTAGCTCAGCCATAGTGCAATTATATTCAGGCACAATAAATAGGGGGTCATAACCAAAACCATAACTTCCCCTTAGCTCATTACCAATCAACCCTTCACAGCTACCCTTAAATATCTTTACCCCTTTAGGAGCCTTTATTCCATTTGTCAAACTTTTATTTGACACTCCTTGAGGTTTAGCAATCACAATTACGCATTGGTAACGAGCAGTCCTCTTATCCGGAGAGACCCCCTCCATTAATTTAAGCAACTTCTTATTTCTCTTTAGGTCATCAGCTTTCTCCCCGGCAAAGCGAGAAGAATAAACTCCTGGCTTTCCACCTAAGGCATCTACTTCGAGGCCGGAATCATCAGCAAGAGAGATCTTCTGAGTAAGATCAGCACTAATTCTTGCCTTCTTTATTGCATTTTCTTCAAAAGTCCTGCCCTCCTCAGGAATCTCAGGGAAGGAAGGAAAATCAGATAAAGAAAGTATCTTAAGATTTAGGTCTTTTAGTATAGCCTTTATCTCCCTTATCTTATCCTTACTCCGGGTAGCCAAAACAATCTCTTGCATTTCATCTCACCATAATGCTCTGTTAAATAAATAACGCTGTGATTACGGCGATTAAAACACCGATTACAGAGATTAAGAGATCGTTGGTAAATCACTGTAATCTATCAGTTAATCGTTGTAATCAATGCAAGCATTATTTTGTTGACAATGCACCATAATTGAGTTTATTGAGTTGGTAGGAGTGCCTGTAGGAGTGCCTATTGTGGGAGACATCTCCTGATGTCGACAATCGAGGTCAGGAGACCTCTCCCACATTTCTGGTCAGGAGACCTTTCCCACAATTTCGGGCATAAATGCCCTCCTACCGGCACGATAAACAGAGTTTATTGAGTTCTTTGAGTTCTTTGAGTTCTTTGAATTAAAACTTATACTCCATCCCAAACCTTACCCCGCCCAGGGTTGCGGCAGGAATCTGAAGAGCACGATAGCTAAGATCAAGATTAACATTGGGAGCTAACTGAAGAGAGGCTCCATATTCATAATCAATCAGGCTTAAGCCCTCAATAGAAGATGCACTAATCATCCCATGCCCGATAAAATATCTTAAGAAGGGAAAACTTAAAGTCCCACCTATTCCCAAACCAAGAGTATTCAAGTGCTCCCTTTCTCCGCTATCATCAAGAGCAGAAAAGTTTAAAGTCTTTAGACCCAAAGTTATACCCAGACTTGCTCTCTTATACTGGCTTTTGGTAAATTGCCCCTTAAAGAAGATATCGGTAGTGCTTAAGGAAGAATAATCTTCTCCTTCTCCTTCCTTTATTTTAAAATGGCTAACTCCTAATCCTCCATAGTTCCACAAGCCAAAACCTAAGGCATAATTATAAAGTCTTAATTCATCCTCCTTGTCCCGGCCGTAATGATAACTTAAGGCAACTTTATTTTGCTCAATATCAGCATAAGTAAGAGCAAGGGGAACCTTCGAACGCTCTCTTAAGATAGCTCCACCCGGAGAAAAACGCACATTATTTATATAATTGTAATAATAATCGGGGTAGTAACGAGAAACCGGAGGAGTATAAGCTTCTTTCTTTGGTTCTTTCTCTTTAAAATACTTAAAAAAATTCTTTACTACATTCTTTTCTTCCTTTTTCTCTTTCTTCTTTCCTTCCTCTTCTTTCTTCTCTTTCTCAAAATGCTGGCGGAATTTTCCTATCTTGCTATCCCCCTCCTTAGCCTCTAACTTTTGCACGCCCATCAGGGTTAGAAGACCTTTTCCACAACAGTTGGTCCTATTTGCAACAACATAGTTGTTGCACTCCAGATCAAAAAGAGAGAAAACAAAAAGAGCTAAACAAAGACCTACGCTTTTCAGTAAAGAGCTTTTAATCCTTCTCATAAATCTCCCCCCCAAAAACAGGTGATAGGTGTTAGGTGGTAGGTGGTAGATGGTATATGGGAGATGGGAGGTGGGAGGTGGGAGGTGGGAGATGGGAGGTGGTATATGGTATATGGGAGGTGGCATTGAGATTTGGGATTTGGAATTTGGGATTTGTTTGGGATTTGGTAGTATTTGGATTTTGGAATTCATTTGACATTTGGATTTTGGAATTTGGATTTTTATTTATAAGGGGTCCTTAATGCCTGCTCCTTGAAAGCCCTTTTTGCGCAAAAGACAGCTATCACATCTTCCGCAAGGCTTTCTCCCTCCCTTATAACACGACCAGGTCAGAGCAAAAGGGACTTTTAACTTTACCCCTAACTTTACAATCTCAGCTTTGCTCTTGTGAATCAAAGGAGTGTAAATTTCAATCTTCTTTCCTTCCAAACCAAACTTTGTCCCCAGCTGAGCTACTTCCCTAAAAGCTTGATAATATTCTGGTCGGCAGTCGGGATAGCCACTATAATCCCGAGCATTAGCACCAATAAAGATAGAGTCGGCCCCAATTGCTTCGGCAAAAGAGAGAGCAAAAGAAAGAAAGATAGTGTTGCGGGCAGGAACATAAGTAGCTGGTATCTCACCTCTCATCTCATCTAATCTTCGACCCTCAGGAATTGAGAGCCCTCTATCAGTTAAAGCACTCCCTCCCCAGGGTAGCTTAAACCTGACTACTTGGTAGGGACAATCTATTTCCTCAGCAACCTTTACTGCTCTAAAGATTTCTTTTCTATGTCTCTGCCCATAATCAAAGATTAAGCAAAAAGGGAGATGTCCCTTACTCTTTGCCCAGTATAGAGTGACTGTAGAATCAAGACCTCCAGAAAGTAAGACAATTGCTTTTTTCTTCATCTGTTATTCTTACCTTTAAACAGATGGGTCAAGCCCCACATTTTTATAACACCCTGACGGGTGTCACTCCTTTATTCCGCTAACATTTTGCTTTATTTTACCTTCAATAAATGCCAGCAGGCTATCCGAGAACATCTAATATGGTAGCCGCAGCCCCTGCTTTCGCAGGGACAAGCCCCTGATTCAATCAGGGGTGGCCTGCGAGATTTTTGATTGTGGGAAAGGTCTCCTGACCTTCCCCTGCTTTCGCAGGGACAAGGATAATCGACATCAGGAGATGTCTCCCACCTGCCTAAAGGGTGCGGCTACCGATTGTCAGCTTCTCACCAAGAGCAAGCGCACCCTTTGTAAGTTACCATTCCCCAGAGCTTACTGCTTTCAAGTCCTCCCAATATAATGTTAATTAGATTATTAGTCAGCTCCCCTAATTGAGAGGAAGAGAAGGGGCTTTTATTGAGAAGAGGGTCTAATCCTTTATACATAGAAACAAGGCGGGCAGCATCCTTTATCTCTGTCTTATTATCACTCGCTCTCTTAAAGTATTCTAAAGCCCTTTTATGTAGTTTATTTCTCTTTTCTTTATCCTTCTCCTCAACTTGTAGTCTTAAAGAATCATAACCTATCCCTAACAAGAAATAAATATTCCCTTTGCTCTTAGAAGGAAGCTCTTTAATACAATTATCTGCTTGCTCAAAGTATTTTATTGCCCTATCCAGGCTATTCCATTTATCTTTTTTACCTTTTCCTGGAGCTCTCCACACACTTGCTTTCTCCCGATTCCAGGTGGGAGCATCAAAATACTTACCCTTATTCTTCATCTTTGCATAGCAGTAACCTAAAATCATATAGCCTAAAGCTTGCTTCTCCTTATTTTTAAAACGGGAGACCTTCCGAGCTACTTCCTTATTCAAATCCTTATCCACTTCAAAGTAGTAATCACAATCTTGGGAAGAGAGAGCCTTGTCAATAAGTCCATTAGCCTTACTTATCAACCTAGCTGTATCTTTATAAGAGTTAGCATAAAGACTGAGGCTAACCCCGACTACAAAGAAAAAGACTCCGACACTAACTAACTTTCTAACCATAATCAATTTACCTCCTTTTTCATACCTCTCTCGCCTTACTTTTGTACATATTCGAGTTATTTCCTGTTCAGATATTGGACCTTTTGCAAATTGCTTGCGAATATTATCTGCCAGTCTACCCCAGCGATCTTTCCTTGTTTGCCGAGCAATCTTGTTAATAAGTTTAATCTTGCTATTGGTATCAAGTCTTTCTACCATACTTTCAATTTGTTTGAAATCAAGTTCAACAGAAACTTTAGACACAGTTTATCACCTCCTTTCAAAATAAATCATACCCCTGTGTCGGCTCCATTCTCGTTGGCTGGAGCCACCAGCGGGTAGGTTCCTGCCTCTGCTTCAACCTGATGAGAGCAAACGACCTGCCCCTACATTTGTCAAACCTCATAAATCAACTCAGAGAACTTCTTTAGTTTTTCTTCATCAATATTTATACCTATTCCGGGCTCAGTGGGGACAGATACATATCCTTCCTGGTCAACAAGTATAGGTTCTTTAAGTATACCATCTCTTATCTGGGGAGTCCAGCCGGGCGGCTCAAGAGGATATTCCAAAATCTTATCCTGGGAGTAAGCACCAAGTAGAGAGAGATTAATTAAAAGACCAATCCCGTTAGTCCAGGTATGAGGAGAGAATTTAAGATTATTCTTCTCTACCAAGGAGATTACTTCCTTGCTTAAAGTCATTCCTCCGGATAAAGTAGCATCCGGCTGGAGTATATCATAAGATTGATGGTTAATAATCTCCTTAAATTCAGGCAAGCCAAAATTCATCTCCCCACCAGCAAGAGGGATTTTACTCTTCTTTCTTAAGAAAGAGAGTCCTTCAAAATCATGCATATCCAGAGGCTCTTCCAGCCACTTAATCCCCAGGGAAGATAGAGCATCAACAAAATAAAGAGCATCGTCAAGACTCCATCTCTTTACTTTACCAAATACTTCAATCCTCCAGGCTTGGTTTGCATCTACCATCAGATCAATAGTATCCCCCACTGCTTCCTTTACTTTTTTTACTATCTTTAGATCATCTTCTATATTCTCACTATGCACTCTTAATTTAACTGCCTTAAATCCCTGAGCCCGCAGAGCCATTACCTCCTCTGCTCTTAGCTCAGGCTTATGGAGCTCTCCGGTTGAGGCATAAACTTTTATCTTTTCTTCACTTCCTCCAAACATCTTAAATAAAGATAGACCTGACTCTTTCCCCTTTATATCCCAGAGTGCTGGCTCTATCCAGTAAAGCCTTATACCTATATAAGCGGCAGAACGAAATATAGAAAGTATTTCCTCAATATTTAAAGGGTCCCTTCCCAAAAGAAATCCTCCTAACAGCTCGATAGCACCTTTTGCCTCATTGGCAAATCTTGTTGCTGCCGAGCAACCTTTAATCCCAGTATCAGTAGTTAACTCAACCAAGTAAAAGTTATTATGCATCTGAGGATATCCGGGTATCCAGACTGGGTAAAATGGCTCATTTAAGGGTATTCCTACGGCATACACCTTAATCTTTTCTATCTTCATCTTAATCAACTCTCCTTAATTTTAAGATTAGAAGATTCAAAGATTATAGTGAATTTTTCTTGTTTTCTTACCCTAGAAAGATTCTACTACTGTGCCATAGCCGGCAATCTTTTCCTTTGGGCATCTGATAATATAAGGCACTTTGGGAGGTCTCATCTTCTCATAAATCTTAAAATCATCAAAATAAGGTATGATTAAAGCACTTACACCTGCTTCCTCTAACATCATCATCGCTAACTGTAAGGCATCCAGTGCGTTTTCCTCACCAATGCTCTTTAAGTTTAGATAAATATCTACAATAAGTGGTATTCCTGTCTTTCGGGAAAGTGAGGAGGAGCTATTTATTAACTCAAAATTTTTTGCCTCCATCTCATCTGAATATCCAGAAAGAAATAAAGATACAACCCCATCAGCTCCAAGGGACAATGCCTCCTCAATCTCACACATTTGCAGGTGTGTTGCCTCTTCCTTCTCTTTACCCCCTAAAAGGTCAGTCCAATCAATTCTAATTAAGAGTCGGGGAGACTTTCTTCCTAAAAGAGAATTAAATATCTTATCTACCTGCCCTTTATAAGCAATTATTCCCGCAAAAGAGAGAAGGCTCTCCTTATCAAGGGCTTTAGGAGAAACTCCTCTTAGCATTGGTGCACTTAGATCAAAGAGTTGGCAGCCAGAGTAGAAATATTTACTTAATCTAATTTGCCTTCCGGGCATGATACACCTCCTGTCGCTTTGCTCCATTGTAAATTGCAAATATCAAATTTTAAATTTTGCTTCCCTGCCGCTTTGCTCCATTGTAAATCTCCTGTCGCTTTGCTCCATTGTAAATCTCCTGTCGCTTTGCTCCATTGTAAATTGCAAATTGTAAATATTAAATTGCAAATCTATCCTTCATTTTAAAATTTACAACTTTCAATTCGATCTTACGTAATCTCCTGTCGCAGAGCTCCATTGTAAATCTCCTGTCGCTTTGCTCCATTGTAAATTGCAAATATTAAATTGCAAATCTATCCTTCATTTTAAAATTTACAACTTTCAATTCGATCTTACGTAACCATCCCTCTCTCCCTCAGAAATCGGTTGACCTCCTCAAGTTTAGGTAATCCCCTTCTTCCTCCCATCTTTGTGCATTTAAGGGCCGAGAGAGCATTGGAGAAGGTAAGCTTTCTCTTTAGGTCCCATCCTTGAAGCTCCCCATAAACAAATGCCCCATGGAAAGAATCACCAGCACCGGTTGTGTCAACAACATTTACCTTAAAAGCATCTTTCTTAATAACCTCCCCCTTCTCCATACCAATACTTCCCTCTTCTCCTAAAGTTATCACCACACACTGAGGACCCTTCTTGCTAAGCAAATTTAGCATCTCTTCATAGTCATCTCTTCCGGTAAGACCTTTTGCTGTATCAATACTGGGTATAAGTAGATCAACATAAGGTAACAACTCATCAAGCCCAGGAAGGATAGCTCCAGCATCAAGAGAGACTTTTTTCCCTAAGTCCTTAAATTTCTTGGCAGCCGAGAGAGCTCCATCAATAAAGAATCCATCAAGGTGAAGAAGGTCACATCCCTTAATTAACTCCTCAGGAACTTCCCCGTCCAGTGAAAATGACAAGCCAGGATTAAAGATAATGGTCCTCTTCTTTTGCCCGCTTACCAAGATAAAACTAAAAGGAGAAGAACCCTTCTTCTCAACCACTACATCATTAATATTAACACCTTCTTTCCTCATATCTTTTAAAATAAATTCTCCATATTCATCATCACCCAATCTCCCCACCCAGACAGTATCTATACCCAGCCGAGAAAGGGTAACCAAGGCGTTAGAGACCGGACCACCTACCTGTTTGTCATAACTCTGCATAAAGGTTGCCTCATTCTCTTTGGGAAACTGAGGAATCTCAGCAATTAAATCAACAGTAGAAAGACCAACTCCTAAGATAAATTGTCCCATCTTTGCCTCCTTTCCATATATACGGCCCATCAGCCATAGATTATTTCTCCTTCTTGTCTAGCGGCATTTATTACTAAAGAATCGCTCTCATTCCATTCCACATCTGAATAATACATAATATCTACAGGCTTTTTAATTTTTTTAACTAACTCTCTATGGACTCCTTTCGTAAGTTCTACTTTCTTAAATATACCTTTACCTCTAAAGTCCTTAGAAATAATTATTATATCAATATCACTGTCTTGCACCTCTTTTCCTCTTGCATACGAACCAAAGACAATTATTTTACTAATATTAATTCCTCTTTGTTTAAACAATTCTCGTAAAACTTCCTTTGCTTCTATAATCTCTCTTTTAGCCATAACCACAACTCCTTTGTCCGATTTAATATTTTTCCTGTCCCACTCTTCTTATATTGTTTCAGAAGATTTTCCAGTTCATCTGGGTACCTTGTCGGAACGCTTAAATCATTTAGACTATCCAAAAAATCTTGGAGTTCTTCAGGTAAATTTAGACTTATCATCTCGCAAAGATAATTTAAATCGTGCGTCTTTGGCGGGTCTTCTTTAAACTTCTCTGCATAGAGCCCCTTCAATGCCTTTTCAATAGACAGATGAGCCATAAAGACCGTATAAATATATCTGCCTGCTCCAAACATTGCTTTTGCTGTATCCAAGTCATAACTTGCTTGTTTAAACCATTCTTCAGGTGACTTAAACTTTTTACTCATTTTTTTCCCTTATTTAACCCCAAATGAGTACGGATTTCCTCAAACAGAAACGAATTCCTACCCCTCTCCATTATAGCATAAAAGTAAGAGTTGGGCAAACTGCATTAACCACAGATTAACACAGATTTTCACAGATTATA
>Ga0066636_10002424_pt1 | contig 11857 bp, 11 predicted proteins | sample CryGeyCG2014_080_2_FD_62736 | JGI IMG/M metagenome (GOLD analysis project Ga0066636, IMG submission 62736) | Groundwater microbial communities from aquifer - Crystal Geyser CG07_land_8/20/14_0.80 | ecosystem: Environmental > Aquatic > Deep subsurface > Groundwater | place: USA: Utah: Grand...
TAAACGTTTCAACATTTTGCATGCCGGGGTGATGGAATTGGCAGACATGCTTGGCTTAGAACCAAGTGCCGTAAGGTGTGCAGGTTCAAGTCCTGTCCCCGGTAAATTACTTTAAGAAACAGAGGGTACGTTTTCGTGTGGAAAATGGGTTGACAATTGATGTTACATTATTATATACGACTTGTTATTTTTTCGCACAGTCAAGACTGCATAGTTACTACCACAACAATTCCTCATTACATTTCGGACTTATTTGGGTAGTAAACTATATAAGCCATTCCGAGGTAGCTCAGTTGGTAGAGCAAATGGCTGTTAACCATTGGGTCGTGGGTTCGAGTCCCTCCCTCGGAGAAGTAAAGTTTTAATCTCAATAATAAATCAAAGATGCCTATCATCAAATCCGCGAAGAAAGCAATGAGAAGATCAGCCGTATTGCACGAAAGAAATTCTGAATTCAAACTCAGAATGAAAATGGCGATAAAGAAATTTATCAAGAATGTTGCTAAATGAGAAGCCGTATCATTCGACGATCTCAAAAAGGTATATAAGTTCGTTGATAAATGTGCTAAGGTCTGAGTGATCAAGAAGAAGACTGCTGCGAGAAAAAAATCAAGAATCTCTCGCTTGTTCAACACCGTACAGAAAAAAGCCTAATCAAAAAAAGCTTTTTTTCTGCCGACTTAGCTCAACTGGTAGAGCAATCGCCTTGTAAGCGATAGGTTATCGGTTCAATTCCGATAGTCGGCTCCAGAAATACAATAAAGTACAAAAACATACGGGTGATTAGCTCAGTTGGCTAGAGCATCTGCCTTACAAGCAGAGGGTCATAGGTTCGAGTCCTATATCACCCACCATTACTACCTGGAGTGGTAGTTCAGCTGGTTAGAACGCCCGCCTGTCACGCGGGAGGTCGAGGGTTCGAGTCCCTTCCATTCCGCCACTTAATCGTGGTCTCATCGTCTAACGGTTAGGACAGGGGACTTTCAATCCTCCAATCGGGGTTCGATTCCCCGTGGGACCGAATTAAAAAAACTAATGATTCACTGTACATACTCATGGGTCTATAGCTCAGTTGGTCAGAGCAAGCGGCTCATAACCGCTGGGTCGCTGGTTCGAGCCCAGCTAGGCCCAATTAAAAATGCGGACGTAACTCAATTGGCTAGAGTCACAGCCTTCCAAGCTGTTGGTTGCGGGTTCGAGTCCCGTCGTCCGCTCCAGAAAAAAATTTCAAGCTTGTGTTTGAGATTTTTTTTATTTGAAAAACCCCGCCGTATAGCGGGGTGGAAAATATGTGAATAGTTTTTTTATACTTGTGGAGGAACAACGGCTACTGGTGCAGGAGTTGACGCTGGCGCTACTTGAGGTGTTTGTGCTGGCGTTTGTGGCGCCGCTTCTTGTGGTCATGCAGCATTTTGAACTCATGCGACGACCTTACCGCCGACATTCTGTGCTTCAGAGACAGCTCATCCTACCATTCCTTGAGCGGTAGAAGTTATGCCGCTAAGTGCTCATCCGATCTGGCCGAATATTCCTGTAGCTTGTGGAGCTGGTGTAGCTCATGCTGCTGGTTGCACTGGTGGCACTGGTGCTTGTCCTGTAATAGGATCAGCATTTCCTGAAACTTTGGCTATAAGTTTTACAATTCATTTTATGACTTTTTCCAAAAGTCCTTCCTTCAGAGCGGCTGGTACTTGTTGCACAGGAATCTGCACTTCCGCAACCGGCTGTACTGGAGGTATAGGAATTTGCACTGGTTGTACCGATGCCTGTACTTGCTGTGGAACTGTTTGCGCAGCAACAGTGGCATCTCATACAAGATTGTATGGATTTCAAGGCGTTTGTGCTGGGATCTGCGCTTGTATAGGATCCATTTTTTTGTTTTGTTTACGAGATTAAATATACTTAATACAACTCTATTGTAATCATTTTCGCCGAAAACGCAAATTTTTGAGGACCAAAATACAGAAAAACTTGTATTTTCCTCAAAAAATTATACAGTATAGGCAGTTTTTAGCCTTTTTGGCCCCAAAATCATCCCATGACGGAACTCATCTACCACGGAAATGGAGAAAGAATAGATACGCGATTGACTACACAATTCCCTTACTCTAGGAATTTTTTTCATCATATCATCGAAAGAGAAGGCATCAAAGTCGAAAGTCAAAAGTCCCCGAATTGATCGGGACAGGCTCCAGTCGAAGGTCAAAGAGGAAAGGTAATTAAAAAATCACATAAGCTGAGCGAAGGCGAGGTCATTTTCATCGATGATGTCACAAGATATCTTTCCTCTGCCATTCTTGATGAGGCACCAAATATCGATATCCCTATCATTTTGGAGAAAGAAGATTATCTCGTCATCAATAAACCGAAATGAGTTTTGGCGCATCCAAACAGTGTTTGGGATGTAGGGCAGCCATCAGTGGTCTGATTTTTATATCACAGATACAAAGATCTTCCGAGTATTTGAAATTTTATCAGAGCAGGACTTCTTCATAGACTCGATAAAGAAACAGATGGATTGATGATAGTTGCAAAGACGGAAAAGGGGCTTGCTCACTTCAAAAAACTCTTCCAGGAAAAATCTGAAAAAGCATCAGAAATATCTGAGAAACATCAATGAACGTCTACTGACCACGAATTTCATAATCATCTGTCATCTTCTGAATCTTATCATCCGGAGTCTTTCGGTTTAAGAAAATTTTATCGCGCAACATGTTATCTCACGGATGCAGGAAAAAAATTTCTTGATGGAATCAAAAAAATCCCCCCGGTGCTATGACCGGGGCAAGCCTTCTATATTAAAGAACTTGTAATCGCGAAAGTACCGCACACGGAGCCGAAAATGTGAATTACGAAAATAATGAAAGTGTCAGAGGCGCATAGGCTGATAGGTACAAAGGAAGATGTCGTTGATTTGGAATTGGAAATTTTAACGTGAAGAACTCACCAGATCAGATATCATCTCGCCCATCACGGATTGCCTATCGTCGGCGATTATCTGTATGGGAAAGATGACCCCGACGTTTCGGTGCCGATGGGATTGACCGCATGGAAATTGATATTTGAAGATGTGGACGGAAAAAAAATTTCTCTAGAAATTTAAAAAAAGCCGGCGCAATAAGCCCGGCTTTATGTTGTTGATGTTGATTACTTATTTTCCGTACAATTGCCTATTGGCATCATCCAAATACATAGTGTGAATGGTTGCTATTTTATTACGTTTAACCCCGAGCGGGAATTCCCATGATCCGGGCCCGTAATCTCCGTAATTTTTTACCGGAGGACCAAATAGTACCAAGCCATCTTCACTAGCACAGATGATTGCATAAAAGGCCATGATATCAGGGAATTCTGAACCTTTTTTCTTCACCATCCTTTCAACAGCTTTCTCTCTTTTTCTCAATGGCGCTGCGTCATTGTATCTTTCTTCTTCCGGTACCTTGCTGTTGTAGTCGTCCTTGTAAGAAGAAAATGGTAGTAACTTAATCGCAGGAACGTTTTCATGATACATCACCAAATCCGGTTGTCCTTTTGGATGAAATGTTTCGTACATCCATGAGGAAATCAATCCTTTGATGTCATCATTCATGTTCCCCTGAATCGTCGGCCTGCCTATCAATATCTCTGCGTCACGATTTAACATGATAGCAAATGCCATGGCGCTAAAAAGATAATTCGTCGATTGTGGTTGGCCTTGTAGTTCAGGCACGATGAAAGTAGTACCTAGTTCTAATGCCTTTCCCAAAATGTCATTTTGAAGCGTCTCTGTAGCCATGAATAATTTGTTCATAGAACTCTTTTCATACGAAATCCCCTTATACAAGGGAAGAAATCTGAGTCCTACACCGAATAAGCCGTCGTCATAAACAACAACATGACGATATGCATCATCTTCACGCAAATCATACGATGACATGTCCGGTGAATTATAAGCCGACCCTTCATGTGCGAAAGAAAACACTTTTGCTATGTGCAGCAAACGAGCCGATTCCGGGCAATCAGCATAACGAAACGTGTACACTGGTTTTGGAATCATTATACCTTCCGACCCTTTACGTACGAATGTTTCTCCGAGCCTTTGTGCCTTGGTAGCTAATTCGTTTTCCACTTCATCAATATCAATGTTCAGCAACTCTATAAGAGTTTTTAAGCGCAATTCTTTTTTTAAAATAAGTTGCACTAGGTTTTCATAGTTAATGTTCAAGTCCATAATTTTCCTTTCTTTTTTTGGTTTAACTTTCTTTTTATTAATTATTTCTTTTTTTTAGAGGGAATGAATATAATAATATATTAGCTAATGTCAATGTTTCATTTTTTTCAATGTTTCATTTTTTTCAATGGAAAAACGCCACACCCTCACGGGCATGACGTCTTTTCTCTATCGTGAATAGAATAATTATTCAGCTTTCTTGGCTTTTGTCGTCTTCTTTGGAGCCTCGGCTTTTTCTTCTGCGGCTTTCTTTGGAGCCTCGGCTTTTGCAGCTTTAGCTTCTTTTTCAGCAGCTGGCTTTCTTGCAATCTTCTTAGATTCTTTAGGAGCTTTTTCAAGCATCTTTTCTGCCTTATCTGCCGTATCTTTATCTTCAGTCAACTTCTTCAAAACATCACCCAATCCCTTAGTCTTAGGTTTTCTTTCTTCAAAGGATTTGGAGATTTGCTGGCGACCTGGAGATTCGTTTGATTTATCTGTTTCTCTCTCCAAATCTCCCTTGATCTCCTTATCTCCTCCTTTTTCCTCTCCAGCTTTCTTTGTGCTTTCTATTTTCAACTTTGTACTTGTTTGTTTATCGTCGCCCTCGAGAAGACCCTTCATACTCAATCCGATTTTTCTGTTTTTTGAATCAAGGAGAATGATTTTCGCTTTAACTATCTGTCCGAGTTTTACGACTTCATTTGGATTCTGGATAGATCTCTGAGACAATTCGCTCAAGTGAACCAATCCATTGATATCACCGAACACTCTCACGAATACTCCATAAGGAACAAATCTGATGACTTCACCTTCGATGATATCGCCCACTTTGTGCACCTTTGGCAATGCGATCCGCGGATCATCTTTTAATTTCTTGCTGGATAATGAAATCTTTCCATTTTCAAGTCCGATAACTTTGACTGATATCTTATCACCGATTTTTCCGAGTTGATCGATATTGTTGACGTGTCCATAGGTGATTTCTGAGATATGAACCAATCCTTCTACCGTACCTCCGATAGTAACGAAAAGTCCATATGAAGATGTTCCGCTTACTACTCCGTCGAATACTTTTCCTACTTCGAGTTGAGAAAGCACTGCTTCTCTTTCTTCTTTAAGCGCTTCTCTTTCCGACAAGATGATTCTCTTTTCTTCTTCGTCGATATTTATGATTCTTACTTTGAGTTCTTTGCCGATGAGTTCAAGAAGTTTTTTAAAAATGATTTCTTGATCTCCATCTTCTACTCTAGGGTAATGGATAGGAGCCAATTGAGACAATGGAACGAATCCTTTGATACCATGCATGTCCACGAGCAATCCACCAAGATTGGCTTCTGTGGGTGTCACGCTGATAATCTCATCAGCTTCAAATTTTTTGATGATAGATTTCCAGATATCGTATTGAAGCAATTTTGTGATAGATACGATGTAATGTCCATCTTCATGTCTGATATTTGTATTGACAATTTCTAGTTCGATTTCTCTTCCAGGAGCAAGATCATACCCTGATCTTTCAAGTTCTTTCACTTCCTTTGAAAGGATGATACCTGTGAATGCGCAGTCTGCACAATCAACTAAAATTCCGTTTTCGATTTTTTTGAGTACGACTCACTTCACCTTATATCCTTCCTTGATAATAGGAAGTTTAAGATCAGCTAAATTAAATTCTGCCATTACAATGTAAAACGTTAGAGAATAAAAAAATGTTAACTTGGTCAACTTGGTTAACTGGGTTAACTGGGTTAACTTAGCTAAGTTTTACTAAGTTCACCGTTTTTACCAAGTTTTACTAAATTTTGTTATACTTTGAGGTCTAATTTTTTTGAAACTGTTGAGTACGTATCAAGACTTTTATCTTTGAGGTACTTTAAAAATTTTCTTCTTTTTGCAACTTTCTTCAAAAGACTTCTCTTAGCATCATAATCTTTTTTGTGCGCACCCAAATGTGCTTGAAGTTGCTCGATTTCTGCACTAAGTAATCCAGCTTGTACTTCTGGAGACCCTGTGTCTTTGTCATGTCTTTGAAATACTAAATCCCCCTGTTTTGCGGGAACTTTTTTCTCAACCTTTTTGGCTGCCCCGCCTTTTGCGGGATTTCCTTTGGTCGTTTTGTTCTTTTCTGCCATGATAATAAATAATAAAAAAGATAAAAAGCGGATGCAAAACTTACAGATGGCTATTCCGTCTAGCAATGCTTTCCAAAATAGTCTTTAGTCTTTAGCCGATAGTCTTTAGCTATTTGTTTTTTTAGCTAAGGACTAAGATGCCGTAAGGCCGTTACTAAAGTCTAACGACTGAATATACCCCCGACAGGGCTCGAACCTGTATTTACTCCTTAGGAGAGAGTCGTTCTATCCTGTTGAACTACAGGAGCGAAAAAGGCATAAAGTAGGCGCCAAGAACTTCCTCAGAAGTTTACCTCGACCGCCATGGCTTGCATGGATGTGAGATGGATACTGTAAAGTATAACGCCGATCTTTATCCAACAGTTACGTTAGACAAAAAAAAGTCGCTCTATCAAGCGGTGCTGTGGTTTTAGGATTTTTGGAGGGGAAATCAAGGGGAAAATAGGGGGAAAATAGGGGGAGCTAAATCATTCCTTCTACCTCGTCCAATCACTTCACAATTTTCCCTTCCAATTCTTTAATCTGACTAATCAATACTTTAGGATTTTCGTATTTGACTGCAGTATATTCTATTTTTTTATACTTGGAGATGCTGAGGTCGTAATTATTTTTCTTGATTTCTTCCTTATTTACTCGAAACCATTTGTCTCACTTCGCAGGTTGTTTGTCATACTTGCGGTCAGTGACACAAGCTTGGTATTTGGTTAATATATCCGGGATATCATTATCATTTGTCGGTGTTCTCTTATCATCTAAACTATATCCATCAGCTGATACATCATAGAACCATACTTTATTTGTCTCGTCACCTTTGGTGAAAATTAATACGGCTGTGCTCACTCCAGCGTAAGGCTTAAAAACTCCAGATGGCAGACTAATTACTGCTTTGAGGTCAGTATTTTCTATGAGAAGCTCTCTGAGTTTTTTGTGAGCGTTGGATGAGCCAAAAAGAACTCCATCAGGAACAATCACTCCGCATCTTCCACCGACCACGAGTTTTTGGTACATCAGCTCAACAAAGAGTAATTCGGTTTTGGTAGTTCATAAGGTAAAGTCATCACTCACATCTCCCTTGTCGATACTCCCCTTGAATGGCGGATTCATAAGGATTACATCAAATTCTGGAGCATGAGAAAATTGTTTTCCCAACGTATCCTGATATTTGATATTTGGTGTAGAAATTCCGTGCATGATACAATTCATCAATGCAATTCTGACCATCGTACTATCAAAATCAAACCCCGTCAATCAGTCAGACTTTAATCTCTTTCGGTCTTTTGCGTCAAGCAAATCTGCCGGATAATGCGTCTCTGATTCGTCCTCAAAGATTGCATCTTTACTCGTATTGCTCTGTAAAATATGTTTATAGGTGTTGATCAAAAATCCTGCCGTTCCTGCGGCTAAATCAGCAACTTTGTCATGTTTGCTTGGATTCACAATATCAACGATCATTTGAATAATATGTCTTGGCGTACGAAACTGACCATTTTTACCAGCGCTCGCTATTTCATTAAGCAGATACTCGTAAATATCTCCTGATGTGTCATCGTTTTGTTGAGTTATATGCAAATCTTCTAATATCGTCACTGCTGTCACGAGCATACTCGCCTTGGGAATAAGGAAATTAGCGTCTTTGAGGTTACCTGCGAATCATTCTTCTGTATGTAATGTTTTGATAAATGGAAAGACAATATCTCTGACATAACTAAACATTTCTTCAGCTGGCATTTGAATTCGACGACTTCGTCTCAATTCTTCTTTATCGTATTTTTTATTATTAATTTCAAATTTTCCAATAAACTTTGGTTCATATTTGAAACTAGAAACTCTGCTTGCTTTGAGTACGTTCTGCTTATCAAGCTCATCCAATCTTTTCATAAAAATAAGGAAAGATATCTGCTCTATGGCAGTCAATGGATTGGAAATTCCACCTGATCGGAAGGTATTCCATAGGGAATTAATCTGTGATTTAAGCGTTGAATTAAGCATCTTTTTTGAAAGTTAAAATAAAATCATATATTTCTTTTAAGGTAAATTTTCCTCTTTGTTCCGAATTTAATACAGGATCTAACTCAGTTTTTATTTGTTGTTGTAGAATATCAAATGCATCGTCAATAGTATATGCCAAATCACCAATTTTCTGACATATAAGTGGCCTGATAGATTCAAATTCGAATCCCCTCTCTCTAGCATACCAGACATCAAAAAAATCTCTAATTGCAGGATATTCACGTGTCAATGCAGCTCTCGTCTTTTCGGCGAATATTTCATTCAAATCCATCACTTGTATAGTATGATTTTGGAAAAAAATATTTTCAGATATAGGATGTTTAAAAATTGCTCTTATGTTTTTGGAGATAGGTGCAAGTAATAATATTGGCTCGAATCTTATATCTATTTTGATCATTTGAGGGGAATTATCAATAAACGAATTGTATAAAAATTTAAAACGTCATTGCCTATATGTGTTATATTTGGTCTGTTCTCCAGAGAGCGTTAGTCAAATATTTTTAAACATATCAGAGGAAAATAATTGCTTATATTGTTCTAATAATCTTCGTCTTGGATTTTTTCACAAATTACCGATCACAACGAAATCCAAATCCTCCGACAATCTGTAATAGTCATAGTAAATTTTATTTAAACAGGTTCATCATTTGAAAATCAATTCCGGATGATGTTTTCCGAGATAAATGAGAATAATCGTCAGTAAAAAATCTTTTTCTAATTTATATATATCAAATTTTGCCTCATGCTCGCGCAGCATTGGTTCGAGTAGCTTCCAATCAATGTCTTCATAACCATCCAGTACTTGGGAGAGTTCTATTGTCATAGTATAATTTTTTTGATAATAAATGCCCTGATATTTTGGTAAGGATATTTTTTCAATAATGTTTCAAGCTGTTGCTTGTTTATTGATCTTTTGTAGATTTCTTTAAGTTCAGCAAGCTTGTTCATATTTTCCTTACAATATTCAATAAACGCCCTTTCTATATTCATAATACTATAATATATTCATCTATCATATTTTAAATCAAAACCATATATCACTTCATTTTTTACTTTTTTGAATGAAAAATCTGTAGTATAGATTACTTTATCTCCATAAAATATAGTAGAATATATCGTATACTGATTAGCTATTTGTGTCGTAAATCCATAGAGATTGTACACAGCGAGTCATCCAAACATATAATTAGTTTTTCCACAATACGTTGCGCCAATGATCCATGGCGTAGGTCATTTTTCATATTGAAGATTGAGATACGACTCATCTCTTTTGATTACAGCAAGTATTCATTTCCTGGTAAGGTCATAGATAGTATATTGTTCTGGCAGCTTTTGCAAAAAATCATCCAAGAACTCTTTGGTAAGTATGGCCTTGTTTAATAAGTTAAACTTTTGTTTAATATCCAACATTTTTATAGATATTATATAAATATTTTATAGATATTCGCATTATTTTGCTAATAACTATATAATTATTTTATAGTTATTTAACTAAATAACACAATAATTATAAAAAAAATAGTGTTTTTTGCAAGAGATTTATATATTTCAACTAAAACCCGATAAGCTCATTTTTTCTAAAATATAAAAAAATCCAGTCTAGAACTGGAAATTTACAATATAATCGGAGTTCTAATATTCTTCATCTCTTTTCCGTGGGAAAACCAAATTACGGATCGGTTTCGCATATGTTGCAGGCCAATCCTCTGCTCTTTCATAAGGATCATTTCGATGCTTCTTAATCTCCTCTCCTATACACAAAAAGAGAAATCTGCCTAAATGTTCTACCAAATTTATAGATAATACTATACCTGAAATCATTTGTTTTTCATCAAATATGAGTTTTTTATCTTTCTTTCATTTATGAACAACCTCACATAGTTGTTTGTATATTTTCACATATTTTTTTCATCAAAAAAATCTTTATTTTCTATCGTACCTCATAGTCCAAGATAAATCTCTTTTTTGTAGAAATCACCATGTTTTAATGATAAGGATATTTTATCCTCTATACTTATATGTTCATTTCAATGTTCTTCCTTTTTATGTTTTCTAAAAGCTTGAATTTCTTCCTTATTAACTAATTTTTTAAAGCAGAGTTTAATTATGCTCTCCATCACCATTCTTAGATGGACATGAGCTGATTCATAATAACCACTCATAATATGTTTGAGAGCGATCGTTATTTCTTCTACAGAAAAATTTAGAGTCATCACTGTGTCATCGTCGAATCAAAAATCCTTCTGATGATTAGTAAATAGTTCCATGAGCGCTTCATAGCCATGAATTGCATAAAGAAGGTTATTTTTAAGATTACCGTTTTTTTCCAAACTTAATGAATTCTGCAATTTCCCTAGGGCAGCAATGGATTTGAAAAAGATTTCTTGCTCCTTATCATACATATCAAAAATACCAGGATATGACTTTAGTTGGTCCTTATGCTTGTCATGGAATAATTTAATTTTTAGTTTTTGCAATCGGTTCATATTTAATTAATTCAACTAAACCTGATATAACTTTTCTTTTTCCTCAATAATCCTCTCCAATTCCATGATCACACCATCCAAATTGTTTTCTATCTCTTCGTTGGTAAATCTTATGACCTCTATCCCGTAATCTCTGATTATCACATCTCTCATCTGGTCATATTCAACTTGGTCATTATGATATCATCCATCGAGTTCTATTCACAACAATAATTTGGAACAGTAGAAGTCCAAGATAAACGATCAGACTACTTTTTGTCTTCTAAATTTATATCAGAGAAACTTTTTATTTTTTAAAATAAGATGCCAGAATATCCCCTCCGTCTTGGTTGATTTTTTTCTGTTCTGTCTGGCGAATTTGGTCAGACTGGTATTGTAAGGGACAAAAGGAAGCTCTTGATCTTGCATGATTGATTGGGATGCGGATAAAACAAAAATCCCCTGCTCTCGTAATAACCCCACCACCCGACACTTCAGGGTCCCCCTCTCCTTTCAGGGAGGCAAGACCCCCTCCAGCTCCCCTTATCAGGGGAGAAAACAACCTCTCCACCATGGGTTCGCCATGGTCTCCTTCTCCTATCAGAGAGGAATATTCTCCCCGGAGGGGAAGTTCCTCTCTTCTCTGAAGAGAGGCGGTTACCTCCCTGTTAGGGGAGGTCGTTCGGATTTTCCGAACGGGTGGAGTTGTTAAAACTCTCCTGCATCTCTGCCTGATACAGCTCCTCTAGCTTCGCTAGCGCGAGCTTATGCTCTGACTTCTGAGATTCTATCTGAGTGATGATGTCGGCAAATTTTTGTTGGAGAGGAAGCGGCGGAAGTGGAATATTAAATTTTTTAATTTTTTGCAAAGTGAACCTTTTTATTGCCGCTCATCACATCTGTAAAACTAATGTTTTGAATGTATTTTCATCATTTAAAAAATATGTAAGAAAATATTCATTCAATAGTTTTTTATTTGGTCTTAGTAAAGCCAAACTTGAAAGCATACTGAATTCATAATCTAATGTATTGACCTGAGCTATTCAAGTTGTTGCTCAATCTTT
>Ga0066636_10002434_pt1 | contig 11847 bp, 15 predicted proteins | sample CryGeyCG2014_080_2_FD_62736 | JGI IMG/M metagenome (GOLD analysis project Ga0066636, IMG submission 62736) | Groundwater microbial communities from aquifer - Crystal Geyser CG07_land_8/20/14_0.80 | ecosystem: Environmental > Aquatic > Deep subsurface > Groundwater | place: USA: Utah: Grand...
CGTGATGGAAAAAAGTGCTGTTGTTACCGTCCGCTTATCCAAGCGTGACTTGGAAAGGGTGGAAGCCGTTAGGGTTCTTGAGGATGTTGACCGTTCAACTTTGATTAAGGAGTTTATAGAGGACGGGTTGCGCAGGAGAGTTGTTGATAATTATCGGAGGGGCAAATTAACCGCTGGAAGAGCAGCTGAAATATTGGGAATTTCCCTGCGCGAGTTTTTCGAAATATTGGAGAGGGAAGGCGTTCCCGTTAACTGGGATTCTGAGAGCGTAAAGGAATATTTGAAGGCAAGATATGGAGCTTGAGCCTTGCCAGAAGTCGTTTCGGATGCCGGACCCCTAATTCATTTAGCCCAAATAAACAAGCTACACCTTATCAAGAAGCTTTTCAACCAGGTAGCGGTCACTTCTAAGGTTAAGAAGGAGGCATACGATGAAGGAATTAAGCTGGGTCATCCAGACGCCCAAGTCATAGGAAACGCCGTGAAAGAGGGATGGATTATAGTTGAAGACGTCTCAAGGAAAGTGGCTTTAGCCTCTAAAAGATTGGCGGAAGGCGAAAACACTTCAAAGGCTGACGCTGAAACGCTTCTGCTTGCAAAAGAGAAAAGCGCCGAAATTCTTGTTGACGAGAAGGCTCTCTCAGACTTGGCAAGAATGTATGGACTCAAAACTTGGAACACTTGGACGGTGCTATTAGAAAGCTTGAGAAGAGGATTCATCCAAATCTCCGATATTGAGGCAGCCATAAAAGAACTTGGCGAGAAAAGACATAAGCTCAAGAATGAACAAGCTACGCAAATATTAGAAGCAGCCAAAACCATAGCTCGCAAGCGAGAAGAGGAAACAATGACTCAATAACAGTTTAGGCCGCTCTCATCGCTTTAATTGGTATCCCTCAATCCAACTGTAGAATATTTGTTTGCCTTGCCGAGTTTTAAGCCATGCATGCATGCATAAAGAGATATAAAAAAGCAGGTAGCGCAACAAATTATTAACGCAAAATTACGTTAACAATATATAAAGAAAGAGCGATAGTTAACAAGTCTACCTCAGGCTCAGAGATGTTTAACTTCGTAGCTTTTTAAGCTGTTCAACAAGTTCTCGAATCTCTTTGATCATGGCTTGATGTTCTTCCATACCTCTTGCAAAACTATCCATGATCAAGACTTGATGTTCCTGCATCTTCTCAAGTCAACCCAGCCTCTCCTCCACCAGCTGCAGTCGACTCCTCCTTCTTTTTAACGTGAATGTTCAAAACTTCTTATAATGTTGTTTTCACCATGTAATACTCGATATTAACAATGAGAAAGAGAAAGTCTAGCGTCGAAAACCTTTTTGTATCCACGTCCGAGGAGATCTTAATCGCTTTGTTAGATGACGAACTCTGCTGTGGAGAGCTGGCTGAACGTGTAGAAATAACCGAGCAGCATCTAAGCCAGCTTCTGCCAAGGCTCGAGAATCTTTCGCATCCTCTTAAATTTCACCGTGACAAGCAATAACTTTGCATGGAGCATAGAACACTAAAACTGGTAGATGCGTTCTTCCTCTCTGCCTTAATACAAGTTTTTTAGGTGTCGATTTAGGAGTATGGACGCTTTTTTCATAAACTTTATAAGCAGAAGTTTACCTTGAATAATTTGATGTGCCCTAAGCCCAAAGGGTACGTTCCTTGCGCATCCGCGCATTAAATTTAAAATTTCCTTTAACATTCGCTATCTCCTGATTTTAGTAACTCAGTTTTCTTGATGACCTTTGGCAAATTATAACCCATTTGTCTCATCATTTCCAAATATTTTTTATCCGTCTTATACCACGGAATTAGGAAATCATTTTTCGGGTCCCAGAGAACAATGTCTTCATCGAAGGATAGGGATTTCATTCCACCCTCGCTTTTGATTGCTTTGTTCGCTGTCATGTTGTACACAGGACTCCATTCGAAACTCTTCTTGCCTCTCCTCTTGCCTTGATTCCGAATACTCTCGCTATGACTCTGCACACGTTGGCGTCAACTACTGCAACATCTTTGCCATAGGCAAATGAAAGAACGGCATCTGCCATGTACTCCCCTACTGCTGGTAGTGACATGATGGTGTTTCTAGGGAGGAGTTGCAGGCGAAATTGGGAAAGAGCGGGAAGATTACGAGTACGCGTCTTGGAGAACTTGTCAAAAGCGATATGGCGATGAAGACTGCTGACGATAAATATAGGATTACGACCTTTGGAATAGTGCAGATGCAGAAGGATATAATTCCTAAAATAAAGGCAAAGCTAGGCAGTTAAGCAAACTTTCCGCTTTTGTTGTCTTTAAATTAAATGCGCAAAATTTCTTTGACCCTGTTCAGGAACTTTTCGGCATTATTGACTATACTTGTGGCTCCTTCTTCTGAGAAGATGAGGCCATAATCAGCCTCTTCTCTTAAGGTCATGGCTTCGTCAAAGTTTTGTATTAACTCGGATTCGAGTTGGTTTTTGTAGAGTTCCCTTAATGCTATGAGTAGTGCGTAGTGGCTTTTTTCTCTGAATCCTTTGCTGTACACGAGTGCTCTTGTGGCGTGAAACATTGAGTAGTATCCTTGTATTGTAGCCCATTTGAACTTCTTTCTTGATAAAGAATCTTTTGCGTCTTCTAGGTCGGATTCGGCTCCTTCGATTTCTTTGAGGACTAGCTTTCTGTCGATACTTATTCTCATTAACTTTCTTTCTTCGACGAAATGTTTGAGTTTGCTCATTCGGACTCCCACAATGATATTCCTTTCAGAATTCTGTCGTACAAGGGCTTGTCTTCTTTTCTCAGTTTTATGAATTCGTTGGAGTTGACTATGATTGATGCTATTCTTTTTTCAGCTTTTTGATAGCCATCAATTTTCGATTTTACTCTGTTCTTTTCGTTCGTGAGGATGAACAGGTCTGCATCGCTTTCTTTCACGTCTGTTCCTTCTGAACAGCTTCCGAACAGTATTATTTTCTTGCAGTCTTGTTTTATTTCCTCAACTAATTCGTTGAGGAAGTAGATGTTGAAGAGGACTTTGAGCTGTCTTGCCACGGCATTTTTCGTATTTAGGCTATAGAAGACCATTCTTCCCCTTTTGTTTCTGTTGAGCACTTTGATTTCCGAAAGCTTTCTTAGAATTTTGTTGGCTGAGCCTTTGCTGACTTTTGCTTTTCTTACAACTTCTCTTTCGTGTAATTCTTGCATTGGGTTCTCGTGAAACAGGTAGAGAACTTTTAGGAGAGTGGGTGTAATGAAGTCTAATTTATTGGGCATATGCTCATTATTTTGAGCTTAAGATATAAATAGTTTCGGTTGGGTTTGGTTGGTGGTGATGGTGTTTCTAGGGAGGAGTTGCAGGCGAAGCTTGGGAAGAGTGGACTTCGGAAGAAATTGAGCAATTTTGCATGTATGTCAATACGGTGCAATTTGATTTTACTAAGAAGTGTTGAAAATAATCCTACCCAAAATAGATATTTCATTTTTAAGAGCGAAATAGTGAAGAAAGTGTAGGAAGTGAAGGAAGAAGAGAGGAGAGATTTAAAAAGAGCCTGTTCCTGTTCCCGCTGATGCTGAAAAAAGAACTAACAATGTTACCATTCATTTGACTGAAAAAATGACGGCTGAGAAAATCAAGGTAAAGGTTCGAAAATTGACCGACTGGTGGATAAATGAGTGTGGTTTAGGATTGATTTCCCTCTGTATTTGTGCCGAATAGTGATAACTAAAACTGATACTATCATGAATGGTAGTAGAATAAGGAGTGATGGGAATTCTGGAACTATCGGGTAGTAATCTACATTGTTTTCATCAATAACGTATGGTGTGTCCCATATGCCTGAATTGTCTATCTCCTCAGCATCTGTATATCTCTCTTTGTAGTCGCTCCAATAGTTTCCTTTGCTACTATCATCCCAAGAGTTAGCTATTGGAGGTTCGGAGAATTCGTATATGTAAACTTGCTGGGCGTTGCCTATGAAGTTGTTATGATAAAACCTGTTGTCCTCGGAATAAGTAAAGAGTTTGATGCCATAGCCGTTTTCTGTTATGTTATTTGCACTAATGCTGTTGTTAAAAGAATGGTCGAAACCAACACCAGCATCATCGTTGTCACTTATGTAGTTTGCAGTTAGGTCATTATAAGCAGACTGGTTGAAAATTACGCCATTAACATTGTTTGTAATTCTGTTTCCAGTTATTGTGTTATTAGAAGAAAAAAGACCAAAACCGATGCCATCATTGGTTTCGGCCAACGTATTTCCAGAAATCGTATTGTTCGAGGAATATTCAAGATAAATGCCTAACATTTTATTGTTTGTTATTTTGCTGGATCGGACCGTGCAGTTTCTTGAATTATAAAGGTAAATACCAGATTCAGCGTTATCGTAAATTCTCAGCCACCATAATACAGTGTTGTCAGATTCCTCCACAATAATTCCGGTGGTTCCATTTATTATCTTGATAGAGTGTATCGTCACGTTATCTGCTTCTACTGAGATTACAGTTCCAGAGCCATTGCCATTAACAGTGGTCATAACGTCAGGATACCCTATATAGACGCAACCATAAAGATCAACAGACTTGTTTACAGTGACATGTTCATAGAAAACGTCGAGATCAAGAATAAGGTCGTGTCCATCCAAGGTTTCAGGAGCATTTATCGCTTCTTGAATTGTTTCATATCTCAAACTCGTGTTCACATTGTCAACTTTATAAACTTGATTAGCTGAAGTCTCTGGATCATTTAACGATTGAGATGGTGTGTCTTCATAACGATGATTTGCCATGACCAGAGATACGATAAGAATAACCAATACAAGTTTTTTACTCATACCACATCATTAATTGTGTCAGTTGCCCAAATATTTATGGCTTGGGAAGAACTCGCAATTGAACTCCAATGACACATAGTCCAAAAAGATACACTTGCCTAATGTCCTCAGTCTCCATCCTCAAGCACTAGCCATAGTATCTTCTGGAATGCCTCTACCAAAATCGAAAGAATACAATTGGCTATTTTCTTCGAAGGACTATAGAAATCAACTTCATTTCGAAAATCAGGAACCCAAAGCCTGCATTCGTCGGGTCTATCTATAGAACAAAAATAACCTTTTGGAGCGAGACGCCTAGCCATCTCTGTAAAAACTGTGGATATCGGTTTTCTGAAACGAGCCCCCGGGATTGGAACCCGGGGCCCAAGGAAAAACCATTACAAAAAAGTTCAAAGCAGTCATTAAATAACGGTAGCAACATACCTAACTAATCATCGTCAAGTACTGCGTGTCCTGACAAGAGGCGCGAAAAACTTGACCGAAGTAGAAGCCCGACAGAAAGAGCCCATGCGGGAGGGCACAAAGCCAGACTTAGAGACTGTTAAAGGCGAAATCCTCGAGTATCTATTTCATCTACAGAAACAGGGTTATCGAGAATCCACTATAAAACAGAAGAACCAACTCTTACATCGACTACTAACTTTAGGCGCAGATCTACACGTGCCAGACACGGTTAAAGCTGTCATAGCAAGACTTGACAGATCGGAAAGCTACAAATTTCTCTTATGCATAGCCTATGAAGGCTTCGCCAAACATATCGGGTTAGCATGGACAAGGCCAAATTACAAGCAAACTGAGAAGTTGCCCTTCATACCTCACGAAGTAGAAATAGACTCGCTTATAGCCGGCACTGACAGAAAAACAGCAACTATGCTTAGGCTCCTGAAAGAAACTGCAATGCGTTTAGGCGAGGCGTGGATGCTGGAGTGGACAGACTTAGACATGGAAAACCGCACGTTAAGATGTAACAATCCAGAAAAGAATAGTAGACCAAGACTCTTCACATTATCACCTGATTTAACACAAATGCTTAACCAATTGCCTAAGGTTAACCAGTTCATCTTCGGCTGCGGCAGAGGCATTCAACAAGGCAAAACAGACCCAGCCAAACATAGAAGGCTCATAGAAAGACAGAAAAGCCGCATCACCATGCAGAGACATCGTGTAGCCGCTAAACTTCAGAATCCAAGAATAGAAAAAATAACATATCCCACTCTCCGCCACTGGAAAGCCACCATGTTATACCATCAGACAAAGGACATCCTATATGTCATGCGATTCCTAGGCCACAGAAGCATAAAGAACACGTTGATCTATATCGACCTCGAAACCGCTTGTTACCCAAATGAAAGCGAAGAGTACATCACGAAAGTCTCCAAGACAGAAGCTGAAATCTGCAGCCTAATAGAAGCAGGCTTTGAATACGTGCTTCAGAAAGACGATTTAGCATATTTCAGAAAGCGTAAGTGACCTCAGCGAAGTTTTTACTATTTGTCCAAAAGCAACATCAAAGCTTTACTATTTGAGCGTGTGGTATGCCGTCTATGCTTAGCACCGCTTCAGGGTGCACATGACCTTTTTCTATGGCTTTTTGAACAACGTTTTTGCCTATCATATTCACTGTTGTTGAGTTTTCTATCATTGCCATAGCTTCTTCAACGCTGACTTTTGTGCCCTTGTAAAATTCTTCTTTTACGTGAAAAACTATTTTTCCCTTTCGCAGTGTTTTGCCTAGTATTTCAGCGTCGCACATGGCTAAAAGAACGTTGTTTCCGATTTTCTTGAGATTCATGTAGACTTCCAATTTTCAGACGCTCTTACAGTTGCCTAATGGATGATTTTGCTCCGCAAGCTTCGCAAACTAAGAATGATAGGCGTTTTTCCTTTACAATTTTTGTGTCTGGACGCTTGCAAACTGGACACGTGACGAACTGTTCCATGTATCTCTGTAGAAGTCTTTCAAATGTTATCCGTGAAAACTTTCCTTGGAAAATTATCCTTGACTCTTGCATGGTTGCGGCTGTAGCCATTTCCCTTGTCAAAAACTTCAGCAAATGTCTCGGGTCACGATTCAAAGCTTCAGCGATCTCTTTAAAATTGTGGATTATCGTACGCATACCTATGACTGAATGAACTATTCTGGGAAGCTCTAGACGTTCACGTTTTGAAGCAACCTCAGGAATTTGTGAACGCGCCCTCTTCAGCAACTCTTCGTAACCGTATTCCATTCGTTGATGCTCCATGATTAACATGACAACATAATCCTATTTAAAACTTATAACCGCCAAGTCAACAATCAAATGGTGTGAAAAGAGGGCTTCAAATGGGTTACGTCTATCTTTACACTGGAATGGGAGCTGGAAAAACAACAAACGCCTTAGGCTTAGCATTACGCTCTGTTGGACACAAACGCAAAGTCATCATCATCCAGTTTTTGAAATGGTGGAAAAACACAGGCGAATACAAAATTCGAAAAACGCTTATGCCTTACTATGAAATACACCAGTTTGGCCGTAAAGGATGGCACGGACTAGGCAATTTAGGTGAAGAAGACAAAGAACTAGCCCATAAAGCCTTAAGATTTGCTGAAAAAATCGTTAAGGAGAAAAAGCCGCATCTGCTAGTTCTGGACGAAGTCAATTTGGCTTTACACTGCAAACTTTTAGACGTAAAAGAAGTCTTAGAATTCTTGGACAAAATGCCAAAAAAAACTGACGTTGTCTTAACGGGCAGATTTGCCCCAATAGAACTTGTGAAGCGTGCAGAGTTTGTGAATGAAATCATAGCTATCAAGTATCCTGAAGAAATGGTTACAACAAGAGGAATACAATATTAACGTTAATGAGGGAAAACCGTGAGCGAAGACAAAGCCATAGCACGCGCTTAGAGGCTCTTTCTGAAGCAAAAAATTCAATAATGTTTGAAAAAGCTTAAAGTCAGTGCTGATTTAATGTTAATTCTAACGGTGAATCTCTTGATCAAACGTAGTCATCCATACATTCCGAATTCTCTGCCAGAAATCAAGAAAGAAATGATGCGGGAAATAGGTACAGAAAGCATTGATGAATTGTATGCGGATATTCCAGAGAAATACCGACTAAAGAAGCCACTGAAGCTTCCCGAGGCCTTGTCAGAGTTTGAGGTTAAGAAGCAAGTGGAAGGTTTGCTTTCAAAAAACAAGACATGCAGTGACATGCCAGTCTTTTTAGGTGCTGGCTGCTGGCCTCATTATGTTCCAGCAGTTGTAAAGGAAATCGTTCAACGCAGTGAGCTGCTTACTTCTTACACGCCTTATCAATCTGAAATTTCGCAGGGTATGCTTCAAACCCTTTTTGAGTATCAAAGCATGATTTGCGAGTTAACAGGTATGGAAGTTGCTAATTGCTCCTTGTATGATTGGTCTTCAGCCTTAGGTGAAGCCTCTCGCATGGCAGCTCGCTTAACAAGGCGAAACGAAATTTTAGTTCCTAAAATTGTTCACCCTGAGAGACTAGCTACATTACAGGTTTACGCTGAACCGGCTGGAATAATAATTAAACAAGTGGCCTACAACAAGGAAACTGGGCAAATAAGTCTAGAGGATTTCAGGAATAAGATTTCAGACAAAACAGCAGCGGTCTACATTGAAAATCCATCTTATTTAGGCTTTGTTGAAACACAAGTTGATGAAATGAGTAGAGCGGCGCACGCGCATGGAGCACTTTTCATTGTTGGAGTTGACCCAACTTCTCTTGGAATCTTAAAACCTCCAGGTGATTATGATGCAGATATTGTGGTTGGTGAGGCTCAACCTCTTGGCAACGCAATGAATTTCGGCGGGCCTCTTTTGGGGATTTTTGCTTGTCGTGATGATTTAAAGGTGATTAGGCAAATGCCTGGACGCATTATCGGGATGACTACAACATTGGATGGTAATGGACAAGGTTTTTGCATGGCTTTACAAACTCGTGAACAACATATTAGACGTGAAAAAGCAACATCAAACGTGTGCACCAACGAAGCCTTATGTGCTGTAGCATCAGCTGTTTACATGGCGCTGCTTGGACCAGAAGGATTACTAGAACTCGGCGACACGATAATGTACAAGGCAAATTATGCTATTCATCTGCTTTCGAAAATCGATGGGGTTAAAGCTCCAGTTTTCAAATCAACCCATTTTAAGGAATTCACTGTAAACTTTGACGGCGCACGTTTAAGCGTTAAAGATGTGCATGAAAAACTTTTAGAGCGTGGGATTCACGGTGGCAAAAACCTGTCAAAGGAGTTTCCAGAGCTAGGCAAAACAGCCCTCTACTGTGTGACTGAAATCCATTCTGAAGAGGAGATCGAACGTCTAGCAACGGCTTTAGAGGAGATTTTGGCTGGAGGTGAAAAGCGTCATGTTTAAACAGGCAAACTGGAATGAACGGTTGATCTTCAATCTTGGAAGGAAGGGACGAAGAGGACACGTTTCTCCGAAAGCTGAAGAAAAAATTAAGCGAATTGTTGGCGATGTGAACATGCTTATTCCAATGAGCATGCAGCGTAAAAGTCAGCCTAAGCTTCCAGAGCTTTCAGAGGTTGAGATTGTAAGACACTTCACACGCTTGTCCCAAATGAACTATGGCATTGATTCTGGCTTGTATCCGCTTGGAAGCTGCACCATGAAGTATAATCCGAAAATAAACGAGTTGCTTGCGAACCTGCCAGCCATAAACATGGTGCACCCGTATCAGGCTGAAGGCACTGTGCAGGGCATATTGGAAATTCTTTACAAGCTTGAGCGATGGCTTGCAGAGATTACTGGCACCTATGAGGTTTGTTTGCAGCCTGCCGCAGGTGCGCACGGTGAATTCTTGGGCACATCGCTTATGCGTGCTTATCATAAGTTGAATGGGGAAATTGAAAAGAGAAGAGAAATTATTGTGCCCGATTCTGCTCATGGCACCAATCCTGCAAGTGCGGTTATGGCTGGATTTAACGTTGTGGTTGTTCCATCAGATGAGGATGGCTGCGTGAGTATCGAAGCGTTGAAGACAGCTGTTTCCGAACGCACAGCAGGTCTGATGCTTACAAACCCTAACACTCTTGGAATCTTTGAGAAAAACATTGAAGAAATAGCCAAAATTGTTCATGAGGCTGGTGGACTGCTCTACTATGATGGAGCGAATTTGAATGCCATACTTGGTAAGGCTAGGCCCGGTGACATGGGCTTCGACATAGTTCACATGAACATACATAAAACGTTTGGTACTCCTCATGGTGGAGGAGGCCCAGGAGCTGGTCCCGTTGGTGTTTCCGAGGAGTTAGCCAAGTTTTTGCCTGTTCCCCGCATAGTTTTTGATGGAGAAAGCTATCACTTGGACTATGGTAGGCCTCACAGCGTTGGTAAGATGAGAAGTTTTTATGGGAATGTGGCTGTTTTGTTGAAGGCTTACGCGTATATTTTGAGTTTGGGTTTTGAAGGGTTGAAGGAAGTGGCGGAAGTTTCTGTTTTGAACGCGAACTACTTGGCTAAGAAGCTTGAGAAGATTAAGGGGTTGACGCTCCCTTATGGTGGTGAAAAACCTAGGAAACACGAGTGTGTTTTGAGTGCCAAGCATTTAAAGAGCGAAACAGATATTTCAGCTTTGAATGTTGCTAAACGTCTGCTTGACTATGGATTGCATGCACCAACAATTTATTTTCCCGCCATTGTCAATGAAGCGTTGATGATTGAGCCTACGGAAACGTTTGAGAAAGAAGAACTTGACCGCTTCGTTGAAGCTATGCGGAAAATCTGCGAAGAAGCATATACAAACCCAGAAGTGGTTTTGAAGGCACCGCATAACACTGCTGTTTCAAGGCTAGATGAAGTGAAGGCTTCACATCCGAGAACTATGGCTTTGAGTTGGCGAATGCATCGGAAGAAAAATGAGCAGAACTTGTAGCTTAATGTAACAGTTTATATGGCGTATATTCCTTATTTATTGAAAAACAGGTGGACGTGAAAAAGGCTTGACCGAATTAGAGGATACGGTGCGTGAAGCCGTTGGCAAGGTTGTTGACCCTGAAACTGGTTTGACTTTTGCTGAGATGCACATGATTGCTAATGTTAAAGAAGAAGAGCACGGTGTTGTTAAGGTGCATTTTATTCCTTCAAGTCCTTTCTGTCCTATTGCTTTTAAGTTGGCTATGGATATTAAGAACGCGGCTTTGAATGTTGCTGGCATCAAAAAAGCCTTAGTTTACTGTCGTGGGCATATGAAGGAGCAGCAGATTAACGAGATGGTGAACAAGGAACAACAGAAATAAAACTTACTAGCTTCTTCACTTTGTGTGTGCGAATGCTCAGGTTATGTACGTGATGACCAAAAACCTTAAGTGTTATGGCAATGTTATGAGTGTTGTTAAAATGTGTAAAGGTGTTGAATTAGTTTGGCTGTTGAAGGTTTTTCGAGACGTAGAGAGCCAGTAGACGCGAAAGTAGGAGAATTAACCCCCACCTCTAGAGCCGTAAACGTCATAGCAAAAACAATATCAAAAAGCGAAGTCCGAAGCATCGCAGCTGGAAGAGACGGAGCACCACACCGCGTATGCGACGCATTAGTAGCGGACGAAACAGGCTGCATATACCTAACCTTGTGGGACGACAACATTGAAAAAGTAAACGATGGAGACACAGTCAGCGTAAAAAACGGCTACATAAACCTGTTCCGAGGCAACATGCGCTTAAACATCGGCAGATACGGCACAATGGAGATTGCAGAACAACCCTTAGAAGGCGAAGTAAACACTGAGAATAACATGTCAACTAAGGTGTTTGAGCAAGAGAGAAGATCGTACAACAGGGGAAGAAGAACAGGCGGATACGGAAGAAGATACTAATCACTATCTAACTGCCGGAAAGGGTTTCCAACTATTTTCTTCTAAACAAGAGTATAGGCCTATTCAGTTTCGCTCTTTTTTCTAGTGGTTGCTTTAAGCTGAAGTTATTACATCAGTTCTAGAAATCCATATGCAAAATTGATTTCGCCCGTTTCCTCTGTTTCAAGAAAACCTTTGTT
>Ga0066636_10002446_pt1 | contig 11822 bp, 11 predicted proteins | sample CryGeyCG2014_080_2_FD_62736 | JGI IMG/M metagenome (GOLD analysis project Ga0066636, IMG submission 62736) | Groundwater microbial communities from aquifer - Crystal Geyser CG07_land_8/20/14_0.80 | ecosystem: Environmental > Aquatic > Deep subsurface > Groundwater | place: USA: Utah: Grand...
CAGTCGAAGTGCCAACGGGCACCTTTGGCTGGCGTATGACACCGCCATCTGTGAAGCTTCGCGATGTCGAATCAATTCTGGAGTCTCTGAAGGCGCTTAAACTGAAGCGTTTTATTAGGACAAAAGAAGAGGTGGACAAGGAGGCGATGCTGAAAGAGCCTGAGACGGCTAAAACCGTCAAAGGTGTTTCAATCAGCCAGCACGAGGAGTTCGTGGCAAAGCCCGTAGAGTTGGAGGTGGAAATAGCAACTCGAGTCGGTAAGCTCAAGAAGAATACGGCTTAAGAAGTTTCTCGATCAACGGACTGAGCAGACCAACCGCTCCCCGACGTGTCGCAAGGCCCGTCGGGTTTTTCTTTTTATGAATTTGAAAGAACAAAGAATTTGCCGCCAAAGCAGTAAATTTTTCAAGAAAATGAGCTTGAAAAATTTTCTAAAATGAGTTGTTATCAACTCATAGAAAAACTTGTTCCGATTTTGTCTCCGCAAAGCGGAGCAACAAAATCGAGAATTCGCGACCCCGACTAAAGTCGAGGGTCGGGAAAATTGTTAAACCTTTCGGCGAAGCCGCTAATTTTTCGGGGGTTTCTCCTCGCCGCCCCGCCGTGGCGGGGCGAAATGCGTCCGAACTATTTTCAGATGGATGGTGGATGGATGGTGTCAAATCTATTTTATTTTCAATCATTAATTTAGAAAAATAGTTAGAAAATAGACTTGACACCATTTGCCCTCAAATGAACCAGTGCGCGGTTGACATCATATTCGGTATAATTTATACTGGAAGTGAGGTTAAAACTAATGTCCAGTATAAAAATGGACAGAAAGATTAAAAAGGGCGAATATTTGGACACATTATTGAGGTCAAATAAAACCGTCTTTTCAACAAAAGATATTGCTTTGTTGTGGGGCGAAGAAAGCGAGGGCGCCGCTCGAGTCAGATTAAGCTACTATGTTAAAGCTGGAAAGTTAATTCGCGTTCATCGTGGTTTGTACGTAAAAGACAAAAATTACGACAAGTTTGAATTAGCGACAAGAATCTATACACCCTCGTATATCAGTTTTGAAACCGTCTTGACTCGCGCCGGGATTAATTTTCAATACTACGGCAATATTTTTGTTGCATCATATGTGAATCGAGAAATAGAAATAGATGGCCAGAAAATCACATTCATAGGAATGAAGAATTATGTTTTAAGCAACACCGTCGGCATTGAGCACAAAGACGGCTATGCCATTGCCGCAAAGGAGCGCGCTTTTTTGGATAGAATTTATGTGAGCAAGGATTATCATTTTGACCACTTGGACCCCTTGGACTGGGATAAGGTTTTTGAGATTTTGCCTGTTTACAATAACAAGAGAATGATAAAGAAAGTTAACAAGTACTTTGAGCATTATAAAACCACAAAATAATGTATTTGTGGTGAGTTTATTAAACTATGACATTAGATTATTCAATCCACAAAAATATACAGCTTCAAATCCTTAAAGAAATCTATTCTGACACAACGCTTGCCCCGCATCTCGGCTTCAAGGGCGGCACGGCCGCTCTTATGTTTTACGACTTAGACCGTAAATCAGTTGACTTGGATTTCGACCTCTTAGATGAAAGCAAAAAGAAAAAAGTATTTGAGAAAATCTTGAAGATTGTTCGAGGTTATGGAGAAATACGAGAATCGCGGATAAAACGTTTTAATTTGATAATTATACTTTCCTACGATCCAAAAGCCCAAAACATAAAAATTGAAGTGAATCGCAGAGAGTTTGGTTCTCGCTATGAACTCGGGACGTTGCTTGGCATTTCTATGCTGGTGATGGTTAAGGAAGATATGTTTGCCAATAAGTTGATGGCAATGTATGAACGGGTTGGCAAGACAAGCCGAGACGTCTTTGACGTGTATTTTTTTACGAAAAACAACTGGCCGATTAATAAAGAGATTGTAGAAAAAAGGGCTGGCATGCCCTTCAAGAAGACATTAGAGAAAAGCATTGGATTATTAGAAAAAATGAATAACCGAAATATCTTAGTTGGCCTCGGCGAGTTTTTGACCGAAAGCCAAAAGGACTGGGCCCGAGCCAAGCTTCGGGAAGAAACAATTTTCTTGCTTAAAGCAAGATTGGAAAGTGAAAAATAAATTTAAGAAAGAGCGAAAAGGGGCGCAGAGGTTTTATCCCGTGCCCTTGCCGCCAACGATTGGGAGGGGTAGATTTAATTTTTGGATTTTGCCTGCAAAAAAAAATAAAAACGCTTTTTGACATACTGGTCTTTTAGCAGAATGAAAAGATGATTATTTATATTTTATTGGGAGTTATCCAGGGGATATTTGAGTGGATTCCGATTTCCAGCGAGGGAGTGGTTGCTTTAGCCAGCCAGTGGCTGGTGAAAAACATCAATCCTATTGATATGGCTTTGTTTTTGCACTTGGGAACTTTTTTAGCAGTTATGGCGTATTTCTGGAAGGACTGGAAAGAGGTTTTGCTTTTTCGGAACAAGGAATTATTAAAATTTTTGACAATCGCGACTCTGGTTTCCCTGGCAATCGGATTTGTTTTATATAATCTTGTCAGCAAAGCGGTTTTGGGTACCGGCCTTTTGTTTATCACCGGTTTTGGCTTACTGTTCACCGCCTATCTCAATATGCGCCGAAAGGAAGCTGGGCTGGAAGGGGATAAACTTGCTTTGCTCGCCGGCGTTCTTCAGGGGCTGGCGGTTATTCCGGGATTTTCCCGGTCTGCTTCCACGATTTTCGCTCTGTCTTTGGGCAAGAAGTCGCCTTTAGATATTTTGAAGTTATCGTATATGATGTCAGCGCCTGTTGTTTTGGCTTCAGCTGGCTATGTTTTTCTTAAAAACCCGGCGATTTTGGCAGGGGGCTGGATTGCTTTGCCAATAAGTTTTTTGGTCGGGCTGGCCAGCTTGAAAATTCTATTGAACATTTCCTCAAAGATAAGTTTTGTCAAATTTGCCGTTGTTTTCGGCACTGTTTGTTTGATTGGGGGCTTGTTAGGAGTTTTTATCTAATAAAATATTTTAAATAAAAAGGCGCCACCCGCCCGAGGCGGGTGGCGATAGGTGCTCTGATTTTGGCTATGAGCACCGATTGTTGTCCGGAGGCGGGCAGTCTCGCAGTTTGTCTGGCAGGGCGTTGAATCCCATAGAGGCCAGCTGGGTCATGTGCTCTGCCATACTGATGTTGATGAAGATAATCCTCTCGCGCGGAACAAGCATCAGTTGTCCAGAGATTGGCAATGGAGCAGAGGGTACGGTAACCCTATAGAAAGACCTTCCTCCTATTTGGATTTTTCCGGTGAGCCAGCCAAAGAACCAGATGTCTCCCCACTTAACCAGGACCACGCCCTTAGCCTCTCTCGCTTTGATTTTCAAGAGTCTATGCATTATGCCCCTGAAAGGGTGGGCGAGCATGATGCCATAACCGAGGACAGCGGCAGCTGCTAAGGTCAGGGCGCAGGAGATCATCCACTTGAGCGCAGGGTTGCGGAATCCCATGAACACAAGAAGCGAGCCCCAAATGCCGTACGTTGCTTGTAGTATCAACCAAAGGAAGTAACCAAGAACCAAGGCGGTTACCCCCCAGACCAATGCTTTTTTGAGCTTCATCTCCGTCATCTCCTTTCCTCGCTATTTCGTTATCAAAGACCGATGGCAAATTACAGCAATCTTATTTTTAACCAAAAAAACGTTTGATGTCAAATTTTGTTTGCCAAAAGACAGCATAAAAGTTAAAATAAAGAATCAGCGATTAAGAATTAATAAAAATATGAAAAAGAACATTACGCTTGAGGATGTCAGGTCTGACCCGCAGGTTGATGAGTACATAAAAAGAAGCACGGAGTTCTTGCGCCTTTACCATTATACTGACCACGGCATTGACCATTCCAATCTTGTGTCAGAAAGGGCGAGGTATTTAGCCAAGGAAATCGGCTTATCAGAAAAGGAGCAGGAATTGGTGTCCATCGCCTCTTATGTGCATGATATGGGTAATTTTTTAGACAGAAAGAATCACGAATATTGGGGCGCTTTGATGTTCCATAGTATCTTTCAAGAGAGGCTGCCGGCCGAAGATATGGCCACTATAATGCAAGCCATTGCCACCCACGACAATTACCGAGCCCAGATTGTGAATGCCGTGGCAGCGGTCGGAATGATAGCAGACAAGTCCGATGTAAGGCGGAGCAGGGTGATAGAGAAAGACAAGGCCCAAATTGCCAGAGATATCCACAACAGAGTTAATTTTGCCGCTACAAATAATAGATTTGAGGCCAACAAAGAAACCAAGAAAATTACTCTGACACTAAAGATAGATACTTCTTTTGTGCCGGTGATGGAATATTTTGAAATTTTTACTTATAGAATGGTGCAGTGCCGAAAGGCGGCCCAGTTTTTAGGGTATAAATTTGAGTTGGTGATAAATGATTTTAAGCTTCTTTAAGCGGCTTTAAAATATTGAACACAAAAGCCCGTCCCTCGTTTTCACTCGGGACGGGCTTTTGTCTTTTCCGCCATAATTCAAAGCAGGGTTTGCGGTTCAACATCCGCTGACCAGTCGGGCCCCATTATTTCTCGGATAATTTTTTTCTCCTTTAAGCCGTCGCTTTTTATTTTCGCTATGATATGCCAAAAATATTTATTTCTGATTTTCGGTACTAAGGCCGGAGCCGGTCCGAGCATATTCAGGGCCGGCGCTGATTTCTGGATTTTCCTTTTCATCTCAAGCGCCTCTTTCCTTGCCCTTTCATTATTTTTGTGAGAGAAAGTCAGTTTTATAACCTCGGAGAACGGGGGGTAAGACAGGGCTTTGCGGTGTTTTAATTCTTGCTCAAGGAATCCCTCAAAATCGTTTCGCTTTAGGAAATCAAAAAGATAAAAATCCGGATTATATGTTTGGATAATCGTTCCTTTTGCGAGCGCGGATATTTTGAAAAGTATTTTCATCAAACGCTCGGGCGACCGGAATTCCGGGATATTAAATAAAGGGTCGGCCAAAATAACGACAACCAAATCCGCTTTTTGTTGAAGCCCCGAAGAAAAAAGCAAATGGGTTCCCACCAGAACATTGTATTTCCCTGCCTGGAAGTCCTGCGATATTTGCTCCTGTTTTTTTCTATCAGGCGTAATATCGCTGTCCATAATAGCGGCGCTTATCTTTACGCCTTCTATTTTTCCAAGTTCTTCCATAATTTTCTGGGTGCCGGCGCCCAAATACTTGATTCTCCAACTTTTGCATTTCGGGCAGAGAGAAGGCGGAGCCATCGTTTTTCCGCAGTAATGGCAGATTAAAAGGCCTTTTTCCGGTCCGTTGGTTTTATGATATACCATCGGGGTTTCGCATTCCCGGCATTTGATAATATGGCCGCAATCCCGGCACAGAACCGCGGCGGCCAGCCCTTTGCGGCTGACAAAAATTATCACCTTTTTGTTTTTGGGAATTACGTTAGCTAATTGTTCCCGGAGTTCCTCGCTGAAAATTGAATAATTTGTTTTCCTGGCTTCTTCCCTCATATCCACGAGGCTTATGTCCAGACCAGATTGCGATTTTATTTTCGGCTGCAGCAATTGGTATTCTCCGATTTTGGCGCGATAAAAGGATTCAGGAGAGGGGAGCTGGCTTCCGAGAATTATTTTTGCCTTAAAGATTTTTGCCAATTTCAGAGCCACGGTCCGGGTGTGGTATTTCGGATGCTGGTCCCAGGACTTATAGCTTTCATTTTCCTCTTCATCAACGACAATCAGGCCAAGATTTGGAAAAGGCAGGAATAAAGAATTTCTGGTGCCGATTATAATATCAATTTCATTATCCCGGACTTCCTGCCAGCATTTCATTTCTTCGGATGTTTTGAGTTCGCTGTGAAAGACCCTGATGTTTTTTGAAATTTTTTCCAAACGCGGCAAGTATTGGGAAATTTTATTTATTTCCGGGACTAAAAACAGAACCGATTTTTTATCCTGAAGAGCCCCTTTTACTGCCGAGACATATTCTTGGCTCCTTTCAGGCGAATTGAGTAAAACAGGGCGGAGGGGTTGGTTTTGGTTTTCGGGGGCCGGGCTTGGAAACGATTTTTTCAAGGCAGAAAGTTTTTTTCTTCGGAGGACTGATTTGGGGAGAAACAGCTTCAGGACAATGCCTATGGGGGAGAGGTAATAATCGGAAAGCCATTGGCACAATCCCATTTGGGCTTCGGTGACAATCGGCTCTTCGGAGATAATTTTTGAAATGGGTTTGAGCTTGAAATATTTTTTTTTAACCTCCATTTTTATGTTCTCCAGCGGCTCAACGCTTTTCACAATCGCTTTTATTTCCGTCCTGCCCAATGGCGCTAAAACCAAAGAGCCGATTCCCGGCTTTTGGCTGGAAAAATAGGTGAGGGTCTGCGAGCCGCAGGAGGCGATTTTTATCAAGGGGATGATTTCAATAATATACATAGAGCAAGATTACATCAGTGATTTTAGTATAATTCCGAGTGGCGCGAGGGTCAATTTGAAAAAGAAAAAGAAAAAGAAAAAGACCCTGAAGGGTTTCGTAAAAAGGGGCGAACGGGCCTGTATCCTCCATGACGGTCTCGCAGAGACGTTGGTGGTTGTTGCGCAGGCCCGTTCTCGCCGAGAGATCTCTTTCGGGGAGCGGGGTGGCAGTGAATGTATCCATCGGGATCGGACGTGGTTACCCGCGGAACTCCCTGATGAGAAGAGATATGAACTATCTTTTATCATAAGCCATTTTGTTTTTTTGTCAAGATGTTGATATTTGTTTTTTTGACAAATTCTGACAATCAAGTAAAAAGAAGTCAGAAGGAAGAAAGAGCCCTTTAGGGATAGCCCCTTGACAATCGAAAGGAGAGGGAATGGATCAATCTGTAGTCGGGAACAGGCAATTGGAGGTTATCGCCGGATGTATGTTCAGCGGCAAAACCGAGGAATTGATCCGCCGCTTGAAGCGGGTCGGAATCGCGAGATGGCCGGTGCTTCTTTTCAAGCCGACGATTGACGACCGTTACAGCACTAACACAACACAGACCCACGATGGACTTAAGTTCCCCGCGATTCTACTTGAGCCGGGGAAAGAGATGCTGGAGGAAGTGGGGCGGTTAGCAGGTCATTCTGCGGCAAGGGGAGCGATGGTGGTTGCGTTTGACGAAGCCCAGTTTTTCTCGGACAAGCTGCCTGCGCTCTGCGAAGCATTGGTTGGGCGAGGCAAGAAGGTGATGGTGGCTGGCTTGAATCTGGATTTTGCCGGAAAGCCGTTTGGCCCAATGCCGCTCATCATGGCTTTGGCAGATGAGGTGACCTCGCTGACAGCGATTTGCGTAAAGTGTGGGGGAGCCGCTACCCGAACCCAGCGATTGGTTGAGGGCAAGCCGGCGCCTGTTGACGGCCCAACAATCCAGATTGGCGGTCAGGAGTCGTACGAAGCCCGTTGCCGCGACTGCTGGGAAAGAGGATAACTTCAGCATTACGAGACCCGGACTCGTAATTTCCATGAAACGCGGAAACCCACGCTGGATAAGGAGAATCTCACAACGATGCCGGGTGGCGTAATTCTTGGGGGAAAGTTATCCACAGGCGGAAGACAATGCGGAAGGCAATGCGAACCCTGCTGAACCGAATACGTTGATTCAGCAGGGCTTCTTTTTTTGGTTTTTATGTGATAATTTAAAGGAATATGCTGCACCGAGTTTTCATTGCCATTAATTTTCCGGAGGATATTAAGGATAGATTATTGAGATTTGAGAAGGAATACAAAATTCCCGCCAAATGGGTTGGCCGGGAAAATTTGCACATTACTTTGAATTTTTTGGGCAACTTGGATGATAATCAACTGGTGGAGACAATTGAAACAGCAAAGCGCGTTTGCGCTTCGCGCAATCCGTTCAGGGTCGGATTGAAAAGAATTTGTTACGGCCCGCCTAAGAAAATTCCGCCCAGAATGGTTTGGGTAGAAATGGAGGAAAGTCAGGAATTGTCAAAACTTCAGGCGGACTTGGAGAATAATCTTTTTAATCTTCCAAGTTATCAATACAAAGAGAGAGAGAATCGTTCATTCCGTCCCCATGTCACGCTTGCCAGAATCAGGGCCTTTGAATTTCGGGCATTAACGGAACAGCCGGAAATAGACGAAGAAATTAATCTAAGTTTTGAGGCAGATTCTGTTGAAGTGATGGAGAGCGAACTGAAAAGAAGGGGCGCGGAATATGCCATATTAGAGAGCGTAGAATTTTCTTCTTGATTTTTTCATTTTACATTATCATTTTTAATTTTTATTTTTTCTATGAGGGTTCACTTTATCGGCATTGGCGGAATCGGGGTCTCGGCCCTTGCCCAATACTATCTTGCCAAAGGAGCGGTTGTTTCCGGCTCTGATTTGACTGCTTCGGAAATCACCGAGATGCTGGGGAAAAAGGGGGCAAAGGTTTCTATCGGCCGGCACAAGGCGCAGAATTTGCCGGAAGATTTGGATTTGCTGGTTTATACTCCGGCTGTGCGCGAGGATAACCCCGAGTGGGCAGAGGTAAAAAAGAGAAAAACAGAAGCGCTTAGCTATCCGCAGGCCTTAGGCAAGCTGACCAAAAATTATTTTACCATTGCGGTTTCCGGAAGCCACGGCAAAAGCACCACCTCGGCAATGATTGCCGATATTCTAATCCGGGCCGGGCTGGACCCAACCGTGATATTGGGGACCAAATTGAGAGAGTTCGGGGACAGCAATTTTCGGTTAGGCGCTTCCGAGTATCTGGTTATTGAGGCGGACGAATATCAGGCGTCATTTCTTAACTATTGGCCGAGCATTATCGTTCTGACCAACATTGAGGAAGAGCATCTTGATTATTTCGGCAATCTTGAGAACATTCTCGGGGCTTTCCGGGATTTTGTAAATCATTTGCCGGAGGATGGAACTCTGGTTCTGAATTACGATGATGAAAATTCCAGAAAGATGGAGGAATCAGTAAGCGCCAAAGCCCTAAACATCATGCCTTATTATTCGGATATGGAAGAGTCCTCAGCGCTTAAAGAAATTTTGAGAATCCCGGGCAAGCATAATATCTCCAATGCCTTAGGGGCGTTGATGGCGGCAAGGTCTTTGGGGATAGCTGATAATGTTTCTTTCAGGGCGTTAGCCGACTATCATGGGTCTTGGCGCAGGTTTGAAATTTATGAAGCAAATTTCGGGGACAGCGGATTCACCATAGTTTCCGATTATGCCCATCATCCGACTGAAATCAGCGCGACTCTTTCAGCGGCCAGGGAAAAATGGCCGGATAAGGAAATTTGGGCGATATTCCAGCCGCATCAATATCAGCGCACTTATTATCTTTTTGACAAGCTGGTTGAGGCCCTTTCCTTTGCTCTGGCAAAAAGAATTATTATGCTTCCCATTTATGATGTCGCCGGCAGAGAAGACGCGGAGATAAAGCGAAAAATAAGCTCTTTGAAATTGGCTGAAGCCGTGAAAGAGCGGGCTGAAGATAAAGAAATTTTTTGTCTTAATACTTTTCTTGAAACAAAAAAATTTCTGGAAAACAATCTTAAAGGAGGAGAGGTCGTAGTGATAATGGGGGCCGGGGATGTATATGATTTGGTCAAAATGTTTTCCACTTGACGCTCTGATAAGCAGGAGGTATTATGTTATAATATTTGTTTTTGACAGGAGTGCAAAGGTCGCGATATTAACTATTTTTTAAAAATATGGATGTAATATATTGGGTCATTATCGGCTTAGTGGCAGTCGGCTTGGCAGCTCTGCTTGTTACCAAGGGATACGGCAAAGGTTCCAGAAAGAAAGGCAATCCTCCTGCGCAACAGGGGTCAGGGAATGCCGGAGCCGGCGAATAGGCAAGAGCAGAGAGCAATTCTCCAGCGAGCAGTTTTGAGCAATTTTGAAAATTATTTTTTTTCTTAACCCAAAAAGCGCTTTCAGCGCTTTTTGGCTCCCGCCGCTTGATTTATTTCCGCTTTTATGATAGTATCTGTTTTACAATTTTAAGTTAGGCAAAATTATAACAAAATTATGATTGGGAAAACAATTGACATCTTAACTGTAATCGCGATGATTGTCGTAGTCATCGTTTTTCTGGTGGAGTGGACTCCTATCTACCGGACAGTGGTGAGTATTTTCAGCGCCAGCGCTTATGGTTTCTAAAAACGCTATTCCATTATCCGCAGAAGTGCGGGAAACGAAAGGAAGCAAGGCAGAAGACCTGCGTAAACAGGGGTTTTTGCCGGCAGTGGCTTACGGCCCCAAGATAGAAGGGACTCCTTTGATTTTGAATTCTAAAGAATTTGACAAGGTCTTTGCCGAAGCCGGGGAGCATGCCTTAATTGATTTAAAAATCAAAGGCAGGAAAGAAAGCGCTCCTGTTTTGGTTCACGATATCCAGAAAGACGGGGTCTCCGGCAGAATAATCCATGTGGATTTTTACGCGCCCGACCTGGAGAAGAAAGTGGAAATGGCGGTTGAGCTTGTGCTTGAAGGAGAGTCGCCGGCGGTCAAGAAGCTCGGCGGGACTATTATCAAAACACTTTCAGAACTGGAGATTAAGGCATTGCCGACCAATATCCCGGACGAAATTAAAGTTAATATCGAATCACTGGACGCCATAGGCAAAGAAATATTTGTAAGGGATTTGGTTGTCCCTGAAGGGGTGGAAATTCTGAAAGACCCGGATGAGGTTTTGGTTTTGGTGGCCGCGCCCACTAAGGTAGAAGAGGAATTGGAAAAACCGATTGAAGAGAAGATTGAGGAGATTGAGGGAATGGTTAAGAAGGGCGAGGAAGGCGCTGAAGAAGCGGGCGAGGCGGAAGAAGGCAAGGGGGGAGCGGAGAAAAAAGAGGGGCCGGAGAAAAAAGAGGAGAAGAAGGAAAAAGAAAAAGATTAATTCCGGCTCAAAACAGACAAGAGAGGGATTTTGTGATAAAATATCAGATTATGGGCATTTATCACAAAAGCGGATTTTTTAGAATTGTAGGCACGGCACTGTTAGGGTCTTTTTTATTTTCCGCCTCCCTCGCTGTTAATCCCTTGCTCGGCTATAAGATTACGGTGTTCGGGGCAGAGGATTTGGCAAAAACCTGCCAGACCTTGCTGGATGATGAAAACGGGGGATGCGGGGCGTTGTCCCGGGAAAAATGCCAGGAGACCCTTAATAAATGCTTGGAGTTTTATCAATCGCAAAGCTCGTACTATGGAGGGAAGGTGACAGAAACGCAGGCGGAAGCCAAGACCTTGCAGAATAAAATATCTATTTTGAAGAACAAAATCAGCGGGCTTAATAACGAGATTTACAGGAGCAATTTAATGATTAAAGACCTCAATATGCAGATTGGCGACACCCAGGCGTCAATCGGAGTGAGCTCGGTTCAGATTGAGGATTCAAAATCAAAATTGGCGGAATTATTAAGAACCATTTACGAGCAGGACCAGCGCTCTTTGCTGGAGATTATGCTGGCCGAAAACGAATTGTCTGATTTTTTTGATGAACTGGCGGCGCTTGAGGCGTTGAATATAAAGAATCAGGAATTGCTGGGGCACATCAAGTCGCTGAAAGTTCAGCTGGAAGACGAAGAGACGGCGCTTACCAAAGAAAAAGGGGAGTTGGAGCAATTAATCGTGGTCCGCACTCTGCAGAAGCAGGAAAGCCAGAGTTTGCAAAAAGAGCAGGGATCCCTTTTGAAAACAACAAAAGGCAGAGAGGATTTATATCAGGCATACCTCAAAGAGACGCAGACAAAAGCGTCCGAGGTGAGAAAAAAAATATTTCAATTAGCCCAGGTTTCTGAAGAGGAGGCGCCAAGCTATGAGGAGGCGTATGCTT
>Ga0066636_10002459_pt1 | contig 11792 bp, 13 predicted proteins | sample CryGeyCG2014_080_2_FD_62736 | JGI IMG/M metagenome (GOLD analysis project Ga0066636, IMG submission 62736) | Groundwater microbial communities from aquifer - Crystal Geyser CG07_land_8/20/14_0.80 | ecosystem: Environmental > Aquatic > Deep subsurface > Groundwater | place: USA: Utah: Grand...
TGATAGGCGAGGAGATAGGACATGGAATACCGAAGATATTCGTTGGTCATATTACGGTTGCTGGGTCGTCACTTGGAAATGGTCAGGTATTGATTGGGGCGGATGTCGAAATTAGCAAGGGGGACTTGTTGATGGCGAATGCCGATTATTACGCGTTAGGACACATACATAATCACGAACAGCCAGCCCTTCCAGAGAATATGAAATATTGTGGTGGGTTGTGGCACACTGATTTTGGAAGTATTGGCGAGAAAGGGTTTTGGCTGGTCGAATTTGGTCGGCAAGCCGATGTGGGTTCGGCAGATGTATTGGCGAGAGTTGAGTGGATTAGGGTTCCTGCGGTGCCGGTTGTTACGCACGATGTCATGCTAATTAACGGTGAGAATCCATATCACCTCGAGAAAGCGTGTGAGGGTGAGGCAAAAGCGAGGTATCGGTACTATGTGAATCCGAGTGACAATAGAGTTATTGACAAGGCGAGGGTAATGGCATTGTTAGTTAAAATGTACGGCGAGCACAGGCATAAAATAGAGCGGCACGTGGTGCCGGTAGAGAGGTCGCGAGTTGACGATCACGATTGGCATGGTGCTTGCCTGCGCGACAAAGTTAAAATGTGGGGAGTTGCTATGAAACGTGATGTGTCCGAGGGGGTACTGGAGAAAGCCGATGCGGTGGAACAGGAAATTGGGTTATAGGAGAGTAATGAGATGGTGTTGAAAAAATTAGAGCTGCGTGGGGCGATAGGGTTGTATTTGGGGATGGGAATTGAAGAGACCGATATTGACTTTGGTCAATTTGCACCAGGGCTGGTGTTAATACAGGGGCCGAATGGTGTAGGTAAAAGCACGTTAATAGAAAACATGCAACCGTTTCGCCAAATGGTTTCGCATGATGATTCGTTTGTACGGAATTTCTATTTGCCGGACAGCTACAGGAAACTGACGTTTGAAATGGGTGGGGATTTGTACGAGAGTATCGTTTTAATGAATCCGACATTATCGCAGCCAAAGTCCGAGGCGTATTTATACAGAAATGGTAAGCCAGTGAATGAGGGTGGGAAGACAGGCACGTACGACGAGGCAATGGTAGAGGTTATGGGCGCTCCAGATATGTTTTTTCGGGCACTATTTTCCAGTCAGAATGGCAAGCGGATTGCGGATCTGAAGACTGGCGAGAAAAAAGAGCTGTTTATTCGCTTGCTTGGATTGGATAGGTACGATAAATATTTGAATGCAGCGAAGGAGCGGGAAAGGGTCGTTGCCATGCAGCGGGAGAATCTGTTGGAGCGATTTCGGGCAATAGAGCAAGAAATGGAAGGGCTCGCCGACGTGAGCAGAGCGAAGCAGGCAGCATTGGATGATATGGTGTTAATTGACGAACAGTTGAAAACAATTTGGCAGGAAATAGAGGTGGTCGAGCAAGGGATAGCGAAGGGGGCAGCAGCACTGGAAAACGACAATGTGGTTAAAGCGCGGATCGATGATGTGACGGAAGAGATTAAGGAGATGGAGAGCCGTATAGATGGCGAGAATTATGAGAGTGGAGAACGTATCACTGAGCTTGATGTGCGGTTGAATGGAATTGAGACGCAATTGTTGAGAAAGCGAAAGGTTGCGGAGAATCGGGATATGGTTGAGGCGAAGGTTTTGGAGTTGGATGCATTGGAGGCCGAGATATTGGTGTTGCAGACAAAGGCGAACGAGTACAGCGATATAAGGCGTAGGATCGAGCAATTAACGAACGAGCATGGTAGGTGTGAACAGGGTCGTGCGTTATTGAGAGAAGTGCCGTGTGATGAATTTATGCAGGCGTCATGTCCGTTAGCTAAGAACGCATTGGACGATTTGAAAAAAATGGCGGAGCTATGCCACGAGATAGAGACAGAGCAAATAAAAGCGGAGGCGGTAGAATATGATGACGACCGCCACAAAAAGGTGCGCAGCTTGATCGAGGAGTTAAAGGCGAAGCCCTGGCGGGAATTGAAAGCGGAATTGGTGGGTATTGAGAGAGAAATTGCGATGTATGAGCAACAACGAAACGAGCTGGCACAGGAGCGGATAGACCTGATAGGTGTGCATGACGAGAAATCCCAGGAGTTGGTGAAGGCGTTGGACGAGAAACGTGAAATTATGAGACAGTTGCAGTCTAAATTAATGACCAATATATCGGAGGAGGTGGTGCGGCTACAAGGGCAATTGACCGACATGAGGGTTAGGGAAAAATCGATACAGAAAGGGAAATGGAACATGGAGAAGCGCATTGCGATATGTGCGGAGAAGTTGGAGCGTCTGGAGGAGTTGCAATCCAGGAGGGGAGAAATTGAATCGGCGATCATGGCGAGAGAAAAAACCGAGGAAGAATGGAACACGCTGGCATCCGCTGTGGGGAAAAATGGCATTCAGGCATTAGAGATAGATTTAGCGGGTCCTGGAATTACGAAGGTGGCAAACGATCTGCTGAAAAGCTGTTTCGATAGCGATTTCTGTCTAAACTTTGTGACGACCAAATTGAAATCCGATAATAAGTCATTTAAAGAAGTTTTCGATATCGAGGTGTATCGCAGCGGGTATGGTAAACCGGTATTGGTTGATAATTTGAGCGGTGGGGAGCGTGTATGGGTAACGGAGGCACTTGAGGAAGCCATCGGGGTGTATTTGCGAGAGAGCGGAGGCGGCAGGGTTATGACATGTTTCTACGATGAGTCGGATGGTCGGTTGGATCCGACGAAAAAATGGGAATACTACAAGATGCGGGAGCGAGTGCATGCATTGTCGGGGTTTCACCACACGTTTTTGATTACGCACGACCCGATGATTCAGCGACAGATTGAGCAGAGGATTATATTAGACCCGAAAGATGGTGTGGAGTGTTTGTATTAATTTACATCCGTACATCAGGGTTGAAAATATATTGGAACCGGTAGATGTGGATTAAACTGCACGATTGGCAAATCCGTGGTGAACAGGTAAAAACGTTATCAGATGCGCAGTTCCGCATTTATTACGAATTGCAGATATACGCCATGAATCAGGTTGTGCCTGGATTGTTGTTGACACCATTTGGTGCGGTAGCAAACGAGAAAGACTTGGCCGAGTATATTGGGAAGAGTTGTTATAAAGTGGAGACCACGCTGTATGAGTTGAAAGGGCGTGGACTGGTAAAGCGTATTTATCTCAGCGGCGAAAAATATGGATATGTGGTGACGAACTTTATAGGCAGTCACCAAGCAAGGTGGGAGCGGTACGATAGGAGATTTCGAGCAAAGGTGAAAAAGTCGCGGCATGAATTTTTGGAGTCGATTCGTGCAATGCTTGACAGACCGATGGATGGATTTTTGGAGGAGCTATATACAATATTGGGGGTGAAGCGGTCGGAGGTGACAGCTTATGTGAGGGGCGTATTGTCTGAGGATGGTGAACAGGAAGAGGCGTCTCCACGGGAAGTATCACAGGATGAGCCACCGGCAAAACAGCTACCGGCAAAACAGCCAGCGGCGGAAGAGGAAAAACAGTTTGTGATGGACCCCTATATCGAAGAGCATGGTGGGATCAGAATACTGGCACGCATCTACAATAAGTACAGGGGCGGCAAGATGCCGGAGGCGAATATTGAGAAAATCGGAACAGGGGAGGGCTGTAGCGAGTACGGGAAATGGCGATATGACAGGAGTGCAAACCTGATCCAAAATGCACCGAATCAGATACAGTTTATAAAAGACTTTGCGCGAGCGGTGCAAATAATGGCAAAGCAAGAGTGGTTTAATGGCACCGCGAAAAGATGTGGTGAGGATAGGCACAAGGATTATGTGGGGAATTTCGATTTTTTCATTAGGAATCAACGTCGGGTGTCAGCGGTGCTTGAAGGTAGTTATGGAGAGCTGAAAAAGCATTTAATCAGGGATGGAGAGACACCGAGAGACATCGACAGGTATCAGTGACACGGAGAGGAGGAATGCGGTGTGCAAGGAGAAAATCAGGGTAGAATTAAACCAGTTAATCAAAGCGACCACGCAGGAGCAGGAACGCCGGAGGGCAATATGCAGGGAATGTGGTGGTGACCGCGAAGTAGTGCGGGTGTTTATGGAGCTTGGCGAAAGGAAGGTGCCGTGTCCGTTATGTGAACCGTCAAATTATCGAGACGCAATGGAAAAAGTGACACTGGAACGAGAGAGGCGAAGGGCGGAGCGTGTAGAGGAGAAATTGTGTGCCGAGGTTGGCAGAGAGTTCAGAGACAAAGTTTTAGATGGTGGTCCGAGTAAGGGATTTGAGGAGCGAACGCCACAGGCGGCGAAGGCGAAGGCAGCGGTGAGGAGATATTTGGCAAATTTGAAAAGGAACGTAGAGAATGGCGAGGGACTGGCAATATTTGGTCCCGTGAAGGTTGGCAAAACACATTTGGTGGTAGCGTTGAAAAAGGAGGCGGAGAAGCAGGGTGTGGTATTTACTATGGTCAACTATTTGAAAATGATATTCGAATGCAAAAAGGCAATAAGTTCGCCAGGCGAGGACTCGATTGGGGTGATAGAGAGATATGCACAAATACCGTGCTTGATAATTGATGATTTGATGGTGGGTCGTAATACCAGCGAATGGGTTGCCGAGATTACACATTATCTAATTGACGAGCGGTATATACATAATAGACCAACGATTATCACGTCGAATCATGAACCCAGTGATTTTGGTGAAATGTTCGGTATCTATGGTGCGAGAATTGAATCTCGAATTGCGGAAGGGAGAATGAACAGCGAGCCTCCGATTTGGATGGGGCGGCTTGCTGATGACCACGGCGAGAGAAATGGTAGAGGAGATATGCCGTTATAGAACGTTCCAACCGATGATTGATGGAGAGACACCATGACTTTAGATACAGTGATTGCGGCGGGTGGGCGGGTATATCGAGCGGTGATGCACGTCCCTACGGGGCTGGCAACGGCGTACCTGGTGATGTTTGTTAGTCCGGTATTGGGGGCGATATTGGCATATGGATTTTTCCAGTATGAGAAAAATGAGGATCGATACCTCATGGAGATGCAATAATGCAGAACACAACGGAACGAGAATGTACTAAGTGTCATAAGGTCAAGCCGTGGACGGAAGAGTATTTTTACTTCCAACCGAGTTTGGGACGTTGGAGACAACCCTGCATTGAATGCAGTAGGAAACAAGGCATGGAACGGGAGCGGGCAAGGCGACGCAAAAAGGAAATGCTGGCTAAGGAGAATTCATGAAATGGATCCGGCTGTGGACGCAGGAAATGGTGTTGGGTAAATTTGAAGAGGATGTCGGATAGGGTTACGATGAGTAGGAGAGGAGTATGCGATGAGTTGGAGCTTGGTGAAAGGCTTTGCACAGTTCATAATAGCAGGAGTTGCAATCCTTGTGATTATGAATCAGGCGCATGAGATTTCAGCGTTGAGAGCTGTTCCAGCAGATACGACGTGGAGCGAAGTGAGGGTGGATACGATAAAGGCGCCGCCAGACACAATATGGCAACAGGCAATGGTGCAGGAGATAGATTTGAATTCAGCGAAAGAGCAGTGGTTACGGGAATGGATGGAGCAGAATAGGCGCAACCTAACGGAGGTGCCGGCGCAAAAAATAATGACATCGAACACAGCGGAATCGTATGGTCTGACTGGTGTTAGAATGCATTTTGCTAGGATGGATACTGTAATCGCTGGTCTGGCACATTTGGAGGTGACATATTATGTAGAACCGTCCAGATTTGAGTTGGTAGTGTCGGACAGAATATTGTTGAGCAGAACAGGCGAGGTTGACCATGCTGCGAAGCGGAAGAAATGGGAGTTGATGGTAGGGTTGTCCGGAGGGCCGTTAAAGGAGGGTCGAGACGCATATAGGGTTGGTATTACAAGTGCCGCGTATTGTGGAAGGTATGGATTGTTGGCATCGATAGATACGCAGGGTTATATGGTGGGTCTTTGCTGGCGAAATTAGAATTCGATGATAGAGGTGAGCGGGGCGAGGATATGGGTCATCATCTCTCACCCTTCCGCCTTGCCCCCCCCCTCTATCTAATTAATAGGAAAAAATGGTGGCGATACGATGGTGGAGAAGCTCGGAGAACGTAAAAGAATTTTGTATGGCAGGACGATACGGGTTAGGACATATCCGCAGTCGACCTATGTGGTGGTGAATCGAAATGAATCTGGGAAAATGTGGGAAGTGTTCATCCGTGTAGGGAAAAGCGGTGGGGAAATTAATGGATTGAGTCAAGGGCTCGGTATAGTGATATCATGTACCCTCCGAAATGGCACAGACCCGAGAGAGATTGCCAGGCACTTGAAAGGGATTCATGGTGAGAACCCGCGATGGGATGCTGATTTTCCTGGCAGTCCTATTTTGGGGGTAGCCGATGCTGTCGGACGAGCAATGGAGAAGGACATAGAAATAATAGAAAGTGCGATAGACAACAAGCGAGAGGAGAGCAATGATAATGTGGTGGATAGTGGTAACAGTGTTGATGGCGATTCTAATATTTGCGTCGTTGACAGCACGGTAAAGGGAGGATCGAAGAATGTCATTGGGTACGATTATCAGGAGTAGAAAACACAAGGCTAATATGGTAGGCAAAAAAGGCGTGGCGCGGAGACATGCCAACAGGGATCATCTACCTATAACAGAAGTGGTGGAGGTTTTAGATGGCATGCAAATTGAAAGAGGCGAGATTCAGAGAAAAGATTTTGCCGTTATACGAAAAGGGAATGGATGATGCAGAGGTCGCCGAGAGTTTAGGTGTTTATTTTGAGACGGTCAAGCGGTACCGACGGCTGTATGTAGATTTGATTCCCGATGCGGTCAGAGAGTCCAGCAGGGTTGGACGCCGCATCAGTGCACTGACGCAAGCGCATAAAGCGAGGAAAAACACGGCGTTTCAGCGAGAAAATGAGAATGCAAACCGCAGTAGTATACAATTCACAATGCAGGCAGACACCGAAGATCAGGCGAGAATTGTGTCATTGGATGACATGTTAAGAGCGTTCAATGTGGATACTGAGGTATGGAAGGTCGAGAAATGGGTTGTGAACAAATGGGAAGTGGGGATAGGCAGGGGCGAGGCAGATATTACATGGGAAGATGGTAAGATCACGAAAGGACACATGGCGCGATCCGGTAAAGCGAATGTATCGCCGCTGTTTCAGATTAAGGTGTGGCTAATTCGTAAACGGCCAATCCAGATCGAATATCCATTTGTAACGCCGTTCCGTACCCATATTCGGAAGTTACAGGAGCCGAAATTGTCACGTGATGGAGGAATCAGAACCGCATTTGTATGGGCAGATTCGCAGATAGGTTTCTGGCGGGATGATCGTACGGGTGGCTTGACGCCACTACATGATCGCAAGGCGTTGGATATCGGACGGCAGATTATTCAGGAGCTACATCCTGATGTGTTGATTAATCTGGGGGACGACAACGACATGACGATGCTATCAAAATACGAAAAGACCGTTCATATGGTGGGAACGCTTCGACCTGCCATATTAGAGCAAGGGTATTGGCTGGAAGAATACGCGTTGGCGGCTGGCGAGGGTGCTACGAAGAAATACATTGAGGGCAATCACGATAGTCGGCTGCCGGAACGCATCAATGAGTATATGATGGATATATCTGAGGTGCGTCGACGGGATTCCAATATTGAAGATCCGCCCATAGTATCCCTGGACTACTGGTTGGATTTGGGCAATCTGGGATACGAATTTATTGGTAACTATCCAAATGGTGAGTACTGGTTAAACGAAAACATCGTTGTTATTCACGGTGATGTGGCATTAAAGAACGAAGGGCAGGTTGCACGAAATTTACTGGATCGTTACCGTGCCTGTGTAGTATTCGGGCACATTCATAAACAGGTATTGTTCCCCAAAACGATGGTACGGCAGCATGGCAATGTGACGTATTATGCGTTTTCGCCGGGCTGCACTTGTAGACTTGATGGTATTGTGCCGGCAATTAGAGGGCGTATGGGTTGGCAACAGGGATTTGGTATAATCCATTTTGAGCCTGGAAATGGATTCATGCACTTCGAGCCTGTGCAAATATATAATGGAAAGGCGGTATGGCGAAATGTAGTTGTATCCGGTGAAGACAGACGTGGTAAAATTGCGGAGATATTGGATTATCCATCTTTGGGACATGACGATGTATGGTGTTAAGCAACGGAGGAAATAATGAGTACTCTCGAACTGGAACCCTTTTTTATGCAATGGGAGCGTGCCAGGGTAAGCGGATTGCCGAGGGGTAGAGTGATTCCTATAGATCCGCCTGCCGAAACATGGCAGAGTCGGTATTGGCGCGGTGATTGTGTGACTAATGGTCGGTGGTTAGTTAGAGTGATAAATGGTGTGGCTGATGACAGCGAGGCATGGAAGCGGTTGCGTCGCTTGCAATGTCACTATTCACAGACAGATGATGTTGAATTGATGACGAGGCAAGGGGCGGTTTTCGGCTTGAATCAGTTTTATCCAAATGATATGAAGTATGGTCGATATATGAGACCGCCGACGTTTTGGGGTAGGTCCGCGGACAAATCGGCTATTGCAGTTGGCTGGCAATTCGGTTGGGGGTTTTGGTTTATTAGCCAACTGTATTATGATTGGATTACAGAGTCATTGGGATTAAGGATTGGTGTGCCGCTCGGAATACATGTCCCTGTTGGACTGTATAGCAGGAAAACTGAGGACGTAATCGGTGTGGTTGCTGCTTTTGATATGAATAAATTGGCAGAGGTATATAGGAGATTAAAAGACGATGAGGAGTAAGGAAAGCGAGGGGAAAAAATGACGAGATATGTGGAGCATGACCTGACAGTTGAGATTCCAGGCATACCGATGGCATGGAAACGAGCCGGTAGGAATATGAAGCGTGGTATAATATATGTGGATTCTGCGGTACAGGAAGCGAAGGGTGTTGTTGCTATGTCGGTAAAAAAGGCGGTGATGGACGCACATTTGGATGTGGTGTTGCCGTTACAGGATGGTCCGGTGGAAATGACAATGGTATTTATGTGTCAGGCATCAAAAATGATGGGCTTGCGGAAGGCAAAGCGAATAGAGATGTTAGATGTGATACGGAAGCTTGATGAGGCAGAGATATATGACTGGCAAGGGCTGGAGGAGCCGGCAATCATGAAAACGACGGTGCCGGACTGCGACAATTTTGCGAAGTTGGTTTTGGATGCATGCAACGGGATATTATATAGAGATGATCGTCAGGTTTCTGGATTCAGTGTTAAAAAACGGCTGAGCAATAGACCGCGGACGATTATCGTGGTGAAAATATTTGAGAAGATTGCGGAAAGAAGATAATGGTAAGGGATATTGCGAGGCGGAAACGTCCTGAGATCGAGCAATCGATTTCCCTAATTAAAATTTGGGTTCCATAGATGGCTAATATTTTGCTTGTTGAGCCTGACTATAGATCGAAGTTCCCTCCCTTAGGATTGATGCGACTTTCTACCTATCACAAGGCAAAAGGCGATTCTGTCACTTTTGTTCGTGGTATGGATTACCATTCGAAGGTTATGGACTGGGATAGGATTTATATTTCTTCTTTGTATACTTGGGATTTACCTAAAACGGTAAAAACGGTCAAATATTACTTATCTTCAGCTAAGTCTCCGAAAGATATTTTCGTTGGTGGGGTGGCGGCAACGCTTCTTCCTCAATATATCCGAGATAATGTAGAGTGCAGTATAATTGAGGGACAGATTAATAGACCAAATATGCTTGGAAAAGGTTCAGCAGTAATTGTTAAACTGACTCCTGATTATGATATTCTACATGCGGTAGATTATGATTATTACCCAAGAGATGCTTATTTTACGCGTATTACACAAGGATGTATTAGATCCTGCAAATTCTGTGCTGTCCCCATTCTTGAAAAAGAATTTGGATTCCTTAAGAGCTTACAGGAGCAAATTCGTGAGGTTGATGCAAAATATGGAGAAAAACAGAATCTTGTTGTGATGGATAATAATATTCTTGGGATTGATGGTATAGAAGAGATTATCGAAGAAATTGCGAATGCTGGATTTCATGTGAGTTCAAAACGCAATGGACGTTTGAGAAGTGTCGATTTTAACCAAGGTTTAGATGCAAGGCTGATCAGCCAGAAACCGAAACTTGCAGAACTCTTGGCTACGATCCATTTATCTCCCGTTCGGTTGGCTTATGATTTCGTTGGCATGAAAAAACAGTATGTGCATGCGATTCGTTTGCTTACGGAGAATGGATTTAGAGAATTTACAAACTATATGTTATTCAATTACAATGATTCGCCTCTCGACTTATATATGAGAATATTCGACAATCTACGATTAAACGAAGAATTGGGAATTATAATTACTGGTTTTCCGATGCGTTTCATCCCCATGAATAGTGTGAGACGTGACCATGTTTCAAGAAAATGGAAATGGCGGTATCTGCGGGGAATTCAATGTATTCTAAAAGCAACACGAGGAATAGTAAGCCCCAATCTGGAATTTACCAAAGCCGCTTTTGGTGAAACCTTTGAAGAATTTGTTGAAATTATTTCCATGCCCGACCACTATATTATGTTTAGAGAAAAGCACCGATTAAATGGTGCAAAAGAATGGCGAAAACAATTTAGAAGCTTATCCGAAGAAGATAAAGAGGAATTCTTGGATTTGCTTGCACACCTGAAAAATGATCAAAATCGCAAGCTAAGCATTCAGAAGCTGAGAAAATTTAGAGATATTATAGAACATTACTATCCAAACGGCGAATAGGTCATGATCTTTCTCGAACGAGCCTATCAATGGCTCAAATAAAGGAGCGAGGAATCAATGAAACGGAACCTCAAATTGGAACGCACGATCCGGTATAGAACCGGATATAGTGTTATCTGCTACCGCCCGGATTCGCAGGAAAATAAGCGGCTACTTGCCTTAATTCCGATTGCCCGGGAGAACACGAGGCAGCTAAATAAATCTGATGCGTTTATCACAGGCGAGATCGGTGAAGTCAGGCTCAATTCAATGCATCAGCATTCGCCATTTGTAAGCATCGAAGCCATACTGGAGGAGAACGAGAAATGATATGCAACGCCGAACCCGAAGCCATACTCTACTGTAAGCATTGTGGAAAACCAATATATTTCAGCAATAGCTTGGGGTTTTATCTTCACGAGCAAGAGACATACCCAGACGGGAAAAATCCAGTCGCAAGACAGCATTATTGTACGATAGATGAAGCTTTAAGTGTACACCCAAATCCTCAGTATGCTGAACCCGAAGAAGCACCGAAAACTGAGAAAATATTTATTATTCCACCAGAGAATAAGGAGACCATCATGGCAGAAAGAGATTACTACGAAATCGTTATCTTGTCGTTGGACGAAAAGGGTGAATATCAGAGCGTATTATTCGCCGAGGGCGGCGTGTTCTACGGCAAAAAGGATGCTGAACAAAGCAGCATAATCAAACATGCCGATGAACTACGTGGCAAGAAATTCGAGGTACGCATCCGCCCATTTTGAGGAACAACCATGACACCATATCGCAAAGTCGAAATTGAGCATTGGGAATTGTTCGGGGGCGAGACAGAATGGTTCAATGAAAATGAATTAAAAGTCTGGATTAAGGCAAAACATTCCTGTATATTCCACGCCATTGGTTATCTGGTTGCTGAGGATAAAGATTCCTATACAATAGCCCAATGGGTATGTCCCGAACTAAACGGTGAAACGAGTATTAGGGTTGTATTGATGATCCCTAAATCCGTAGTTTATAAAATCACCGAATTGCAGGAG
>Ga0066636_10002464_pt1 | contig 11782 bp, 6 predicted proteins | sample CryGeyCG2014_080_2_FD_62736 | JGI IMG/M metagenome (GOLD analysis project Ga0066636, IMG submission 62736) | Groundwater microbial communities from aquifer - Crystal Geyser CG07_land_8/20/14_0.80 | ecosystem: Environmental > Aquatic > Deep subsurface > Groundwater | place: USA: Utah: Grand...
GGACAACTGAAGGCAGGCCATGGGTTCGATGAGCTGAACCCTTCGTATGGCATCGCCATCCTCAATGACATTCTGCTTCCAACGCATCCGACATTCGAGTGCCATTTCCGATTCCAAGAGCAGACCCGCGCAATGCCGGGCGCCAACGGTCTGGTGCTGCCCGACCTGATGGAGTTACACTTCGTCGAGCTTCCCAAATTTGTCGATCGAACGACGGGCTTGCGCTCACGCCTGGAAAAGTGGTTACATATATTGAAGTTCGGCGAACTATATGCCGCCGGCAAAGAACTTCCTGAAGATTTCCAGGATGAGAAGGAGTTGCTCATGGCCATGGAAGAAATGAAAAGGGTCAACGCCGACGAACGGCTGCGGGCCATCCTCGAACAGCGCGAGAAGGAAGAACACATCCGCGTCACCGCCCTCCACGAAGCCGAGCGTCGCGGCATCGAGAAGGGCATTGAGAAGGGCATTGAGAAAGGCCGCAAGGAAGGCTTCGAGAAAGGCCGCAAGGAAGGCTTCGAGGAAGGTCTCAAAAAGGGCGTCGCGAAGGGCCGCAAGGAGGTTCGTGGAAAATAGTAAACGGCGATTATCCGGAATTTGCTGGCGAAGGGCTTCTTCCCTGCCCTGAGCACTAAATCAACCGGCCTGTCCTGAGCCACGTCGAGGGGCTTGCCATCCTCAGCGTGCCGATGATCGGGGGCCGGTTCTCCACGACGGCGGCATTGCGAAGCTCGGAAAGATAGCTGAGAACGGCTTCCTCGCGCACCATTTCCGGGCGGACGATGAAAATCTTCTTGTTGCGGGTTGCGGTGAGACCTTCTTCGGCGGTCAGAAGCTCTTCATAACTTTTCCGGCTCAGGCGAACGCCGGAATACTCGATCTTGATATCCTGACCTTCTTCGAGGCCCGCCTGCCTGATAAGATCGGAAGCCAAGTCGGCGATTCGAACCTGCTCGCCCATGTTGAGCAGAAACACCTCGTCGCCCCTCCCGTATGACCCGGCCTGGATATCCAGCTTGCTGGCCTCGGGAATTGTCATGAAGAAACGAATCATGTTGGGGCGGGCGATCATGGTCGGGCCGCCCGCCTTGATCTGCTGCTTGAACAGCGGGATCACGTTGCCGCGGCTGCCGAGGACGTTGCCGAACCGCACGGCGAAACGCAGGGCCGCGGCAAACTTGGCTCGGCTCACGCCAGCAATATCACGCATTTTTGTAAATCTTTCCCAACTCATCGACTGTCTTAGCGGTTTCAGCAGGCTAAACACTTACCATCGATTATATTCGATGGGCAATCCGAATGGTGGTCTGGCCTGATTGGGAAACTTTGGTGAGCAACTTCCTTGAGCGAGGGCCTAAACTCCGCATCGACACTGGTTAACTTGATAGATCCTGACAGAAATGCCTCAGGAACCCGTACCAGACCGTTATAGTGAGAATTGCTGAATTTTGAGAAGTTACCTTGACACCATCCCTGGGAGATGGCTATACTTCCCCCTATATTTTCGGGTAGAATCGGGGGCGTTAATGAGTGTCAATTTCGAACAACGAATTGCGTTGAATCCGGCGCTGATAGTCGGCCTGGGCGGCACCGGTAAAAAGGTTCTGATCAATTTCAAGGAAGCCTTCCTGAACAGCCCCTCGATCAAAAAAGCGTTTTCCCAGGCTGGCCAGAAGCCCGCCCTTCCTGATTTCATCGATCTGTTTTGCATTGATACCGATCTTTTCGATGCCCGCGAGCATGAAAAGACCGAGGGCGCACGGCTCCGTGAAGAAGAATACCACCAGATCAATATCCAGAACGCCAATCAGATAACCGGTAATCTCGACACGGAAACCTACTCTTACCTGAACCAGTGGTTTCCCGTGAAACTCAAAAACCATATCGGTCAAATCAGCCAGGGTGCCCATCAGTTCAGGTTCACCGGGCGTTTCGGGCTGTTCGTCGATCTGCAGAAAATCTACCAGCAGCTCAAATCCAAAATCAGCAAGATAATGGCCCGGAAAAACGTCAACCAGGATGATCTGATCGTTCCAATCACCAATAAGCAAGGGCAGATCCTTACCCCCGAATTCTACGTCATCGGCTCCTTGTGCGGCGGCTCGGGGGCCGGGATGTTCCTCGACATCGCTTACCTTCTGAAGATGGCCTATTACCAGCTATCCGGCGGAAAAGGGAAGCCCGCGATGGCCGGAATTCAACTGACCCCCGAGGCGTTCAGCCAGATCGCGATCGATCCGAACGTCAATGCCACGGGGCGCCTTGAAGCCAACGGTTATGCTTCCCTTGTCGAGCTTTTTTATTTCATGTCGAAAGAAAAGTTTTCCCCCAGCAAGACCGCGAAAGACATCCTCAACCAGGATCGTCGGAACAAGTTCATGGTCAACTTCGGCCCTCTCGGCAAAAGCCATGACAGCACAACATTCGGAAGCATTTGCGAAGAGGCGCCTTTCGATCAGGTCTACCTCCTTGGAACCAACGGCCTCGATGACCTTCCAACCTACAGCAGTATCGCTGCCGAGTTCGTGTTCGCGAAGCTGGCCACTGATTTACGACAGGCCCAGAATAGCATGCTCGACAACGCATCCCAGATTCTTGGCCAGGGAAGCTCCGACCTCGAGGGGAAGCAACTGAAATGCTTCAGCACCGCCGGTTTCAAAAGTTTCCATTACCCACTCGACGTAATCAGCGATCTGTTCACCTACAAACTCTCCATGGATCTCACTTATTGGCTCAAATTTTCCTCCGGAAAAATCCTCATCGATTCGATGGTGGACAGCTTCATTCAGTCCGATCCGGGGCGACTCGATCTCTCGCCCGAAGGACTTCTCGAACTGGGCAAGAAAATCATTCCTCGCGCCCAATACTGGGACAACCCCCAATTTCACACATCGCGCACCGATGCCGCTCAGCAGCCCCACGAGAGCGCCACGGCCTACATCCTTCGAAAGATCGACGAGATGGAGCGGGTCAAGGTTAAAAAGGACGACATTCGCGCTCGGGTCAAAGTCAGTTTTGAAAAGGCTGCGATCGATGCCGGCCGTTACCTCAAAGAACGAGTCATCGAGATAATCAACGACCCTGACCAGGGCGCCTTGATAGCCATCGATTTCCTCGTCGCCTTCGATAAGTATCTATCCCGTTACCCCCGGGAAGTCCTTTTCCGAAAAGAAGAAGAGATCAAAAACCGCCAGCTCAAAGACCAGCGCGAATACGTCACCGGAAAAGATGCCCTGGTTGCCAAGCTGAGCTCCTTATTCGGCTTGGGCGGAAAGCTTCTCGAACTGGGGACCCTCTTTTCGCTGACTGACATCCGCGAGGAATACAGCAAGCTCGAAAAAAAGGCCAACGAAGCCGTGGACATGGAGTTCGAGGTTTTCTGCATGACCGCGGTTCGCGATTTTCTGAAATTCCTCGGGGTTCAGGCACAAAATATCAAAAAGCAGGTCGAGGAGTTCGCTCGTAAGCTTGACTCTATCGCCAAGAACGGGTTCATCGCACGGTCATACGAGAACTGCCTCGAGGGCATCAAACCATATTCAACCGTCCAGAAGTTCGTCGGAACCTTCATTTTCGAGGAACGCGATACCGGGCCTTATTACAAATTTCTCCTCGGAGAACTTTCCAACAACGATATCGAACGATCTTTTCTGACTCGGATAAACCTCGGGAAAAACTGGGACGGTTATACCAACCCGGAGAGCGATTCGCTTGAAACCGATATCGTCAACTACTGTCGGGAAGTCATTTCCAAGCGGATGCTCGGCGGAATTGAAGAGTTCATCCAATGGAAAGACACCGCCCGGAAGGGTTTCAAGAAAAGCCTGATCGAAAGCATGATGAACCAGTCCACTCCGCTGCTGACTATCAACGATCGTGGGAACAATCAGCCGGCCCGCATGAACATCGTTACTCTCGGAATCGCCGACGAAAACAGTCAGCTTGCCGGCGAAATTCGCGAGAGTCTATTGAAGGGCGGTCTTGGCATCACCATCGCCCCAACGCGCAACCCGTTTTCGATAAGCCTTGTACAAACTCTCCACGGAATCTGCCCCTACAACCTCAGTTCCATCACACAGTGGCACAGCCTTTATCGCAAGAACAATCCCCGCATCAGTTGTCATTCGATTCTGACTAACGATGGGTATCCGGTTCTCTGGTCGAGTTATGGCTTGATTCCGGCGAAAACACTCGAACAGCTTTATCTGGTCTACGTCCTGCTTCGGTATGAGCTACACGCCGATGCCGAAAAGAGCAAGCACGGCATTGAGTACAACCCAGAGTTGGTGCAGTTCGAGCTTCATTTCCAGCAGGACAAACCACAGCCGATTGGCCGAACGGTGTCGGAATTGTTCGATTACCTCAAGAATAACACCATGGGCATCTACCTCATCAACACCATCTACAAGGAATACTGGCAGGGTCTTCCCTTTCCCCAGAAAAACGCCATCGTTAAGAAATTCCTTCCGATGTTCAATGAAAAAGTCAAGGGCATCGAAGGATCCATCGAGCAGGAAATCCGCTCCAATCACGAGGTTGCGGCTTCCAGCGATGAACTGCTTTCCATCAAGCGAGGCATTCAGAGAATCCTGGCCGATATCGACGAACAGTTCGAAAAGATTTTGAGTCAGCGCCCCCAGGAAATTGTGACAGGAAGGCCGGCAGCCGGCCGAAGTGAGTAGCGCATCTTGTATGGGTGTAACAATTGAGACTTGAGACTGTCTTGGAATATCCGAAAAGTGGCGAAGGATTTCGTACCTCCGTTGCCGCGAATGGAAACCGCAGCCGCTTTGGGCCGCCACTTGGCGCGAAGGTCACACCCTCTTGTATTTTTGAGTTGATGCCAAGTAGCGTCCAATGGTACAGGTAAGCCCATCGAAGGGCACAATCAGTATCAAAGCAGGTTGGATATTTTTCACCATCATCTGCTTGATCGTGTTTCCGCTCCTGTTCGCCTATGTTCCCAACGCAGGCTTGAACTGGTATGAGATCGGGGTTGGAATTGTCGTCGCTGTCGTGGTGGATATCTGGGTGCTCGGAGCTCCCCCCCCGGCCGTGCTGGGGGCGGTGTTGATCGGGGCCGTGGTTTTTCTCGTCAAAGTGCTTAGATGAATTCCCAATTTGAATCAAGTCAGGCAACCAATGGTTGAGGTTGCCCCGCAGCGTGCTGAGATCTCGATCCATTACTGGAAGTATCTATCGTTCATCGCCATAGTTCTCCTGGCGGGAGCATTTTGGTTCTGGCGGGCCATGGGTTCGAGATGGGGGGCCAACAACTCCACCATGGAGAATCTGCGGCCCTATTTTGGCGCCGGCACCCGCGCCCCGGCTGCGGCAAAGCAGGAAGACAATCTCGTAGAGGCTCTCCGCATCCACCGGATTGAGAAAATCGGGGGAAAGCGCTTCGTTGTGCTGTTTTCGGCGACGAATGACAAGGGAGACCCGGTGGCCATAGTACAGCCTGGAGATGTTTCCATCGCAGTTGGAGACGCATCCGGGACGAAGGTTCCGGCCACCGTCGAGAAGGTCACCCCGCTGCACGGGATCGACCGCTGGGGGGAAAGAGCCTTTTTTTCCTGTGTTCTTGACTGGTCCGGAAGCATGTGGGTAACGGATCTTGAAGCCCAGAAGAGCGATTACAGCGCATTTCTCAGCGGTCTGAGTCTTCCCTTTGCCGGAGCCGTGTTCAAGTTCAACTCATCAGTAGAAAGACTCATTGGGCTCACCTCGAGCACAGCCATCCTCGAAAATGCCATAAAGATGGACATTTCCCAGGGAAGCACCGCCTTGTACAACTGCATTGATGAAGGGATTACCCAAATTGAACCCAAACCCCACTTGCTTTTCGAGCTGTTGACAACCGACGGAAACGACAACGCCAGCAATAAAAGCCTTGACGATGTCCTTCGGCGGGCCAGGCAGAAAGAGGTCTCCCTTTTCGTGCTCGGGTTCGGCTGGGTCAATATTGACGTCCTCAAACAGCTTGCCGAAGAAACCGATGGATACTACGTTTACGTTCCCGACAGCAGCGATCTTCGCAATTTTTTCACAAGGCTTGCCTCTATCGTGAATAATGTCCAAGTGGCTGAATTCGTCACCTCTACCGATTTTGAGCGACCGGCCTCAATTGATCTTACCGTTCATGTAGGCGTGAAAACCTTGAAGCGGAGCCGCTAAGGCGCTGGGGGCCAAGGCGCCAAGGCCCTAAGGCGGTTGGCTTCTAAGGTGGTTGGCTGCTAAGTGGCCAAGGCGGCAAGGCGCAAAAGCCGGCAAGACGTCAAGAGAATTATGAAAAACGGAAATGAAGCGTGGAAAGACATCGGCGACGAATTGGAAGCCGAGGATGGCCCGAGCAATCCTTCCGATCTTCCTGAGTTTCCCGGTCCCGGTGGCCTTGAAGAGCTTCTTGGCAGGGCTGACGATCTCGCCCGTTGGGTAGAGGTCGCCATTGCCACCGCTCGCGGGAACCCTTCCCGTTTCGCCGATCTCGATCTGACCGGGCTGGAACTAGGCCTTGTTTTGTTGCGCGAACGCCTCATTATTGAGGCAGGTTCCGATCTTTCATTGCCTCTGGTAGCGGTTATCTGCGGCGGAACGAACGTCGGAAAATCCACTCTGCTCAATTCCCTATCAGGGAAGCAGGTGACCCAATCAGGAAGCACAGCCAGCCTTACCAAGCGGATCGTCGGCGCGGCCCCGGCGGAACAGCTTCGAAAGCTTGTCTCGGCCCACCAGGAATTCAAACTCCTCCCGGCCGCTGAGTTATCGAGTTCCACTTCCCGTCGCCATGCGATCTATCGGGTGGAATCCGGCGATCTGCCGGCGGAGTTTCCGATCCTGCTCGATACGCCTGACATCGATAGTTCCGACACCCGATGCCGGGATGCGACCCGTTTCAGTCTGGGCCTGGGGGATTTTGTCATCTGGGTGACCACTCAGCAGAAATACAAGGATGATTCGGGAGTCCAGTTTCTCAACGAAGCGATGGCAATGATGCGACGTCGGATCGATGTGTTCAACCAAGCCCTGCCGCGCCATTCGGAGGCTCTCGAGGACATGCTTCGTTATTACGGTGAGCACTGGCCAAACAACGAACGTTCGATTTTTCGCATTTCCGAACAGGCGAATCTGGGTGAGGGGATGATTCCGGCGGCGGAGGTCGGGCCTCTTCGCGAGAAGCTAACGGAGGCTGTTAACGATCGGCGCAAGATCAAGGCACAAACGGTGCTGCACGCGCTTCAAGAGGCGGGGGGCCGGCTGAGTAATTCGGCTAAACAGATGGTCCGCCGGCAACGTGAATGGCGGCGGGTCATCGCCTCAATGAACCAGCGATTCGAAAAGGTGCTGTTCGATCCGCTGCGGGCATTGCCCGGACATGCCGCACCTTTCGAATTGCAAGGGGCGATCGTACGGACCCTTGGGCCCCGCATCCAGACGCCGGTCAGCGAATTTTTGAGCCAGATCAACCGATCGGCGGGAGATGCGGTGTCCTGGACCTTGAACAAACTTCCCTTCAAGACCTTTCTCGGGCACTACGCTGAAACCCCTGATCCGATCGCACGCCGGGACCAGCTCGATCTGGAACAGGCTCGAAAGATTCTTGAAAACGCGAGGTTCGATCTTCTCGAATTTGCCCGGCTCCGTGCGGGGGCGGGTCAGCCCCTGCTGGTCAAGTTCCATCAGGAGCTGAAAGCGATCGATCTCCCGACCCCGGAAAATCTATCGTCCAGACTCGATCTGTTTTTCAAAGAAAGCTCCGAGAAGATGCTTTTGCCCGTGATCGTCAGGTTCGAGTCCGATCTTGAGCGGTTCTGTGATGACAATCCAGGGCTGGTAATGGCCATGAAAGCTGTGGTTCCCGGATTTTCGGCGCTTGCGGGCCTCTCAGCAGCGATTCTGTCGATTCATACTTTTGCTATTTTTCCCGGGGCTACCGAATATCTTTTCGGCGGGATTGCGCTTCCGGTCTTCGAACACTTGAAGGGAATTCTGCCCGAGAATATTCTGAAGGTTTCGGAGTCACTCGCGCGTGAACCATTCATCTATCGTGCACGCGAAGATTTTGCGAAAACGCGCCGGGCGATATTCCTGACCGCCGCTGATTGGCTTTACGGGCCTGTCGCGAAGCTTCTGACCCCAATCGAATTGCGGGGAAAGGATGTTGCCCTGGAAGTCGCCCGACTGAAAGATCTCTGGAAGGAGGTTTTCCGGGATGCCCTCTAAAGCCGTTGCCTCCGGTACCTCTCAAGCTATCGCCCCAGCTACTTCCGCCCCGACTACCGCTCCAGCTACCGCCGCTGCTACTTCCGCCACTTCCGATACTTCCGCCTCAGCTACCGCCTCAGCTACCGTCTCAGCCACCGCCGCCGCCACTTCCGCCCCAACTACCGCCGCCGCCTCCGGCGCTGTTTCCGGCGCCACACCATCATCTTTTTCTCAGAGGGCTGTAGGAGCCGATCTTCCAGCTTTTCCAACCGAGACGTCGGTGTTCAGCGAGTCCGATCCTCATTCCGTCTTTCCCTCCGTCCTTTCCTCCGTCCTTTCCTCCGAACTTTCCTCCGAACTTCCACACGATCTTCCCCCCGGGATGTTGCTCGCGGCCGATCTCGCCCGTGTTTTCGTCCAATCCAGGCGATTATGGGGACGGCCTGTTTCGTCGATTGAACCTGAGGTTTCCCGTCGTCTTGGGTTGCTCCGGCAGCGGGAAAAATCGATCTCAGACTGTCTTATCGTCGTAATGCTTGGCGGAACCAAAGTCGGGAAAACCACTACGATAAACGCCCTTGCAGGCAGATCCATCGGGGAGTCCTCCGCAAAGGCCTGTTTCACCAGCCGCCCCGCCATCTACGTCCACCGAAGGCGCGAAGCTCTGGCCCGAACCCGGCTGGCCGGAATTCTTCGCGAGGATGATACATTCGTTGTCCATGATGAGGATGGCCTCGAACGGATAATTCTGGTTGACACCCCCGATCTCGACGGTGTCGAAGCCGAGCATCACGAGGTCTTCCGAAAGCTTCTCGAACGCGCCGATCTGGCGCTCAGCGTGGTCACCACCCAGAAATACGACTCAAGAATCTTGTACGAAATTCTCGGCCGTGAGATGGGTTTCCGCCGGGTCGTTTTCGTATTCAACAGGATCGATGAGGGAATTCCGTTTTCGGAAAAAATCCGCATGGATCTGCTGGCCAAGATTGCTCCCCTCAATCTTCGCCCCCCCGATGGCGAGGAGCTTCCATTGTTCACTGTCTCAGCCCGGAATGCCCTCGCCGCTAAAGAAGGCCAGGCTGCCGGGCCGACCGGCCAGTTCCCCGCCCTGGAGGCTTACCTCCGGCAGCGTCTGGATCAGGCTCTGGTCAAACGCATCAGCGAGGAAAATGTCGCCGCCATGCGTCGCGAAACGGCGGAATTCATCTTTGGAGCCTGCCGGGTTTCCCAGGCGCAACAGTTTGCAGCCGCTCTGAAAGATTGGGCTGAAGGTCAGTTGCTCGACTGCCAGTCGAAGATGGAAACTGCCATTGCAAAAGCATTCTGCGGGTTGACCCCCGAGATTATACGCAGGCGGGAGGGCGCTGCCGCCGAAGGTCTTAGCGGCCCGTTCGGTATCTATGTCCGGCTCATTCTTGCGGTCAACGCGCTTGCAAGCCGCTTCCAGATGTTTCTTTCCGGTTCCGGCGCTGACCTGGAGGGCGTGATCGCGCAACGTTTGCTCGCGGAGATACAGCCGGTTCTCGACGACGGTTTCAGTTGTTTCCGCCGTTTGATTGCCGAACGCGCCGATAGAGCGGAGCTCGACTCGGCGAATCTCCTTGGACGGCTTGAAAAAGGCGAAACGCTTCCCACCGCGGTACGGGGTTCAATTCGGGATCAGATCAGCGAGTTCGTTTTCGAGCCCAAGACATCCGGTCTCGAAGCTTTTTTTCTGAATCTTTTGCCTGTCGTTATTATTCTGCTACTGGTGAGGTATTTCGCCTGGGCTCTGTTATCTGCCAGTGAACCCGGCGCAGGAATGTTCCTGGGAGGCGGTGTCCTGATATTGTTGGTTTGCCATCTTCAAAGCTCGTTTTGGCTCAAACGGAAGGGTGGGACTTTAAGCCCTGCCGTCACGAAGATCATCGACCTATTTGCCCACGAGGTGCGACGACGGATGGTGGAACCGATTCGAGAATGGGCTGACGAGGTTGGGAAGATTGAGGCGCTCCCTACTTCTCAGCCTTCCGAGCATGAGCCACATCGTGATTGAATTTTCATTCTGCTATTGTGCCCCATCAAGGTTGATCCTATAATGGCCCTAATCTGAAAGGCTCGTCCCTGGAGGAAAGAATGCAAAAGAAGAAAATTTGGCTTAATCTGGCCCTGCTTGTTTCAGTTGTCGTTTGGGGGCTGATCGCGGTCGCGGCTCATGCCGAGAACCAGGATTTCGATTTCGGGCTTCCGCTGTTCGGTCTCGATGAGATCCGTCTCGAGCGTGAAAAAGCACCTGATTTCAACCTTTCCCTTTTGAAGAAATTTCTTGGGGAAAGCGAAAATCAATGTTTGGTGCATCTTCACGCATTTTACCGCTGGCTTGTGTTGATCCGTCTCTCGGACGTTCCCAGGGCTGAGGCCCTTCAGAAGATCGTGATCGAGAATTTCAAAGTTTCCGATTTTACGAAGGCAGGGAAGCAGGAATTGCTCGATTACATCTTCATCACAGGTCTTCTTCTTTCGGTCGACAAAGAGCCCGATCCAAAGAATGTCAAGGATCATGAATTCGAGGAGCTGTTGCTCAAATCTGAAGATATTCTTGGTGATGTTCCGGAGTATTCCCTTGTGAAGGGATTTCTGTTCAATCAGCTCAGGAGCAGACCCAATAATTTTTTTACGCCGATGCATCCCCTCGAGGATTTGAAAAAGGCGCTTGCGATTGGTCCCGCCAATGATCCCTTCTTTTTCTTCGTCATGGGACAGGCTCTTCGCCTGCTTGGAACCCAGGAAAACAGCCTCTATCTTGCCATCAGCGCCTACGAAAAATCTGCCGGGCTCGTTCCCGCCAACTCAAAGTTGCAGGATACCCTTCTTGGGCTTTACATGGGCCTTCATGAAAATTATCAGACGATGAAGAAGGTCGAACCCTTCTGGCTGGAAGAGGCTGTCTACAAGAAAATCCTTACCCTTTTTCCATCTAATCCTCACGCGCTCAACAATCTCGGATTTTTGTACGCCGAATACGGGCTGAACCGTGAAATGGCCCAGACCCTCTGCCAGAAAGCCGTTGACCGGATGCCTGAGAATGCCTCGTTTCGAGACAGTCTTGGCTGGGCGGCATTCAAAAACCAGCAATTTGAAAAATCTGAGGCCGAGCTGAGGAAGTCCCTCAGTCTTAGTTCGGATGTCTACGAGCCGCATTACCACCTGGGAACCCTCTATTATGTGACCAAACGGTACGACCAGGCGATATCGACATACGAAAAGGCTCTTCAGCTCAAGCCGGAATCCTCTGAAACCCTCAACAACTTCGCCTATCTCCTTTCGGAACTCGATCGGGATCTCGAGAAGGCCCGTACCATGGCGGTCAAGGCGGTCAAACTCGAACCTGAAAACCCCTCTTATATCGACACCCTTGCCTGGGCCAGCTTTAAGCTCGGACAGACCGAGGAGGCTATGCGGTATCTGCAAAAAGCCCTTCAGCTTGCCCCCGATGTCAGCGAGATTTTAGTTCACCTCGCAAAGGTTTACCTCGAGATCGGAAAGTTCGAAGCTGCATTGAGCTATCTCAAACAAGCTCATCGGATCGATCCCAAAC
>Ga0066636_10002469_pt1 | contig 11766 bp, 10 predicted proteins | sample CryGeyCG2014_080_2_FD_62736 | JGI IMG/M metagenome (GOLD analysis project Ga0066636, IMG submission 62736) | Groundwater microbial communities from aquifer - Crystal Geyser CG07_land_8/20/14_0.80 | ecosystem: Environmental > Aquatic > Deep subsurface > Groundwater | place: USA: Utah: Grand...
CGCGATGATCGCCATTCGATCTCGCTGGTATACGAATCGATGGGATGCATCTTGGTCTGCGCCCCGTGCTCTGGCCGCGTGAAAGTGCCATTTTTTCGCCATGCACCCCACTGCACCTGGGCTTATCGTACGACCTGAAGATTTTTATTCTCAGCTAGAAATATTATCCACATATTTTTCAAATATTAGATTAGATGAACTTCTTTCTTACAGGGGGAATAATTCCGTATTTGCGATTACATTCGACGATGGTTTTCGGGACAATATCGTTTCAGCTCTGCCTATTCTTGAGTCGCTTAAGATGAATGCGGCCTTTTTTATCTGCACGGATTATATCGGCTCAAAGAGGCTTTATTGGCAGAATGCTCTTCAAGCTCTTCGAAGAACAAATCCAAATCTTTCGAGATTGAGTTATGATGAAATGAGAAATCAACTCTTCAATATTAAACCTCAGGAAGCATTCCGCAAAATTCACGAAATTATTACAACTATGAATTTAACTCTTCCGGAAGGAACGGAGATGATGACCGAAGAAGATCTTACAAATTTGCATAGAAAAGGTTTTGAGATATATTCTCACACAAAGTCACATCCATGTCTTGCAGCTCTGGGAAAAGATGAAGTCATAGAAGAGATAGAAGCGTCCATGAAGGTGATTGAGCGGATTCTAGGATCAAAAGTAACGAGAATACTTGCGTATCCATTTGGCCGCGAAGAAACTCTTCCTCCAAACATAGACGAGACTATGCAGGATTTAAATTTCGAAGCAGGTTTAATTGTAAAGCCGTCTTTTTATGATTTACGAAAAGACGGAAGATACCACATTCCAAGATTAGCTGTAGACAGAGACGATTCCATATCGAGATTCAGAATGAAGAAGATAATTCCGCTATCTTTGAAATAGAGGTATAGTTTGAGAATGGAAGAATTGCAGATATTGGTTATTGACGACGAACCTAAGATGGCAAAGCTAATGGCAAGCGCGCTAAAGTCAGAGGGACGCATAATCGAAACGGAGACGAAGCCGAAAGCGGCGCTAAAACGGGTAGAGCGCGAAAGATTTGATATTGTGATTACAGATTTGAAGATGCCCGATGTTGACGGCATTCAGATACTTTCTGCGGCCAGACACCACACACCACCGTCCGCAGTGATTTTGGTCACAGCGTTTGCTACAGCTGAAACTGCAGTGGAAGCCATGAAGAAAGGCGCGTTCGATTATTTGATTAAGCCTGTAAAGATGGATGAACTTTCAATTGTCGTAAATCGAGCCACAGAAACAATTTCATTGAAGAATGAGAATCTCGCGTTGAGAGAAGCTCTCGACAAACGCTATCGGCAGGAAGATTTAATAATTGGAAATTCACCTGAGATTCAAGAAGCTTTGCGTATAGTCAGAAAAGTAGCTCCGACAAAATCTACCGTCTTAATTCGCGGCGAAAGCGGAACCGGCAAGGAACTTATTGCGCGGGCAATTCATTATCAATCGTCCAGAATGAACGAACCGTTTGTAAAAGTAAACTGCGCCGCTATTCCGTCAGGGCTTCTCGAAAGCGAACTATTCGGTCACGCTAAAGGCGCTTTCACTGGCGCCATTGCGAATCATGTCGGCAAGTTTGAGAGTGCAGATAAGGGCTCGCTTTTTCTCGATGAAGTCGGAGAGATTCCAATCGAGCTTCAGACTAAACTTCTTCGAGTTCTTCAGGAGTCGGAGTTTGAGCGAGTAGGCGGAAACAAGACGATTAAATCCGACGTTCGAATTATTGCCGCTACGAATCGAAATCTGGAAGAGGCTATAAGCGAGGGAAAATTTAGAGAAGATCTTTTTTACCGTTTGAATGTAGTAGAGATATTTGTCCCTCCTCTCTCAGCTCGGCAAGGAGACACCGAACTTTTGATAGAATATTTTTTGAAAGAATCAGCGATAAATCTAGGACTCCTTCAACCTAAAAAACTTTCAGATGAAGCAAAAAAGATATTGTTATCTTACAACTGGCCGGGAAATATACGCGAACTCGAGAATGCAATAGCTCATGCCGCGGTCATAGCGGAAGGCGACACGATTAGAGTAAGTGATTTAACTCAAGCTATCCGCAAGTTTGCGGATTCAATTGCAAATGCGAATCAGCAGGCTTGATGCGGATGAACGGCACTCGAATTGCAATGAATTTCATCAGGAAATCTTTTATGCGATCGCTAATATTTCATAAGACTGTAATTATATTTTTGGCATCTCTGCCAATCTGCATCTTTTATGGGAATGCATACGCTCAACAGAAAGATGTGAGATATGAATCAATTGAGTCTGAAATAATATCGGCAATGAAGCGCCTTATTTCATTTGAGGCAGAACTTAAGTCAATGAATCAAGTTGCTGAAGCTCATTCCAGAGAATTGAATCTTGCTAAGAATTCAAGCAATCCTATTGAACGAATATTTCTTCCCGGCAAAATTGAAGAGTTGCATATACTTCTTGAGAAAATAGAAGGAAAGGAAGCTGAAATAAAAAGCCTGAAGATGCAGATTGGAAGAATGACTGACGATGCGAACAAGGCTATTGAGCGAGAACATCTTTCCTCAGAAATTAAAGATCGACTTGACATAATTTCTCGTCGCAAGCTCGAACAGCTTCAAAATTTGTTCAACGAATCTAGAATCAAACTTATGAAGTCCAAAAATGAGGATGAGCGAAAAGCAAATGAGGCTGAAGTAAATCGATTGAAGAGCGAACTGGAATCTGCTACGGCCGAGTTTAAAAGATTTTACGGATTAAATTAGATTTTTTGCATTTGCAAAAGCAAAGCCATCGAAATTTTTAATTGACTGGCTAATATTGTGGCAAGTATTGCCAATGCGAGCCATAAAGTAGCAGTAATTTTACGCCGCGCATTTCATAATAGCTTGCGGATAAGTGTCACTTTTTCTCCGGAGTAGAGAGTGACTGACTTCTCACCATTGAGAATAATTAATCCGCCGTCATCAGATATGCCTTGAATGAAGACGAGTTCATTGCCGAAAAAAGCTTTTTCATTCTTACCGTAAAGAAAGCTGTTCAACTCCTTCTGAATTTCAAACTTGTTGGTGCAGTTTAATCTTCTTAAAAATACTTCAAGAAAAGAAGTCAGCAGATGATCGAGCTTTGGCATATCCGCTTTAAGAATTTTAGAAAGAGATATAGCTGAATCAATTGGAGCCGTCATTACATTTATCCCAACGCCGACAATATATGCGTCATCTTTTTTTTCGCACAATACTCCGGCAAGTTTCTTATCTTCATAAATAATATCATTGGGCCATTTAATCAGACAATTCACACGGATATTTTTTAATAGTTCTAGGAGCGATAGTCCAACTACAAGAGGAAGAAAAAGTTGTTCCGTAAAAAAATTATCGAGGTCATGAGAATGGAGGAGCATAGAAAAATACAAACTGCCTTCAGGAGATTCCCAGACTTTTTTATTTCTTCCGCGCCCGGCAGTTTGATGTTTTGCAAGTACCACAATTTTGGATTTATGATTTTGGCGCCATAGCCTGTAAATTTCATCCTGCGTAGAATCAAGCTCGTCATACTTAATAATTTCAAAATCGCTTATGAGCATTAAAAGACTCAGTTCTTACCCAATACGCAAGAACTGCCCTTTCTTGCCGACCTTCAAGACATCTCCTCTTTTGAATGAATATGTTGCTGTAATTTTAGTCCAACCGCTATCATTTTCTACTCTTACTCCGCCTTGTTCAATCAAACGCCGCGCTTCGCTCTTCGATGAAACTGTTTTTGCCCGCAATAGCAACGACGGAAGATCCTCGCCTTGAAGAGGAATAATTTCTGAAATTTCCTCGGGCTTTTCTTTACGTTTGAATATGGAATCGAATCTAATCGATGCATTTTCCGCCGCACTGCGGTCGTGCAACATTGAAACAATTTCTGCTGCAAGTCTGGCTTTTGCATCTCGAGGATTTATCGCCGAGTTCTTCATCTCTTCTATTTCGTCTTCAGAAATTGATGTAAGAAGAATCATATATCTCCATATAAGAGAATCTGGAATAGACATTATTTTCCCGAAAATATTGTCAGGGTTTTCAAGAATTCCAATTGCGTTGCCGTAAGATTTAGACATCTTTCTGACTCCGTCAAGCCCTTCAATAAGCGGAAGCATAACGACAACTTGAGGCGGTTGATTCTCTATCTCCTGCAATTTTCTTCCCATCAATAAATTGAAGCGCTGATCCGAACCTCCAATCTCGACATCGGCATTCAATGCAACAGAATCGTAGCCTTGAAGCAGAGGATACAAAAATTCAGTAATAGTAATTTCTATATTGTTCTTGAACCTTTCTTTGAAATCATCTCTTTCAAGCATCCGAGCGACAGTGCGATAACTTGCCAGTTTCAATATTCCTGCGGCTCCAAGAGGTTCCAGCCACGACGAATTGAAAACCACTTCGGTTTTCAGAGGATCAAGAATTTTAAAGACCTGGTCTTTGTAAGTTTGAGCATTAACAAGAACTGCTTCGCGAGTTAACGGAGGCCGAGTTTCATTACGTCCGCTCGGGTCGCCAATCATAGCAGTGAAGTCTCCGATCAAAAAGAAAACCTTGTGCCCGAGATCCTGAAACTGTCTGAGTTTTCGCAAGAGTACAGTATGCCCCAAGTGCAGATCAGGCGCAGTAGGGTCGAACCCGGCTTTAATTCTCAAAGGTCTCCCCTCTTTTAATTTAGAATCGAGGTCGCCAATGACTTCATCAACACCGCGCAGTAATATTTTTTTTGCATTTGCAATCATAATGTTTTAGAAGAAAGAGCAGGTTTCAGCCTGCTCTTTCGCAAAATTAACTTTCTTCATTATTTTACGCAAAACGTTCTCTGAGCCTTTTCCACATCTTCGGCGCAGATTCGCGGCATCGCTCCATTATTTTTTCTACATTAAGCGATTTAACTTTTTTGCCCTCCATCAGAATTCTGCCGTTTACTATTGTGGTGTCGACTGTTGCATCGACCATTCCAAAGATAAAGTGCCCAAGGAAATTGTCCGCTCCGAATGGCGTTGGAGGATTGTAATCAACTACGATGACATCAGCAGGTTTTCCTTTTTCTATAACTCCAACATCTATTCCCATAACTCGCTTTATTATCTCACGGTTGTTTTCTAAAAGCATCTGAGGCGCCTCACAGAAAGCAACGCGCGGATCGTGATTGTCCAGTCTGTGCAATAAATATGCACACCGCATCTGAGAAAGCATATCGGAGGACATACCGTCAGTGCCAAGCCCAACAAGAATTCCCTTCTGCATCATCTTCAATGCTTTCGAAACTCCAACCGCATTGTTCATATTCGATTCAGGATTGTGAACGACAATAGTGTCGGATTTTTTAATTAATGCCATCTCGGAGTCGTCAATCCAGATGCAATGAACAAGTATTGAATTCTTTCCAAGCAATCCGAGTTTATGAAGTCTCTTTACTACAGGAACCTTGTATTTCTTAATGCAATGCTCTCTGTCGGATTTGTCCTCTGCAACATGAATATGGCATCCTACTCCGTATTTATTCGCGATTTTTACGCATTGTTTTACGGAATCGTCCGACACAGTAAAACTAGCATGAAGCCCTACTAAACCAGTAACGAGCTCCGATGGCGAGCGCTGAAGCTCAGCAAGAAATCTTTCACTCTCGAATAATCCGCCGCCCTTAACATTTCTGTCCGAAACCTCGTAGCAAAGGCTTGCTCGTATTCCGGCATCTTCACACGCACCGCGCAAAATTTCGAGCGAACCGTCGCGGCATGAAGGCGAAGCATGATGATCAATGATTGTGGTTGTTCCATTCTTTATACATTCGACAAGTGGAACGAGAGCAGAAAGAAGAACATCTTCACGGCTCAAAGAATAATCAAGTCTCCACCATAATCGTTGAAGCACCTCCATGAAATTCTTCGCAGGTGCTCCAGGAGGGCACATTCCGCGGGCCATCGTGGAGTATAGATGATGATGAGCACAGATAAGTCCAGGCATTACGACTTTGTTCTTCGCGTCTATAACTTTGTCAGCCTTAATTGCCGGAGTCTTTGAATAAACATTTTTTATCTTCGTGCCTTCGATGAGCACCGCTCCGTTTTCAAATACTTTGCCTGTGCCTGTGACGACACGCCCATTTTTAATCAGAATTGTCTTATTCATCTTTTCCTCCTGTTATTCGTAAATATGTGGTTTTTTAGATTTCTTGTGATTTTGAATATCTTGGTCAACAAATTCAATATACTCCAGTAAATTTTTTGAATCTTTCTGCAATCCTTTCATTGTTCTGCCAAGTGCAGATGTTTTTTCGATTAAAAAATCAAATTGTTTATTGGTCTGCTTTTGAAATTCCATAGTCTGCTTTTGAAATTCTATAGTCCGCTTTTGGAAATCAAAATAATCTTGTTTAATATCCTCGATATTTGCGTCGATTTCAACAAACCGTCTATCAAAACTTTTTGCAATTGCTGCTAATCTTCCGTTGCTATTTTTCATTTCCCCTCCTCAATCTTCCTTCAGCATTGCAGTCTCGCGTTTAGTCCGCTTTCTCATGTAAATGGCACTCGCGAAGCACTTCTGAGCGCATATCGAACAGCCAATGCATTTTGACGGATCTGTCACCGGATATCCGTCTTCACCCGTTAGCGAAATTGCTTGATATGGGCACCTTGAACAATTTCCGCATTTCGTGCAGAGCTCGTAGTTGTATTCGGAAATCTTTTTGACAGGAGAAAGCTCCATGAATCCCCGTATCGGATTCGGCAGAGCAATACCGCGAAGTTTTGAGATCGACTTAATTCCGCGCTCCTCCATTAGATAGCTTAATCCATTTTCAAGTTCGTCGATGATTCCGTAACCGTATTTTGTTGCAACTGTGCAGACTTGAACGGAATTAACTCCGAGCGACAAAAAGTCCGCGGCATGTTTGTAAGTCATAACGCCGCCGTTACCGGAAATCTCGAGCCCGACAGGCGCAACAGTTGCAAGAGTAAGATAACTTATTGGTAGAACTCCTTCGCCGCTCATTCCTACTACAATTCCTTCTTCCCATTCCTTCTTCTCGATCTTTCTGAAAAACATCGTCGGGAAGGTGTTGGCAAGAGTTATTCCAGCTTTCTTGTGCGGATATTTTTTGAAGACCTCTTTTATTGCGCGGGCAATCGGAACAATAGAAGTGACTGCTGAGGTCAATTTAAATATTTTAGGAATGTCAGGATTAGAAACTTCCATGACCCACCCGATTATCTTCGCTGTCAATGCCGCATTCTGAGAAACTATATCGCCTTCAGTTCCGTCTCCGCCTTGAGGACAAGACAAAGAGTATTCAATTGCCATCGCACCGGCATTTTGAAGCTTTTTGGTATTTGACTGCCAACCTTTCTTGTCGCTCTCGTCATTCCCTGTGACAGGTCCGCCGGTCGATGCCATAGTCAGACGATCCGGATATTCCTTGACCAATTTTTTTATCTCTTTGCAGACTCGATTGAGCGGATGGCCAGATACGTTGTCGCAATTGCCATAAGTATTTGACTCGAAAACGTGCATGTATTCGCCTGGAATATGAATCGAAACATTATCAAAAGAGGTCTTCATTATTCCGCCCGCCCAACCTGCTTTGTAGGCTTTTGACATCTGATCATAGCCGTCAGACGGCGGCGCCGCAGAAAGCAGAAATGGTGAACGAATCTTTCTGCCAAAGAATATTGTTTCAAGCGATACAGGTTTTTTTACATATCCATCGAGTTGATGATAACTCTTTGTCTGTTTTTCAATTTTCGGCTGAGGTTTAGAATTAAGTGCAGCATCAATTCTAATCGCAACATTCTTTCCTGCGGCGCTCGCTTCAACTACAGTTGTAGGACCGTTGGCGGCATCACCTGCAACGAAAATCTTTCCCGTTTCCTGAAATCGCATCGCAGGCCTATTTCCAATAGCAATGATTACCGAGTCGATATCCATACGAATCTGCTCTGAACCGGAAACGTCGGAGATATCTCTGAGATTGAATTTTACATTCAGAGGCAATGTAATCTTATTCGTTTTCAAACCGATAATCTTCTTATCGCGCGCAATAATTTCAGTGACGCGTATTCTGCCGTTCACTTCAATGCCTTCCTGAACAAGCTCATTCAATTCGCGTCCTGTAAGAGGCATCTCACCGAGCTTTTCAAGGGCAAACATTTCTACTCTTTTTGCTCCGTTGTGAATAGCAGTAGTTGCGCAATCGGTCGCTACTGCTCCGCCGCCGATAACTGCAACCCTTTTGCCTTTCAAATTAAATTGCTTTGGACTGGAGAGGTATCGGATATTATCTATTGCTAATTCCTGATTTGGGATGCCGGAAAGAATAGGATTCCAAAGACCTTCAGCAACAAGAACAGCGTGAAAACCTTTCTTCAATAATTCTGCGGGGTTTTTAATCCGAGTGTTCATTTTGAGTTTAATATCGCCAAGTGAAAGAATGAAATCGATATCTGTATTTAATATCTTTCTGTCGAGCCTAACTTCAGGAATTAGTCTCAATGCTCCGCCGGGCTCTTTGTTTTCATCGTAGATCACAACTGAATACCCTTTTTGAGCCAATGTGGAAGCGGCGGCTAAGCCTGTTGGTCCTGAGCCAATAACAGCAACCTTCTTGCCGTTCTTTTTTGCTTTCAAATATTCAGGAATTCCACCGTCTTGTTTTGCTCGTTCAACTACGGAAGCCTGAACTTGCGGAATATTAATAGGACCGTCTACAAGTTTGTGAGAACATTTCGCCATGCAGAAACGGTCAGGACAAACTGCGCCGCAAATACCTCCGAGCGGATTCTCCCGCATAACGAGCGCCGCAGAGCGCTGAATATCCGTTGCTGTCATTCCACGCGCGGCCATTATAAAATCCGCAGGAGAACAATTGCACGGACAACCGTCACGGCACGGTTTCTCCTCACAGAATTCACAACGCTCAAGTTCCATCTTTAATTGCGCATCGGTTAAAAGAATCTGATCCTTAGTAGCTTTCACGAGCATCCTCCAAGAAATGAAAATTAATTTGCGGCGGGCGGAAATAAAACATCCGCATTCATTACCGCATTATAGTTTACGAAAATAGAAACATTTAAGAAAGAAAAAAATAATATGCTTTGGTCAAAGGCAAATATTAGTTATTATGTCTATTAATAATAATTCGTTTAGGAAGGAGCAGATTGTTATGGATGCATTAGAGTGCTTGACTACAAGAAGAAGCATAAGAAAATTTCTGACAAATGGAATTGACAAGAAGACGATTGAAAAGATTTTGTCGGCGGGCCAGCGTGCGGTGACTGCGAATAATGAACAGCCGTGTTATTTTGTTGCTGTTACGAATGCTAAAATGCGAAAGCAAATAAAAGATCTATGCCCTAACAACGGGCCTTATATCGAAGTTGCTCCGCTGTGCGTCTGCGTCTTTTGTAAAAATTCTAAGTATTATCTCGAAGATGGAAGCGCTGCTACTCAAAACATTTTGAATGCGGTTCATGCTTTGGGGCTCGGAGCAGTCTGGGTGGCCGGTGATAAGAAGGATTATGCGGACGATATAAGAAAGCTCATTGGGATCTCCGAGGAATATAAATTGATAAGTCTGGTTCCAATCGGATATCCTGACGGAAATACACCTCTTACATCGAGAAAACCTTTAGATGAGGTAATTCGCTTAATAGACTGAAGCATAGACGTCGTATTTAACTTACCTTTATTCATAGTCATAATCTCTAAATTTATTTATACTACTAATATAATTTGTAGATATGCAGAGGAGAATAATATGTATTACATTTCATTCCTATTTTATGTGATGAGTCTTTTGCTTTATGCAGTTTTTTATAAAAAAAGAGCCAATATTTATTCGGATATAGGATTCATTCTAGCCGTTCTTGGTTTTGCTTCGGATTTGTCTCGGTTTGTTTTTGATGTAAGTGCCGCGATGACCATGTCCGGAACTTTTACTATTCTTAGTCTTGGCACTACTCTGGTCTTTATGATAATCGAATTGAGATTGAAAAGGACGAGAATACTTGGCACCGTCATTATGCCTTTCATAATGGTTTTTTCTTTCATGGCGCTTCTCAGCGCAGGCAAAGACATTCATTCATCAGAAGTCACCCGTGCTGTCACAAGCACCGGAGGTTTTTCATGGTGGATGCTTTTACATATTTTCTCAGCTCTTATCGGCTACGGAGCATTTATAGCTTCTGCTCTGATTGGAGTTCTGTTCATTATCGGAGAGCGACAGCTCAAGTCGCATCAGCCGGGGAATCTATTCTATTCACTGCCTGATTTTGGAACGCTATCAAAACTCAATTTTCGTTACACTCTTATCGGCTGGCTTTTTTTTACAATAAGTATTGTGCTCGGTCATTACTGGTTCAGAAGTTTATCAATAAAAATATCGATCGATTCGCCAAAAGTAGCTCTGACTCATTTGACATGGTCAATCTATACTTTTCTACTTTTCTCTCAAATTTTTCTCGGTTGGAAAGGCAGAAAAGCAGCAGTGGGTTCCATCATAGGGATTTTTTCGATTCTCGTAACTTTTCTTGGAATAAATCTTTTCTCAAACGGGCTTCATAGTTTTAGGTCATTTTGAATGAGAATTACAGTTATAGGTTTCAATCATAAAACATGTCCAATTGATATTCGAGAAAAACTGGCATTTAAAGACAAAGATATCGAATGCGCTCTGAGGGGTATAAATGCTCTGCCCGAAATTCGTGAAACAGTAATTCTTTCAACCTGCAACCGAGTCGAGATATATTTTGTAAGATCTGCGAGCATAGATAGCGACGACGATCTCCTTGAATTTATTGCAAAGTATCACAGAGTTGAAGTGACAAGCTTCAAAAATCTTTTGTACCGACATACTAACAGCGACGCAATAGAGCATTTATTCCGGGTCATATCCAGCCTTGATTCACTTGCTGTCGGCGAGCCTCAGATACATGGGCAGGTCAAGGACGCGTATCAGAAGAGCAGGGAGCTTCACACCTCAGGCAAGATAATGAACACTTTATTCGAGAAGGCATTATACGTAGGCAAACGAGTGAGAACCGAGACTGGCATAGGGCGAGCGCCTATTTCAGTAAGCTCGGTAGCTGTGGATCTTGCCGAAAAGATTTTCGGAGAACTTAAAGGCAAGCAAGCTCTAGTGATCGGAGCCGGAGAGATGGGTGAACTAGTCGCTCAGAATCTTGTCGACGCCGGAATATCAAAGATGGTAGTTGCGAATAGAAGTATTGAGCGAGCAGAAGAAGTGGCAAAAAAATTTAATGCAGAGAGCAAGGAACTTTTTGAATTGCCTTCGATATTGAGCAAAGTGGATATGATAGTTGTTTCAGTTTCTGCTTCAGAACCGCTACTCAATAAAGAGATGATTGTAAATGCATTAAAGATTCGCCGCGGCAATCCAATTTTCATAATAGATATTTCGGTTCCGAGAAATGTCGAAGAAGAGATAAATTCAATAGACAATGTTTATCTTTACAACACGGACGATTTAACAAATGTTGCAAACAAGAACAAAATGATGCGTTCTTCAGAAGTGGCTCAGTGTGAAGAAATAATAAAATACGAATTAGAAAAATATCTCGATTATCTAATCTCATTCGATACCGTACCAATAATTCAAGAGATGCGCGAAAAATTTGAAGAGATAAGGCTGAAGGAGATTGAACGGGTTATACTAACAAAAAACATATTGAATGAAGAGCAGATGGAGGCGGTAGATTATTT
>Ga0066636_10002470_pt1 | contig 11765 bp, 12 predicted proteins | sample CryGeyCG2014_080_2_FD_62736 | JGI IMG/M metagenome (GOLD analysis project Ga0066636, IMG submission 62736) | Groundwater microbial communities from aquifer - Crystal Geyser CG07_land_8/20/14_0.80 | ecosystem: Environmental > Aquatic > Deep subsurface > Groundwater | place: USA: Utah: Grand...
GCACAATAAGTTTGTTGGGGGATCTACTTTTTGCTGATTTTAATGTATCTGTTGAGACTAACGGAACGATATTTATTCCATCTCAACCATATGACATACATTGGATTGCCGACTATAAACTTCCGTCGTCTGGATGTGAAGCGCAGATGAAGTTCAAGAACTATTATAATCTGTATAATAAGGATTTTGTGAAGTTTGTTATTTCTGATCGAAAAGATTTTGATCGAGCACTGGAAGTCATACCAAAAATTCTTGAAGCTAATAATGAAATGGAAAAACCTAAGTTTGCATTCTCTCCTGCATTCGGAAAAAGTCCTCAAACAACATTAGTAGAATGGATGCTTGCAGATAAGTATTTGTGCAAGATCGGAGCAATCTTTTCTTTGCAAATACATAAGGTGTTGAATGTAGCATGAGACCGTTACGGGAAATAAATTGGTGGCAGCTTGTCAATTCATACAGATGGTTTCGAGAGCATGATTATCTACCAAAAGAGTTGATAGGATACACAACATATGGTCATACAAAGGAAAAGTATGTTGAACTTTTTGCATACATTATAGAACATCTGTCGGAAGAAAAGCTGAAATGGCTTCCTGATCGATTTGAACAACTTTACAATTGGATATTTATGGACGAGCACATAAGTAAAAAACGAAGAGGCTATAAATCTTCATTTAAGCAAGTAATAAAGAACAGCCGATTTGGTTCAAGTGAAGGAACTCAGGCATATATCATCGATGAAATGCTCCTTGAACAAAAAAAGTATTCAACCTTTGCTATTGCAAAAGCAATTGGATCAACTGAGGGAAGAGTTCGTCGGCATATTAATCATCTAAGATCAAAATTCAAAGCTGAGATTGAGATTCTCACGTTGCACCAAAGGGGAGCAACGATTTATTATCTAAAGGAAAGGAAAAAAGAAAATGTCAGACCAACAACAAAAAGTAGAAAACTTACTGTCCAAAGTATTGACGGAACTGAAATTAGACTTAACTCATCCAAGTCTAAAAGATACACCAAAAAGAATAGCAAAAATGTTCTGTGAAGAAATCTTTTCTTCACTGTGTGAAAAACTTCCTGCTCTCACTAAGTTTCCAAATGAGAACTGCACAGAAATGATCCTTTTTGACAATATACCTTTCACTTCAACATGTGAACATCATTTCGTTTTCTTCTCAGGCCGAGCATTCTTTCTTTATATACCTAACGACTGGCTTGTTGGTGCATCTAAAGTTGCTCGGTTGATTGATTATTTCTGCAAGAAACCTCAGATACAAGAAAGACTATCATCAGAAATCATCAATCATTTTTGTAGAGAAATACAACCAAAAGGTGCGATGCTTGTAATGAGAGGAGTACATGAGTGTATGTCCCATCGTGGTGTAAAGACTGGAGATGGAGCAGGTATGACTACTTCTGCAATCTATGGAGATTTTGCTAAACCTGAAGTCAGAGCAGAAGCAACAAATCTCATTCAAATCTCCATTTTGGATAGGAGGTAATATGAACAAGACAATCATTAATATCCCACTTGAACCACTCCCTCAAAGATATACTATTGAATGGCGGACTTGGTTTGAGAAATACATGAAACCAGCTGCTACGATAGATGGAAAAACACTCACTGATAAAATTGAGACTGGTGCTTTTCTTGACATTTGTGGAACAAACTATTTTAAAGCATCTCAGCTACAAGGAATTTCCCAAATCGTTCATGCCTTAAAAGAAGTTTCTAATATGCAGGATGTAGTATTTTTCTTCCATGACGTTTGGTTTCCTGGAATCGAAATGCTTGCTTATATGAGAGATGGCTTGAATCTCAAGTTCAAAATTGTTGGTTGTCTTCATGCAGGAACCTATGACAAATTTGATTACATTACGAGCAAAGGAATGGGATATTGGGGGAAAGACATCGAGAACGGATGGTTCAGAATTATTGATGCTGTGTTTGTCGCAACAGAGTGGCACAAAAGACAATTGATTCATTCAAGGGACGTTGATCCGAACAAAGTGCATGTGACTGGATTCCCTATCTTCTATGAGCATGATAATATGCAGAGCATACAAAAGGAAAACATTGTTGTTCTACCAAACAGATTGACTGTTGATAAGAATCCCCAGGTGTTTGAATTTATCAAAAACAATCTTGATTTCTGTTCAGTGTTGAAGGACTGGAAATTTGTAACGACTTTCTCTGAAGATGGAACATTTATGACGAAAGACGAGTATTGGAAACTACTCCATCAGGCAAAAATAATGATTAGCTTTGCAGATCATGAGAACTGGGGGATCAGTTGTCAGGAAGCATTATTTGCTGGTTGTTTTATTATTGTACCAAATAAACTCAGTTACGTAGAGCTTTATAATCCGATTATTCGCTACAATAATTTTCATGATCTCATTTCGATTATCGAAAAGGTTGTTTCTGCATGGGAAGACCCACAGCATCCTTTGTGGAAATTACGATATAGAGATACATCTTATGCTTTGTATAGGGGGACCAGAGCAATTCCAAACATGTTGAAGATAATGGAGGCATTTTAATGAACCTTATGTTAGATTCGGGGGCACACTCATTATATATGTCTGAAGTTTTGCATAAAGATAATAACTATGCGTTTTTTGAATCTGATGCCTTCTGGCAATACATCGATGCCTACTGTGCTTTCTTAAAAGAGAATAAGGATCATTTTGCTGTATATGTAAATGTTGATGTTATATTTAATCCTGAGATGTCTTGGAAGGTCCAGAAGTATATGGAAGACACCTACAAATTGAACTCGATCCCTGTCTTTCATCCTGGTGAAGATTTAAAATGGCTCAAAAAGTATCTTGATAACTATGGTTACATTGGAATTGGAGGACTTGGTCAAAGAGCTATGAAAGGACGTTGGCTTGCTGATACAGGCGAGCCTGCGTGGAATTTAATCTGTAATGAGAAAGGAATACCGAGAATTAAAGTTCATGGATTTGCAATGACGAGTCCAGAATTGATCATCGAGTTCCCATATTTCTCAGTAGATTCTGTTACAGGAGATGCAATGGTTCTCGTTCGAGAGTTCGGTAGAATTCGAATGTCCTCAATGGAAGAACTTTATTGGTCTGCATTAGGAGATAAAATTACTACAGAGAACGGTCATCACTACAAAAATACTACTGGTTTAGAAACGTATATTACAGATGAAGATGGTAAAGGTTTTTGGACTCCAGTTACAAAAGTTTTCCGGCATGAAATTGGCAAACCGTTATACAAAGTTCGATCCTGCGATGGGAGAGCTGTAAAAGTAACAGGTGATCATGGGTGTTTTGTCATTCGTGACGGCAAAAAAACCCCTGTTCCTACACTAGATTTAAAACCTAACATTGACCGTCTTGTGTGTGTCAACTTCCGAAGAACAAACAAAATACAAATTAAACAGTTAACCGTTGAAGTTGAAAGGACCACTGCAAAAAAATCAAAATTTCGTAGTGAAAGAATACAAAAAGAATCATTCCCATTTACTGTAGTTTTTACAAAAGAACTAATGGAGTTTTTTGGGTTGTGGATTGCTGATGGTTATTATTCTGGTCTTTCAGTTGGTATGTCATATGCAAATGATATAGAGAGCCTTCAATGTTTTGAAAAAGCAGCAAGTGTATTCAATTTTGGAGAACAACCCCACAAGGTCAGTATAAAATCAAATGCTGTTGATAGCGGTGTTTCTAATATTTTCATGCAAAGGGTGATGCAAGCTCTCGGATTCATTGGAAGATCTCACACTAAACAAATACCCTGGTGGGTATTTGAAGTGTCTAACGAATTGATTTGTGCTTTTCTCAGGGGATATTTTTCTGGAGATGGTAGTACCAATAATGGAGCAGCAATTGAGGCTGGAACAGTAAGTGTGAAATTGTTTTATGGATTGTTTTACCTTTTGACTTCTGTTGGTGTTACTCCAATATGCAAAATTAAAGAAGGAAGAACGGGAGGGTTTTCTACAGGGGAAAGTATTTTACATACAATAAATATTGGTAATTTCCAAAGCAAAACTGCGTTTTTTGAAAAGATAGGTTTTTTACAAAAAAGAAAAATGGATACCATTCGTTTAAGTTTATCTCGTCCTCAAACAAGTATGAAAAATAAAGTGGGGGATTTCTTTTCCTGTAAACAAGAAGAAAATCACCTCACTTGTTTTGGAGTTGAGAAACTTAATGTATTTAAAGGCGTTGTCTATGATCTTGAAGTCCCTGAAGGACAAAGATATGTTGCCAATGGAATACTTATTCATAATTCAACAAGTTGGATGCAATTTGGAAAATATGGTTTGATTATTGTGCCGAAGAAAAAGAATGGAACCTTCATCTATGATGAGTCTCCCCATATCATTTCTGTCTCAACGAGAAAGAAAAGAAAGGAAGATTACAAGAACTTTGAGCATCTTCCAAAGATCGAACAGACTCATATTCATGAGTATTTGGAAAGCATTGGACTGAAGATGGGTAGCTCCAAGCTTGAGAAAGTTTCATTTGATCATTCTAAAGCTGAATTTCCGATAGCAGAGACAGAGGTTTCGTCGTCAGAAACGATTATTGAGAGAGGGGTATGCAATGATGTCAATCAGCGAGATCAGTGCAATCTTGAGTATTATTTATCGCTGGAATCATCAATTCCTGAATGGCCTCGACCGTGGAAAAAAAAACGTAAGGCAATAATGACAAAGTTACCAGGCGCATAATTTGTAAAAACTCTTATAATAACTAAAGAAGGGAGGTGAGATGATGGCAAAAAAGCAGAAATCAAAGAAAGAAACAAAGAAATCAAAGAAAGAAACAAAGAAACCAAAGAAGGCGGCGAAGTAAATAACAAAAATTCATTGAAGGAGGTGCTTCTTGGCTGAAAAGGAAAAGATTCCTGTAGTTGCCCAGTTAAATGAAATGACAGTGCTTGTTCGTGAAGCTCTTGACGATGCAAATAAATTTGATGCAGGACTTCGTGGATCAAATGCCGCTGGGGCACGAGTGAGAAAGCAAATGCAATTTGTCCGTTCTCTCGCTCAAGGCATTCGACAGAGCGTTCAGGAAGCAAAACGAGAAAGAATAAAATAATGAAGAGAGGTGGGGCACGAAAGTGTGATGGTGTGGTATAAAGCAGAAATATACCAGACAAAACAATTCTGCCTCGCCCTTTTTTGAAAGGACTAATATGGCAAATAAATTTTATATCATCGTGAGATTCCAATTCGAGGGCTTTCATTTCTATAAAGATGCACCAAATGAAGTAGACTTTCTGCGAAGACCTCATCGACATATCTTTCACTGTGAAGTAAAACTACCTGTTGCTCACAATGATAGAGACCTTGAGTTTATCCTAGTAAAGCAGCATCTTCAGAAGTTTATTGCTGAGAAATATGATTTTGAACTCGGTGGCAAATCATGTGAGATGATTGCTGAAGACTTACTTGAAGAGATTACAAAGAAATATGGCCTGAGAAAAGACGTTACAATTGAAATCTCAGAAGATGGGGAAAATAGCGGGGTTCTTCAGACATGAGTATAAAGATTAATTGTGAATTCAATGATGAGAGAGCTTCGATGGAGAATCATTGTCCTCACAAGATAAAACGGGAACGGCCTTCTATTGTCCTTCCTTCCCTATCACTACCTCCTCCAATCAGAATTATAATAGAAGGGATGGAAGACGGTGAAATTGGTAAGTTTGCAGTTCTAAATATAATAAGAAAAAGGAGGTGATTAAAATCCAACTTTTTTTGGCAGGCAGTTTCCCTCATCTTACAAATCTCAATAATGAGAGGAAGCTCAAAGAATCAATTGAAGCAAAAGGGAAAACCTATAACAGGCTGGTCAGTTTTTTCTATCCCAAAACCTGTGCAACAGTTTTAACACTTCAAGAGGAAGAAAGAAATGGAAGAAAGGAAACTCAGTCAAACCCGGTATGATATCCCTCAGAGGAAACAAGAAAAAGGATGAGGGAAAGTGCAAGGAAAGGGTGGATAAAAAGAAAGGAACAGGAAATGAATGATAAACTTTCCTAAAGAAAGAGGGAGATTGAGTCAGACCGAGTACGACTTTCTTCAAGCAAAAGATCGCTCAGAGAGAATGGCACAATCCTTAATGAAAAGATTCAAGTGGATCAAAGCGATAAGATTCAAAGGGGATGTGGAGTTTCACCCAGGTCGAAACAAAGCATCGGCAGAACGAGACGCAAAACTGGGACTTGAGGTGTCGTTTGGTTTGAACATGGAGATGACTTATCTTGATCTGAAGAATCAAGAAAAGAAATGTGAAGTTATTTTCCGTTTCAAAGAGAAGCCTTTTCACAACATCTTCTTCAAATCGTACAAGAAGAATCCTACTATTCAAGATTTGATTGATCAGTTTAAAAATACATGGATTATCTTAGCTTCAGGTAATATACCAGAAGATCCAAAAGCATATGTTGTAGCACAGACAAAAAACTATCCAAATCTGTGCTTCACGCCACAGTATGACAAAGGGAAGATCGTTAAGTACAGAATCGCCTTTGGTTCCTGGGCAAAATGGGTGCCTGCAAAGCAGTTTGACATCTTCGGAAATAACTCTGTCGATGAAATTTTTGAGAGGATTAGAAAATGAAAAAAGCATATCAAGGAGAACAAGAAAAGGCGAGACGGCGTTGCCAGGTTGCAAAAGGAGTTATTAAAATAAAGGAAGAAACTTGTCACACATGTAAATTTGGAGAAGAAGGCGTTTGTTACAACTGTTATGGAGCCAATGGAGTGACTGAAATTGATGGTAAAGGATCGTGTAGAAATTATGAAAAGGAGAAGAAATGAAAGTAAATCGAAATACCTTATTAGAACGACTTGATATTTGTCGGCCCGGCCTCTCACATAAGGAGATAATCGAAGAGACCATTCGATTTATCTTTACCGGAGAAAATATCACAACTTTCAACGATGAAATTTGTATCTTGGCACCGTATCCTACTGATTTTCAGTGCTCTGTAAACGGAGAAGAGCTTTATAAAATCTTGTCTGGTATCAAAGAAGATGAAGTTGATATTACTCTTGAAAATGATCAGATGAGAATTAAAAGCAAGAAAACAAGAGCTGGTCTTTCTACAATCATTGGTGAGAAAGAACGTGTTGATTCTCTTGTCAAAAAACTTCAGGATTCTACATTTGGAAAAGGATTCTGGAGACGTTTGCCAAAAGATTTTGTTGAAGGCATCACACTTTGTATGTTCAACGCAAGTAAAGATATGACAACGGGAGTTCGTTGCTGTGTTGCTGTAAATGAGGACAAAATTTACTCTTCTGATAGTGTACGAATCAGCAGATTCATTATGGATGGTACTGTTAAAGAAATGCTGATACCTGCACGAAATGCAGTTGAGCTTGTGAAGTATCCTATCAAAAAGTATGGGAAGAGTGAAGGTTGGTTGCATTTTATTACTGATGATCAAGTGATGTTCAATTGTCGAATGATGGTTGGAGAATACCCTTACACAATTGATCGCTTCTTTGAAAAGAAATCAACTTATGGTCCATTTACAATGCCTGATGAACTTGGAGAGATTATGAAGAGTATTGTGATTATGGCAACCGGGGATGAAGTAGTTGCTAAAATGGTTGAGATGAAAATCGAGGAGGGCAAGATCACTTGCAGGTCTGAGAAGGAGAGGGGTTGGATAGAAAAAGAAGTTGATTTCGAATATACAGGAAAGCCTTTGATCTTCTATATCAATCCTATATTCTTTGCTCAGATTCTTACAAAAGCAACTGCTCTTAGCTTGACACAAGGAGAGGAATTTCCTGACAAGGCAACATTCTCTCAAGAAAAGTATCGGCATATGATTGCCCTTCCAGAATAAAGAAAGGAGATTTTAATGCTCAGAACTTTTGTGAATGTAAATAATCACACCTTTGATTTCTTCGATTACAAAGAAGCAATAACCTATATAATGAGCCTAACAATTTCTCATCATAAATATGCTATGCTCTCGACGTTGAAAGAAAATATTTATGAGACATGTAATCTAATTTCTGAGCTGCTCGATATTCTCCATGAGAAAGCAGATGACAAATCAGAAAAGATGCACCTGAAACGATTAAATACAAAGATATTCAAGTCAAAGGAATTTCTCATGAGGCAAAAAGATAAGGATTCATTTCTTCTCTCATGGGGAGATTTGATGATGTTGATTGAAGACAAAGGATTATTTCACGGATATGGATTTGGGAATAAGTACAAAGACAATATCAAAGGTAATTCTGAAAAAATAAGTGTAACAAGGACGGTTTACTAATGAAAAAGCTTTCTCTACGTCCTTTCTTTTCTTCCTCAGAATCAGCCTCTGTGAAAGAAAGCTCTTCTCAGGATAAGAATTGTCTTGATTGTGGTTTATTCAGAAACATAAAATCACCTAAGATGCTTCCTACGGGGGAAGGGAGACTGAAGGTACTTTTGATCGCCGAGGCGCCCGGAAAGTCAGAGGATGATTTAGGGATACAACTCATAGGGGATGCTGGTCAATTTCTTCGTGAGCGTTTAAAAGAAAGAGGTTTTGATCTCGACAAGGATTTCTGGAAAACCAACTCGGTTCAATGTAGGACGTTTGTGAAAAAAGGCAGATTTGAAAAAAACAGATCACCAAAACGAAAAGAACTGAAACTCTGCCGTCAAAACTATCTTGACTTCATCGACAAAAATAAACCTAAGTTCATCTGGTTGATGGGAAAGAGTGCAATTGAATCGTATTATATGGAGAGATTCAGTGATGAAGAAGGAACAGATTTAACTCCATCAAGATGGAGGGCACTCTGCATCCCTGACTCATATTCAAACGCATGGGTGATCCCTCTCTTTCATCCTTCCTTTGCAATGAGAAACGAACATGATGAATTGACATTCTCTCAATACAACCGAGACTTGGACTTTGCAATCTCATGTCTTGACAAAGAACCACCGACGTTCTACAATCCTTATGACAAGATTGAGTTGATAAAAGAATTTGATACAATTAAGGAAGTGTTTGAAAGTCTTATCAAAAGGCCTCCTGATGAATTTGCTTTTGATTATGAAACAACAGGTCTAAAACCATTCAACAAAGGACATAGGATTGCTTGTGTAAGTTTGTGTGATCTTGAGGATGATGCAATTTCTTTTCCCCTTCAGCATCCTTGTTTCACAAAGAATCAGCAGAAAATTCTTTGTGATCTATGGTGCAAAATACTTGAAGGGCCTTCAAAGAAGATCGGGCAAAACATTAAATTTGAGGATACGTGGAGTCAAAGAATCTTAGGAACTCCTGTCAGTTACTGGGAATCATGCACAATGAATGCTTCTCATATTTTGGACAATCGGGGATCCTTTACAGGATTGAAGTTTCAAGCGTTCATTCGATGGGGAATTGATGATTATGACAAAACAACAAGGCAATATTTGAGATCAAAGAAAGGTTCTGAATTCAACAGAGTCTTTGAAGCTCCCCTTGATGATTTGCTTCTCTACAATGGCATTGATTCATTGCTCACACTGAAGTTACATCATGAGCAAATGAAAGAGATGACAATAAGACAGAAAGAAGCAAATCAGTTCTTTAAAGAAGGTCTTATCGCACTTGCCGATATTCAGATGAATGGAATCCCTGCGGACAGAAAGTATTATGAAAAAACCGATACAGAGCTTGAAACAATTATGCTTGAACTTGTGAAGGAATTGCTTACTTCGGATGAGGCAAAGAAATTCAAAGAGGTGAATGGGGTTGAAATATCTTTAACCTCAGATTTCGATCTAAGGGAATTGTTTTTTGATATCCTAAAACTTGAGTCATCAAAAGAAACTGAAGGAGGATTGAAATCAGTCAATGCCGAAGTATTAAATTCGCTCGATTCAGATTTTGCACGGAAGCTTGTCAAATTCAGCAAACTTGATAAAGTAAAGGGGACATATATTGGTCAGTTCTTGAGAGAGATTGATGAAGATGGAAAACTAAGACCATTCTTTGATCTGCATAAAGTAGATACATTCAGAAGTTCATCCTCCCGTCCTAACTGGCAGAATGTACCTACGCGAGATGATGAAGCAAAAAAATATACACGGTCAGGAATTGTACCGAGCAAAGGTAACATCATTTTAGGATTTGACTACAAAGCTCTTGAAGTAACGATTGCAGCCTGCATTTCGAAAGACCCCGTGCTAATGGAATATTGTGCAGATTTAACGAAAGACATGCATCGTGATCAAGCAGTCGTATTGTGCAGATTATCAAAAGATCGTGTCTCTGAGAAAATAAGATTCTCTGCAAAGAGCGATTTCGTGTTTCCTGAAATCTATGGTAGTTATTACCGAAGCTGTGCAAAGAATCTATGGGAGACTTTTCATAAAGAGCATATTGAAACGACAGATAAGGTATTTATTATTGACCATCTTGAAAACGAGAAGATCATCAAGAATAAAACCGACTACGAAGGATTTGAAAATCATGTCAAAGATGTTGAGACTGAATTTTGGCAGCGATTCAGGAAACTGAAGCAATGGCAAGAAAGAAGTTGGAAACAGTATGAGAAAACTGGTATAATTGAATTGCCTACAGGATTTACTTGCAGAGGCTATATGTCTCGAAACAAAGTGGTCAATACACCGATTCAAGGGAGTGCATTTCACTGTTTGCTTTACTCATTAATTCATATCCACAAAGAGCTTTTAGCACAAGATATGAACACAAAGATCATCGGTCAGATACATGACAACTTGGTCTTCGATTGTGATCCGTCAGAAAAAGAAGAAGTTATGTTATTATCAACAGAGATAGCGATTAAACAGATTCGGGAAGACTGGAAGTGGATTATTGTACCTCTTGTTGTGTCATGGGAGGGGACTGAAATAGACCAATCGTGGTATGGTCAGAAAAAATTAAAGATGAAGAAATGATTTATCAAGGTGATTGCTTAGATATAATGCCTACTTTGCCAGACAAGAGCATTGACCTTACGGTTACATCTCCGCCCTATGATAACCTGCGAACGTATAATGGCTCGCTTGAATGGAACTTTGAGATATTTCAGAAGATTGCCAAGGAACTATTCAGAGTTACAAAGGATAGTGGCGTGATTGTTTGGATAGTAGGAGACGCGACGATAAATGGAAGTGAAACGGGGACATCGTTCAAACAAGCACTTTACTTCAAGGAAATAGGGTTTAACCTTCACGATACGATGATTTGGAATAAAGGAAGATTTAGTGCAATAGGAGCCTTGGCTACTCGCTATGCCCCAGTATTTGAATATATGTTTATATTTGTTAAAGGGAAAATTAAAATATTTAATCCACTAAAGGACAAAAAAAATAAATGTGCTGGCAAAGTAGTTCGTGGAACTATTAGACAAATCGACGGTTCTGTAAAACCAATGAGCAAGATAATTACTATTGCAGAATATGGACAAAGATTCAATATATGGGATTGCGTTAGTGAGCGTATCAAGGGCCATCCTGCTCCATTCCCGTTACAACTCGCCACCGACCACATCCTTTCGTGGAGCAACGAAGGTGACATCATTCTCGATCCATTTGCGGGAAGTGGCATGACTGGAGTAGCTTGTAAAAACACAAACCGAAAATTTATTTTAATTGAAAAAGATCCAAAATATTTTGAAATAATAAAAGAAAGGTTGAAGAGAAGTCAACTACCGACCAGCTATAAGCCGGTGGCTTGCAAGTCGGTCGAATAAATTCGACTGCCTGCGATAGGTTCATTGACTGGAACCCTACCTGGGTAGCAT
>Ga0066636_10002480_pt1 | contig 11737 bp, 9 predicted proteins | sample CryGeyCG2014_080_2_FD_62736 | JGI IMG/M metagenome (GOLD analysis project Ga0066636, IMG submission 62736) | Groundwater microbial communities from aquifer - Crystal Geyser CG07_land_8/20/14_0.80 | ecosystem: Environmental > Aquatic > Deep subsurface > Groundwater | place: USA: Utah: Grand...
GATTAATTATCAACCATAACAATGCAAATAGAGTGGGAATAGTAGTGGGCACATGCGTTGGCGGCATGAGTACTTATGAAAAAAATCTCCGCACCCTCCAGGAGGAGGGGCCGGACAAGGTTTCCCCTTTCTTTATCCCCGGGTTCATACCCAACATGGCAGTAGGGGAGATAGCCATCGTTTTTGGTGCTAAGGGACCGAGCAAGTGTGTGGTTACCGCTTGCGCCACTGGCAGTCATGCTATTGGTGATGCTTTCAGGCTTATTCAATATGGTGAAGCAGACGCCATGATTGCCGGAGGGAGCGATGCCTATATTCTTCCTGTAGGCATCGCTGGACTGGGTAAGATGGGAGCCATATCTCGCCGGAATGATGAGCCAGAAAAAGCATCGCGTCCCTTTGATAAAGATCGCGATGGCTTTGTGCTTGGAGAAGGTGCTGGGATTATAATCCTGGAGGAGATGGAGTCAGCGATAAAAAGAGGTGGTAAAATTTATGCTGAGCTTGTAGGCTATGGTTCCACTGTAGACGGCTATCATATAACTGAGCCTGACTGGCAAAATCAGGCCAGGTGCATTAGGTTAGCTTTGGATGAGGCTGCTATCTCACCTGGCGATATTGATTATATCAATGCTCATGGCACCGCTACCGTCCTCAATGATATATCTGAGACCAAAGCTATAAAGGCCGCTTTAGGCGAACGCAGCAGAAAAGTGCCTGTAAGCTCCAATAAATCTATGACTGGCCATTTATTGGCTGCAGCCGGCGCCGTAGAAGCTATTTTCACTATCCTGACTATCAGGGATGGCATAATCCCACCCACGATAAACTACGAGACTCCGGACCCTGAATGCGACTTAGACTATGTCCCCAATGTAGCCAGAAAGGCAGAGGTGAATATAGCTCTTTCCAATTCCTTCGGCTTTGGTGGAGCAAACGCTGCCCTTGTCTTCAAGAAGTTCAGCGGGTAGTCAGACGTGCTATCAGTTACGACTTTAACGGTCATGTATATCTTTCTTTGTCTAATAGTTCCTCTAGGCTAGCCTGTAGTTCTTTCTCATTGGCAAATGCCCCCACCTTTATATAGCGAATGATGCCCTGACTGTCTATGAAAAAAGTGGTGGGGATATACCCTGTGGCATAGCTTGAGGTCATCTGAGCATTCTTATCTAGAGCAACGATGAAACTTACTTTACTGTTGCTGAAAAATTGTTCAATTTGCGAAGTGCTATCCTCTACGTTAACAGTCAGGATTGTTGCCTTATCAGCATTTTGCCTGGCCACTGTATCAAAATAGGGTAGTTCCTGCCTGCAAGGAGGGCAGCGGATAGCCCAGAAATTAAGCACTACTGGCTTTCCTTGCAAATCCGATAACGTAATTTCTGTACCTGCCATGGTTGGAAGGGTAAAATCTGGAGCTGCAACCTCATCCTCTACAGCTATTAGACCCAATTCCTCAGGCGAGCTAGATGAATCAGAAGAGCTACAGCCTGCAGCACCTCCAGCCAAGGCAAATACAGTGATGAATAAGCTCATTCTTGAAAGCCAACTCTCCAAATATCTCTTAGTCATATTATCAAACCCCCGTCAGTAGAGTGATGATATAGTATAGTTTGCCGGTCAATATGAGAATTCCCACGCCGATCAATAGAGCTGCGCTTACTGCAGAGGTAACGAAGGCATGATGGCTAAGCCATCTGAGGTACCGTGAGGCTGCCCCTATGGCTAGACTTACACCAATGAAAGGCAATCCCAACCCTAAACAGTAAGCAAGCAAAAGGCAAATTCCCTGCCATACTGTTTGTGAACTCCAGGCTAGAGCCATTATCCCTCCCAATACTGGCCCAACACAGGGAGTCCAGCCCAGGGAGAATATTGCTCCTATTGATAGAGACCTCAAATACCCTGAGCCTTTAGCTTGGTTGAAGCTAAGATGCTTCTCATAGTTGAGCCAGGGCAACTTAGTAGCAGCTAACAAAAATATTCCGAACAAGATTAGTAACACGCCAGCTATATTGCGCAATAGTTCGAAGGGTGCCATAGCTCCCAGTAAACCCACAGACGCACCCAGAGCAGTGAAAACTAAAGAGAAACCAGCTACGAAGCTAATGGTATGGAGCATAATATATCTCCGACCCGGAGGGTCAGAAGTGAGGACTGACATACCGGCTATGTTAGCCAGGTACACTGGAACCAGTGGTAACACACAGGGTGATAGAAAGGAAAGTATCCCCGCAACAAAAGCTACCGGGAAGGTTACATTTGACATCCAGGCATCTCCCAACTATCCGATTGTAGTTCCTTCTTGTCAAATAACGCCCTTACCAACATCACAGAGAATAAGTTGTCCTGAGAAGCGGTTATTGCTGATTAAGATTAAAGCCCTATTATACTATAATCAAATCAAATGAGTGTACTCGTTCATATGATTAGTGGCACATAGCTTTCTTCCTTGTCCTTGCGAGCGAAGCAATGCCATTTCTGTCCTCAGGTTGCGGAGCTTGTTCCGAGCATAAGCGAGGAATCCCGCTCCTCACAATGACACAAAGAACTACTAGGGCTTGTCCCAAACTTAAAGTGGAAGATACCCTGATACTTTAAGGTGTCACCCATTCATCGGAACAAGATCAACGAGGCCTGGTCAGTTTATAGCCAGCTTTCCTTATATCAAGCTTGCCCTTCCCAGTATAAGTCGCGATATATTAAAAGTTATCATCACGGCACAATAATCTGGTATAATAATTAATTGCTGTAACTACACAGCTATCATTATGTCACCCTGAGCGAAGCGAAGGGTCTCGGAGATTCTTCGCCTTCGGCTCAGAATGACAGCAGGGTGAGTAGTTATTAATTGCTTTTGGGGCTGTAGCTTAGCTGGGAGAGCGCCTCCCTTGCACGGAGGAGGTCAGGGGTTCGAATCCCCTCAGCTCCACATGAACAAAACAGGAGCACACTGGGAAGATAGAAGCTGAGAACTGTCCTGGGATGGGTTACCTGCGGCCTCTTTAAAGCCGTCTTTCTCTGCTCTTTTGGCTTATCAATCCCACATCTTAAATCTAAGGGCTACATCATCTTTCCGTCAAACGTGTCGCACTTATCCAGACGATAGTATGAGTCAGGATAAATGCGTACTGCCTTGAAAAACATACTTCAGACGATAAGGTTCCACGTATTCAACGGGGATCCTTCTAGATTTGGAAAGGTGCAATATTTCGGCAACTGCCGAATGAAGCCCAATATTGCGCGCTAGCAATACTTTATTTATGGGACGGCCAGCCTTTAGTGCCTCAATTACAGGATTTCTACCCTCGATAATATCTGCCATTCTTCTTTCATTGGATATTAGCACAAACTGGCAATAGATATACTTTGAGCAGTTAACGTCTTCTTTGTCAAGCTCAATCACAACTTAGTAGAACCGTAACTTATTAACTCTTGACAAAGTCAGCGTTTTCAGGGATGACGTATTGGATATCGTGGGAACTAGGGTATTAATTCGAGCCTTAAATTATGTTAATGGTAGGCCATAGTCTATGCTTTTGTGCTCCGACGGGAAAGAGAGATACTCCTCAGCCGTTGTGCCTGGGTGAGTAACTTCTTCCTCAATCTGATATTCTCAGGAGTCACCTCAACCAGTTCATCCTTATTGATAAAGTCAATGGCTTGCTCCAAGCTTAGTTTCACGGGAGGAGTCAGCCTTACGGCGATGTCTGATGTTGACGAGCGTACATTAGTCTTCTTCTTTTCTTTGCATACGTTGATGGCTATATCCTGTGGCCGCGAATTCAGCCCCACTATCATACCTTCATAGACTGGTGTATTGGGTTCAATGAAGGTGAAGCCCCGCCCCTGAGCATTATTTAGACCATAGGTAACAGCTATGCCTTGTTCCGATGTTACCAGTGTTCCATTACGGGTCGAAGCTATATCTCCATGCCAAGCCTCATAGCCAAGAAAAGTAGTATTCATGATACCTTCACCCCGGGTAGCAGTAATAAATGAATTACGGAAACCAATGAGTCCTTTTGTAGGTATATGGAATTCTAAATGCACATTATCATGGCTATCGTTGCGCATATCCGTAAGCTGAGCTTGCCGCTTGCTCAGCATCTCGGTTAAAACTCCAATATATTCATCTTTGGTATCAAGGGTAAGAACCTCCACAGGTTCTACAAGGTTACCGTCAACTACTTTGGTAATAGCTTCTGGCTTGGAAACTTCAAATTCGTAGCCCTCCCGACGCATGGTTTCAATCAGGATAGCCAGGTGTAGTTCTCCTCTCCCTTTTACCAGGAAGGTGTCTGGGCTATCTGTATCCTGTACCCTGAGACTAAGATTAGTCTCCAATTCTTTATAGAGTCGGTTCCGTAGCTGGCGCGTGGTGCAAAAGCGCCCCTCGCGCCCGGCGAACGGTGAGGTGTTTACTCCAAAGGTCATCTCTATCGTAGGTTCGCCAACTTCTATGCGCGGTAGAGCTTCAGGCCGCTCTGGGCTGGCAATGGTATCTCCAATGTTGACTTTTTCGAGTCCGGTTACAGCTACTATGTCACCCGCCTCGGCTTCCTCCACCTTCAAGCGTTTGAGACCGAGATAGGTAAATACTTCACCAATCTCATAATGAGCTACGCTGCCATCAGCACTCATACTAACTACTAGGTCGTGGGTGGCAACTTTGCCCCTCCAGATTCTACCAATAGCTATTTTGCCCTTGTGGCTGTCATAGTCGAGGTTAGAAACCAGCATTTGAAATGGCCCACTTTCAATTTGCGGTGGTGGTACTTCTTCTAAGATGCATTCGAAGAGAGGGGTGATGTCTTTGCTTTTCATACTTAGCTCGGTTACGGCCATACCTCCCCTGGCACTGGCATATAGTACTGGGAAGTCAAGCTGGTCAGCACTGGTAGCTAATTCCAAGAACAGGTCCTGGATAAGCCGAAGCACCTCCGCTATTCGCGAATCTTTCCTGTCTATTTTGTTGATAACTACAATTGGTTTTAGACCATTTCTCAGAGCTTTGCGAAGCACAAACCTAGTCTGGGGCGTGGGACCTTCTATAGAGTCCACTAAAAGCAAGCAACCGTCAGCCATACTTATGACGCGCTCCACCTCTCCGCTGAAATCGGCATGGCCTGGAGTATCGATGATATTGATTTTGACTCCACGGTAAACTACGGCTGTATTTTTAGCCATGATAGTAATGCCTTTTTCTCGCTCCAGGACGCCCTGGTCCATTATTAACTCGCCCACTTTCTGGTTATCCCGGAACACCCTGCTTTGCTTAAGCATGGCGTCTACCAGAGTAGTCTTACCATGGTCAACGTGGGCAATAATAACTATATTTCTTATGTCGCTGCGATAATTCATATATAGTAAAATCCTCTCATCTATTCAGTCTTATTTCTATTCTATAACCACCGATGTTCTGCATCAGCGTCATCGCTTCAGGGTTATCGCCACAATAGCCAGTTCTAACTTTGGCAAATTCAAATGGGACAATTCGTAGTATTTACGAGAAGTTCCATAGGACAGTGGCGTATTCCACTTCGCTATCGATAGCTATTGCAATATGCAAAATGTGACTTTATTGTCTTTGGTCTTCAGCGATCGAGGCAGCGTTTTTACGCTGTTAGCAAAGCGTATACTGGTGAAGGTCACCTGTTCGGAAGCGATGGAGGTAAATGTAGTTCCAACGATAACACATTTAATTCACTCGTCCTGAAAGCCCGTCGGACGCCCTCTTTTCTTTTAGATAGTTAGAGTTTCGGTCATCCGACACTGACGTAAATATGAAGCGATTTAAGTGTGCAATAACCTAGACTGAAACTATTACATTTATTATACAAGATAGGGAATCCACTTTGCAAAGACTAGGATTTGAGATTGTTTAGCAATTTCTCAAAAATTCTTCTATAGATAAAGCTAGCCAGATAGCCTCAAAGTTACTACAATAGGGAAAAACAGGGGGAGAGATCATGATAAAAACGAGATGCAAAGTAACCACTACAGATTCCTTCTTTGGTAATTTTCTCTATGAACAAGTAGTTCCCAGAGGTCACTTTTTGGTCAAGTTAAAGGAAGTTATAAATTGGCAACGCTTCACTAAGAAGCTCCTTAAATACTATAAAGGGAAAGGCAAGGTAGGTTAGGCTCCTTATAATCCCACTATCATTCTCAAAATGCTTCTCATCTCCTTTTTATTTAGCATTTCAGAAAGGCAAACAGAGGAAGTGGTCAACGAAAACCTGCCGGTAAAATTCTTTGTTGGCTTAATAGAGGAGCAGTCAGCGGTCAGCAGATTAGCTGATAACTGATAGCTGAAGGCTGATAGCTAGTGTTAAATGAGATAATCATCATAGCCCAAGAGAAAGGGATTAGATTTGGCAAGCTCCAGGTAGTGGATAGTGTCCACACCTATAGCCAACGTTAATCTGATTAAAGGTGAGAGAAGGAAACAGGAAGGGAAACCTCCCAGGGATGCTGATGCATGCTGGGGAGCAAAGGGTAACAGGCTAGTAGCAGGTAAGGATGGCAAAAGGCACAAGGCACAAGGCACAAGGAGACGCAGTACTACTATGGATATAAAGATCAGGTGAGTCTTAATGCTGAGTCTGAGCTAGTGACTAGCATTATCCCGGGAAAGGCTAAGGATTATGATGGGCACAAGCTGAAGAAGCTAGTGGAGAGGGATTTGAAGAAGGTGATAGGAGTAGAGACAGTAGCTGGTGATAAGGGTTATGATGATGGGGAAAACCACTATTACCTGGAACAAAAAGGAATAAACTCGGCTATAAGGCTCAACAATTATCACACTGAGAAGAAAGACGAAAACAAGGAAGGGTGGATGAAACTTAAAGAGAGCCAAGAATATCAAGAGGGCTTAAGGGAAAGGTATAAGATAGAGAGGAAGTTTGGTGAAGCGAAGAAATGGCATGGTTTTGCCAGATGACGTTTTGTTAAGGAACACGTCCCTAGCCGGATCACGGGCGCTCATTTCCACCTCTGACACTAGTTAGTTGTTTTTGAAAGTGACATTATGTTCACAAGACATAACACTTGAAAATCCTTCTCCAAGGGAGGCGAGGGAATGGCACTCAGGATTGCTTGTTTTCACTAGGTGCTAGACCTGTATCTTTTAAGGAGATGATTTAAGATGTTAGAACTATTCTTCTTCATCCTCGGGCTTGTGAATAATATATTTTTAATTTTCATCTTTCTAGTTCGGAAGACCCTAAAATGGCCACCTTGCCGCGAATTGGGGTGGGTTATTTACTCTTGGCGATTCCAGCGGTCTACGGGATTTTCTTAGTCGTACAGGAACAGAAAGCGGTGCAATATGGTATCTTTTTGGGGATCTTTTTGACGTATTTAGCCTTAGAATGGGTTTATGATTTTATTTTGAAAATCCCTTTTCGTCAGAATTGGAAATTATTAACGCCCTATTTATAGTCATTTGCATAAATTTGTATATTTACAAGACGTGAAATTCCAAATCCGAAATTCTAAACCCTAAACAAGCTCAAAATTCAAATCTCAAATGTTCAAAACTGTTTTGGATTTTGAATTTTGGTCATTTGAATTTGTTTAGGATTTAGTGTTTAGGATTTTAAAGATTTATGCGGTTAACTATAATACATCCATCACACAAAATAGCGTTTTGGGTAGCGTGTGAATTAGGGTATCAATTCGAGCCTTAAGGCATCTTAACAATAAGCCATAGTCTGTTACTTTTTACTAAAGAACCACATTTTAGTTTTTTGCCAACTGCATGTTCTCAGGATACAATCTAAAATGAAGGCTTCTATCGTGATGACGGGACAAAAGATTCTGGACTTCTCCTACTCTCAGCTAAAGGAATGGGTTTGCGCGATGGGTGAGCCAGGCTATCGGGCTGACCAAATCCTAAGGTGGGTCTATGGCAGGTTAGCCACCTCCTTTGAGCAGATGACAGACCTACCTCAGCCTTTGCGGCAAAAACTTGCCTCGGTAGCCTCGTTATTTAGCCTAATACCTGTAGATGAGAAGGTTTCCGCTGATGGCAGCACCAGGAAGGTGCTTTTCCGGACACACGACGAGAAAACTATTGAATCCGTTCTTATGCTGTACCCGAAAACGGGTTTGAGCCGAGAACGAAGGACAATTTGTGTCTCCACGCAAGTTGGGTGTCCTGTAGGGTGTCCTTTCTGTGCTACTGGACAGCAGGGCTTCGAGCGCAATCTGGATACAGGGGAGATAATCGAGCAAATTCTTCACTTTATGCGCTTACTAAATACTAGACAACTGAGCCAAGAGATATTACCGAACCTAGTCAGACGCCCTGTGACTAATGTGGTATTCATGGGCATGGGGGAACCATTAGCCAATTATGAGGCGGTCTGGCAGTCTATTGTGATGCTAAATTCTAATCATGGTTTGGAGATTGGTGCCAGGCAGATAACCGTTTCTACAGCGGGGCTAGTGCTTCAAATAAAACGCCTTGCCCGAGAAAGTGTTCATGTCGAGTTAGCCGTTTCCCTCCATGCTGCCAGGGACGACCTCAGGAACACACTTGTCCCCATCAACAGGAAGTACCCACTGGGGCAATTGATACCCGAATGTTGGGAATATCTGGAAAAGACAGGGCGTCGTCCTACTTTTGAGTATGCCCTTTTCCAGGGAATAAACGACTCCTTGAGCCATGCCCGTGATTTGTCCCTCCTGCTTAAGGGACTCAATTGTCACGTGAACCTCATGGTCGGCAATCCCACCACAAACCCGAACTTTATACCAGCTCCAATAAAACGCGTGGTTGCTTTTCAGAATTATCTAACGGGGAGCGGAGTTTCCAACAGCTTAAGAGCATCTAAAGGCGTGGATATAGACGCCGCTTGTGGCCAACTACGCAGCCGCTGGCTTAATATGGAGCCCAAAACGCAGGGTGCTCAGGCATAGCCACTTAATCACCGTGCCCGAGGATTTTGGTGATGCTGGGTTAAACCCCAGCATCGCTGGCGGAGTCTCTTAAAACGATGCAAAGTTACTTGACCCTTTGGCCGGTGCAATTTCCATTTTCAATGTTGTAACTACATTCCGCATTCACATGGGGTGATTCATAAGACCGGACTGCTCCAACCTAACAAAACGATGAAATGTGTTCGAGGTATCTGTGTGGATAAAGAGGCAGTCGCCGAGAAATTAGAATAAAATAGTGGAGACTAAATAGTTTGATGAGAGGGATATGGAGAGGGAAAAATTTGAGACTCTCTTAGTGAGAGCCATTGATAATCTGCCTCCCGAGTTTCGTAGTAAACTGGAAAATGTTGATGTCTGTGTAGAAGATTGGCCAACTTCAGGACAGCTCAAGAAACTGAGAGTCGGTTATTCCAGCCAATTGTTGGGCCTTTACCAGGGTGTGCCGCAAATTAAGCGTAGCAGGAGATATGGGATGGTTCTACCTGATAAAATAAGCATCTTCCAGAAACCCATAGAGGCTCAGTGTCGCTCTGATGCGGAGATCGAGATGAAATTAGCTGAAGTGGTACGCCACGAAATAGCTCACCACTTTGGCATTGATGAGAAGACTTTGCGTAGGATAGAAGGTGAGAGGTGCAGGAAAAGCAAGCGTTGGATGAAACCATAACATATTGGCTAATTGTTGAACTGCATCCCATAGACTAAGAGGCAGCATGGATGATAAGCAGTCAAATGAGTTACAATACGAAAAGATATGGTCAGCAGCATAAATCTGCTATTCGCGCAACTTCTGAAAACCATAGAGTTGCGAAAGGGCGAATTCAAAGAACGTAAATATCGACTAGACAATGACGTATTAAAGTCTCACTTTGTAAAAGACATACTTTGTATGGCGAATGCTCCGGGTGAGGATGGTTACATTCTTTTAGGGGTTCGGGAGAAGCCCCGTGAAGTGGTCGGCATATCTACTCACCATGATAGTGCTATGTTAGCAGGAATTGTTGCAGGTGTTATTGAGGAACCGATACACTTCGAGTATTTTCCCATTACTCATAAAGTCAAAAGATGTGTCTTACTGCGTATTCCTTCCAGTTGTGCACGACCACACTGGCCTAAAAGGGATTTTGGCATCCTGAGGGAGCATGTCTTATATACATGCCGTGCCTCAGGCAATGTGGAAGCATCGATTTCAGAAATACGAGAAATGTTTTTGTCAACCATCCGCGTGAGCGATGTGGCTCGTCGCAGAGCAACCCTGACCCCGCACGTGGTAGATGAGGTGGAAAGTTTCGATTTGGGTAAGTGGACGCAGGTTATGTATGACATGCTTAGGAGTATTGTCGCAAAACTTACCCTTGCAAAGTACTCACTAGTATCTTCTGAAGTGATTGATATGGCTACGAAAACATTTGCACTCGTTACCAGCACAGGCACTGAATCAACTCGTGTATGCTATCTTCATGTATCCGTGGATAGTGCGAAAAGACGATGTAATGTGGTCTCGCTCCTATGTGAGAAATATTATTGACAGTACCCCTTATCCACAAGGTAAGCCTTCCATTGCCAGAAAACGCAAGTCGATAATAGCACGTCTCAAAGAATGTACCTTGGTACACATCTCGTATCAGAATATATATGCAAAAGCCCTTGAATCAAAATACTATTGGATTACAAGGGGTCGGCCTGTAGAGTTTGCTAACGAGTGGAATGAATCTTGGGGCAAAATCATAAAGTGGGTAGCTGAAATCCCACAGTGGGAAAAGGGCAAAACTATCTACTCCGAACAGGCATATTACGAATTCTTTCTTTCTAACGTCAGTTCAGAATCTGAACTATTAGAACGTATGGCAGAGCTTTTATCGTGGGTCGACACTCATGCCATATGATTACGCCAAGTATGCGCCTTTGGACGTAGCTGCGGGTCTTTTAGACCCGCAGGGCGAGGCTAAAGCATCGCCCCTACGAAAAATTAATATGACAGTCACACTAAGTGACGGTTTGTGCAATCTCATGTGGGACTTTCCCTGAACATTGTAGAGGAGGTCCATCGGTGTGATGGCATCAAGACTACCTACAATGGGTTGTGAAATATGTTTTAATAAGGTATCATCCGTTAGCTAACGGATAAAGGAGCGATTGAATGGACCAGATAGAGTTAGAAATTACTAAGCGGGAGGTTCTAGGCAAAAAAGTGAGATTTTTACGTCGCCAGGGGATTACTCCGGTGCATCTTTTTGGTCATGGTATCGAATCGATGGCATTACAATGTGACACTGCCAAACTTCAGCAAGTGTTAACTGAGGCAGGGGAGGCCAAGCTTATCAGTCTCAAACTCGATAATGAAAAAAGGCCAAGGAGCGTTTTAGTTCGTGAAGTTCAAGTAGACTCACTAAAAGGCGGATTACTCCATGTAGATTTTTATCAGGTAAAAATGGCGGAGGAAGTAAAAGTGGAAGTCCCTATTACTTTAGTTGGGGAAGCCCCAGCCTTGAAGTTAAGAGCGAATATGCTAATGCAAGAGCTCGACACTTTGACCGTTGAGTGCCTTCCGGCAAAAATTCCTGCCAGTGTGGAACTGGATATCAGTTCCCTCACCGAGGCAGAGCAGATGGTGCGAGTGAAGGACATCGACTTAGAGAAGGGGGTTACTGTCCTTAATGACCCGGAACAGGTGGTGGTGAAAATTAGTTCACGCCCTGTAGAAGTAGTGGCGGAGCGGGAGGTAACAGAGGAGGCGGTTGAAGCTCCTGAAGCAGCCCCGCCACCCGAAAAGAAGGCGCCAAAAGAG
>Ga0066636_10002484_pt1 | contig 11732 bp, 2 predicted proteins | sample CryGeyCG2014_080_2_FD_62736 | JGI IMG/M metagenome (GOLD analysis project Ga0066636, IMG submission 62736) | Groundwater microbial communities from aquifer - Crystal Geyser CG07_land_8/20/14_0.80 | ecosystem: Environmental > Aquatic > Deep subsurface > Groundwater | place: USA: Utah: Grand...
CCAAACTATACCTAATTTTAATGCTCCTGGAAGTGAACGTCCTCTATCATCAATCCATCCAAATTCTTCAGCATATTTCGAAATATCCTTAACTTCTCTTATTTTTTCTGCTACTGGTTTTTCTTTTTTATTACTTATTTGTTTTTTATGATTTTCTATTTCCTTTTCATTTAAAATAGCTTCAGATTCAGGATATTTATACATATTATTCCAATCTCCAGCCCCATTATTATCTTTATATACTTTAGTGGACCATAATTCACCATTACCTATATCTGTAGCTGCAATAGTTCGTCCAAATTTATCTGTTTTAGGTGGATCTTCAGTAATTATAGTTACATTTGGTTTAGATTTAAAATATTTTCGAGTTTGTGCTTGAATTGTATTTCCTTCAGGTGTTTTAACTTCGGGTGCATTATAACCGGCTTCTCTAATTGTCTCCTTTGTACCATCTTCAAATCTTACAGAATATGTATCACCATCTAAGTATGCTTCCTTAGCTTTCTTTTTATCTTCATTTGATAATTTTTCATACATATCACTGTCAATGTATGTATCTATATCATCTTTTTTGTATACATATGTAAGAACTGTAGCTTTTCTTTCTTTTAATCCAGGTTTAGTATATTTATTACTCATTTCAATAATTTCCTATTAATGGTTTCTAATTCATTTCTTTTTTTGTCTGATAACTTTTTTTTATCATGTATTTGCATAGTAGTACTCTGGCCAGTTGCATTCTCAACTAATTTTGATATTAAATTGGCAATAGGCTTTAAATTATCAACACCCTTTAGTACTATACTAATATTATATGGCACGTTTTAACCTTTCAATAATAGATTTAGCAACTAATAACATTTCATTACCACTCTATATATTATATACACAAATCCCATTAAAATTCAAAAGTAGTTCTATTATTAATTACCGAACTTAATTCATTATTTCCAGCCACGTATAGTCTTTTATATCTTGAATTTCGTTTGTCTATATTACCATTTAAAATAGGATTGTCCATATCAATATACGTTTTATTAACATCGTACCGATTAGAAAGTGGGGTTTGCATCATAGCAGACCAATCTAGTTCTGGTTTAGAAAATGTCCAATCCCAATATTCACCACCTTTACCCGGTATATGACCAAGATATTTAGTATTATTAGGATTAATAAAATTATATGCTAGAAATGCTGCACCCACACCAAGCGCCAACTTACCGGATAACTGCATTTTATCAACAATACCTTTATCAAATGACCTATTTAACATTCTCTTAAATCCTTCACCGAAACTCATATCCGCTGTTTTATACGGTAAAGTAGATTCTATACCTGCGGCATTCGATAACCATGATGGTAATGTATCACCTATAAAATTGGCAATTACTACATCCCTCATTGTAGAACCTTTACCATGAGATATCCTATATATATTATCACCATACTTACCAACCTCTGGCATTCTAGCATAAACAGAACCGAGTAAGGCCAGAATACTCCTTTTATTTTTTAATGCTGATGGTATATATAAATCACTACCTTTAAACGCGTTTTCATCCGTAATTGTATGTAAAAGATTTGGTAAGTCTGGTATATCCCCGCTACCAATTAACTTTTCAAGTTTAATTAAATTAGACGGGGTTAAATCCTGAAGCATTGAATATGGCTTTTGTATATCGTGTAGTAATTTTGTACTTTTTTGTTTTGTTCCCCATTCAAGTATTGTTCCTAACTCATCAAAAACGGTTCGCCTTGTGGCTGCAGTAGCATCTTTTAGATGAGTTTGTATACCGATACCGTATGAATATAATAACTGAGTTGCAGTCGACGGTGCTTGCTTTATCATTCCCCACCTAGCCATCATTCCTTGAAGTATATCATCATCAAAATACCCGGTGGTAAATACCGATTTAGCAATTTCTTTTGGATCATGTTCTAATCTTCTTAAGAACTCACTTCTGGGTAAAAGATTAAATCCCTTAGTTTTTGTATTAAAAAATAAATCAAATGGTTCTTGTGTCTTATCAAAAATCCCACCTGTTGGAAGGCTACCTTTAAATAATTCTTCAGATACATATTGTAATGTACTATTGCCTGTATTAATTGGATTGGCTAGGTCCCATGTCATTGCTTTTTTAAATGGCGCCGGTGCAAGTAAAATACTTGCATGGTCACCATCTGTATCAGCTCCCCATAGTTTCATAATATATGAACTTGCCCTGACTATTGCATCTGTAGTGGGTGATGGTAATCTAAAATCTCTGAAAAATCCAAAAGCTGCCCTAACAACATGTGATGACGATATTGGCATCCTCGCACCTAAAACGGGTATTGGCAATAACTCTTTCTTTACGGCTTTAGTATAATATTTTTGTAATCTATTAAAATCAGTTGATTTTCTAGCATCTTTCATAAGATTAAGTAATTCATCAAACTTCATGCTTTCTCCAGGCCCAATAGATATATTTTTATGCTGATATCTTGTATAATTAGGATGAACTTTTATCGGCGAACCCGGAACTACTGTATTATAATTCCTCATATACTTTTCTATAAATTCATAATCTTCAGCTGGTATATTTTTTATTGCTGATTCAAGATTTAATCTATTTCTTTTTAACCCCAACCAACCTTTCTGAAGTAACATTTCATGTGTAAGAACAGTTTCATCGTTATATATACTCGTCATATTTTCATATATGGGATCTATGTATGGTTTACCAAATTGTAACATCGCATTCATACCCGGAAGACGCGCTTCAGCTAAACCATTTACACGTGATGACAACATTAAATCAGCTAATCTATGATATGATTCTTCCCAGCCTGGATTTCCACTTTTTATTGATACTAATAAATTTTTCATAGTAAGTGCTTCCTCAGATATTATAGCGTTCTCACCACCACCCGTTCTACCCATTTTATCAACTAATGTAAAATCTTCAGGAAAAAGTTGTAATGTAGTCCATGATTGGGGTCTACCAGGAACTTTCATAAACACTGCCTTATTACTTTTAACATAACCTAAACCACTATACTCTTCTTTAAGATAGTCCAAAAATTCCAAATCTTTGGCTTTAAATGTTCTACCTTTATTAAATAATTCACCCGCAGTCATAACTTCATATGCATCATCTATAAGATCAAGATCCTTCATTGATCGAAACTCCTCTGCAGAATAACGTTTACCTCTATATGCATAAAATGTTGCATCTTTTGCCGATGCTAACGATGGTTTTGCATTTAAAAATCTTTCATATAGTGCCTGGACTTGTTTTCTTTTTTCCATATTTTCTATACCAGTAAGCGGATTTAAAAGGTCCATACCTAATGGCTTGGATTCACCAACGTTAATATGTGTATGCCATGCATATCTACCAATATTATGCCACGATTGCTTTTTTATGTCATTATATAATGTGCTTACAACTTTATCATATGCCGGTATAAATTCAAGTCCCTTTACAAAATATGGACTTATTTTAACTTCACTTGCACTATCTGAAGCAAATGGTAATGGTGAAGATAAATATGTACCGCTAAATCCCGGTATACCAGAATAAAGTAATTTTATTCCACTAGGTGATGTTCTTTCCATATATGAAAACATTAGAGGTGTTTTTTCACTAAATACTTTACTTATTGTTTCAGGATCATTATCCGCTAATTTTTTAACTATTTCATTAGCCGGCATATTCAAATGTTTTAACCAGTTTGTTTCCATATATGCTTTAAAATCAGCATCTCTAGCCATTAATAGTATTCTATCTATTCCGGCCTTTTGTAGTTCCTTGGTTGTAGCATTGCCTTGTGCCATATCCCACCTAACTATATCCGCTTTTTCCTGTATATATGCCGGTAAATCTTGCGTTAAACCCATTTTTTTATATACATTAAGTATACTATCCAATAATTCATTTGGTTTAATAAGGTTTTTATTAGACAAATTCATTATTTCACCTCTCCAACTCACTGTTAGCTTTCCACTAATATCCCTTTGCGCCACCATTACTTTGGATATTTTTTCATCCGTATTAAATGCTTTCAAAAAATCACCACTTGACTTCGGATCCATACCAGCATACCATGCTAAATTACCAATTAACATATGCAGTAATGAACCCGGATTTTCTTTAGCAAATGGACTGTATCCGGCAACAATCATTGGCGCGGACTCACCTAACTTTGCAAATCCACTAAAGGTATCTGTACGCATATTTCTCAATCCAAAAAACGTGTGAAATTTTGATACTACAGATGGTGGTATTAATTCTTCAAACTTAATTGCTATTTTGTTACCTTCTGCTTGAGCAGATATAATTTTAATATTATATCTACCTTTATATGACATTTCTTTACCATTATTCATACCAAAAAAAATCTCACCTCTATGATCAGATATACGTATTTCAGTACCTGGCACCATCAATTTTTCTGTTCCTTGAATTACCTTTCTGTCGGGGGCATCTATAATAATGGATCTTCTACCTCTTTCTCTCATACTAAAATCGTTTAAAAGTTTTTTATTAACTAAAAGTTGCTGATCTTGTAAAGTTGGATCAAAAAACCACATTATAGCAAAATGAGAATCAGTTAAACCCCGCCATGCTTCCTGGGTATTATCCATTGTTAGTGGTAAAGCAAATCTACCACTTTTTGTAAGCAAACCTTTATTACGCCATTTTAATGTCGTCGCATTTAATATTTGATACATTGGCGATGTTTTAAGAGACATATCATAACCAACAATCATACGACTGGGCTCTATCAAACTACCAACTTTATTTAAATATGCCGATGATGACATAAAACCTCGGTCTAATCGTTTTCGCAATTCGCCTTCTATAATTTTAGATTGATCATAAAAGTCCATTTTATTATGTATCTTATCCCATCTAAAATCAGTTATTAATGGTGTATATATGGCAATTGCCATGCTATCCCATCTAGGATTATGGAATGCTTTATCAGCGACTTTCATTCCCATCATATTTTCCATATCAGTTTTATATTTTCTAGCCGCCGGACCTTGTGGAGTTGAATCTAAATATATAAGTAAATCCTCTATTCTATCTGGAAGAGTTTCAATTACTTTATTTTTTTCTATTACTTGCGAAGGTAAATCTGTAATATGTAAATGCATTAAGGACTGCATATCCTGCCATTGATCATGTTTCATTGCTTGCATGGCTATACCAACATTAGTTTTAAATTTTAACTTAATTTCTGGATTTTTGCTAACTTTCTCTATTTGTTCTTGGGAAGCATTTTTCTGTAAAAATCTTACTATTTGATCAAAATCACTACCTTCACCGAATGAATTTTTGGATATTACTTTACCTTGGCTAATATAATTAACAAAATAATCAATAAACTCACGTGTATTCATTATTTTGGGTTCAACTACTTTACTAGCTGTATCGGTTTGATTTGACATTAAAACAGAAAATTGTCCGGCCTTACCCTTACTTTCAAGTAATTGAGCTGACCATCCTCCCACGGGTGTTATATCACCAGTATTTAAGTTTCTTTCGGCTCTTGTAAATGCTATACTTTTAAAAAATGGATTACCATCTGAATCTTTATCAAACTCAGCATCTATAAAATTTAAAATATTTATCCCTTTAAACTTACCCATATCAGCAATAGCATTAGCAATAGCTCCACCGCGTCTCATCAACCCACGTATTTTCAAATGATAAAACTTATCGGATACTCTTGCACCTTTAGCAAGATCCGGTAATATATCACCTGTCGCTGATAATCCACCTATCCTATTATAAGTACCATGATCTATTTTTCCTTGTAGTGCTTCTCTTACTCCCGCATTAGTCGAAACAGAATCTTGAAAATATCCTCCGATTTCATTTTTATATGCTTGTACTTGAACCCAAACAGGATCACCTACTTCCATAATATTAACAGGTGTGTGTAGTGCAGTGGGTTGATATTTCATTTTTTTTGATAAAATAATTGGAAATTTAAATTCTCCAGGAATACCTTTTGTATCATGTGTTTTTACATGAAATATCATGTGATTAGAATCGGACAATGATCTCCAACCCACACTAATATCATCCACAGGAAACCCACTATTATATATTATTTTAAATAAATCAGAAATATGCTTACCAAATACCGGATCCATAGTACTAGTTATATTTTTCATAAGTGGAGATACACTCATAAAAGATTTAAAATTTCTATCATATCCAGTATCCTTTAGTGCATCTACAACCCCAGTTCTAAATTTATTCCCAAGTTTACCAAATAACTTATTATAAAAAATCTCGTCAGTATAATTTTTATCATTAATATTACTTTGCAAATAACTAAACGCATTTTTAATATCCAAAGACCCATACATTATTTCAGTCCGTTCGGCTACTGGAGATGCAACATACTTAAATGGATTATTTATTGTTTCTATTCTACTTTTCACATCGAGCAAAAACTGTGGATATTCCATAGAAAAAACATTGAATTTACACTCTTGATTTTTCAAATATAGTAAGTCATCTTTAATTTTATATGTTTTTAAGTTAAGTTCTTTTTTAAAATAATTTAATTGCTCCCCATCTAATTTATCAACTAATGTCGCATCATCTTCCAATGAACCTTTAGTTAAAACAGGAAATTTTGATATAATATTAGTATACACAGAATCTACAAAACGCTCATCTTTAAATTTAGTTAACATAGGTTCCCAATTAGCTAATATATGATCAATATTTTCTGCTACCTCCTTACCCATTTTAAATGGATTGCCTTTATTATATAAATATTTAAAATCAAGAGTTTTTAATTGATCTATCGTAACATTTTCATTAGTAGTTTGTTGTATATAATGTTTTATTGCTCTGTAATTATCATTACCCTTATTTTTAAATGTTTCCAATAAATTATCATACTCACCCTGATATTTACCAAGTTTTTCTTTTATTTTAATTATATCATCTACTATTCTTTCTTTACTATATCTACCGGTCCATACTCCGGTATCCTCACTAATAAACTTAAAACTTTCAAGTGATAAATTACCCATACCAGTATCCTGTTTATAAAATAATGATTGCATACTATTAAACAATTCTCTGGTTGCTATTTTATATTCAGGTACATTAAAGCCTAATAATTTTCTAGTTCGATATCCGTATTTTCCAGACCAATTCCACAAACCCACACCAGCAACTCCTAATGCGCTCATAGATATCATTCTGGATAACATGTTCTTATCATCGCGCTTATCTTTATGACCGAACATAATATATGCTCCTTAACTATTATATATTGTTATATTATTTGTAGAACTCGGTGCAACAGTAATAGTTGATGATATACCATTACTCCTTAAAATAGATTCTATCGAATTTTTAATTTCAGAAATACTTTGATTATATGTCAATGCCGGTTTTCTTGTTGAATTGACCATGTCAACACTTACACTATCTAACCATGGTGAATCATTAACTCTATTCATCTGATTTGCAAAACCCAAACCAAAATCATGAACATCCAAGCCAGCTCTCTCAACAACTTTTAATTTAACATCTTCAATAGGGACGCTTGGGCTCCAACCCAACCAATCTGGACTTGGCATAGGATATGTTGCTTGTTTAGACAAAACAGTGCTATAATTAACCTTATCACGAAATGCCCATTTTGTTTTTAAAATATCACCGACTTCTTCAGGAACATGTCGTAATATATTGGCTCTTTCTGTTATATCATCCTCACTAATAAATGCCATTATATACGGTCTTTCTTGAGGTGGTGTGGCACGATACATATTACCCCAGGATGCTCTGCTATTATCAGTCGGTACCAATCCCGTCATAGTTGATTTAGCTTCTTCCAAAAATGAATTATCACCAGTCATATTATATAACATCATATTTTTAGTGTGTGTTACTTGATCAAAATATCTATTCATATTTCTGGCTTCTTTAATTTCCCCTGGTATATAAGTACTACCTGTTATTGATCGATAAACTCCGTGAATACCGCCATACAGACCGCCGGCACCTGCACCTAATGCAGTACCTAATCCAGGACCACCTGCAAGTGTACCAGCAATAGCACCTGCTACACTGCCTTGGAATGGTGTTGTTTTAGATATAAATCCACGTGCATATGCTTCAGCAAAATGATCTATCGGATGAGAATTATGATAACATATACCAATTCCGCAATAACTTTGTACTTTATCTATTGTAAAATCATAAACAATTCCTCCATACACTTTAGTTTCAATATTCTCTATCTTAGAATATAAATATCCACTTTCTATAAAATATTTTTTTTGGGAAAAATGTTCGCCTTCAATTGAAATATTATATAATTTACAATATGAAAAATACTGCAAACTATTCCAATAACTTTTATTTGCATTATATTTATACTTACTACCCTTAAAATTAAATTGTAATCCTTCTTTTTTATCTTTGAAATATAAAGCACTTACAATTTCCAAAGATAATAATAATAAATAAAGCTGGTTAGATAAAATTTCACTAGTAGTAGCAGATATTAAACTTTGCCCATTAAAATGCCCATCTCCCCAAAAATATCTTTGTAACATATCTATTTTATTTTTTTTAGATGTAAATAAAAGTTCATTTGGTATTTTTTTATTTTCAGCTAGATGACCAATATAATTTTTAAAAAATTCAGATAAAATAGTACTACTAAATTCCAAATATACTCCATGGTCATTATATTGATTATTTTTTCTTAACTTTCCTCTAATATTAAAAATTTTAAACATCAATTCGTTAACTTCATTTATATACTCAATTTCTTTTTCATGAAATGCAAAACATACACTCTTTCCTATTTTTGAATATCCTTCTGCTAAATACCATCCAACTAATTTATAAAAATCATTAGAATTTTCTATTTCTATAGGTATTTCTCTGGAACATGGAACTTTATATAAAACTTTCCTTCCAAATAAATATTGCATAGATACAATTTTATTATCTTTTATTATTTTTTTATCCATGTTAATATATGATGATATATTTATTTTAGTTACTTTCTCATCATATCTTGGAATTGGCATAACCATATAATCTACATCAGATTCCAAATTAGATACCTTATCCCATTCATTTTTATAATTATTATATAATCTATTTTTTGTAGAACACCAAGTATTACATGGCCCAAAACATTGTTTATTTTTACTACCTTTTTTGATACATTTTTTAGTATGCAAAACAAATACTTCATGATTACCTGTTACTTTGAAATTTCTATAATTTCCACACAATTTTATATCATATATTATATTATTATTTCCAGTATCTTTAATATTTTTAGGTAGTATATCTTTTACAGTATTCCAATTACCATCTAATGTTATAACTTCATCTCCAATTTTAATATCTTCAGCTTTAATCATGCCATTTTTAGTATTTATAATTTCATTTGGATTTATACACCACATTTTCAAATTTCTTCCATATAATGTTGATCTTTGATATGCTTCCAGTGGACTTCTAACATTTAAAAATTTAGAATGAATTGGTGTATGCATATGAGCAACCCGTTCCCAGATACTTCCCAAAAATCTTTCTGGTAAATTATATTGATCTGCGGCCTTTATATTTTCATTTAATGATAGACTATTATATTCTGCATCTGGGGTCATAACCTTACCTTTAAAACGATATGGATATAATTCATGTCCCATTAATATTGCCGTTTTTTTCCTTTGTATTTTTTCCAATCTATCATGTAATGGATATCCAGCTTTAATTTGTAGTCTAACAATATCCTCTTCAGCTTTGTATTCATCCGAATATGGCGCGATATTGGAATTATGTGTTGCCGCAGCTGGTAAACAAAAACTATTATCATCTTCAATTTCAAAATTTATAACGTCACCATTATATTCTATTTTATCTATACTCTTAATACATGAATATAGATATCCATCTTGTATCCATTTAGAATAACTTTGTTCTTGTACTTTTTCTAAGTCTAAATTCCAACAATGTTTAATAATCTCAATTGCATTATTACCAACAATTCTTACTCTATATTTTCTTTCTCTAAGAGATTTAAATCCAGATTTATTATTACTTAATTCTATACTAGAAATTAAATTTAATGTTAACAACATATCACGTAACCATAAACATAAATCATCTGATACTGTAGTTACTTCAACTACAACTTGTTTTACTTTTAAATTTTTGTACCTATTATCAGACATATAACCGTCCCCAGTTATATAACCCTTTAATAATTCCCACTTAAATTTTTTATTTAATCCAAAAAACCACCGTGGTATATATTTTGTATCGCAGTGAGTTGGTTTACCATCTTTAGAAAATTGAGAAATCATACACTGTGCAAGTATAGATGAATAACATGTTATTTGTATAACATTAGTATCTAATTCTTTCATATCTATAGATGCATCCGTTACAGTTGATAAATAATTATAAAGTCTTTGCGCTTCTTTTTTTTCTTTTATACTTAATGTTAATCCTATTTGTGATAAATTAGCGTATCCTTCGGCTAACCATTTTCCTAAAAAATAACAAAATTCTCCATTTATTTTTATAATTGGTGTAGTAAAAACATCGCATCCTCGCTTTTTTTCATGAATCCAACCATCATCACGAACAGTATATGTAATATTTGGTAATCTAGTAGAAATCTCTTTATACGCACTGGAAACATTTGGAATTGGATACAAAACTATATCATCAATATTTAATTCGGTTGGTTTATACCAATTTGCATCAGATATTGGATACATTAATTGTTTACAAGATTTACTATTTAAATGATATATATTTGATCTTAAAACACCTATCTTTCTACCTTTTCTAAAATCTATATTTTTTTTCTTAATGGCATAAATAGGGTGTTCCCCTGTAATTTCTAATGGAAAAGCAGTACAACCACATATTAATAATTTAAATAAATGACTTGTTTTATATCTAAAGATAGATTTAATATTATTTATATCGCCATTATGTGAAATTACATAACCTTTAATGATATCTGACGCTTTAACCATTATATCATTAACTTGTAATAAACTCCATGGGGCTATACATAGGATATTCAACCTATCAATATGACTATAAGACTCGCCACCAAAACCAATTCCTTTATCATATAGTTCTTTAGCAAGAACTCTTGCTTGTTGAATAACTTCTATATCGCGATCCATTCTTCTCTGAGAATATTTAACTGGGTATGTTAATACTGGTTGCCCACCTTGATTCTGATATACTATATTACCCAAAGGCATATTAAGTTGTTTCATATACCAGTTAATTTCAGATATATCACTCTCAGGTGGGCCAATAAATGAATTTAATTCATTATCTGATAATTTTTTAATTTTATTCACACCAAGAACTCTACCCATTCTAATTATACCATCCTGTGTGCCACTAATGTCATGATAAGAATCATATAACGTTCCTGCTGCCTTTGTTTCTCTATTTATTCTGTCAATATCCGATAATGAATGTCCATACTTACTATAATTCTGAGGATAAAGACCCAACATTGATCTAACAGTGTCATCGACACTTAATCCTAACATTTCAGCATGTGCAGGATATGACATAGTCACATCATGTGTGGAACTATTATGTAAAATTGCACCCAATGAAGCAAAACTATAATTTTTTTCAACTGAAAAATCATAAACTTCACCTCGATAATATTCTTTTTCAATCGAAAATATTTTTTGATAC
>Ga0066636_10002485_pt1 | contig 11730 bp, 11 predicted proteins | sample CryGeyCG2014_080_2_FD_62736 | JGI IMG/M metagenome (GOLD analysis project Ga0066636, IMG submission 62736) | Groundwater microbial communities from aquifer - Crystal Geyser CG07_land_8/20/14_0.80 | ecosystem: Environmental > Aquatic > Deep subsurface > Groundwater | place: USA: Utah: Grand...
ACCCGTTGGCCCGTTAACCGGCTAACGGGCAAACCGGCTAACGGGCAAACCGGCTAACGGGTTAATCGAGATTGGCAAATGGTCTTTCAGACAGGTGGGGACGGGGAAACCCTAAAAAAAGTTATCGGTAATCTCAGAGAGGGAAAGGTAGCCCCCTGTTACCTTCTCTATGGAGAAGAGGAATACATGATAAAGGATGCCCTGGGAAAAATTACCGACCTCATCCTCCCTGCCGGTGACAGAACTCTGAGTCTCTTTTATATGGATGGGGAAAATGAAGATGTTGACAGGCTCTGTGAATCCCTTCTGACCCCCCCTCTTATCCCCGGGAAAAAAGTAGTTGTAATCTTAAACACACGCATTTTTTATTCGAGAAAAACCTTACCCGATCTGGTGCAAAAAATCAGCGACCAGAGCAATCCCGCCAGAGCAGCCATGTATTTTATGACTTTTCTGAGGATTGCAGGCTGGAGCCTTGATGATCTCAGGGATGACGGCTGGAAGAAAATTAGTGATGAAGAGTGGCATAAGACCGTTGAGAGAGATGACGGAAAAAACAGAGAGACGTGGCTTCCCGGAATCGTTGATTTTTGTGTTAGCCATGGGCTGGATATGGAACGATACAGAGAAGATACGGATCGTCTTGAGGATCTCTTAAGAAAAGGCATTCCAGAGGGAAATTATCTTATCATGACAGCCGAGGTGGTAGATAGGAAGAAGAGGCTCTTTAAGGCTATATCCGAGCTGGGAGAAATCCTCTATTTCCCCCAGGTTAAGGGTGAGACAAGGCAGAAGCGCATGCTGATGGATACAGCGAAAGACCTTCTCGCTAAAAGGGAGAAGAGACTGACACCTAATGCCTGGGTGGCCATCGGTAAAAAGACAGGTTTCAGTCTGAGGAACTCCGTGGTAGCAATCGAAAAGCTGATCACCTATACAGGTGAGAGAACTACCATTGAAGAAAGGGATGTGGAAGAGGTTGTCGGAAAAACGAGGGAAGGCACGGTCTTTGATTTAACAGCGGCGCTCGTTGAAAAGGATCTGGACAGAGCACTCTTAACTCTGAGGGACCTCCTTGATCAGGGCGTTCATCACCTGTTGATCCTGGCGATGATCGTCCGGGAGATCAGGTTTCTCCTCCAGGCAAAAATATTTATTAGCTCCGGTAAGCTGTCCCTTTTTAATCCAGATATGGATTACAACCAATTCCAGAGGGCTGTTTATCCCCTCATCAAGGAGTGGACCGGTCACGCCGGGGGAAAAGGAGGTGGAGAAAGCCTTACCGCTCAGCACCCTTATGTCATCTACAATGCCTTAAGAAATTCAGAGCGGTTTTCCTTTAATGCCCTAATAAGCTATCTGGAATACCTCGTAGATATTGATATTGCATTAAAGTCAACGATGAGAGACCCGAGGTTGTTGCTGGAGAAATTTTTTATCAAAGTTTGCGCATAATTCTAAAGACAGCTTTCCGTCGTAAAGTCCACTACAATTTTTTTACCTTAGCTAAAAAAGCTCTTTCTTTCCGGGATAGTCTCCTCGATGGACCCTTCTTCTTCGTTTCTTTCATTATTTTTTGGCTTTCATCCCTATCTTCACTGTTTTCCATGGAAACGCTATCAGCAGGACTCTGTATTCTGTTAACGAGGGAGTCAAACTCCCTGGAGGGAATGGTAACTCCACCCCGGCGGTTAACAAAATCAGCAATATCCCGATCCGATGTAACGACAATAAACTCCTCTCCCCTTCTCTGAACCATTCTTTTGATGACCTCGTCGGCTTTTTCGCCCCTCCGGGAATAGATGATGTGAATACCTTCCTGCCGATCCCTTTCTTCCTCCAGAGAGCCGTTCTCCCAACCGTCAAAGACAACGGTTACCTGGTGTTCCCTTTGTCTCTTGTAGAGCGACACGCTACGAATGAGAGCCTTACGTCCCTCTTCCAGGTTGATCCTCTCGAAGCTCAAGAGTGAGTCAGATTGTCTGATCAAGTTATAGCCATCAATAATGATATGCACCCTCAGAAACCTTTATGGATGACATAATCGTATTGCATAGCATAAGTTTAGGTCTTGACAAAATATCTTAAAGCGAGGTAGTATTAATAGAAACTGACACCCGTGAACCATTACTATTAAACTTTGTTCCGTTAAGCGAATCATGTGATGCGCCTGTAGCTCAGCTGGATAGAGCAACGGACTTCTAATCCGTAGGTCCCGGGTTCGAATCCCTGCAGGCGCGCCAGTAAAATCAAGAGAGGGCTACCCTTTCCCCTCGGCTGTTTCTACCAGAACGGTTACCCTGTCGGATGCAACCTCTGCATAACCGGTACTTACAGCATAATAGGGTTTTTTACCACCCTGGGTAAAATTCAACTCACCGATGTCAACGGAACTGAGAAGGGGTGCATGTCCTTTGAGTACCCCAAACTGACCTTCACTTCCCGGTATTGTTACCTGTTCCACCTTCCCACTGAAGGCCATCTTCTCAGGGGTAACAATTTCGAGGTTCAATTCGTCAGCCATTTAAAATCCTCCGGGCTTATTGCTCTACAAGCCTCTTCGCTTTTTCCGCTGCTTCATCAATGCCGCCAACCATATAAAATGCCTGTTCAGGCAGATCATCATGTTTGCCTTCGAGGATTCCTTTAAAACCTCTTACCGTTTCGGCAACAGGCACAAACTTACCTTCCGTACCGGTAAACTGGGCAGCCACGAAGAAGGGCTGGGACAAAAATCTCTGTATCTTTCTTGCCCTGCTCACCGTTAATTTATCTTCCTCTGAAAGTTCATCCATACCCAGGATGGCGATAATATCCTGGAGGTCCTTGTATTTTTGCAACGTCATCTGTACCGCCCTTGCCACCTGGTAATGTTCCAACCCCAATATGTTAGGGTCTAAAATACGGGACGTTGAATCAAGGGGATCCACGGCAGGGTAAATTCCCAGTTCAGTAAGCGGTCTCGATAAGACGACTGTTCCATCAAGATGCGCAAAGGTCGTTGCCGGTGCGGGGTCTGTAAGGTCGTCGGCAGGGACGTATACGCATTGAACGGCGGTAACTGATCCCCTACTGGTAGATGTAATTCTCTCCTGAAGTTCTCCAAGATCCGTTGCCAGAGTTGGTTGATAACCGACTGCAGAGGGCATTCTGCCGAGCAGTGCAGAAACCTCAGAACCTGCCTGTGTGAATCTAAATATATTGTCTATGAAAAGGAGCACATCCTGCCCTTCCACGTCTCTGAAATACTCTGCTGCTGTCAGGGCTGTCAGTGCTACCCTTGCTCTCGCCCCGGGTGGTTCAGTCATCTGACCATAGATGAGGGCAGCCTGTTTTATAACACCGGATTGTTTCATTTCGAGATAGAGATCGTTACCCTCCCTGGTTCTTTCGCCCACACCGGCAAATACGGAGATACCACCATGATGCATGGCGATATTATGGATCATCTCCATCATCACCACGGTTTTACCGACACCTGCACCCCCAAACATCCCCATCTTTCCACCTCTCAGAAAAGGCACCAACAGGTCAATAACCTTGACACCTGTTTCCAGAACGTGCACTGCTGTGTCCTGTTCGAGAAATGTTGGTGCCTCTCTGTGGATCGGCACATAGTTTTTTGCCTCAACATGGCCCAAACCATCAACCGGCCTGCCGACAACGTTCAGTATCCTGCCGAGGCATTCACGTCCCACTGGCACTTTTATCGGTGTGCCGGTGTCTTTCGCCTTCATACCCCTGACGAGGCCATCTGTGATGTCCATGGCGATGCACCTGACGATATTATCACCCAGGTGCTGGGCAACCTCGACAACCAGGTTGTCCTCCTCATCATTGATCGTGGGATTGGTTATGGTAATAGCATTAAAGATACTTGGGAGATTCCCATCTTCAAATGCCACATCAATAACCGGTCCTATTACCTGTGCAACTCTTCCTATATTCATACCCACTTCCTTATAAAACATCAGTCATAAGTCTTTTGACTTACGACTGATGACTTACGACTGATGACTTACGACTGATTTTATCCTTTTGCCAGCGCCTCCGTACCACCTACAATATCCATCAGCTCTGCGGTAATAGCTGCCTGTCTTGCCTTGTTATATTTCAAAGTCAGGTTATTGATCAATTCATCACAGTTTTTAGTTGCATTGTCCATAGCAACCATTCTTGCACCATTTTCCCCGGCAGATGTTTCCACAAGCGCTCTGTAGATCATGTTGTGAACGTACAGAGGGAGGAGCTTTTCCAGCAAAGCGTCGGCGCTTGGTTCATAAATATAATCAAGCCTCCCCTCAGAGACAATCTCTACATTTTGATCTGAGGAAGGAGGGGGGAGTATCCTTACCACCGTCGGCCTCTGGATAGCTACATTATAAAACTCGTTGTAAATGATGTATAATTCGTCATACTTCTCTTTTACAAAGGGGGGGATAATATCTTCCGCGATTTCCACGGCGAGGGTCATGTCAAATCGTCCAAATACATCCACCCGCGAGTTTATAATATTCACCCTCTTTCGGAAGTAGTCTCTCCCCTTTCTCCCTATAGGAATCAGCATTACTTCTTTGCCCTCACGCACCTTCTCTCCCATGAATCGCTCTGTAGCCTTTATAACATTTGAATTAAAACCTCCACAGAGTCCCCTGTCGGACGTCATGCTAATCACCCTGAGCTTTTTCGGCTCCCTTATGGCAAGAAGCGGGTGAATGTCTGGTTCCACACGGAGTGCCAGGCTCATGAGGACATCCATGAATTTACTCGCATAGGGTCTAAAATTTACCATTCTCGCCTGAGAAAATTTAAATTTCGAAGCAGCCACCATATTCATAGCCCTGGTGATCTGCCTGGTTTTCTGAACTGCGGTAACCTTCCTTTTAATGTCCCTTAAAGCAGCCATATTTAAGCTTACTCCCTTCGACTGATGACTGACGACTTTAACCGGCAACAAAAACGGAATCAAACTCGGTCAGCAAATCTTTCATCTTCTTTTCCAGTCCAGGACTGATAGCCTTTTGTTCTTCAATTTCTTGCATGATTTCAGGATGCTTACCTTCTACAAAGGAGAGAAGCTGGGGCTCATAATCTTTCAACTTTTCAACCTCATATTTATCAAGGAAACCTCTCGTACCGGCAAAGAGAATAATAACCTGCTTTGAAAGAGACATGGGTTGGAATTGAGGCTGTTTCAATATCTCCACCAGACGGACACCTCTTGCCAGTTGAAACTGAGTTGCTTTATCCAGGTCAGAGCCAAACTGGGCAAAAGCGGCCAATTCTCTATACTGGGCAAGATCAAGTTTCAGTGTTCCCGCTACCTGTTTCATGGCCTTTACCTGAGCAGCACCGCCTACTCTTGAAACTGATAAACCAACATTGATCGCCGGCCGAATGCCAGAAAAGAACAAACCTGGTTCGAGGTAAACCTGACCATCGGTGATCGAAATAACGTTGGTGGGGATATAGGCAGAAACATCACCCGCCTGGGTTTCAATGATTGGGAGTGCCGTCAGAGAACCACCTCCAAGCTCATCACTTAACCGGGCTGCCCGTTCTAATAACCTCGAGTGGTTATAGAAGATATCTCCAGGATAAGCCTCACGTCCCGGTGGCCTTCTTAGAAGAAGTGATATCTGCCGATAGGCGACAGCCTGTTTGGAGAGGTCATCGTAAATAATCAGGGCATCCTCCCCCTTATCCCGGAAATATTCACCGATGCTGCATCCTGAATATGCCGCAATGTACTGCAGGGTCGCTGGATCACTGGCACAGACTGAAACAACACAGGTATAGGACATGGCATCATGCTTCCTCAGGTTTTCCACCACCCGGGCCACTGTTGATTTCTTCTGACCGATGGCAACGTAGATGCATTTAACACCCGTATCCTTCTGCCTGATGATGGCATCTATACAGATTGCCGTTTTTCCTGTCTGTCTGTCACCAATGATGAGCTCTCTCTGCCCTCTTCCGATAGGCGTCATGGCATCAATAGCCTTCAGGCCGGTGTACATCGGTTCATTAACCGGTTGCCGTTGAACAACACCGGGGGCAATCATCTCTATTCTTCTGAACTCAGTCGCCTCTATGGGGCCTTTCCCGTCAAGCGGTGCGCCGGTTGCATCAATCACACGACCTAATACAGCTTCTCCTACGGGAACCTGGGCAATCCTGCCTGTCCTTTTTACGATATCCCCCTCTTTTATGTGTGTAACCTCTCCTAAGACGGCAACACCCACATTATCGGTTTCGAGGTTCAGAACCATACCTAGTATTCCGCCAGGAAACTCCAATAATTCCATGGCCATCGCATTTTCCACACCGTAGACCCTGGCGATGCCATCCCCCACTGACAGTACCGTCCCTGTTTCTCTAATATCCAGTTTCTTTTCATAGTCTTTAATCTGTTTGGAAATTATCTCACTTATCTCCTCGGCCCTGATTCTCTCCATACACTACACCCCTCCCCTGTAGCCGCAAACTTTAGTTTGCGTGTTTAAGAGATAATACGAAGGGTTCAAGGTTCAACCCTGAACCTTACAAACCCTGAACCCTGCGATCGCCTGCCTACAGGATGTATCGGCTCAAGTCCTCATCCTCAACAATGTCTTCCAGTTTTTCCCTCACGTAGTTAGCATCAACGACCACTTCCCTTTCTTTCATCTCTGGTGCATCAAAGGAAATTTCTTCGAGGAGGGTCTCCATAATGGTATAGAGCCTTCTGGCCCCGATATTTTCCGTCCTTTCATTGACCACTGTCGCCACTTCTGCAATTTCAACAATCGCATTCTCCTTGAAAATGAGCTTAATCCCTTCCGTTGCCATCATCTCTATATACTGTTTCACAAGGGCATTATGTGGTTCTGTGAGAATCCTGATGAATTCATCTTTTCCCAGGGAATCCAGCTCCACCCTGATGGGAAAACGCCCCCGAAGCTCAGGGATGAGATCAGACGGCTTTGAAGCGCTAAAGGCACCGGCAGCGATAAAGAGGATGTGATCCGTCCTGACCATCCCGTATCTTGTATTGATGGTAGATCCCTCCACAATCGGCAGGAGGTCCCTCTGAACACCTTCCCTCGACACATCAGGACCATGGGAAGAATTACTTCCCACGATCTTGTCAATCTCGTCGAGGAAGATGATACCGGATTGTTCTACCCTTTCAATGGCCGTTTTGGTTACCTTATCCATATCTACCAGTTTCTGGGCCTCCTCGACCGCCAGAATCTCCAGGGCCTCTGAAATTTTGGCCCTGGTAATTTTCTTCCTCTGGGGAAACATATTCCCAAACATCTCCTTGATATTCAAGCCCATATCTTCAATACCGGAGGAAGAAAATATCTCAATCATCGGACCCGTTCTTGTATCTGCTACTTCTATATCCACAAAACGCTTATCCAGTTTACCGTCATGGAGGAGACGGCGCAGTTTTTCACGTGTCGTATCTCTTCCCTTCTCTTCAATTTCAAGCTGTCCTGAATCCTTCTCGGGAATCATATCTCCAGTCTTCCTTTCTTTTGGGGGAAGGAGGATATCTAAAATTCTTTCCTCTGCAATCTCTGCTGCCTTCGCCTTTACATTCTCCTGTTCTTCCGATTTGACCGTATTCACCGCCAGGTCCACGAGATCGCGCACCATGGACTCCACATCTCTACCCACATAACCCACCTCAGTAAACTTTGAGGCCTCAATTTTTAAAAAGGGAGAGTTATCGAGTTTCGCCAGTCTCCGGGCGATCTCTGTCTTTCCCACCCCTGTCGGACCAATCATGATGATGTTTTTTGGGGATATTTCTTCTGCAAGATCAGGGGGAACATTCTGGCGTCTCCAGCGGTTTCTCAATGCGATAGCCACTGCCCGTTTGGCCTCACCCTGACCTATGATATACTGATCCAGCCTTTCTACAATCTTCCTTGGTGTTAACTGATTTGATGACATATAAATTCTTGCTCCTTATCCTTTACCTTTACCCTTTAGCTTCGATTCCGTTTCCTGGTTTATATCCAGTTCCTCCACGGTAATCCTGTCATTGGTATAGATGCAAATCTCTGCGGCAATCTTTATCGCTTCCTTTACAATTTCTGTTGCCGTTAGCTCCGAAAATCTGACGAGGGCCCGGGCCGCGGCTAAGGCATAGGGCCCTCCAGACCCTATTGCCACTACATTATCATCTGATTCAATGACATCACCGTTGCCCGAGATGATGAGAAAATATTCTCTACTTACAGCAATCATCAGGGCCTCCAGATGTCTCAAGATCCTGTCGGTTCTCCAGTCCTTGGTCAGCTCGACCGCCGCTCTCAAAAGGTTGCCGTTGTACTGTTCTAATTTCTGATCAAACCGATCGAAGAGGGTGAATGCATCAGCCGTTGCCCCCGAAAATCCCACAATAACCTGATTATGATACAACCGGCGAACCTTTCTGGCCCCATGTTTCATAACAGTAACATCGAAGGTAACCTGACCATCCCCCGCCACTGTGACTTTCCCCTTATGCCTGACCGCTAATATAGTGGTTCCCCTTATCTTCATGAATCGTTAACAACCCCCTTTCGCCTTTGGGTGAGCCTTGTCGTAGACTTCCATCAGTCTGCTTACACTCACCGAGGTATATTTTTGAGTAGTAGAGAGGCTCTCATGACCAAGAAGTTCCTGAATAGCCCGCAGATCGGCCCCCGCATCCATCAGGTGTGTGGCAAATGTATGCCGCAGAGTATGGGGACTGATCTTTCTGTTAATCCCGGAGAGGAGGACATACTTATCGAGAATCCTGGCCACACTTCTCGTACTTAATCTGTTTCCTCCTCTGTTGATAAAGATGGGTACCTCTAACCCATCTTTCCCACTTCTCAATAGTTCACCCCTTCTTTCAAGATAGTCCCTCATGGCCTTGATGGCCGGCTCACCCACCGGGACAATCCTTTCCTTCTTGCCCTTCCCCCTGATCCTCATCAATCTCCGGTCAAAATCAATATCCCTCAGGTTTAAACCGGTAAGTTCGGAAAGACGGATGCCTGAAGAATAAAATAACTCGATAATCGCCCTGTCCCTTAATCCAAAACCATCCGGTTTAAATGGGACGGCTAACAGGGCAAACATCTCATCCACCGAGAGAAAGGAAGGTATATATCTATCAGAGGGTGGTCCCTGAACCAACTGGGCAGGATTAACCTTAATTTTCCCCTCACGCAGGAGGTATTTAAAGAAAGACCTAAGGGCTGCCACCTTTCTTGAAATGGTCACCTTCTTCACCTTTGCCCTGTAGAGTGAACCGAGAAAGCTCCTGATCACCATATGATCCACACCGGAAAGACCTTCATCGCCATCCCTTCCTGCGTCAGGGCAAGCTTTTCCCGCCGTTATATGATTCGTATCGAGGAACGCTTTAAATTGTCTTAAATCGGTCAAATAATTCTTCCTCGTATGGGGTGACAGGTTTCTCTCAATCTCCATGTGTCTTGCAAAATCTCTGATGGCTTTTTCCATATACCTTCTCAAAAACTACAATGTGTAAGGCTTAAGCAGCCGGCCTTCCGCTCTGGGCTTGCTCCCTGGTCGAGATGCGTGAGTTTACATCTTATACTTTCCGAAATCTTCGGGAGAAAGATTTTCCAGAAATTCCTTTAACTTTTCCTTTTTCAGGTCATCAATATCCGCCATTTTTGTGCCAAAATCTATGTTCCGAGATTTTTCAATAACCTTATCGTCAACGAATATTGGGGCCTTGGCCCTCAGGGCAAGGGCAATGGCATCACTGGGACGAGAATCAACGATAAGCTCCATCCCCTCTTTGAGTAAATAGATATTGGCAAAAAAGGTGTTATTCTTGAGGTCGGTTATGGCGATCCTCGTTACGGCAACTTTAAGGGTCTCCAGGACATCGTTGAGAAGATCATGGGTCATGGGTCTGGAAAAAGCAACCTTTTCCAGTTCCATGGCGATGGCACTGGCCTCAAAGATCCCTATCCATATGGGAATAGCCTTCTTCTCATAAAGATCTTTCAAAATTACAATTGGTGTATTCGTGATCGGATCTAACGTCAATCCCGACACCTTCATTTCTATAAACATCTGTCACCCCTCCTCTGATGTAGTTCACCCCTTACAGAATGCAGATATGCCGCTGTAATCAAAACGGGAACTGTCTTCCGGATAAGCTCCCCTCCTCCCTTAAAGTTTACAATTTTATTGGACCTTGTCCGTCCTGTCCATTCGTCAGGTAATTTTTTACTTACCCCCTCAACCAGTACATCTTCTATACATCCCTTTAGGGCCCTGTTCCTTTCGAGGGTATGTTTATCCTGAAGGGACTGGAGCATCTGTAGCCTCTCACGCTTGATGCATTCATCTATCCTGTCATCGAACTTTACCGCAGCGGTCCCCTCACGTTCCGAATACTTAAAGGAAAAGAGACTATCAAACTTAACCTTTTCCATCAAGTCTATTGTTTCTTGAAAATCCTTCTCTGTTTCACCAGGAAATCCCACAATCATATCTGAAGTAATACTGATATGCGGGCAGATCTCCCTCAAGCTTTCCACTTTATCTAAATACTCCGCCTTTGTATAACCCCGGTTCATTCTCTTCAAGATACTGTCTGATCCTGATTGAACGGGAAGATGAATGTGTTCACACAACTTGTCAACCTCAGTATAACATTTCATCAGGTCAAAAGATAGGTCTTTCGGATGCGAGGTTGTAAACCTGATTCTCTCGATCCCCTCGATCTTTCCCACCTCTTTCAACAGGGTAGCAAAATCAGCCCCCTCCCCCATCGTTTTACCATAGGAATTAACATTCTGACCGAGGAGCGTTACTTCCCTGATCCCGTGATCGGCAAGGGCTTTAACTTCATCAATAATATCCCTCAATGGTCTGCTCACCTCTGGCCCTCGCAGATAGGGGACAACACAGAAGGAACAAAAATTATTACAACCCTGCATGATAGTTACATAAGCGCTGACTGCTCCGTTTTGAGGTGGTGCCACGATGCCCAATGATTTTATAGATTCACGAAATCGCGTCTGTTCAACCTGTGCTCCTGTCATTTCGATGGTTCTTATAAGATCAGGGAGCTGGAAAATATTGTGGGTACCAAAAACGAGGTCCAAAAAAGATGCCCTTTCAAAGATTTTAGACCCCCACTGCTGGGCAAGGCATCCACCCATCCCTATGATCAGCCCCGGTTTCCTGCGTTTTAATTCTCTAAATCTTCCCAGTTGACTGTATACCTTTTGTGCGGCCTTCTCCCTTATACTGCAGGTATTTATGATGACGAGATCAGCTTTTCTGAAATCGTCGGTCATTTCATATCCAGATCCCTTAAGCAATGCTGCGATCTGCTCGGAATCGTGGACATTCATCTGACAGCCGAAGGTTTTAATGTAGAGATACTTCTTTTCCACTCTCACTTACCGTAACTATTCGGTTAACCCGTTTGCCAGTTAACCCGTTAGCCGGTTAGCCGGTTAGCCGGTTTGCCGGTTTGCCGGTTAACCCGTTTGCCCGTTTGCCGGTTAGTGATAATAGCAAATCATAGATAATGGTGGAAGTCAAGTAGTGGATTTGGTGACAGGTGTGTGTTTTTTGTTGACGTACGAGGATACTCAAGAGTACCGCATTTTCACGATTGGTGCAAATATTCTCTCTGCTGTGATCAATGTGCATAGCAAGGTCAACTGATACGGATAGGAATTATACAAAGATTTTACTGTAAGGGTA
>Ga0066636_10002498_pt1 | contig 11705 bp, 8 predicted proteins | sample CryGeyCG2014_080_2_FD_62736 | JGI IMG/M metagenome (GOLD analysis project Ga0066636, IMG submission 62736) | Groundwater microbial communities from aquifer - Crystal Geyser CG07_land_8/20/14_0.80 | ecosystem: Environmental > Aquatic > Deep subsurface > Groundwater | place: USA: Utah: Grand...
ACTGTCAGTTATGACGAAGGAGTTTTAGGACTTCCTTGGTATGTCGAGACGAGATGCCTTTATTATCGAAAGGACATTCTTGCATCTGTGGGCTTTGATCATGCTCCGAAAGATTGGAATGAATTAGTTGCGGTCGGAAAGGCTCTTGCCGGCAGACCGAATTCGTTCGGAATTAATCTGTCATTCTCTGATGAAGGATTATTTTCGATCTTTACATGGCAGGCCGGCGGGGAATTGCTGGAAATCAAAGATGGAAAAGTGAGCTCAAAGGTTCGAGAGGAACCTGTAAAACGCGGTCTGACTTTTTACGCAGATTTATTTAAAGAAAAGATTGCGCCGCTCGGAGAAGCAAAGGATATTTCTGTTGAACAAGGTTTTGATCTTGGAACAATGCCTATGTTCATATCAGGGCCATGGTCGATACATGTGCTCGATGAAGTGGCGCTGAATTCGAAAGGCAAATGGGCTATAGCGCCTCTGCCTAAAGGAGAAAAGTCCGCATCTTTTCTCGGAGGATGTAATCTCGTAATCTACAAGGATTCTCTAAACAAAGACCTCGCGTGGAAATTTCTGGAGTTTGCTCTATCAACAAAAAATCAAATCGAGTGGTACAAAGCGAGCGACTGTCTGCCGCCAGGTCCGAAAGCATGGGAGGACACTCTGCTCGCCGCTAACCCGATGCTTTCTGCTTTTCGAATCCAGCTTCAATCTGCGCGGCCTACTCCGATGATTCCCGAGTGGGAACAGATTGGAGACGCAATTCGGCGCGAGATGGAAAAGGCTGTGAGAGGAACTAAAAGCCCTGACGATGCTCTTAAAGATTTGGATGCAGAGATTACTGAAATACTTAGCGCGCGCCCGGAAAATCAGTCTGCATTCAATAAGTTATTGATACTCGGCGGCGCCGCCGTAATTTTACTCTTTGCTTTGCTTTACTATATGCTAAGACCTTTCAAAAAATCCGAGATTGTCACGACTGGCGGATTGGATCTTAACGAGCACAAAGGTTACGGAAAATGGGTGGTGATATTTTTCGGACCTACTGCGGTTCTTCTTACAGTCTTTTTGATTCTGCCTGTTTTGGCCGCGTTTCTTATGAGCCTTACAAATTGGGATATCTATTCTGTTACAGACTGGCGAAAAGTCAGCGTTGTGGGATTTGACAATTACGTGAAGATATTAAAGGACCCGCTCTTTTGGAAATCAGTGAAGAACACGCTGATATTTGCCGGTATCGGAGGACCATTGACAATAATAGTTTCGCTTTCGATGGCGCTTCTTTTGGAACGATTGACGCGCGCAAAGGCAATCTTCAGAACTGGTTTCTTTTTGCCGGTTGTCACTACGATGGTCGCTGTTGCCGTTGTGTGGCGTTGGATTTATCATCCTAAGTTTGGACTCCTAAATGCTCTATTGTATTATTTTGGATTTAGCGGAAAGGAGTGGCTTGGCGATCCAACGCTTGCGCTAGGATGTCTTATTGGAATGGCAGTCTGGAAGAACTTCGGCTACAACATGATAATCTTCATTGCGGGCTTGCAGAATATTCCGCATGTGTATTATGAAGCTGCGGAATTGGACGGCGCCGGGCGAGTCGAAAAATTTACAGACATTACTCTGCCGCTTCTCTTTCCGACTTTTATTCTCGTGACTATATTGACAACAATAGGCTATCTGCAATTCTTTGCCGAGCCTTACATCATGACCGATGGAGGCCCGCTGGATTCGACTCTATCCGTTTCACTCTATCTTTATAGAAAAGGATTTAAGTTTTTCAAAATGGGTGAAGCCGCCGCCATGTCTTACATACTCTTCGTTATTATATTTATTTTCTCAATAGGACAGATGCTTTTAGCAAAAAAGAGAGAGACAAGATGAAGAGCGAAAAAAATAATTTAGATCAATCTTCATTATTGATTTATGTTATAGCAATAATTATTCTGATTATCACTATCGCTCCGTTTCTTTGGATGGCTTTGTCTTCGATAAAACCTGAATCTGAAATCTTGCAGTTCCCGCCCAAATGGCTTCCGAGCCGCATTGATGTGTCTCATTACCGTGAACTTTTTGAGAAAGTAAACTTTCTTCAAAATTTCTGGAATTCTTTTATTGTGGCGATAAGCATTTCATTCATAACAATCTTAATAAACTCGATGGCAGGCTTTGTATTTGCGAAGTACAGATTCAAGGGAAGAGAACGACTCTTTACTTTAATGGTTGCGACAATGATGATTCCGGGACAAGTGACGATGATTCCGTCATTTATGCTCTTGAAGTGGCTTGGACTTTTAAATAGTTATCTCGGACTTATCATTCCAGGTTCAGCATCGATATTCGCGATCTTTTTGATGAGGCAGTTCATGATGTCGATTCCTGATTCGCTTCTGGAGGCGGCGCGAATTGACGGCTGTTCTGAATGGAGAATATTCTGGCAGATCATGCTGCCGCTTTGCATGCCTGCTATAGCTACTCTGACTATTTTTACATTTATGAATTCATGGAACGACTTCTTCGGAGCATTGATCATTATGCTTGAAGAGTCTAAATACACTCTTCCTGTAGCCTTGGCGAATTTGAACGGCCAGCATGGAACAGAGTGGGGTATTCTTATGGCCGGTTCTCTGGTCACAATCGCTCCGGTACTTTTTGTTTTTCTCTTGATGCAGAGGCATTACATCCGCGGAATCGCGATGACCGGTCAGAAGAGCTAGTTACAACTACTTACCTCAATTCATTTATTCTGATGCCGCGCGGAGGTTCGAATACAAAAAGAGAATTCGATAGCTGAGGATTTTTAATGTAGTTAGTAAATGTGATTTTTGCTGTGAGGATATTTTTCTTCCATACTGTTGCTTGAACTGGTTTCTTTCCGTTATCTTCGATGATTAATTCAATTCTATCGTAACTCCCGACATTTTTTTTAGGCGTCAGAATTAATTTTCTTTCGCTGTTTCGCATCGGCAAAGAAGACTTCAGTTCAAAAAGTTCTGAGAGCGAGATATCCGGCGCAGAAAAAGCTGTGATTGGGTCGAAAGGTCCGAATAACTTAAAATTTTCAATGAGTTTATTTCGAGCTTGCCTGTAGAGTTTTTTCGTTCGATTCTGCCATGACCATATAAAAGTTCCGTCGCTTACTGTCAATAAATTTCCTTCTATTCCCATCTTCAATTCTGAACGAAATTTATTTGGAGAAAGATAATAATATTTCATTTCCATTTTGCTCATGCGGCCGTTCGGCTTGGGAGTTTCTATCGTAGCCGTGAAGGACAAAGAGCGAAGGGATGCTCTTTCAATATCGAGCGATGAAAGGGAATCGGCATTTGCAGGGGAGATAAAGAAGAATAGAGAAAAAAGAAATGCATAACTTATTTTTTTCATATCATCGAAGATAGAAGAACCAGAAGACTGCACCCGCTGCGGCGGCAGATAGGAGGACAAAACCGTAAAAAATAAATTTGAAGAACGTGATAACACCTTTGATAAAAAGCCTCGTGATTGCATAAAGAAAAATAACAGCAAGAATAATGCCGCCTGAGGCAATGAGCTTTTCAGTCATCATGAACCGTCGATACTGAAAATAGCTGACCGGAAAAGTTGTTTGCTGACATTTACTTCTTCAATTTATTTTTGCCGCTTGAAGAGAACAAATTGTCTTCTACAAGTGTATTGGGGGCTATTCGAGCTAGTATTGGACCTACAAGAGGCTTTGGCGTCAGATAGATACATTTTGACGAAATAGTTTCTCCTGACTCCGCAATCTCGATGATATGTTCAGGAAGAGGGTCATTGACTAGAAACGTTGCGTCTGCAAATCCTTCATCGACAAGTGAGACTGCTCTCTGCGGTGAAATTGACATCGAAAACTTTTCTAGATTTTCAGGCTTGTTCCATCCGATTCCAAGAATTCCGTCGAATACGATTGAATTGAGTACGCAGTAATCCAGCCTCTTCCATCTCCGCGACTTTTTTACATTCGACAGCCGCTCATAGCTCTCGGCATTTTTTAAGTACATTGCATAATACGCCTTGTCGCCGACATATAGTCCGTAGGTGTGATTTAGTTTTCCAACGTATTCTATTTCATCGAGAAGGTTAATAAGTTCTGCATCTTTGGAGCCTGGCTTCAAAAATTTATATCTCTCTATTTCAAAAAAATCTTCCAGTTTTATCAGAAGATTTTGACCGTCAATTCCGGGTGCTATTCCCGATTTCAATGACCAGTGCCGCGCCTTGAAAGAAAACTGCGAATGTTCAATATCGATCATCCAAGCAAAAATAAAGTTTGTGGAATCGAATTGCGAAATATTTTTATTTTCTTTTTTAATTTTATTGCTGTGCTTCACAGCGGCAAGATACCGCCCTGTTCCATCTAAGAGCGTCATCTTCTTTTTTGAAAGAAGCGGTTCTATAGCTTCATTGCGCGGAACCTTCCATATCGTATTTGAAGAACCGGCAGGATATTCGAATTCATAGATAGGCTTGTTTTTTCTAATGCGAGCGATTGTGTCGTCGATAATTTCAGCGCTTTGCTCATCCGTTCTATAACCGATAGTGATTGGAGCAGTTTGGATTTGAAGCGATTCAAGCTGTTGCAATCGGTCATTTACAATCGCATCGTCGGTGAACTCGAAGATATCAGGTTTGTTAGGAGTGTTTAGCTCGAGCATACCCATGAATCCTGTGACTGTTTTGCCGTCGCAAACTATTTCGAGAAGATAATAAGTCGAATCGACGATTGAAATAATTTTTTCTTTCAAAAAATTATCAAGAGTATTTTTTGCGCGGACATCCAGATCATCGTCAAATTTTTCGCCCGGCAATTCTCTAGAACTTTCAAATCTAACGAAGTTATTTATACTTTTAGATGCGCGTTCCTGTCTCAATGCAAGATGCAGATCGTCGAACGGCGGAGTTACGATATTGGAAATTTCGTCAACTTTTTTTGGTAAAGACACGTATGATGTTACTGGTAAAAATCTTGGCATACGTCTTTTATATCAATTGAAAACCTTATTGGCAATAACAAGTGCAAAAATTTAAAATCGGAGTCATGCAAGTCGATATGTAATACAGCCCATGAGATTCTCCGTGGTTTAAAAATGCGACTTGCACGAGTCCGGTTAAAAATAACATTGCGAACTTTGCGAGAAAATTTTCTCTGTAAGATTCCCTGCTTTTTCTTGCTTGACTATTATTTAATTTGGATTACTTTTATTTTACGAAAATGAATAGATATATCTCAGTAATAGCGGCGCTCATCGTCGTTCAATTATTTTCGGCATGCGGCAATGAACTCGTCATTACATCTACTCCAACAGCTTCGCTTGTAAAAATAAATAGCGAAGATTATGGTCGAACTCCTTTGACACTGAAAGATCTGAAAACCGGAGTTTATCGCGTTGAGGTTAATTCGAACGGATATGAACCTTGGAGCGCTGAAGTTGAATTAAGAAACAGTCAGTCTGTAAATGCTATCCTGAAGCAAAGTGCGCCTCCACCTATTCAACCGCCTGTTGTGACTCGTCAGATCAGTCAGACTTCATTGACGGTTTTTGCAGAACCTTCAGGCGCAATTGTGAAAGTGGATGGAAAGGAACGCGGAACCTCAAAGACGGGTGAAGGCATTTCAGTAAATTATTCGCAGATTCCGACGCTTGTCGAAGTCGCGGTTACTAAGCCCGGGTTTGAGCGTTGGATTCGGTCAGTTGCGATGGAGAGTCAGAGAGACAACAGAGTTTTTGTAAAGTTGAATCCTGCTTCTGATTGGTTTGACTATGTGACTGATGGAGAATTTCTGCGTAAGACGGTTCAGCAGGTTGTTTCAGCAACTTCGAATTTACCTACTTTGAGAAGAGCATCGTCGATTGCAGTTCTTTCAATTACGCATGCGGAGGGCTCTGATGAGCCTTTGCAGGCTCTTGTCGAGGATGCATTAATTTCAAATCTTGCGCAGACGGGATTTACTCCGGTTGAGCGTGACGATCAGATGCTGATTCAACTTGCGCATTCGACGTCGGGTGATTCCATTCCGTATCGAGTTCTCACCGAGCACGAAAGTTTAGACGCTCCGTTTCTTTATGACGCTGAGATAGAAAACTCGAATACAGAAATTGTTCGTGAGAATTATCCGATAATCAATCGGACTCAAACGACAACTACATCGAAAGAAAATTGCGTGAGCAGTACTGAAGAAACTGTGTCAACTCGTGAGGAAGAGGGAACTAGAGCTTATCCTCAGACCTCATATCTGACAGGATATATTCCGACAGCAGACCAATTTCTTGCATACCGAATTCTTGAGTGCGGCTTGTCAAAGACTCCGGTTATTGAAGGCGAACATGGACCGGAGCCTATGTTGCATCGCTATGCCAGCGTGAGAGTTCATCTCAGAGTAATAGACGCAAAGAACGGCAGAGTGACATGGGCGGGTTATTTGGTCGGCGAATCGAAGGACGAGATTCCGGAGCGCGTATCCGAGGAGCTTTCCAATCCGCCGAACAGATTAGCATCAGAGCCTTTACCTGATTCATGGCAGAGATTGAGGCATAGACCTCAAAGACATTTAAATTCAGAAGGCATGGTCATCCCATCACCTCAAGTGCGCGACAGATAGTTCGGAAGCGTGAATAGCGACGGCAATTCAATACGAATGGTTAGCCTCGTGTCAATCAATGCGTGATGAGCGGTTTTAAGAAAAAAATCTTTGCAGTTTTTGTTTCCGGCATTGGAAGCAATCTTCAAGCAATTATTGATGCAGTAGAAAACGGCATAATTAAAGGTAAGATTGGAATAGTTGTCTCTGATAAACCGAACTGCAAAGCATTAGAATGCTCGCGGCTGGCAAATATTAAAACATTTGCTTTTGAACCAAAAAAATTCAGCTCTCGAAAAGAGTATGAAATATTAATTGCTGATGAGTGTGAAAAAGCCGGATGTGAATTCATTGTGCTTGCCGGTTATATGCGGCTCCTTTCTCCATGGTTTGTAGCTCAATACAAAAATAGGATTATTAATATTCATCCATCTCTGCTTCCAAATTTTCCCGGCACTCATGCAATTCAAGATGCGATCGAGGCTGGGGCTAAGATGACAGGCTGTACTGTTCATTTTGTAGATGAGGGAATTGATACAGGTTCGATTATTGCTCAACGTGAAGTTGTAATCAGCAATGACGATGATTTAGATTCGTTGACGGAAAAAATTCATCTAGCCGAGCATGAACTTTATCCTAAAATTGTGAATTTGTTATGCTGTAATAAAATCGAAAAGAGGCAGCTGCAGACTTTAGCCTGTGTTCGAAAATTTTGATTAGTTTGAAAAACTCCGAACGATTAAATAAAAATTTTGCTTGGAGTTTAGAAAAGTTTTGAATATAGTTTTCCAATGAACAAAATATCAAATGCAACAATTCGAAGATTATCAATTTATCTTCGACAACTGGAAGAAATTATCGATGAGAAGATTGAAACTGTTTCGTCTGCTGAAATTGCTAAAATGTCTGCTATCAAAGACACTCAAGTCAGAAAAGATTTAAGCTTTTTCGGTTCGTTTGGAGTGCGAGGAAGAGGTTATTCTGCCAAGGAACTTGCTGAAAAACTGAAGATAATTCTCGGATTGAATAAAGAATGGAAAGCCGTGCTGATTGGCGTCGGTTCGCTTGGAAAAGCGCTTTCAGGATACAAAGGTTTTGCAAAACACAACATTAATTTTATAGCTGTATTAGATTCCGACCCCGCGAAAATCGGAGCGCATATCGGAGACAAAGTCATAGAACGCTATTCTGCCGCGGCTCTGAAGGAGTGCTGTGAAAAATCAGGTGCGCAAATTGCTGTGATAGCTGTTCCCGCGAGTGAAGCTAAGAAAGTTTGCGAAGAGGTTATACAGGCAGGCTTCAAAGGAATCGTGAACTTTGCGCCCGTCAGATTGCATCTTCCTGAAGAGATAGCTCTTTATTCAGTCGATCTCGCAATTTCATTTGAGCACATTACCTTCAAGCTGAACCGCAATTCGGACGAGTGACAAATGGGGCTTAGCCTGAGCCTGATATGATCGACCCTGATGAGTATGTAATAGTTCCGGCACTTCTTATCGGAAAGCGTGATTCTTCCGTTCAGTTCGAGGTTGTGGTTGTTGGCTTTTCCGACAATGGATTAGGTTTCAGATCTCGAGATACAAGGCTTGGGCTTTCTTCTGTTGAGTCTCTACTTCGTCAGCCATTCGAGTGCAAATTTAATGTTCAAAATTTAAATACAGATGAAATCATTGTGAGAATAATTCGAATTGAAGCATGCCGAAAAGATCCGGCTTATTTATATTTTGGCGCGGCGGATTTTTTAAAAATTTCAGATCTGGATCAGTTGATGTTTCAATCAGGAATAAAGAAATACGAAAAGAAGATTCATCCTCAGCCGATGATTGCTACTCCTCTTCCGCCTCCTACTAAGAAATGAGGCTCTTAAGGTAATTTATTTTTTTTCTGCAAACGGGCTTAAAACTGCCTGGCTCAAGTGCAAATTTAATTCTTTCATCGCTCCAGAGCCATTTGAATCGAGAATAAAGAGTATTGCTTTCTTCAATAGTTATTCCGTCCCAGTAATTATTTTTATTAGCCATAAGAAGTTCAGGCGAGCCTTTTTTTAGTTCTGAAATATTTTCAAAATACATCTCAAGAGAAAATCGTGAGTTATATTCTTCCCATAGTGAAAGATTTTTTTCGACTGCTATCTTCATCTGTTTCTCCCAGAAATTTAGAATGTCACGAATATGGTTGATAGGCTCAAATCCCTTTTTACCTCCGTCATAAATCACACAGCCTTCCAGAGCAGTAGGCATCTTTTCAAATTGAGAATGTTCGAACTCCGGCGCGAGCAATGCTCCAAATTTGTAATTCTTAAGTAGATCTGTGTCGGGGGAAGAGTTGTGAAGCGGAGTATTTTTATTTGCCAGAGCAAAACGTCCTTCCAGATAAATCAGTATTGTTCGATCGTATTCAGGAAACTTATTCCTGAATATTGAATCCCATTTAGAGAGAATTTTTTCCGCTTCGATACAGCCTATTGTAATGAAAATAAAATTCTTGATAGTGATTTTATTGGATTCGAGAAAATGCATTACATATTCGATTGCATCATTCAGAGATATTCCTGACGCTACTATGTCTGCGGTATAGATTGTTGCATTTTGAGGGATCTGAAATTTCCGATAAGAATTATCGCTGGTCTCGTATTTGCCGTTTTGAAGCACACGTTGACTTGATACGTAGGAACTTGAGTGCCACTTGTAACCGAACGCATTGTTCAATGCTCTTCCAATTTGAAAATTCAGACTGCCTCTCAATATGTGATAGACATTGACCGTCTTTGAATCGATGCAACTTAGTCGTTCGAGTATATTCAACCCTTTAAGCGCGTTAATGATTCCGTTCGACATGAGTTTTGTGAAGTCGCAGTTAATGATTTCAGGATAGTTCATTAAATTTCTAGTATCGCGAGTAGAGACTATGTAACGCTTCAGCCTTTGCGAGAAATTTCCGCCTTCTATGGAATAGACAGAGACTGCTTCATCTTTGAATCTTCTTACTAGTTTTTCCGATTGCATATCAAAAAAGTTTACGCTTGAATTCGGTAGAGGTCAAAATGAAAAAGGTGCTTGAGACGCATGCCTATGCTGCACGTGCGGGGCGTCCATTGACGCGGGGCGTCCATTGACGCGTAGCGCACGTGCCTCCAGATGAGATGTAATATTCCATCTCGCAAAGAACGTGTGAAATAATTGAAAAATGGAAATTGGAAAAATCAAATTTCCAATTTGCAATTTCCAATTTGCAATTTCAAATATAACGAGAGACGTTATGGAGGCTCAGGTACCTTTTCAAATCACTAATTGGGTTGCGCTTATTGCCTCTAAAAGAATAGAATTTTTACATGTACGAAAAATTATTCAGGAATTTATTGTTTCGATCAGACATTGCAACTCGTATTGTTTATGCAACTGATTCATCATTGTTCAGATGCATGCCCGCCGGAGTTATATTTCCACGTTGCGAAGAAGACATTTTAGAGTCAGTTCGCATTGCTGGAGTGAACGGAATAAACGTTCTTGCGCGTGGAGCAGGAACGTCGCTTGCGGGGCAAGCTCTAACTTCAGGAATTATTATTGACCTTTCGCGTTTTAATGAAATTGTCATAAACCCTGATAAAAAAACTGCATGTGTGAAACCATGCGCGGTGATTGATGAGATAGATCGCTTCTCGTCTCCATTTTCATTGTGCGTAGGACCGTCGCCTGCCTCGTCGAACAGAGCCACCATAGGAGGGCTTTTATCGAACAATGGTACGGGCGCGAGGTCGATTGTTTACGGTATGGCGTCGGACATTTTGCTTTCGGCTCGCGTTTTGTTATCTACCGGAGAGATTAAAACTTTTAGTCGCAACGATCTGGATCTCTCGAATCCTTTCGATTTATCTGTTGCAGAAGTTTTGAACTCTGTTCGAAATTCAAGCAGATGGCCGGCAACATGGCGCTCTGCTTCAGGACTAAATTTCAAAGCCGTTGATAAGTATAACTCATTGCTTCAGCTCTTCTGCGGCGCGGAAGGAAGCCTAGGAATAATTTTGGACGCAGAGATTGCTCTGGCCGAAAAGAAAGATAAAACCTCGATTGCAATCTTTACTTTTGACGATCTTATTTCTGCGATGAAAATGGTCGAGCCGCTTCTTGAAACAAAACCGCTCGCGATTGAATTGATGGATAAAAAACTTATTGAGTTGGCGAAAAATAGTTCGAACTTTACTCCTGCATTTATCGACAAAATTCCTACCGCTCTGCTTGCTGTGGAATTTGAAGGCGAAAAAACAAAAGATTATATTGCAATGGGCGCGGAAAAGATTTTGCTCGACTCAAAAAGTCAGTTGGATCTTTGGCGGACAAGAAAAGAAGGACTGGGAATTTTGATGTCATCGAGAAGTAAACGGAAGCCCGTGCCGTTTATTGAGGACTGCAGTGTGCCGGTTCGAGCTCTACCTGAATATGTTCAACGTCTTGATGAAATCATAAAACGAAATGGAACCGAGAGCGCGTATTATGCTCACGCGTCGGCGGGATGCCTTCATATCAGGCCTATGCTCAATTTGCGAGATGAAGCAGACAGAAAACGAATGAAAAATATAATGGCTGAAACGGTTGAACTGCTTATTGATTTGCGCGGTTCTTTGACAGGAGAGCACGGTGACGGCCGTTCAAAAAGTCCGTATATTGAACGCCTTTTCGGGAAAGAGATCACCGAGTCGTTTAAAAAAGTTAAACGTATTTTCGATCCAAACGGAACTTTTTCCGCTGCCGGCGAAGCAGGAATGCGCATTGATTTACCATCAAAGAGTTTTAAAACTTTTCTTCGTTGGCCGGGCGAATTTTTTGAAGAAGTCGAGCGATGCAATGGAGAGGCCGCTTGTAAGAAGCTCGATGGGCTCATGTGCCCGTCTTATCAGGCTTCGAAAGATGAACGGTTATCGACTAGAGGCAGAGCAAATCTTTTACGCTCATGGCTTGCGGGCGAGAATGTCGAAGATGAATTGAAAGAGACTTTGTCGAAATGCCTTGCGTGTAGAGGCTGTTCATTTGAATGCCCTTCTCAAGTAGATATGGCTAGATTGAAGGCAGAGTTCCTCAATCATAGAGGTGCTGGAATTCGAGATATTTTCTTTTCG
>Ga0066636_10002504_pt1 | contig 11688 bp, 10 predicted proteins | sample CryGeyCG2014_080_2_FD_62736 | JGI IMG/M metagenome (GOLD analysis project Ga0066636, IMG submission 62736) | Groundwater microbial communities from aquifer - Crystal Geyser CG07_land_8/20/14_0.80 | ecosystem: Environmental > Aquatic > Deep subsurface > Groundwater | place: USA: Utah: Grand...
TCCAATGCGGATGGTTGATTTTCTGTGTAAAGGTACTCTGCCAAGGCAAAATGGTACTGGGCGGTGTTCGGTGCGAGCTCGATTGCTTTTTGAAAATGGGAGAGAGCATTCAATGCACCGCTTGGGAAAGATTTTCCCGTGAAAAGAGCAAGCTGTTCAAGCCGAGCTTCCGTTGATGCCAAAGAAAAAAAAAGAGATGATTCCAGCGGATTTAAGGATGTTGCTTTTTGGAAGGACTCTTTTGCGGAAATGGTTATTGGAAAAGCGTCATTCAAGGGCTTGTTGTTTGCAGTCAGCCTGTATGCGTTTCCCAGGGCTTCCCAGTTCGAAGAATCCATTGGACTGAAACGAACCGCTTTTTTCAATCGAGAAACGGCCAATTCATACTGTTTGTTTTCAATGGCGTTTTCCCCGGTCAGATAAAAGAGTTGAGAAATCAAAGCCTGAGAGAGAGCAAAAAGAAGAATCAGGAAAATGCCGGATACGAGAAAGGAGAGAAAAACTTTTAGAGGTTGTTTCATGGAAGCGATCGGGTGATGCAATTTAAAAATGGCAATGGGTTGAGACCGCTTCTGGCAATCAATTAAAGCGGCTTATTTCTTGCCGTAGTATTTTGAATAATAATGGTAATAAGGTTCTCTTTTCAAGTCCACCTGGTTTAAGACCAACCCCAAAATGTTGGCGCGGGTGGTTTTTAAATTTTCGATGGCTTTCCGGATGATTTTTCGATCCAGCAGTCCGGCCTTGACAACAAAGATGATGCTGTCTGCCAGCGGGGCAAGGAGGAGCGGGTCGCTGGTGGGAAGGACAGGGGGAGAGTCGATCACCAGGACATCAAAGCGGTCCTGTAAAAAAGACAGCAGAAAAGGCATCCGTGACGAGCCGAGGATTTCCGAGGGTTTGAGGGGTAGGGGGCCGGCGGGCAGCAAAGACAGGTTTTCAATGCCGCTTTCGATTACGGTGTCGTAGATTTTTTTCTGTAAGAAGGGGAGGTTTTCCTTTCCGATGATCATGTCTTCAAAAACCTGGGAGACCTTGAAGGGGTGATAAGAGGGTTTTTCAAAATGGGACACCGGCTGCTTTTCGAACAAAAAGTTTCCTTCATGGAGTTGCATGGCCACCCGGAGTCCCTCGATGATGTGCAGCTTGATATATCCTGCCAGGGTTTCCTGGCTGATGAGGCCCATGTGCAAAAGCAGGTAGCCGATTTTCTGGCCGGTGTCTTTTTGGCGTTGAATACAGCGCTCGGCCTGCTCCTTGTTGATGACGTTGTTTTGGATCAGCAGGGATAAAAGCTTTTTCTGGCTTGGACGACTCAACCAATGGACATCCATGAGTTCACCGTGCAGGAAGTGGATATCGACCTTTTCGTCCTTTTGTACCAGATGGAGGATACCTGTTTTTTTGCGGAACAGGAGAAGACGCATCAGGTCTCCCAGGCTGATTTCCCGGAGGGTACCTGAGGGGATGTCGCCGCCCAGAACCTCGGTCAAGATGCCGCTGAGTCCGTAGAGGTCGCGACAGGGGGCCAACCGGCTGATCATCGGCTTGCGCAGATCGGCATCGATCAAGAGCACGGTCTTTCCAGCTTGCGCCAGCGTATAGGCAAGGAGCATGGAAAGAGTCGATTTTCCTTCCGATTGATCGGAGCTGGTTACCAAAAGACAATGGTAAGCCTTGTCCATAAAGGAAAATTCGACATTGGTCCTCAAGTACCGAAGGCTTTCCGCAAGCTGGGGATTTTGGGAAAGATGATTCAAGAGTCCTGATAAAAGGTTCGGCTCTTGAGAAGGGGCTTGAGCATTTTTCATTTCGGGCATGTACTTTTAGGAGCCTTTTCCTGAAGTTCTTTGGGAATGTCGATTATGGGCAAGAAGGCTAACACGGGAACTCCTAGATATTTTTTCACTTCATCTTCGTTGGAAATGGAGCGGTCGAAGAATTCCACCGCAAAGCTGAACCCGATGCCGATGATCAACCCGAATATGACTCCCAAAAGAAGGTTCAATGCCTTTTTCGGTTTTACCGGTTTCATGGGGATTATCGCCTTCTCGGCGACCCGGATGCTGGAGACATCGAAGTTGCCGGACATGTCGGCTTCTTTTAGTCTAGCTAAAAGGACGTCATAAAGCTTCTGGTTCATCTCCACGTTTCGCTTGAAGATGTTGTACTGAAACTCCTTCTTGTTGATGTCCAGGGATTCCTTTTGGAAATCGTTAACGGTCTCCTGGAGAACTTGCTCTCTGTCTAAAAGGACCGAGCGCTCCGACTTCAGGTTGTTCAGCTCCTTGTTGATCTCCAAGTTCAGCTTGTTGCGGACGTTGCTGATCTGGGTCTGGGCCTGAATGATACTCGGATGCTTGGATTTGAAGGTTTTTTCCAGACCGGACAATTCCACTTCAAGGTTCACGAGCTGGGCATAGAGGTCGGTTATGAGTTTGTTTTCGATCAGGGATCTTAAGTGGGGGATTCCCTTATCGGATTTTAAGGCATCGCTGATTTTGGCGAGCTTGGAGTCCAGTTCGAGGCGGCGGTTTCTGGCATCGATATAGGTTTTGGTCAGTTCCGAAATTTTTTGTACCGTCACCCGCTGGCTTTCTTCCATGGAGATGAGCTTTTCCTGTTGCTTAAATGCGGCAAACTCTTTCTCTGAATCCTCCAGGTTCTTTTTGACTTCGTAGAGATTGTTGGACAGATAGGAGATGGTGTTTTGAGAGGTCTTCAGACGGGTGTCGATGTTGTAGTCGATATAGCTTTGGGCCACCGCATTGGCGATATCCGCCGACATGTTGGGTGATGCGGTGAAGGCATCGATCTTTACTAACCGGGTATCTTGGATATGCTCCACCTTGATGATATGCTTCTTTAGTATTCCGATCAGCTCATTGATTTTTTCTTCAGGAGCAACCGATGTCTTGTTTTCTTTTCCGGTGATCTTGGACAGAAGCATCTTGATATTTGAAGTTATATTGGAGAAAAAGGCCTGAAAGGGGGAGAGCGGCAGAAAAATTTTTTCCTTTTTAAAATCGATTTCATTCAGACGAAGGCTTGATACAATCTTTTCAAGGACGGGTCTTGAGGTGATGAGCTCGAAGTGGGAGAAGAAGGTGAGCGACTCGGATTGCGTGCTTTCATAATCCATCCGCTCGGAGGTCATGAGGGCCTTCGGAGCTTCCTTGTCGATGATGAGGGTGGCCGATCCCTGAAAAACAGGGGTGGCGACGGCATTGTAAAAGAGAATCAGTCCCACCATGATTCCCAGAGACGCCAGTATCAATCCCTTGTGGCGATGGATGATATGGTAGTATTCTACCAGATCGACGGTTTCCTCAGTTTCCTGTGGGGCTGTTTTCTGAATTGAATTTTCCATGATGTATTTTTTAGCTTAATTGATCGCTGATCACAACCATGCTTCGGGAATGTGGATACGGTCGCCGGGTTTTAATTCCGCATCCGAAATTTTTCCTTTGATCACCGAATCGAGGTTGATTTTGATCACCTCCACCTCGGTTTCCTTCTGGCGGACGATCTGGGCGCGGTTGGGGGCTGCAAAACGGCTGAAACCTCCGGCCCGGATACAGGCGCTGAGGGCCGTCATACCCTGCTGATACTCGTAGATGCCCGGATTTTTCACTTCACCGTCCACATAGATCTTCGATTCCGCTATATTAAACGATTCCTTACTGGGGATATAGACGACATCACCGGGCTGTAGAACGGGATTTGCCGTCATGTCCCCTTTATCCAGCAGCCGGATCAGATCCACCTTGATCGGTTCGGCCGTCGGATCTTTATCGGGATTGGAGGAATGGCGCATAATATAGGCGGTGTTTCCCCTTTCAGGCAGGGCACCTTCGGCTTTTGCAATCAGCTCCAGCAAAGAGGCATCGCTGGTGGTCTTGTAAAGGCCGGGCTTTCTGACCGCCCCGGAGATGTAGTAATGGAGGCTGTTATACTCCTTGACGCGCACTACGACCTCGGGATCGACAAAAAAATCCTTGGCAAGGATCTTGGCCATTTCCTTTTGAAGCTGGTCGGTGGTCAGTCCCTTGGTACTGAAATCCCCGATGAAAGGGGCGTTGATCTTTCCGGAGACCGATACGGTCAAGTCCGATTCGTGCTGCTTTTGCCCCCCGGCATAAATGATGATGGTCAGGACGTCGTTAGGACCTATGAGGTAGGGCTTTTCCTGTGCTCCGGCCAAAAAAACGGGGAGCAAAGCATAAATCAATAAAACACGGATTCCCCGGTCTTTTAATTTAGACATAACACTTCGCAAGGAAACATAAAATCGTTGGGCCCTGAGCAAACAGGTGAATGATTGGTATTGAAATAGCGTATCAAACGTCAACGGTAATAGGAGGCTTCTTCGCTGAAATCCGCCCGGCTTCCGATGTCGTAGTCGAAATTAAAACGAATCTGGGCATAATTATTTTCGTAATCAAAACCATCCAGGTTGGAGTCCCGGGTTTCCTTGCCAATGGTCAAGGACACACCCATGCGCTTGGTGATGAGATACTCCAGTATCCCCTGGATATCCGTCACCTTGTCATTACGGTATTCGGTGGTTCCTTCAGGAGTCAGGCCTTCCCAGTATTTGTAGTCATTTTCCTGGTAATAGCCGCGGATCGTCGCCAAAATCTTTTCGGCAAAGACATGACCGGCACTGGCCGTAAAACGATTGGCGGTAAACAGATCATAATAATTGCCCACGTTGTTGAAGTTTCTTTCATAGGCCGCATAGAGGTGGCTCTTGGAGCGCAGATAAGTCCGACCCAAATATCGCGGCCCTTCTTCCGGAGGCGGATTTTGTAAGGTGGCCGATACCTTATATGAGATCAGGTCTTCATCGGGGATGGTGGAGTCGTCGAAATCACGGTTATGAAACCCGATTCCGCCATCAAAAGATAGATAGTTGAACCGTTTTTCGGCGGTCAGGCGCAGCCAGTCTGAAGTATATTTTTGATTTTCCAGATCATCCGGTTCGTCATAGGTCCATCGCTGATAATCCAGATCCAGGGTGACGGTTCTCGTCGGGCTATAAATAAGGTCGATGATGCCGCGGTGTTCGATGTAGTCGTCATCGTCGGAATCGTAATAATCCACATCGGTGCGACGATACCTTACACCGGCGGTCAATCGCTCGGTGATATCGTAGTAAATGAGGGGCTCGAAGCGGTTGATCCAATATTTTTCCCGCTCGATGCTGTTTGAAAACTGATCCGATTCTTGGGGACGCCGGGTGATGTAAAATGAGTCTTTCAGGCCGAGTTTCAAGCGTTCCACCGGCTGATAGACCAAATCCAAAAGGGCGAGGGGCCCTACGTAATTTTCATCACTGGCTGCTTTAGAGCCTTCCGGGACATCGTTTTTATCCTCATAAAAGTAGGCTTCCAAAATGAGGGTGACATCGGCCTTGAGCTTGGGAGTCTCCATGCCCAACAGCACGCCCGGCTCCAGCAGAAACGTATAGACCTCCCGTCCCTCATCTTCGGCATTATAAAAATTGCTGTCATAGCGCCCGGAAATGGAGAACATGGGTTTAATTTTAAACTTGGCATCTGCGAAAAGAAGGCCGGGAAGGGCCAATACAAACGCACATAACGGCATCATCACCCAGAAAAACCTGGCTATGCCTTGTTTTTGTTTCAATCGTCTCATCAATATCCCTCCTCGGGCTTCAAAGGGCGGAGTAAGGGGAAACAGCCCAATTAAAAGGACAAAATAGATGGCCGGCGACTATAAAATTTGTGCCGGCCATTTTTCAGGGTCATTAAAATTCTAACTTACTTATTCGGACTTATATCTTGAGGTTTTTTTCTGAAGTGGTCTTCTGGTGGATTTCCCTGAAGTTGCAGCAGCTCAGGTTTAAAAGATTCTTCAAAGGCCTCCACTAAATTTTTCGGTCCGATGAGCGAGACCACGAGTTTCGTGATATTGCTTGATAGTTTGTCACTGACACTGCAAATCTGTCCATGTATAATGCTCGGAACCGGAAACTGTCCATTGGGGACCGACCAGTTGCCTTCCGCGAATCCCAGGCCGCTTTTAATTAATTCTTTATGCAGTACCTGAAACGGTTTATTTCCGGATGTATCCGTCCACTCATAAAAATCTTTTCCGATAAACTGTCTGAAATCCACACAGTCCAAAAGCCGCATCTGTTCGTCGAAAATATAATAGGTCAAGGCCACATCCCCCCAGTTCACCCGGACCGACTGGTTAAACTGGTAAATCTGCTGAAGCTTCCATTCCAGCGGCTGATTTTGTTTGTTGATCGATTCCACCACCGCTAAAAATTGGTTCACCGCCTCTCTCATGGCCTTTGCATATGAAGGAACCTCTTTTTTTGGAGAGTCAGCATCTTTTGCGGCCAGAAACAGAGGTGCTTTTTCACCGATATCCCCCGCAAGAGCCGGGACAGCGGCAAATGTCCATGCGCAAAAAAAGATAAAAAATCCTGCGATTCCTATTAGTTGTATTCGACTTTTCATGATGAGCCCTCCTTGTTTATGGGGTTTCCTACAATCTTCCAACCTTACGGATCGATTCAGGCACACCCAATAAGACTTGCAATCTAAACAAAATTGTAGTTAAAAATAGTTGTATTTCTTTAAAAAGTCAACATTTAATTTTCCGAAAAAAATCGAATCTATTTTACCGTCATTTGGACTAAGGTTGCTGAAATTGTAAAAACTCAAAATTGGGATGGCAAAGTAAAAAGCTTCAGATGCAAGGCGCGCAAATCCTGAGGAATGAGGCGTACTTATAGGTACGCCGTAATGACGAAGGATGCAGCGCAACGCAGTAGATGGACTTTTTACTTTGCCATCAAGGTTGATTCAAAAAATTGGCCCTGTTCCCTCTGAAAAGATATTTTGGGTCGCATCGGGCTTGCCTTTCAGGATGACACAAGCCTAAAGGCCACTGTGAAAGGATTTTTTCCATGAATGATTCTCATCCACAAAGACGAAATCGGCTGCTTTTTGCCGGATTATTTTGGGTCATATCATCGGTTTGGGTTATGGGATGTGCGGATCGAAAAATTGAAGGTGCCGTGGTGGCAACCATCAATGAGTACAGGCTCACGATCAATGAGTTTGAAACCCAACTGGCCCAGGAACTTGAGATGGACCCGGAATATAAGCTGACTCAGGAAGCAAAGGAATCCTTTTTAAATCAATTGGTTCGAAAGGAGCTTCTTGTACAGGAAGCCATAAAGATGAAGCTGGATCGACGGGACCGGTTCATTCGGGCCATCGAAAGGTATTGGCAATCCACCCTGATCCGCGACCTTTTGGAGCTGAAAGGTGAGGAGATCGAGCGGCAGACCTATATTTCCGAAGAGGAGATCGCCGATCGGTATCATCATATGAAAGCCGAAGATGAAAACCTTCCTCCAGTGGAAGCATTGCGGCAAGAAATCACCCAAAGGCTTAAAGAAGAAAAAAAGACCGAGAAGCTGAAGTTATGGATCGATGCTTTGCAAAAACAAGCAAAAATTGAGATCAGCCGCGAATTGCTTCACGAAAAAAAATAGGGGATGTGCCGTTTAAACCGAAAGCTTCATGAGATTCAGGGTGTCAAAAATCCCGGTAATGGTCGGACCGGATGTCTCATATTAAAACACTTGTTTTTAACAATGTTGATGGCTTCTTAAAAGTCGTCACCCCGTTGAAAAACGGGGTCCATGGATTTCATAAGTGCCTGAGAACACTGGATCCCGGCTTTTTCCGGAATGACAGAAAGAAAGCATTTTCGACTTTTTACGAGACCATCAATGGTAAAGCCGGGGTTTCCGGCTGTGGATAAAGAGGATCAAAGGAGTATTCCATGACTCAGGATACATCATACAAAAGGCGGAATGTTTTTATCAAAAAAAGCTACCAGTTTTATTTTATTCTAAAGTTTTGCCTGATCATCCTTTTAGGGGGTGTGATTTCCACAGCGCTGGTCATTTTTTTATCGCGAGGCACGGTGACAACATCCTTTGAAAACGGGCGGCTGATGGTCAAAAACACGGTCATGGCTATTCTTCCCACGGTGATTTTGACCAATGCCGTTACGGTTGCCATCGTTTTGGTTATTGCCGTGCTGACGGTACTCTATATTTCCCATAAAATAGCGGGGCCCATGTTTCGTTTCGAAAAGGAATTGGGCGCCATCGCGCAAGGGAATTTGACCATACAGATTTCCCTTCGAAAAAAGGACCAATTCGTCACCCTTTCCACCGCCTTCAACGATATGACGGACAGTCTGCGCGGCAAGGTTTTGGCTGTGGAGTCGGAGATCCTCCAGTTCCAGGAACTGGCCAAGCAACGTGATTTGCCGGAAGATGTTGCCGTGTCCTTGATAAATCTCCGGAGTTTGATCCGCAAATATTTCAAGATCTGAGCCCAGGTCATGACCAGCATTCGGCTCACATGGGTTTTTTTAATCGGGTTATTTGTTTTCTACCCAGGCCGGCCGGATGTTTTTTACAGCGCATACGCGGACGAGCCAACCCTAGAAAAAATTCCTTTTTCGATTTCTACCCCAAAAAATCTTCCGGGGAAAAAACAGGAGGAAAGCCCCTGGACTCGACTGGAGACCCGATATACGATTATCCAATTCGAAAAAATTGAGGATTTGAAAAAATTTGATCGAAAGGTGGATTTCTTACCGTCCGACTTTTCCTTAAAAAGCTTTCTTTCGGAAACCGCATCTCAGGAATTAGAAGGTAAAATCCGGAAAAAAATCGATGCCTTATATGAAAGAGTACAAGAGATCCTGGACATGCTTAAAAAAAGTGAAAAAAAAATAGCCATCCAACTCTATCCCGACAAGAAAAGGCTGGCTCAAGCCTATAAGAAGATTTTCGGCGCTGAACTGAATGTTCGGGCATGGTATTTGTATGAAATTAACACTATTTTCATCAACATCGATGATATTGATGAAGGGATGCTGGCCCATGAAATGGCCCATGCCATTATTGACAATTATTTAACGACACGCGCTCCCAGAGCCGCCGCTGAGATCCTTGCCGTATATGTGGACACCCACCTTTTCAAGAAAACCAAAAATTACGGCCCCTCTAAGTGAAAGGGGCCGTTAAAAAGCGGCGCGGATCATTCATGATCCGAGTTAGGGTTTACTTGCCTGCGATCAGCGTATAAGCGGATGCTTGATAGTAAGGGTCTTCTATGAGTTCGGCCCAGAGAAGGGCCTTTTCAAATTGCCGGGTATCGGCATACCAAGAGGAAATCCGGAAAAACGCCCGGTTCCTGAATTGGTCATCTTCGATCTTTCGCGCAATGGCAAGGGCATTTTCATGTTTGCCCAGCTTTTCGTAAACCGGTGAAATTTCAGCCATGGCGCTGAAGCGTTGGTAATCTATCGGGATCTCCCCGGACAATTGATAGGCTTGATCCAGAAGTTGTTGAGCCTGTTCTCTTTTTCCGGATTTCAGATAAACGTCTGCGACCCGCGTTGCAGCAGAGGCCTTGTAGTAACTATCCTGAATGGTGCCGATGACCTCCACGGCTTTTTCGAATTCTCCGGTTTCGGCGTAACGACCCGCGATTCTTTCCAGGGCGTCATCTTTATTGTAAATGTTTTCAATTGTCCTGGCGACTTCCACCGCCTTTTCTTGCTGTGCGGCATCGGCATATCCCCAGGCGACCCGGTCCAGAGCGGAGGTTCTTACAGATGCGTCTTTGATGGAGCGCGCTACCTCGGCCGACGAGGCCAGGATCTGGCGGGCGATGTCTTTTTTCCCTTGATTCCAGGCTGTAAGGCTGATCCGCGCCAGAGTAAAGGTGCGGGTGTAGGGATTTTCGATTGTGTTGGCGATCTCAATGGCTTTTTCATAATCTCCTAAGGAGGTATAGAGTTGGGTTATCCGATCCGGTCCGGCGGCCTTGGTGATTGCGACATCGATGTTCTTGACGATTTCAAAGGCCTTGTCGTACTGGCCGTCTTCGGCAAGAATGCTGGCGATCATGTCCATGATGGTGATCTGCTTTTCGGCGTCATCGATGTTTTCGGCTACGGAATAAGCCTCTGAAAGGACTTCCCCGGCTTTGGTTTTTTTCCCCAGTTTAAAGAAATGATGCCCGATAACCGTCAGATCAAAAGCCCGCATGCCCTCGTCTTCAACTTTATTGGCAAACGTGTAGGCTTCTTGAAGAGTCTCCGAAGCCTTTTCAGTCTCATTGATCTCGGCGTAGGTTTCCGAGAGCAGGGTCATCAGATAAGTTTTTTTGTGGGGGTCTTCGATCTTTTCAATGGGGTCCTTAGATCCGGCAAGCAAAAGCAGTCCGGTTTCCTTTCGCTGGCTGTTCCACGCAATTTCCCCGGTGCGGGAATATGCATAGGTCTTTATCAGGGGATCTTCAATCTGTGCGGCTGCCTTAGCCGCATCTTCATACATGCCGATCTGTGCATAGACGACGGCGATGTCTTCTTGAGCCGAAGATTTATAATAGGGATTTTCAATGATTTTGGCGGCTTTAAGGGAGCGGGATAAAATGGCGGTGTCGTTTTTCTTGCCGCCGACAATCAAGGGTGCGGCACATCCTAAAGTCAGTGCCATAGCGAGCAGTATCGGAAAGAAAAGGGATCGACGCATGGCGCTCCTCCTTTTGATGCGGGTAAAAGAAACAAGCCAATAAATAAACTAAAAATAGCCGAAATTTCCCTCTTTGTCAACGCGTTAAATAGGATATGAAGCGGATAGATTCTCTTTTTTCGGAAAGCCTGATTATTATGGATCGGCAGGCCATAGACTTGTGAAAAAAAGGTGAATCCGGGATATGGATTTGGGTATTGATTTTTTAAGCATATCGGTTCAAAGATTAAATTCGGATTTGGATTCGGATGATCTTGACTTCTGGGGCATAAAGGAGGGCCTGGGACAGTGGCGAAAAAGTGGGTATATCTTTTCTACGAACTAGATGAGGTTGAGCGTTATGTAGGAGGCTCCTGGGAGGACATCAAAGGCCTTTTAGGGGGGAAGGGCGCTAACTTAGCGGAGATGGTTAAGCTGGGGATTCCGGTGCCCCCGGGGTTTACCGTCACCACGGAGGCGTGCAATGCCTATCTCTCCACCGGCGGTACATTACCCCAGGGCCTGTGGGATCAGGAACTGGAAGCCCTCCTCAAGATCGAGGATGCCGTTGGAAAGACCCTCGGTGACCCGGAGAAGCCGTTGCTGGTCTCGTGCCGATCCGGGGCCAAATTTTCCATGCCTGGAATGATGGACACAGTGCTCAACATCGGGCTCAACGATGAAACCGCTACGGGGATGGTGGCCCTTACCGGTGACGCACGATTTGTTTTTGACGCTTACAGGCGTTTGATCCAGATGTTCGGCAGCGTGGTGATGGGCGTTCCCGATGAGGTCTTCGAAGAGGTCATCACCAAGGCTCGCAGGCGCGCCAAGGTTACCACCGATTCTCAACTCACCTCAGAGGACTGGCAGACTGTGACCCGGGAATTCAAGGAGGTTTACCGGCATCATACCCACCACGACTTTCCCATAGATCCCTATGTGCAGCTGAAACTGACCACGGAGGCGGTTTTCAAGAGTTGGAACGGGAAAAGGGCGGTGGATTACCGAAACGCGGCGGGGATTCCCCACGATTTAGGTACGGCGGTGAGCATTGTCACCATGGTTTTCGGAAACATGGGGGACGACAGCGCCACCGG
>Ga0066636_10002512_pt1 | contig 11674 bp, 9 predicted proteins | sample CryGeyCG2014_080_2_FD_62736 | JGI IMG/M metagenome (GOLD analysis project Ga0066636, IMG submission 62736) | Groundwater microbial communities from aquifer - Crystal Geyser CG07_land_8/20/14_0.80 | ecosystem: Environmental > Aquatic > Deep subsurface > Groundwater | place: USA: Utah: Grand...
TTGCGCTTCATCCCGTTGCGATTTCGACGTACGATAAGTACGCCTCATCACACGGGATTCGCGACGCCTTGAACTTGAACTTTTTACTTTGCCATCTGATTTTCGACTTTTTACGAGTTCGTCAATTTTGAGTTTTTGCGATTTCATCAAGGATTGACCGCCACAATAAAAGATGTTATAATTTTCAATCCTTAGAATAAGAAGTTTATACATACGGTCCTGAACGCTTGGCACCCGAAAAAATTTATCATAGGTGAACCAAAACCAAAAGGGAAATCCTCCCCCATGTAGATTTATCTATTCTGCTCGAAACTCATAACGGGCCGTTTACTAAAGGACACCGATAACCCCGGTACAATCCGTTGCACACATTCAACTTGCGGCGGATTTTCCGACGGTGCGGGGTGCGGATAGATGAGTTCTAAAAGTCGTAACACTTTCAAGTCGTTTGAAGAACTGACTCGTTTTTTGATCGAAAACCGATCAAAACAACGCCAAAGGAAAACAACAACGTTTTTAAAAGGATCTAAAGGATCCATTGCCGCCGAAACCGATGACATGCAGGCATTCCATGACGCCATGCGCGGCGTCACCCCTTTGTCACGATCCGATTGGCCTGAAGACTCGCCATCCATGCCTTTGAATCCTTTAACAGGCCAGAACGACAGGAAGGATGAAGAAATTGCGCAGCTTGAAGCCCTCGTCGAATCCGGCGCAGGATTTATGGTGTCTCAAACCCCGGAATACGTCGAAGGGATAGGGTATCGGGTCCGTCCTGAAATTACAACCCGCCTTCACAGGGGGGATTTCGCTATTCAGTCCCACATCGATCTGCATGGATTCGGCGTCAAACTTGCCAAGGAAACCCTGGACTGCTTCCTGAAAGACGCGATTCGAACCGGAAAGCGGCAGATATTGATTATCCACGGCCGGGGCCTATCGTCCCCTTCCAAGCCGGTACTCAAGACCCGGATCTGCGAATGGCTGACCGCCGGAGCCTGGCGTAAATGGGTGATCGCCTTTACCAGTGCCAGACTCTGCGACGGAGGTTCGGGCGCCACTTACGTGCTGCTTAGGCGCCGCCCCTTAACCCGGCGCTTCAAAAAGAAAAGACCGAATCCGGAAGATTTTCAAAAGGCACCCGTAGCTGGAAAGCGCATCGGACTTGTGAGTCGGCCATCATCGCCTTCTAATCGGATACGTGATTGATGATTTTACCTGTTTTTCATTGACAAATATATCTTACCTATTTATAATATAAAATTTTTCGTTAATAACATTAACCATAACGTGTTTTGACTATATGAAAACCGACGTCACACCAGTAAGAAACATCGGCATCAGTGCCCATATCGATGCCGGAAAGACCACACTCACGGAGCGCATCCTGTATTACACCCAGAGGATCCACACGATTCATGATGTGAAGGGGAAAGACGGGGTAGGCGCTACCATGGATTTCATGGAACTGGAAAGAGAGCGAGGAATTACCATCACCTCGGCCGCCACGTTTTGCGAGTGGAAGAGTCATGAAATCAATATCATCGACACACCCGGACATGTGGATTTTACCATTGAGGTGGAGCGGTCATTAAGAATCCTGGACGGCGCTGTCCTTGTCCTGTGTTCGGTGGGTGGGGTTCAATCCCAGTCTATTACCGTAAACCACCAGATGAACCGCTATCAAATCCCATGCATCGCGTTCATCAATAAGTGTGATCGTATCGGCGCCAATCCGACGCGGGTCACCCATCAAATCAAAGAGAAGCTCGGTCATAACGCAGTGGCTTTGCAGCTTCCCATCGGCCTGGAGGCCGGCTTTTCCGGCGTGGTGGACTTGATCCGCATGAAGGCCCTTTACTTCGATGGAGACAAGGGGGAAACCGTCCGGATCGAACCAATCCCCGAAACCCTCGTGGAAGAAGCCATAAAAAGCAGGGAAGCAATCATCGACGCCGCCTCCATGTTTTCAGACGAGCTGATGGAGGCCGCCCTCGAAGACCGGGTCACCGAAACCCTGTTGATGGCGGTTTTAAGAAAAGCCACCCTCTCTCGAGACATCATGCCGGTTTTCTTGGGTTCGGCGTATAAAAACAAAGGCGTCCAACCGCTTCTGGATGCCGTCACTCAGTTCCTCCCTTCTCCGGCCGATGTCAAAAATACGGCCCTGGACATGAATCGGGAAAATGCAATCGTAGAACTTAAAAGCGATCCCGCGGAACCCCTCGTAGCGCTGGCGTTCAAGCTGGAAGACGGTCCCTATGGCCAGCTGACCTATATCCGTGTGTATCAGGGAACCCTTTCCAAAGGGGATGTCGTCCAGAACGCCCGCACCGAAAAAACCCTTAAGGTGGGACGTGTGGTGCGCATGCACGCCGACAAGATGGAAGATATCGGGGCCATCCCGGCAGGCGTTATCGGCGCCCTGTTCGGAGTCGACTGCTACTCGGGAGACACTTTTGTGAGCCCGGGTCTCAGCCTCTCCATGACCTCCATGCACGTACCGGAACCCGTGATTTCCCTGGCCCTTCTTCCTCAAGGGAACAAGTCTGAGATGAACATATCCAAGGCGTTGGAACGGTTCACCAAGGAAGACCCCACTTTTAAGGCGCATGTGGACGAAGAAACCGGTGAGACCATTATCTCGGGTATGGGGGAGCTCCATCTGGAAATCTACGTCGAGCGGATGCGACGTGAATATGGCGCCGAAGTGGCCACCGGAATGCCGCGCGTGGCTTACCGGGAAGCCATCACTCAAAGTGCCGATTTCGATTATACCCATAAAAAGCAAACCGGTGGTTCCGGCCAGTATGGAAGGGTGGTGGGCTATATGGAACCGGCCGTCGGAGAAGATTTTATTTTCGAAAGCCAGGTTGTGGGAGGCTCCATTCCAAAACCTTTTCTGGCCGCATGCGAAAAGGGTTTCCGCAAGTGTTTGAAAAAAGGTCCGGTTATGGAGTATCCCATCATCGGGATCAAGATCGTGGTCAACGACGGGAACACCCATCCAGTCGATTCTTCAGATATAGCATTTCAGGCAGCCGCAAGGGGCGCATTCATGCAAGCCTTCAGCAAGGCCAAGCCGATGCTCATGGAACCCGTCATGAAAGTCGTCGTCGAAACGCCCACCGAGTTCCAGGGGGCGGTCATGGGTTCTCTGAATCAGCGCCGGGGAATCATCGAGGGCTCCCAAGATGAGGGCCTTTTCTGCGTTATTGAATCGCGCGCCCCCTTATCCGAAATGTTCGGCTACTCCACCGTCTTGAGGTCACTCACCCAGGGCAAGGCTCAATTTACCATGGAATTTGCCAGTTACCAACCGGTCCCGCGTGCCATTGCCGAAGAACTCGCCAAGAAAAAAGCCGCCCAAAAAGGGAAGCCGTCATGAAAACACGAAAAATTTTCCTTTGGAGGTTCATCGATGAATGAGCACACGCCTGTCTTTGCCAATCCGTTAGTCGGTCTCGGTTACGAGGATGCGACCCTCCTTTCACCGGGGGCACTCAGCGCTGTTTGCGCACGTCCCGGGGTCGGGAAAACCGCATTCCTGGTTCAAATGGCTCTATGGGCTATATCCCATGATAAAAATGTCCTCCATGTAAGCCTGGGTGACCCCATTAAAAAGGTCGACCTGTGGTATCATGATTTTTTTGCCAACCTCTCTCGTCGCTCTGCAATTCAGGATGCCTCTGCCGCCTGGATGACCTTTTTCCCGCGTCGCTTCATCATGACTTTCAAAGTGGAAGGATTCAGCGTTCCGAAACTCAAAGAGCGGATGGCGGACCTTGTGGAACAAAAGATCTTTATCCCGCATGTTATTCTCATCGATGGTCTCGAATCCGATATCTATCTGAGCAAGATTATCGAAGACTTGAAAAACTTGGCCCGTAAGTTTTCGATTCCTGTTTGGATTTCGGTTCAGACTCAGCAATATCCTCAAACTGAAGATGCAAGCCGGGTACCCGCTCCTCTGCATGAAATCGCCGGCGTTTTTGAATCCATCGTCTCCATCGAAGGATCAATAGAACAGATCCATGTCAGAAGTGTCAAGGGTGGATCCGGAAAGGCAAGCCGCCCTTCCCTGCGCCTGGACCCCTCCACCCTCCTCTTGGCATTAGACGATCCGCATTGAGAAGCGTCCCGACCGAAACCCCACGCCCCTGTTGACTTGAACCGAAAAATCGGATAAATAGGCCCGAGCTGGTCAACGTCTTACCGGACAACCGGATGCGGATGCTTTATTCAGGTGAATAGGCGTTTGAGCCATTCCGCAGGTTTCGGATGCCGGCTCCTGAGAGGGAAATGAGGGTCCAAGGGATGCAGTGTGTGCTTTTAAACGCGGATTACACCTTCTTGAACATGGTCCACTGGAAACGGGCCATGTGCCTCATCGCCAAGGGGAAGGTCCATGTGCTCCGGGAATCGGAAAAGGCGATCCGGGGAGCCGAGGGGTTGGTGATACAGATCCCGGCGGTGATGCGCCTGATCAAGCTCATCCGTACTCTTTACAAAAATCGGGTCCCCTTCAGCAAGAAAAACGTCCTGATCCGGGACGGGTTCCGTTGCGCTTACTGCGGCGCGGAAAAGGTGAAGCTGACCATCGACCATATCATTCCGAGGTCCAGGGGCGGCACCACGTGCTTTGAAAACTGCGTGACTTCCTGCAAATTCTGCAACACCCGGAAGGCATCAAGAATCCCCAGCGAAGTCAACATGTTCCTGAGGGTCAAGGCGTACCAGCCCACTATCGCTGAATTTTTGCTCATCAAGATCCGGAATCTCGGTCTCTACGATACCCTGAAAGATTTGGGGATCTACTGAAAGCCTGCCGCTTTTCATTCCTTGTTTTTTTTCAGCGTTTCATAGGCCGCCTGGATTTCCTTGAATCGCTTTTCGGCCAATGTCTTGAACTCTTCTCCCAGGTGATTCACCTTGTCGGGATGGTATTTGTTTGCCAGTTCCCGGTAGGCCTTTTTGATCTCATCCAAAGATGCGTCCGGTCTTACCCCCAAAATCGAGTAAGGGTCCTTGGCCCGGCTTTCGGGTTGGGCGCGGGCCTCCTCTTTTCTCTCATGCGAACCGTCCCTATTCCGCTGTTTGTAAAGATACCACCATAAAAGCCCCAGAATGGCAATATCATCCAGCCATCCCCATCCGGCAATAAGATCTGGAAGCACATCATAGGGAGAGAGGGCATACAATACAGCCATGAGTATCAGGATGGTCTTCATGCCTCATTCCATGGCAGCCGTCGCATCGAAGAGCCGCTTCTTTGGGAAATCCTTGTGCGGCATTTGTGCCCCATGCTATGAAGCATAACCCCTTTTTCAATCAAAAAGCCACCGGTATGGAAGAAAGACCAAAGAAAAAAATGAAGCTGTCGATACAAGAGCGCTCCTGGATTCTATATGATGTGGCCAATTCATCTTTCATTTTGATCCTCGTCACCACAGTAATGCCCATTTTTTTCAAGGATGTGGCATCCAAAGGGGTCCCCTCATCCGTTTCCACTTCATACTGGGGTTTTGCTGTTTCTCTTTCCTCGCTGATCCTTGCCGTCATGGCACCGATCCTTGGCGTGCTGGCCGATTACCGACAGATGAAAAAACGGTTCTTTACCGGATTTCTTGTGGTTGGAATCGGTCTGACCCTCGTATTGATGATTATCGACGAAGGGGACTGGTTTAAATGCTTGTTCCTCTTTGTCGCGGCAAAAATCGCCTATTCAGGAACTCTTCTTTTTTACGACGCCTTTCTGGTGGACGTAACGACTAAAGATCGCATGGACCGGATCTCTTCTGCCGGTTTTGCCTGGGGATACATCGGCGGAACGGTTCCATTTTTAGCGGTGATCGGCATCATTTTCATGACGATCCCCACCGAGGGCCAGGCCTCTGTTTCCACGGTTTCCGTAAAGGCCGCTTTTTTGATCGTGGCACTTTGGTGGGGGGTCTTCTCGATCCCCATGTTGAGACATGTCCGCCAGGTCCATTACCTTCCCCCTTCGGACGCCCCTTTCCGGGAAAGCTTTTTACGCCTTTTAACGACATTGAGAGAAATTCGTAAATACAAAAATGCGTTCTTATTTCTTGGAGCGTATTTTTTTTACATCGACGGAGTGGATACCATCATCACCATGGCCACCGCCTATGGCCGCGATATCGGGCTGAGTGTCGGCATGCTGATCCTTGTGATTCTGATGATTCAGATCGTGGCTTTCCCGTTTGCGCTTCTCTATGGGCATCTTGCCGAACGGTTTTCCACAAAACGCCTTCTGTCAGCCGGGATTTTCATTTACATGGTCATCACGCTGCTGAGTTTTTTTCTTCCTATGCTTCCCACAGCCAATCAGCGCATCGCCATGTTCTGGGTCCTGGCATTTTTGGTTGCAAGCTCTCAGGGCGGCATTCAGGCATTGAGCCGGTCTTATTTCGGAAAGCTGATCCCGACGGCCCGATCCGCCGAATTTTTCGGATTTTACAACGTCTTCGGCAAGTTCGCAACCATCACGGGCCCCTTTCTCATGGGACTGGTCAGCCGTCTGACGGGACATTCCAGATACGGCTCATTGAGCCTTCTCATTCTCTTTGCTTTTGGGGGATGGATTCTGACAAAGGTGGAACCGACTGATCCACAGGCAGCGTCACCAGGGGGAAAATGCTTAATTTAGGTAGAAGAAACCGGTCGAAGTTGAACCGGCCTGCCACCGCAATGTACCTGTCTGCGTCGCAAACGAGACAGGCAGGCACAGACCGATGGTCTATGCTTAAATCAGCTGAAATTTCATCAACATGCCAATAAAATTCCGTTGACAGCGCTTTACCCTTCTAATAATTGAAAGTTGATAAATTCGGTCGACTGCTGGTTCCCCTATTTTAGGGTGTAGATGACGGAAAAACACAATTCATGCCCGCAGGTTATCCGCCCACAAAAAATGCGAATTATTATCGGTATCCGTTAGAAACGAGATAGGCTTTTTCAGCTTAGCAGACACGTTGAGTGATGCCTTGAATTGGGGTCAGGGCGTGGGTTGTAACCTTGCGACAACTTCCGGAGAGCGCGAAGGGCGAAGTGGACAATCCCAAAGCCATGAGACTGGGTTTTCAAGAAGGACCGGAAAGCCTTTATGCCGAAGCCTTCGGACTCAAGGATGCCCCGTTCAGGCTCACCCCTGATCCGGATTACCTCTATCTATCCGACTCCCATCTGAGCACCTATGAAAAATTGATTTACGGGATCAGGGCAGGAGCCGGTTTCATCCTCGTGACCGGGGAGGTGGGTTCGGGAAAAACCACCGTGTGCCGATATCTGCTTCGGGAGATAGAAGGGGGGACGGATGTGGCCTATGTCATCAATCCCGGTCTTTCTTTCCCGGAACTCATGGGGACGATCCTAGACGATTTGGGAATCTCCTATGCGGATCACGTGAGCAAAAAAGAACTCTTGGGTGTCTTCAGTCGGTATCTTCTTGAGAAAACGGAAAACAAAAGAACGGTTGTGCTCATCGACGATGCCCAGGTCCTACCCATAGAGACCCTTGAGGATCTCCGGCTCCTCTCCAACCTTGAGACGGATAAGGAGAAGCTGGTACAGATCGTCCTTGTGGGACAACCGGAACTGCTTGAAACCCTCGCACTTCCCGGATTGAGGCAACTGAGGCAGCGGATCGCCATCTGGTGCGAACTGATCCCTTTGAAGCAGGAGGAACTCTCCGAATATATATATCTCAGGCTTCAAAGGGCTGGAAATCAAGGACAGGTGAGGTTTAGCCCTTCGGCCGTCAAAGAGGTTGCAAAGATTGCCGGAGGCCTCCCTCGTTTAACCAATCTGGTCTGCGACGCGGCGCTCTTGGCCGCTTATGTGGACGGTTCGAGAATCGTTAAAGTTGCCCATGTCAGGAGGGCACGGGAGGAGGCACGCCTGGATCGTTCCGGAATCGGATCGTTGTTCCGCGCCAGGCCTTGGGTTATGGTAGGAGTTGGCCTGACAATTGTTTTGCTGATCGGATGGGTATATTTTGTTCCGTTTTAGTGAAGCCCGTCGGTCCTCAGGGATTGAATTTCCAAAGGGGGAGGACAGTGAGCATCCTGCACGAGGCCCTGCAAAAAAGAAAGCATAAAGAGGCGGCCAAAGCGCCGCTTGGCCCTTTGCCTGACTCGCGGATGACGCAAAGACGGCGTTGGATTTTAATCTCGGCATCGGGTGCCGCAGCGACTGCGATCCTGGCCGGGTTCTTCTTTTACGGTGTGTGGAAGGAGTTTAGGGCGCCAAGGTTGACCATGGATCTTACCACCCCTTTGCCTCAAGTTACCCCGCTTAAGGAACCTAAGGAGGTTCCGGCGGGAAACCAGGAGGCTCCCGCTGGGAACACTTCCCATATCGAAGAAAAAAGGGAAGTATTAGAGAAGGACGGTCCCCAAAATTCTGAAACCGGCCTCTCTGCTTCCGGGACCACTTCTTCCCCGCAAAAAACGCCCCCTCCCATTGAATCCAAGCTCCCGGTGAGGGAAAAAGTCGAGTCAACGCAAAGTACGAAACCCAAAACCGACTCCACGAACTCGAAGATTCCCAAAGAAACAACGGGCCAGAGTCCGACCGGAGCTATGGTAGAATCATCGCGCGGACCGGGGGCTGGGTCTGAGCAGGGACCGGCACATCCGGATTCTTTAACGACGTCATCGGCCGTTGAAATCCCTGAAAAGACGGTCCGTGAAACCCCGGACCTTGACAAGACCCCGGCCACCGAAGCCTTCCTGGAGGTCGCCCATCGTTACCTGAAGGAGAACCGACCCGACATGGCGCTTGCCATCTATGATCAGATCGCAAGATCAGACACGGAAAACCTTGACGCAGCCCTCGGGCAAGCGGTTGCCTCCGGGATGAGTGGAGACTGGGCCCTTTGCAAAAAAAGACTCGAGGCGCTCAGCCTGAAACATCCGGAAAACCCGAATGTGTGGCTCAATCTTGGCATGGCCTTCCTCCGGCTCAGCCAAACAGATGAGGCCCTTGGCGCCCTCGAGAGGGCGGAGGGTTGCGGCGCGAATCGATTCTGGGTCCTGTTTTACAGGGCCGGTGCCCTCAGGATTAAAGGAGACCTGGAAGGCGCCCTATCCGCCTATCAACTGGCTCATGAGATGCAGCCGGATCACCTGGAGCTTACGTGGAACCTGGCCCTCGCTCTTGACAAGGCAGGCCGTTACCGGGAAGCGGCTTCCCAATATCAAGCCCTTTTAAGCAAAAGCGAGCTTTCTCAGACGGATCGGATGGCTTTAAGGCAAAGGCTGGAGCAATTGGAAAGCATTACCTTTTTCCAGTCCGGTGAAAAGAAAGGCTTGCCGGAGGAGTCCATGAAACGATGAGAAAAAAGCTCGGCGAAATATTGGTGGAACTCGGCTATATCGGCTGGGATCAGATCAGGAAAGCCCTGGATGAAGGGAAGGGAACCGGAGAACTCATCGGGGATGTCCTGATCCGGCTGGGCTGGATCGGAGAAGAGCAGCTCAACATCGCCCTGGCGGTGCAGTCCGGAGCACAACTTGTGGATGCCCGTTTTGTCAATGCCGCTCCGGAGGTCCTCTCCCTGATTTCGGCAGACCTGGCCCGTCAGCACTTGCTCCTTCCCTATGCCCGCGAAGGGGATATTCTCAAGGTTGCCATGGCCAATCCTTACGATGTTCTCGCCCGCGACCGGTTGCAGCAGACTACGGGATTACAAATCCAGCCCCATATTGCCTCCCGGGAATGGCTGATCAAGGCCATCGACTTTTTCTACAAGACGGCTGCCACACTCGACCAGGAGGTTGATGCGCTGATTTCCAAGGCCCGTGACCGGGGCACTTTGGGTGAAGAGGATGAAACCATCAACAGCAGGCTGGTAGAGCTCTTTATCGCAAAAGGGGTGATCACCGGGGCCAGCGATGTGCATTTCGAGCCGGATGAAAAGATCCTGAGAGTCTACTATCGTATCGATGGGGCCATGCACCAAGAGTACCTGATGCCTCGGCACCTCCACGGGGGCATCATCACCCGAATCAAGGTGTTAAGCGATATCCCCATCGGCGATCCCAACATCCCTCACGACGGCCGCATGATTTTCCACACGGGAATCCAGAGGATCGCGATACGCGTTTCCACGTTCCCCACCCAGTACGGGGAGGCAGGGGTATTGAGGCTGCTCCAGCGTGCAGAAGGGGTCGGGGAAATGGAAGCACTCGGTCTTACCGGGGACGCCAAGGAACGCTTCAGGAAAGCCACCCATCGACCCTACGGTCTCATCCTCATCACAGGGCCTACCGGCTCCGGCAAGACCACCACCCTGTATACGGTCCTGATGGAGATCAATACCCCCACCAATAATGTCATCACGATCGAGGATCCCATAGAATACGTGATTCCCACGGTCCGACAGGCTCCTGTGAACCCCAAGGCAGGGTTTACCTTCGCCACCGCTCTCCGAAGCGCCCTGCGTCAGGATCCCGATATCATCATGGTGGGCGAAATCCGCGATCAGGAAACAGCATCCCTTGCACTCAGGGCCGCCATCACGGGGCACCTGGTTCTTTCCACCCTCCATACCAACGATGCTCCCTCCGCCATTCACCGGCTGCTTGACCTGGGAATTGCCCCGACCATACTGGCCTCCGGGCTGGTGCTCATCATGGCCCAGCGGCTGGTGCGACGCCTCTGCCCCAAATGCAAGGAAGAGAAGGCCCCCGGGGAGATGGAGAAACAGGTGCTCCGGTTACACGGATTCGACGAGAAGGCCGCGTTTATGGGCCCAAAGGGGTGTTCCGAGTGCCGCTGGAGCGGTTACAAGGGTCGAACAGGAATCTATGAGGTGCTGGAAATGTCGCCGGAGATAGAAGAGATGATCGTCGATCTTGCCCCGAGATCTCGAATCCTCGCCAAGGCCCTGGAGCAGGGGATGCGGCCGCTGCTCCTTGACGGACTGGAAAAGGCCTCCAAAGGCATCACCTCCCTGGAAGAGGTGCTCAGGGTAGCGGTGTGATATGCCCGGATACCGGTATCTCGCCCTGGACGCAGACGGTAAAAAACACCGGGGTGCCGTCACGGCACCCGACGAGAACCGGGCGGAGTTCTACCTGGGCCGATCCGGCCTCACGGTTGTTCGGCTGCGTGAAGAAACGACCCGACGTTTAGCCTTCAAGATTTCCCGGAAGGTCTCTCTAACGGACCTGGCAGGCCTTTATGACCGGCTCTCGGATACCCTTCAGGTGGGCCTTCCCCTCATTGCCAGCCTGTCGGAGAATGCAAAGCTCGTCAAGAACACCGTCCTTTCCCGGACGATCGACCATGTGAGGACCCTTATTGAAGAGGGGAAGCTTTTCTCCGAGGCCATGGGACAACACCCGCGCGTCTTCGACCGGTTTCAGGTCGCCGTCATCCACATGGGGGAAATTTCCGGAACGCTTCCCGGCGCACTTCGCCAGCTTTCAGACCTTCTCACCTGGAGGGTGGAACAGCGTTCCCAGCTCAAGCGGGGTCTCATCTATCCCATCTTCATCATGGGGGCCCTCACCGTTGTAACGGCGGTGTGGGTGGGATATGTACTTCCCAAAGTGGCCAGTTTTTTAAAGAGTATGGACATTACACTTCCCGCCATTACCCGAATCGTCATTCGGATATCGACCATTTTCGCCGCCTACTGGCCCCT
>Ga0066636_10002518_pt1 | contig 11663 bp, 8 predicted proteins | sample CryGeyCG2014_080_2_FD_62736 | JGI IMG/M metagenome (GOLD analysis project Ga0066636, IMG submission 62736) | Groundwater microbial communities from aquifer - Crystal Geyser CG07_land_8/20/14_0.80 | ecosystem: Environmental > Aquatic > Deep subsurface > Groundwater | place: USA: Utah: Grand...
ATTACTTTTTGCAACTGTTCTAATCAATTCAAATACTTTTTGCATCTTATCACTCTTACCAATTATATCTTCAAACTTATCTCTTTTTTGTAATTTCTCTTTTAAAGCAATATTTTCCTCTATTAAATTATGATGTTCAATTATCTTTTTAATTAATAATTCCACTCTCTCTGGGCAGAACGGTTTTTCAATAAAATCGTAAGCACCTTCTTTCATTGCAATAACTGCTGACTCAACCGTTCCATAAGCAGTAATAAAAATAGCATATATATTTGGATTTATCTTCTTTGCTTCTCGGAATACTTCTAATCCATCCATACCGGGTAGTATCAAGTCAACAATTATGATATTTAGTCCTTTCTCCTTTATTAATCTTAACCCTTCTTCACCATCACTTGCTAAATAAACTCTGTAGCCTCCTTGCTCTAGCCATTCTCTCATTGAATTTCTAACGATTTCTTCATCATCAATAACTAAGATATTATATTTTTTCATTTTTGTTCACCATAATAAGCATTAAGTCTTATAGTGAAGGTAGCACCTTTACCTTCTTCTGATTCTGCGGATATTTCACCGTTATGCCGATTGATTATATTATAACATACAGCTAAACCTAATCCTACTCCTTTATCTTTACCTTTAGTTGTAAAAAATGGTGTAAATAGTTTGCTCAGATCTTCTTTTTTTATACCATAGCCCGTATCAATGAATGCTATTTCAACTTTATCTTCATCATCTTTATATTTTGTTTTGACTGTTAGTGTGCCACTATTGGGCATTGATTGTATTGCATTCAAGATTACATTGACAAATACTTGCTGTATTTGGTCGGGGTCAGCAAATACTTGTGGTATAGAATCAAATTCCTTTATTATATTAATATTATTAAGTTTTGCCTGATTTTTTAATATATTTAATGCATCATCAATCTTCTTCATTAAGTCACACACTCTTGGTTGTGAAGTTGCTTGTCGTGAGAAATCAAGTAAATTTTTTATTATCCGAGATGAACGTCCTATTTCTTTCTCCATAGTCCTTAATCTTTCTTCAAAAATAGTCTCATTTATCTTCTTATCACCTATATTCTTCAATAGAAGCTTTGTATAAACTAATACACCGGTTAGGGGATTATTTATCTCATGAGCAACTCCAGCTGCTATCTGACCTAATGAAGTCATTTTCTCGGCTTGGATTAAATTTGCTTGTGTTTCTTGTAATTCAATATTTCTTTGTTCAAGTTCATCTTTTAAAGCAACAATTTCTCTTTGTCTTTTTCTCAATCTTATTGTTATTGAAGTTGCCATATAAATTGTGAAATACATTGTAGTAGTGAAAACAAAAAAGTTGCCCAAACAATAATAGATATTATCATAGAGTGGTGCTAGCATAAATCTTTCAAGTCGATAATGTGGAATTATTTGAAAATATTCTAAGAAAATAATTGATGAGAAAAGAAATGCGGCTAATGTTGCTTGATAATAAGCAGATTTTAATGAAAGAAGAATACTGGCAATAACCATATGAAAAATAAAATAGAAACTAAACGGATTCTCTACACCACCAGAGAAATGGATTAATAATGCAAGGATAAAAAGGTCAGCAATAATTTGAATATCAGCAAATCTAATTGAGGTTTTAATACCAATTGAGCCAATTCTTTTTTGAGAAAAAAACTTTGAATAAAGTAAAAAGATTGTATTACAAAGAATTAATAATAGAATAGTTAGGGAAAGTTGAGTAATGGGTAGTTTAATACCTAAGATTTGTGTTGAAAAGATTACTGCACCTATAACTCCTAATATTGCTAGCCATCTAAGAACTATAAACCAATTTATTCTGTATTGTATTTCACTTTCTTCAAGAGTAGGTTTGAACTTAGTATTATAATTTTTCATTTGTTTTCTTATTCTTCTATACTTTTCATTATCATTTTACACGCCTTTGGTATTGAATCAATCAATGATTTAGAGAGCCCAGGAGAAACCTCTTCGGGGATATTTTCCACTTGAGCAACAAAGATGTTTACTTTAACCTTACAAAGCTCTTGTAATTCTTTTAATAAATTGGATGTAGGAGATTGATGGAGAGAGAAATCATTAATTTTGCTTTCTGGTATATCGGGTAGATCAATTTCAAAAACCTTACCCGGCAATCTTTGAGCATCTATGGCATCAATAATTATTATCTTTTCCGGTCTCAGATCACAAAGAGCAATTGTAAATAGTATTTCCCTAGCACTTGTTCCTACATCAACTACCCCTACATCATCTGGAATTTTGTAATTCTTCTGAAGATAATCAACAACTGCCGGTCCAAAACCATCATCACCAAAGAGTATGTTCCCACATCCCAAAATGAGAACTCTCTTCTGACAGTACTCAGGAAGAGAGCTCTGAAGATTCGTATTTTTCACACCCAAATCCGCCATCTCAAAAGTTTGACAATGTGTCAATCAATCTTCCTTCAGCATTCATTATATCAATCTTAACTGCCAGTTTCCCATCAAGATAGTGAGTTGCACAGGAAAGACAAGGGTCATATGCTCTATAGCACATCTCAATCTTATTTATCAACCCTTGGTCATATTTCCCACCTTTTATTAAATCAACTGCGGCTCTCTTAACTGACATATTTATAGGTGCATTGTTATGGGTTGTGCCTACAATCAGGTTTACATTTTTTACCATACCATTTTCATCTGTCTCATAATCATGGATTAATGTTCCTCTCGGTGCTTCTACACAGCCAACTCCCCTTGCTGCTCTTGGCTTAACCGCAATTCTTATATCTTTTGAAGTTATCTCCGGGTCTTTCAATAATTCAATTACATATTCTGCATTATATACAAGTTCAATTAATCTTGCCCAGTGATAAAGTAATGTCAGTTGTGCAGGTCTTCCAAATTCTTTTCTAAATTCCTCAAACTCTTTCTGGGCAAGTGGTGTTCTTATCTTATCACAAACATTTATTCTAGCTAAGGTATTTGTGCGATAAACTCCAACCGGATTATCTAAATCCATAGAAAGTAGACCTGCTTTTTTCATATAGGGAAATTTCATATAGGTCCAGGGTTCTATATGCTCCCCAATGTAATCTGTATACTGGTCATAAGCAAAGTCTTCACAGTTACCATCTGCGGACATCATCCTCAATTTACCATCATAAAGGTTAAGTGTTCCATCATCGGTAACTGTTCCTAAGAATCCTGTCTTTATTACACCAAGAGTTTTGACAACATCAAGATAATTTGGGAAGATATTACTCTTAGCGTAATCAATTGAGAATTTTGCGAATTCTAAAACCTCTTCTGCCAGAGGGAGAATAGTATCTCTTTCTTTCTCGGTCAAAGGTTTACTAAATCCACCTGGAACTGCAGTAACAGGATGAATGGATTTACCTGATACAATCTCAAGCATATTGGTGCCCAGCCATCTACATCTAACAACCCTTTTTGCTACATCGGGAATCTTCCCGGCAATTCCTATAACATTTCTAACCGAAGGGTCTGCATCAGGTCCCATTACAAAATCTGCACCGGCTAAAAAATAGAAATGTAGTATTTTATCCGAGCAATAGGCAATGTTTTGACATAGTTCTCTAAGTTTCCTACCAGCTGGAGGAATTTGAACTCCAAAAACAGCATCGCAAGCCTTCGCTGAAGCCAGATGATGATGCCAGGGACATACACCGCAGATACTGGTGACAATTCTTGGTAACTCTTCAACTGGCTTTCCGATACAGAATTTCTCAAATCCTCTTAAATCTAACTGCTGAAATTTTACATCATCAACATCACCAGCATCATTAAGAAGTATGGTTATCTTTCCATGTCCCTCTAATCTTGTTACTGGATGTATAACTATCTTTTTACCCATTATTCCACCCCCTATTGTAGGGGCTTGATTTATCAAGCCCGTTATTTGTCGGGTCTGATAAATCCGACCCCTACATTATCTTTTTGGTATTACTCTCAATCTACCCTGGGCTCCAATATATCTTTGGAAGGTTGCTGGTCTATCCGGTATAACTCTTGCGTCAAGTCCAATTGATGATATTGCCCCCATCATATCAACCATTGGATTTGCCCCTTTTCTTATCGGACCAAAACATCCCCGGCAAGGCATAAGACCTTTAACGCATCTTGGCACATGTAGTGTTTCCTCGCCACCTGACTTATAGCAACCGGTCTTGGTTACAGGTCCAAGGCATAAATAGCCAAGTTCCATAAAACACCTTGAATCTTCCAGTTTTTGCTCCAGGGGAATCATTGATTCAAGTGGTCTTTTCACCGTTGCTATTGCTTTCTTCTCTCTCTTTAGCGGACAATCATCACAAACACTTCTCTCCGGCATTTCAAACGGCTTTCCTTCCAGTAAACAAGTTAAAGCCTCAGCAATAAGTTCTGGTGCAGTTGGGCATCCAGGAATATAGACATCAACCTTCACTTCCTCATCTACTGCATAGACCTTATCTCTTAATGGTGGAAGATCCTCAGATGGTGTATCTGCACTATCAGTTGACACTGAACCCCGATAAACTTTCTCATACAACTCATTAAGTGGAAACTGATTTGCCAGTGCCGGTATTCCACCAAAACAGGCACAACTTCCCAAGGCAATCAGGGTCGAACACTTATTTCTCATCTCCTTGGCAATTTCCTTATGCTCCTCATTTCTAATACTACCTGTGATTATTCCAACATCTGCCTCAGGTATTTCCAACTTTTCCTTTTCACCAGTCTGTCCAAAATATTTATGGTCTGCAAGAACAGGTATATGGACAAACTCTAATTTTGGTAGCAAGTCAAGTAATGGCTCACCAATATTCAGAATTGAAACCTCACAGCCACCACAGACTGCAAACCATTCCTCGGCAACTTTAACTGCCATATTTTTTCACCTCCTTTTTTTAGTTAACTGTAACCTCGCAGCCACCACAGATTGCAAACCATTCCTCGGCAACTCTTACGGCCATTCTAACACCTCCTTTTTCCAAAACTCCTTATGAAATTTTGGAGTAGTTAGTAGAAAGTGGTTGTTCTTCTACGAAATACTATACCATAAAAACAATATTTTGTCAAGCCCTTGCAGAACTCCCTACTTATACTGGCGGTTGTCCTTCTACTACTACCTCAGTAACTACTCTCCTGGTAAAGACAAAATATTTGCCTTCCTCAGAAACTATACGAGTCTCAAAATTGTCCTTCTCATAAGAAGTCTTTACTTCCTGGGCTTCTTTTTCACCCTCGTATATTTTACCATCCCACATAAACTTCTTATCATCAATTATTTTTGCAATGTCCATAATTAATCCCCTATGTCTTATACGGGCTGGGACCTAATTTTTTAACCTCTTCTGTAAATTCCCTCATTACTTCTGCAAACCTTGGACCCTCAGAAGCAGATACCCATTCAAGTCTGAACCTCTCTTGCTCAATACCAAAATCATCAAGCAAGAGTTTTATTCCCTCTACTCTCTTTTCTGCCACTAGATTCCCTTCAAGGTAATGGCAATCACCAGGGTGACAACCACACATTATGACACCATCTGCACCTTTTGTTAAGGCATCAATTACTAAATTTGCATGCACCATCCCTGAACACATCACTCGAATTATACGAAGATTTGGAGGATATTGAAGTCTTGATACACCAGCTAAATCAGCACCGGCATAAGAGCACCAATTACAACAAAACCCAATAATTAAAGGCTCAAATTCAGTATTTCCCATATTATCACCTTATTCTACAGGTTGGAGTGCTGCTTCAACCTGGGCTGATATTTGTTCAATTTTAAATCCTCTAACAAATATACCTTTCTTTGGACAGGTTGCTTGACAGACACCGCAACCTTTGCATGCGGCTTCATCTCTCTCAACTGTTTTCTTTATAGTTCCATCCTTTGCTATATATTCAATCAAGGTTAAAGCATCATATGGACAGGGGTCAATACAATAAGCACAACCATCACAGTTCTCATCTACTACCTCTGATATACATGCTTCTAATTCTACTTCATCTTTATTAAGGATAGTGCTTGCTCTGGCAGCCGCACCAGTTGCCTGGATTATACTTTCTTCTATTGATTTAGAGGCGTGGGCTAGACCACATAAAAATATTCCATCAGCTGCAAAATCAATAGGTCTTAACTTCATATGTGCTTCTAAGAAGAAATTATCCTGATCTAAGGGAACTTTAAGGAGTTGAGCAACTGTGTTAGCATCTTCATCGGCAACTGTCCCTGCTGATAGAACTAAAAGGTCTGCATCAATAGAAATAGGCGTATTAAGAATAGGATCAGTTAAAGAAATCGTTATTCGTTGTTCGTTGTTCGTTGTTCGTTGTTCAGTCGTTTCTGACATCTGACTTCTTTCTTCTGACTTCTGTATTTTTACTTCTGGCTTTTTATCATCTTCATATCTTAAAAAGACTACCCCCTTATCTCTTGCTTCTCTATAATAACTTTCTCTAAATCCATAGGTTCGAATATCTCTATATAATATATATACATTTGTATCTGGATTTATCTCTTTTATTTTAAGTGCATTCTTTACTGCTTCTGAGCAGCATACTCTTGAACAATATGGTCGCTCAGTATCTCTTGAGCCTACACATTGAATCATAACTACCGATTGCGGAGTGCGGAATACGGAATGCGGAGTGGAAAGTTTTTCTTCTAACTCAAGCTGGGTTATAATTCTTTCATCTTGACCATATAAATATTCCTTTGGCTTATATTCCTTTGCACCGGTGGCTACAATTATAACTCCATGTTCAATTTCCGTTAACCGTTCACCGTTCACCGTTAACCGAGTTTTGAAATTTCCAAAGAAACCTTCAACACTCTCTATCTTAGCCGAGGTAAACAAATGAATCTTGTCATTACCTTTAACCTTTTCTATAAGAGACTTTAACTCTTTCTGCGGGTCTTCTCCATTAAAAAGATAATGTATTCTTCTTAAATTCCCACCAAGTTCACCTTCTCGCTCTATTAGATGGACATCAAACTCTTGATTTGCCAATTCCAGAGCAGAAACCATACCCGAAAGCCCACCACCAATTACTAAGGCGGCTTTATTTATCTTAACTTTCCGTTTATATAAAGGTTCTAATAGTCTTGCCTTAGCAACTGCCATCCGAACTAAGTCTTTTGATTTTTTTGTTGCTAACTCCCCCTCCCGCATATGAACCCAAGAACATTGGTCTCTTATATTTGCCATTTCAAACAAATAAGGATTAAGTCCTGCTTCTTGAATTGTGCTTCTAAATAAAGGCTCATGTGTTCTTGGTGTGCAAGAGGCAACAATTACTCGGTTTAAATTATGTTCTTTTATCATTTGTTTTATTCTCTCACAAGTATCTGCTGAACAAGTATATAGATTATCTTCACAATGAACTACATTTGCTAGTGTCTTCGCATATTCAACAACTGAGGGGACATCAACAACTGCCGCAATATTTGTTCCACAATGGCATACAAATACACCAATTCTTGGTTCCTGTCCAGTAACATCTATCTCCGGTGGGTATTCTTTGGGTGTAATTAAACTACCTTTCACATCTTTTAAAAGTGATAGGGCTTTTGATGCCGCACCTGATGCCTGCATGACTGACTCCGGTATATCCTTTGGTTCGGTAAAAGGTCCACAGACATATATTCCATCTCTTGTTGAAGAAACAGGCGAAAATGGAGAAGTATAGCAGAAGTTATGTTCATTTAATTTGATTCCAAATTTTTCACTTAAATCTTTTGCTGACTTAGGTGGCTGCAATCCAGTTGATAAAGAAACCAGGTCAAATTCTTCTACTTTTATCTCTCCATCCTCTGCTTGATATTGAATTTTAAGATTCTTTGTCTGGGGCACTTCTTTTATAGAAGATGGTCTACATCTTATGTATCTTATGCCCAATTCCTTTGCTCTTTCATAATAAGCATCAAATCCTTTCCCAAACGCACGCAGGTCAATAAAGAATATTGTGCATTCAATATCAGGCTCATGCTCTTTGGCAATAATTGCTTCTTTTGTGGCATACATACAGCAGACTGAAGAACAATAATTCCTATCTACCTCCCTTGAGCCCACACATTGAATAAAGGCAATTCTTTTGGGATGTGAATTATCAGATGGTCTTAAAATTTTTCCTTGAAATGGTCCGGAGGCTGATAAGATTCTTTCAAATTCAAGAGCAGTTATTACATTTTGATAACGGTCATAGCCAAGCTCCTGTTTTAGGTTAGCATCAAAAATTTCATAACCTGGTGCTAATATAACTGCACCTACATCCAACTCCAAAAGTTCTTCCTTTGGCATACTATGGTCTATGGCTTCTGCTTTACAAGCTTCCACACACATTAAACATTCTGAACAGATACCGCATTCTAAACAGCGATTAGCTTCGGCAATTGCTTCTTCTTCAGTATAAACCTGATGCACCTCTTCAAAATTTGCTTTTCTTTTATCAACAGGTAAGCTTTTAGGTTTCTGTCTTTTTTCTTTACTCTTTATCTTCCTCTTTATCTCCTCTTCACTCAACTCTACTTTAGTAAATTCTATCTCTTCCTCCTTTACTTCTTCCCCTCTTAAAAACTTATCAATCCTATCAGCAGCTTTATGTCCAGAGGCAATTGCTTCCACAACAGTTGCTGGACCTGACACCACATCACCACCAGCAAATATACCTGCACTTGTTGTCTCCAGGGTCTCAGAGTCTACTTTCAGGGTTCCAAATGTAGTAATTTCAACCTGGTCTTTTAAATAGGTTGTATCCGGAACCTGACCAATTGCGGCAATTACATTATCAACATCTATAGTAAATTCACTTCCTTCAATTCTTATTGGTCTTCTACGACCAGTATCATCAGGTGGTCCTAACTCCATCTTCACACATTCCAACTTATCAACTTTTCCATCTACACCTTTTATTCTATTTGGTGCAGACAAGAAATGAATCTTTATCCCTTCTTCCTCTACTTCTTGTATCTCTTCTTCTGAGGCCGGCATCTCTGCTCGTGAACGACGATAAACAATAAATGCTTCCTTTGCACCAAGTCTTAATGCAGTCCTAACACTATCCATAGCCACATTTCCACCACCAATAACAGCCACCTTCTCTCCTAACTTTACTTCCCTTCCTCGATTTACCTCCTTTAAGAAATCTAACCCAGGCATTACTCCCTCTAGGTCTTCTCCTTCAATTCTCAAACTTTGATTCTTCTGACAGCCAATTGCTAAATATATAGCATTGAAGTCCGCTTTTAATGAATTTAGTTCAGTAACCTTTGAATTTGTCTTTAGTTTAACACCTGCCTTTTTAATTAGATTAATCTCTCCCTCAAGTATATCTTTGGGCAGTCTGTAGGCCGGAATAGAGAGTGCCATCATACCGCCAGCTTTATCTTCTGCTTCAAATACTGTAACTGAATAACCTCTTTTAACTAAGTCATAAGCACAGGTTAAACCAGATGAACCAGAACCTATTACCGCTATTTTCTCCGAAAAGAGTGGAGGATATTCTTCTTCAAGTCCCTTTAGGTCAGGATTATGCTCATAAACCCAATCTGCAACAAATCTCTTCAGACGCATAATGGAGACAGGTTCATCAACCTCACCTCTGGTGCATGCTTTTTCACAGGGATGAACACAGACTCTACCACAAACTGAAGGAAATGGATTATCCCTTCTTATTGTTCTATAAGCATCTTCATAGCGTTTTCCTCTAATTAAAGCAATATAGCCCTCTGCTCTTTGTCCAATCGGACAGGAAAATCTACAAGGAGCCTGTCCAAGTTTTTTAATAGCAAAAGTATTGGGAATCGCCTGTGGATATAACCGATAAACAGCCTTTGCATTTATTAAATTCATATTGTATTCGTCACTAATTTCAATTGGACATACATCTTGACATTCACTGCAACCAGTACATCTTGCTTCATCTATATATCTTGCTTTCTTCTTTAGGGTTACTTTGAAGTTACCTGGTTCACCTTCTATATTTTCTACATCTGACAGGGTAATTATTTCAATATCCTTATGACGACCAATTTCCACCAGCCTTGGAGACATTGTGCACATTGCACAATCATTCGTAGGGAATGTCTTATCAAGTTGAGACATAACCCCGCCAATGCAAGGTTTGTTCTCCACCAGATACACTTTTATTCCTGATTCAGCCAAATCAAGTGCCGCCTGCATACCACCAATACCACCACCAACAACCATTGCTGAACCAATCTTTTTATTATTTGCTGTCAATTTAGCTCACCTCAGATTATCTTACTCAACAACTTATCTGGACTGACAAAATGCGTATGCAAACTTAATTCCTTTGCAGACATACCAAATGCCAACCCCAAAAGTTGGGTAAAAAAGAATATTGGCAAATTATAATTCTTGTTATAAACCTTCTTTGCTTCTTCCTGCCTGGTATCAAGATTAGTATGACAGAGTGTACAGCCAACAGCAATTGCATCAGCACCAACAGCCTCTGCATTCTCAAAAATATTATTTATTAATCTTAAAACAATTTCACTCTTGGTAAGAGCCAAAGATGCACCACAACAATCGGTCTTATAAGACCAATCCAATACTGTAACACCTATGCGGCTTAAAATTTCATCCATACTCAGAGGATATTCATAATTATCAAACTGCATAACCTTTGGTGGTCGGGTAAGAAGACAACCATAATAACAAACTACTTTCAATTTAGACAGATCTTTCTTAATATTTCTTTTGGCTAATTCAAGTACATTACTACTGCTGAAAATCTCAAGTGGATGCAAAACTTTTACTTTATTCTCAAATGGATAATCAATAATCACACTTACATCCTTTAATAATTCAGGGCTATTTTCTAATTCATATCTTGCAGTCTTTAGTCTCTGAAAACAAGCTGCACAGGGAACAACTACTTCATCTAAACCTTCTTTTTCCACCTCAGCTAAACTCTTTGCGGGCAAAGAAACAGATAAAAGATGTGATGTTTGATGGGCAGATGTAGCTCCACAACAAATCCAGTCTTTAACTTCTTTTAGTTCAATACCAAGAACTGGACAGATAGCCTTTAATGATAGATTATACTCCTTAGCAGTTCCATCAAGAGAGCATCCCGGATAATAAGAATAAATCATTTTCCCTCTTTCTCCATTTTACTAACTTTTGAAAATATTTTGTTAGTTTCTATAATTCTGGTAAAACTAGGGAAAAGTTTTAATTTCCCCTTCCTTAGCAACTTAACACCTAAGTCCATATCTTTAGTAAACTCTCTGGTTCTTAATTTAAGTAACATTGTCAGACCAAGATCAAAGGAGCGTCCAAATATTCTAACCATCTGCAAGAATGATTTATTAAATGCTGGTATATCTCCTACTTGTGGTTTAACCTTTTCTCTTATTGCTATTTGTCGGGCCGCATCCATCACTTTTGCTATATCAACATCCTGTGGACACCTGGTAGTGCAGGTTTCACAGGAAGCGCAAAGCCAGATAGCCTTACTCTTTAATACCAAATCTTTCATTCCCAGGCGGATTGCATGAATTATCTGAGTAGGGGTATAATCCATTTCATAAACTACCGGACAGCCAGAGGCACATTTTCTGCATTGATAACATAGATTTACACTTTGCCCACTCTCTTTTAATACTCTTTCCGCAAATTTTGAATC